>Ga0187880_1000982_pt1 | contig 23462 bp, 18 predicted proteins | sample June2016WEW_19_4_FD_132998 | JGI IMG/M metagenome (GOLD analysis project Ga0187880, IMG submission 132998) | Peatland microbial communities from SPRUCE experiment site at the Marcell Experimental Forest, Minnesota, USA - June2016WEW_19_40 | ecosystem: Environmental > Terrestrial > Soil >... | reverse complement strand
CCGAGGGGTCCCCCACCGGCGCGGCGGGCGCACTCGACGTCTCCGTAGGGCGAGTCCGCCGTGAGCAGCTTCACCAGCTCATCCGCTCGAAGGCTTTCATAGTCGGTTCGGTGATCCTCCTTTGGTGGATCGTCTGCGCCATTTTCGGGCCCTTGTTCGCTCCCTACAACGCCACGGCCGCGAACATCGTGAGCACCCAGCTGGCGCCGGCGGCGGCGCACTGGTTCGGGACCAATGACGTCGGCGAGGACGTGTTGTCCCGGGTGATCGTCGGCGCCCGCGACATTCTCGAGATCGCTCCTCTCGCCACCCTTCTGGGCACGGTTCTCGGAACGACGATCGGCCTTGCACAGGGCTACCTCCGCGGCGCCTTCGACATGCTCGTCGGCAGGATCGTGGACGCGGCCCTTTCTCTCCCGATCGTGATCGTGGCCTTTCTCTTCGTCGTGGCAGTCGGCCCCAGCACTCTCACCCTCATCGTGGTCATCGGCTTCGTCTTCTCACTGATCATCGCGAGGACGGTGCGTACCGCAGTCCTGCAGGAGCGCGAGCTCGACTACCTCGCGGCGGCCAGGCTGCGAGACGAGAGCGTCCTGCACGTGATGTACATCGAGATCCTCCCGAACGTGCTCGGCCCCATCCTCGTCGAGTTCACCGTCCGGCTGGGCTACGCCATCTTCACGATCGCGACGCTGTCGTTCCTCGGCTTCGGCGTGCAACTGCCTACGCCGGACTGGGGCGCGGACATCGCCATCAACTCCAATTACCTCGCCGCCGGCTACTGGTGGGAGACGCTCTTCCCCGCGCTCGCGATCGCTTCGCTCATCATCGCGATCAACCTCATCGGCGACTCGATCGAGGCGGTGCTCGTCCAATGACCCTTGCAACATCGTTCGACCAGGCCGTCGTCGTCGAGGAGCCGCCCACGACCCTCGAGGTGAGCCACCTCGATGTCGCCTATCGCGTGCGGGGCAAGGACCGACTGGCCCTCCGCGACGTCTCGTTCAGCATCGGGCGCCAGGAGTCGTTCGGGCTCGTCGGCGAGTCGGGGTGCGGCAAGTCCACCACCGCCCTCGCCATCACCCAGTACCTGCCCCGAAACGGGCGCCTCAGCGGCGGATCGGTCGTCGTCAACGGGCATGACCCCGCCAAGATGGACAAGCGCGCCTTGCGCAGATTCCGCGCCCGCACAATCTCGATGGTGTACCAGGAGCCCGGTCGGGCCCTCAACCCGTCCATCCGAGTAGGGCGTCAGGTCGCCGAGGTGTACGAGATCGCCGGAACCAAGAGGCACGAGGCGCTGGCGCGCGCCGAGGAATTGCTGCGGATGGTGCAGATCGCGGATCCGGGACGCGTGTTGCGCTCCTACCCCCACCAGTTGTCGGGCGGGATGCTGCAAAGAGTCATGATCGCCATGGCACTCGCCTCGGAGCCCTCGCTGCTCATACTCGACGAACCCACGACCGCCCTCGACGCCACGGTGGAAGCCGAGGTACTCGACCTCGTCTCGTCGCTGCGCCAGCGATTCCAGACCTCGGTGCTGTTCATCAGCCACAACCTCGCAGTGATCGCGAAGATGTGCGACCGCGTGGGGGTTATGTACGCCGGCGAGATCGTGGAGCAGGGCCCTGCCCGGGAGGTCTTCGACAACCCCAGGCACCCCTACACAGTCGGGCTCCTGCGTTGCGTGCCTCGTGGCGGCCAGCGCAAGGACCACGGCCGTCTCGACACCATCCCGGGCTTTCTTCCCGGCCCGGGTGAGATCCAGGTCGGTTGCATCTTCGCCAAGCGCTGTGCTCTCGCGGGCCAGCGTTGCCGCGAGGAGACGCCACCGATGTACGAGGTGGCCGCGGGACGCACGTCTCTCTGTCACTATCACGAACGGGCACCTGAGCTGCCCAGGGCAACCCCGGAGGACGTCCAGCTGCGGCGCCCCGACTCGACAGAAGAGCCGGTGATCCGCCTGCGAGGCGTGTCGAAGACCTTCCACGTTCGTGGTGAGCACGTGCGCGCCGTCGTCGGCGTCGACCTCGACCTCAAAGCGGGCGAGACCCTCGGCCTGGTCGGCGAGTCGGGGTCGGGCAAGACGACGCTCGCCCGCGTGCTGCTCGGCCTCAGCGTGCCGGACGAAGGATCGGTCATCGAGCTGGAAGGCTCACCGCTCGCTCCCGAGTGCACAAAGCGCGACCGCAAGCAGTTGCAGGCAATGCAGATCATCTTCCAGAACCCGGACTCCGCCTTGAACCGGCGCCACAGCGTGCGCCACATCGTCACGAGGGCTCTCAAGAAGCTCGCGGGCCTCTCCGGTCAAGCTTGCGAGCAACGACTTCTCGAGATCGTCCGCTCTGTGCGTATGGAGGAGCGCCATCTGCCCCTGCGCCCCTACCAGCTCTCCGGTGGGCTCAAACAGCGAGTAGCCATCGCGCGGGCTTTCGCGGGGGCTCCCCGGGTCCTCGTCTGCGACGAGCCGACCTCGGCACTCGACGTCTCGGTGCAAGCTGCGATCCTCAACCTCCTCGCCGATCTGCAAAGCCGGGAGCGGGTCACCTATGTCTTCATTTCGCACGATCTCGGTGTCGTGCGCTACCTCTCCGACAGCATCGCAGTGCTCTATCTCGGCCGCGTGATGCAATACGGGCCGGCGGAGACGGTGTTCTCCGGTCCCCACCACCCCTACACCGAGTCGTTGCTCTCGGCGGTGCCGAGCCTGGACGGGACGCCCCGCGAGCGGATCCGGCTTACAGGTGAGATCCCGAGCGCCGCACACTCACCGTCGGGCTGCGTGTTCCACACGCGTTGTCCGAGGCGCCTCGTGAACGGGCTGTGCGAGTCGAGCGAGCCTGCGCTCGTCGAGGTCGAGCCGGGTCACATGATGCGCTGTCACATCCCCATTGGTGAGCTGAGAAGCCTGCAGGTGAGCGACGCTGCCGGTGCAGCCGGTCAGCCGAAGATCTCGTAGGACCGCTCGAAGATCTTGTCCGTCAGGCTCGGGATCTCGTCGTATACAGCGGACATGGCCTGGTACAGGTCGTGGTTCTTGGTGTCAGGGGCGAAAGGCGCTTCCCAGGACACCATGTTCTCGATGGCTTCGTCCCAGGAACCATAAAGGCCCTGCCCGACGGCCGCGCATATTGCCGAGCCCAACCCGGCAGCGTTGTTCATCTTGCTCCGCACGGCCGGGACCCCGAACACGTCGGCGAAGATGTGCATGAACACGTCGGAGTTCGAGCCTCCGCCCGAAACGACTATGCGGTCGTAGGTTTGCGCCGTCTCCCGCCCCATGGCCGTGCCGCACCGGCAGATCGTGAGGGCGATTCCCTCGAGTATGGCCCTGTAGATGTGGAACCTGTCATGGCGAACGTCGAACCCGACGATGGCGCCCTTCTTGAACGGGGCCTCTGTCGGGGCGAGCCAGTCGAGGATCACCATGAGGCCGTTCGAGCCGGGTGGCACTTTCTCCGCCTCCAGGTCGAGATAACGCTCGACTCCCAGGCCCTGTCGTTCGGCCGCCGCCCTCGCCTCCTCGCCGAGCAGGTCTCGCCACCAGCTGACCGTCCACATGCCCCTGCGGATGCCGTAGCTCTCATAGAGATACTGGTGAGGGATGGAGGCGAAATTGGACCAGAAGCTCTTGGCGTCCGGTACGTTGCGTTCGCCTGTGGTCATGCTCGCGGTGTAGGTGCCCAACGACACCAGGAGAGTGTCGGGCGCGCGCAGCCCACACCCGAGGGCTTCGACGGCCTTGTCGTTGGAGGTCGCGACGACGGGCAGGCCCGCCGGGATTCCCGTATGACGCGAGGCTTCTGGTGTCACATGGCCGAGGACCTCGCCGGGCATCAACAGCTCGAAAAGCATCTCTCGTGGGACCTGGAACTTCGCGAAGCCCTCGTCGTCGCGCAGCCACTCCCAGCGGTCCGAGCTGAACGGCCACACGCCGGCGTAGTTGGCAGCGGTGTCCTTGAACTCACCTGTCATCCGGTGGCTTATGTACCCGGATGAGGTAGTGACATAGGCCACGTCGGGGTCGGTGTGCTCATAGGGTCGCGACACCCGCGCGTCCATCCAGCTCATAACAGGACTGGCCAACGTCCCGTCGGCCTTCAGCAGCGCTCTGCAAAAACGGATCGTGCACAGGCCTACGCCCGCGATGTCTGCGACGTCGCCCGGGAACGCCTCCATGGCCCGACGGCTCGCCTCGCCTATCGAGAACCAGATGTCGTCGTCGGGGTGCTCGACAATGCCAGGACGCGGCGTGTTGCTCGGCCGCAGCGCCTGGCGCCCCTCGCACACTACAGTGCCGCGCTCGTCGAACACAGACACCTTCGTGCTCTGTGAGCCGTTGTCTATTCCGATCAGGTACCGCTTCACCCTTGCCTCCAAAGGCCGCTGACGAATCTCACTGAGCCTTGAAGATCGTGCCCCGGTTCATGATGCCCTCTGGGTCAAAAGCTTCCTTCAGCTTGCGCAACATGTAGAAGGCGTTGCTGTGCTCCTGCTCGGTCCAATCGGTCCTGTACTTCCCGATGCCGTGGTGGTGGACCATGGAGCCCCTGTACTTGAGGGCCTCCTCAACGATGATGGCGTTGATCGGAATGTGGTACTTCGTGATCTCCTCGGTCGGCTCACAGTTGATGTTGTAGTCGTAGACGAAATACAGGTTGGTCCCGGTCTGGTAGCTGTGCGAGGAGTGCGCCCCCAACATCGTGAGATCCCCCGCATAGGGGTACTCGGTGCGGATGCGGTGCATTGCCTGCTTGTAGATCTCACCGATGTCGGACCAGTTGGCCGATATCTCGGTCGTGTAGCCCAGGTTGTGCTCCCTGAGCATCCATTCCTGCTCGGCGATGATCTTGTCCATGCCCCAGTTCAGGTTGGCGAACCATTGCGCGATCCGGGCGGGATCCACGAGTTCATGGTTGTACCCGAGAACCACGCGGTCGATCTCGGCCACGGTGGCCGCGACGATCGCCTCCGGGCCTTCGCAGATGAAGATCAGGACGCACTTGTCCTTGTGGAAGTCAGCGAAATGCTGGTGGGCGTCCTCTTCGGAATAGACGCGACATACCGACGGGCGGAACCCGTCAGTCACGACCTCACGGATGACCGAGATGCCATCGTCCATGTTGTCGACCAGGAACCCCCTGTACTGGTTGTTCTCGGGCCTGTAGCGGTACAGCTTGAGCGTGACCTCGGTGATGAAGCACAGGGCACCCTCGTTGCCGATGATGATGTGCCTGATATCGGGCCCGACGGCCCTGCGCGGCACGTTCTTGATCCGGCAGACCGTGCCGTCGGGGAAGACGGCCTCGAGGCCGACGACCATCTCCTCGATCCCGCCGTACAGTGTCGACAGCTGCCCAGTAGAGCGGGTTGCGGTAAGGCCGCCCATCTGGGCCAAAGGCTTCGACTGGGGTGAGTGGCCCGTCGTGAGGCCCTGCAGCCGCACGGCATCCTCCACCACCTCGAGGCACGCACCGCACTGGGCAGTGACCATCATGTTCACCGGGTCGATTTGGACGATCTTGTTCATGGGCGAGCCGTCAACGACGATCGTGTCCTCCACTATCGTCTCGAGCCCACCTTCGGTCGACGTGATGCCGGTACGGGGCACCACGTTGATCAGGTGCTCGTTCGCGAAACGAAGGACTTTGGCCACTTCTTCTGTCGAGGTCACCGACACGACGGCAGCGGGGATGGGCCCTGTGAAGATGCCGTTGACGGCCTGATACTTCTTGAACCGGTCGACGCTCGACGCCTTCAGCTTCTCCTCGTCGACGCAGACCTGGCCCTCGCCGACCAGCTCGGTGAGGCCCCGCCTGATGGCTTCGCGATTCAGGTCCGAACGTGACTGCACCATGAACCTATTCTCCTTCGTAGAGCGTTGTTCCCGGTGCTGTCACCGGACTAGGTAGCCACCGTCGACTACGAGAACGTGACCGTTCACGTAGTCAGAGGCACGACTGGCCAGAAAGACTGTGGCACCCATCAGATCGGCGGCATCACCCCAGCGGCCGGCAGGAATGTGGTCCAGCACCCGCTGATTGGTCTCCGGGTTTGACCGGGTCGCTTCGGTGATGGCCGTCGCGTAGTAGCCCGGAGCGATCGCATTCACCTGCACGTTGTACTGGGCGAGCTCATCACAGTAGGCCTTGGTGAAACCGGCGAGCCCATGCTTGGTGGCGGCATAGGCCGGCGACCACTGGCCGCCCAGGAAGGAGAACAGTGAGGCGATGTTGATGATCTTGCCCGAGCGCTGCGCGACCATGACCTTGGACGCCTCGTAGCTGAGCTCAAAGGCGGCCGTCAGGTTGAGGGCGATCATGGGGTCCCACTCGCTGCGGTCGAACTTGTCCACCGATGCGATGTTGCAGATGCCGGCCGAATTCACCACGACGTCGACGGTTCCAAAGCGCGCCACACAACCGTCGACCACCGCCTTGGGAGCACCGTCCGCGGTGATGTCGGTGGTGAGGACCTCGGCCCTTTGCCCCTCGGCCTCGACGAAACGGCGTGTCGCGCCGCCGTCGTCCATGACGGTCGGGATGAATACGTTGGCTCCCGCCTTGGCGAGGGCCAAGGCAAATGCCTGACCTAGGCCGGTGTTGCCTCCCGTCACGATGGCAACCTTGCCCTTCAGCGAGAACAAGTCCATCGAGAACTCGCGGATCTCCATATCGCTACCGCCTATCCCTTCTTGACTGCTCGTATTCTTCCTATTTCGCCAGCCGCCTGGTGCCGATCACTCGGACGACGACGCCCGCTGCGCGCTTGCTCAACGGAGCCGGGAATCCCTCGGCGGGACTCTTGTGCCCTCACGCGGCTTGGTCAGCGCGTTGTGGCACCACGCCTTCTGGAAAGCGGCCCTCAGTGCGTCCGTCACGACGGCCTGAAGAAGGGGTTGAACGGGGACCGGGCAGCACTGACGAACTCGGACACCGTTGGGAGCCCGTGGGCAGCCTTGCGCAGCGCCTCCAGCGTCGCCGTCTGGTTGTTGCAGAAGATCTCCGTCTCGTCGTCGGCGTTCGGGTTGACCCATACAGCGGCTATCAACACAAGGTTGTCGACATCGCCACTGTCGATAATGGATTCCTCGAGCGCCTGGCCGACGCCCTGGGCAACCCCGGCTTGGGCCGGTCCCCATGTCATCTTGCCGTGTGCCGGCCCTGCGATGGCCGCCTTGTTCACGAAAAGCGTGGGCGGCACGGCCGGTACGCCGGGTTGGGCGACGACGACGAAAGGTGCATGGCCCGCACTCGGCGTGGCGAGGGCGCCGGCCCAGGCCGCCCCGACCGGTCCGTCACGGCGCCCGAGCACGACGTTGACATGGGCGGCATTGACGCCGTCGCCGACGAAGGATTCTCCAATGATCAAACGTCCCCTTCCCACGGCTTGAGAACGGCACGCACGACCCGGCCCTCGAGCATGGCGGCAAAAGCTTCGTTGATCTGCCCAAGCGCGTACCGCTCGGTGATGAAACGGTCGAGGGGAAACTTGCCCTCCGCGTACAGGCGCATGATCAACGGCATGTCGAGCGGGGGGCGTGCCGAACCGTAGAACGTCCCGGTCACGATCTTCTCCGAGCGCACGAGCACGTTCCCGGGGAAGCAGACCAGCTCCCCATCTGCAGGCACGCCGACCAGCACGACCATGCCGCCCGGGCGTGTCGCGTCAAAGGCGATGGCGGCCAACGCCGGCAATCCGGCCGCCTCGAAGGCGTAGTCGGCGCCTCCCCGGCAGATCTCGCGCAGCTCGGCGACGAGATTGGCGTCCTTCCCGTCGAGGGTTGCCGTTGCGCCGAGCTCGTCGGCGAGCTCACGCTTGGAGGCAACCGGATCGACGACGACGATCGTGCCGGCTCCCATGAACCGGGCTGCCATCAGGGCCGAGAGACCCACCCCGCCACCCCCGAAGATGATGACGGACGAACCGGGCTCGATCTTCGCCTTGTTGAAGACGGCGCCGACCCCGGTCGTCACGGCACAACCGACGAGACATGCAGCCTCGAGATCGGCATCGGCGGGCAGTACGACGCAGGACCCCTGGTCGACGACAGCGTGGCGGGCGAAGGTGGACAGGTACGAGTAGTGGTAGATCGGCGAGGAGTTCCTCGACAGGCGGGTCTCGCCGCTTGGCAGGCAGCCCCGGCTCATCTGGCTCGTGGCGCTGGCGCACAGCGACAGGTCCCCCTTCAAACAGGCGGCGCAGACTCCACAGGTCGGCAACCACGAGAGCACGACCTTGTCACCGACCGATACCCGGCTGACGGCGGAGCCGATGGCTTCCACGACTCCGGCGCCCTCGTGGCCGAGCACGACCGGCATCGGCGTCGCCGAGGCGCCAGAGGCTGAGTTCCAGTCGCTGTGACACACACCGCTCGCCTCTATGCGAACCAGGACCTCTGTGGGGCCAGGTGGCGCCAGCTGCACCTTCTGAACGACGAAGTCCTTGCCTGGCGCTTCGAGTACAGCCGCGAGTGTCTCGATAGCAGTGCTCACGTACGGCACCTCCGTGATGTCTCACCGGCTGGATCTCTATCCACACGGTCTGGATCGGAGTGTAACCATCGGCGACTTGGCCGGTCGAATCCGCACTTTTCCGGCACGACACCGCCCCGGAGAGGCCGCAGATGGTGTCATCTGGCTGACAGCTGCACGGGAACCGTCAGCGCCGAAGCGCTGCGAGGACCCGGCGGGACTATCGGAGAACTGGGTCCCCAGGCGCTGTCACGCCCGGCCCAGAGCCATAGCAGGAGAACGGCAAGGGTCGTCCGCACCGATCAGGCGCGACAGCTCGTTGCACGCGTCAAGGAGTTCACGGGCAAGCTCCTTTCGATAGGACAGCTTGAGCGAGGGTTCCGGCACACAGATCGTCATCGCGGCCACGACCCGGCCGTCGTGGCCGTGCACGGGCGCGGCGAGACAGGTGAGGTTTTCAGAGGCTTCTTCGCTCGCCTCTGCCCAACCACGGCGGCGAACCTTCCCGAGCTGGCGCTCGAGCTCTTCGACGGAGGTCACCGTCCTCGGAGTCAGCTTGCGCATCTCGCAGTCGCGGTACCTGTCGACGGCGCAGGTACCGGAGAATGCGAGCAGTGCCTTGCCAGCCGCGGTTGCGTGCGCCGGGAGGCGACGGCCGACCTCGGTTGCGAGCCTGACGGGGCGCTGCGAGTCCAGGTGGGCCACGAAGACGACGTCAGGCCAGTCGAGAACTGCGAGCTGCATCGTCTCGTCGAGACGGGCCGCGATGGGCGAGGCCACGACACGGAACTCGTCGATGACGTTGACGGCCCGCAGGAACGTTGAGCCCCAGGTCATGACTTTGGGTCCCATCCGGTAGCCGCCGCGTTGCCCCTGCCTTTGCAGGAGCTCGTTCTCGACGAGCGTATTGAGGATCCGGTGCACCGAGCTGCGTGGCTCATCCAGCACCCGTGTGAGCTCATCGAGCGTCGCGGAGCCCTGAAGGCTCGTGAGGGCGTCGAGGGCCCGGATGGCCGTCACGACCGCGGGGGCGGTCGACGACGTGCGTGTGTCGAGCTTCTCCACTGGAGCCTCCTCTCCTTCGCATCTGCACAAGGGCGCTCGGATCACCTGCAAGTGCCTGCGCTCTGGCTTACGCCGCTCGACTCTGGCGCATGCTCGTCTGGCTGAGTATGGTACCAGAAGCAGGTTTTGCTGAACGTCTGTCCAGTATCTTAGACAAGACTCGCTTGCGCGAGGGACGACAAAGGGGGTTGACGCATGGACGTCAACGACAACGGCAGAGAAGTCAATCACGAACGGCTCGATAACCTCCGACGTGGTCGGGGCCCGATCCAAGAGCACATCATCGACGAGTTCGTCGCCGGGAGGCTGTCGAGGAGGGACTTCCTCAAGAAAGGCACCGCATTCGGACTCTCGCTGCCGCTCCTCGGTGGCATTCTCGAGGCTAAGGGCCTCCCAGGCGTGAGGCCACGGGCGTCTGCGGTCGCGCGGGCGCGGGCCGCCTCGGGCGGCACGATAAGGGCGGGCATCATCACGCCGGCCGGCGCCATCAACCCGCTCACGATCGCCGACGAGGGCAGCCTCGAGCTCCTCGGCAACGTCGGTGAGTTCCTCGTGGAGGCGGACCAGACGCTGGGTTACTTGCCATGGCTCGCCACGAGCTGGACTCCTAACGCCAAGGCGAACGTTTGGACCTTCAAGATCCGCCAGGGCGTCAAGTTCAACAACGGCAAGCTCATGACCGTCGACGACGTCGTCTACAGCTTCAAGACCCAGTGCAACCCGAAGAGCGGCGGAAGCGCCCTCTCGGTGTTCGGCGGCCTTCTCGTGCCAGATGGCGTTGTGAAGGTGGACCACGAGACGATTGCCTTCCACCTCGAGGTCGCCGACGGCGCCTTCCTCGATGCGGTCTCGTGCGACAACTACAACATGATCGTGGTCCCGAACGGCTTCGACTACGCCAAGTACCCATCGGACTGGGTCGGCACGGGGCATTACATGATGCAGAGCTACACCACGAACGTGGGAGCGACCTTCGTCCGCAACCCGTACTACTGGGGGAAAGCGGCGATTTCGAGCGAGGTGCAGTGGACCTTCTACGCCTCCGAGGAACCGATGGCGAATGCTCTCGTGGCCAACGAGATCGACTGTCTGGACCAGTTCTTCGTCTCGACGAGCCCCCAGCTGTTGACCGGCGCGTACAACATCATCAAGCTGAAGGCCTCGGGACACCGCGAGCTCTCGATGCGTTGCGACACCGGACCGTTCAAGAGCAACCTGGTCCGCCAGGCGATCGCCCTCACGCTCAACCGTCCCGAGCTTGTGAGCGCGCTCTTCAAGGGCTATGCCGACATCGGCAACGACAGCCCGTTCGCCCCTGTCTTCCCGGCAACTGTCCGCCCGCCGGCGGTTCCCCAGCGCGCCCAGAACATCAAGCTGGCCAAGCAGCTGCTTGCCAAGGCCGGCTACGCCAGGGGCTTCAGCACGCCGCTCATCACCGAGCAGCGCCAGGAGATGCCTGAACTCGCGCAGTTCATCAAGACCTGGGCCAAGGAGATCGGGGTCGACATCAACCTCACGATCGAGCAGCCGGACAAGTACTACGGCTCTGCCGTGTACGGGACATCGGACTGGCTCGACGGCGAGATGAGCATGGTCGACTACGGCGCCCGCTCGACGCCGAACTTGTTCCTCAACGCACCGTTGATGACCTTCAACAAGGCCACCGGCGCCGGCTCGTGGAACGCCGCCCGCTTCAGCGACCCCGCCTACGACACGCTCACCACGGAGTACGTTGCCGCTACCGACCTTGCCAGTCAGCGCAGCGTCGCAAAGCAGATAGAACTCCTGCTGCTCGACCAGACGCCGATCATCTACCCCTACTTCTACAACTACCTGGCTGCAACCCAGAAGAACGTGACGGGCGTCTACCCGACGGCCCTCAGCCAGTTCTTCCTCTGGAACGCATCCGTCGGCTGAGCCCAACACTGACCTGACAGCACAATCCCCACGCGGAGCGGCTAGCAGTACGCCGATCCCGCGTGGGGATTGTTGTATCTCTGGCCCGGGCGACCGTGGTCGTCGCTGTCGGGTGGGACGCGCCCGCTCGACTCTCCGGACGCGTTGAGGCACCAAGAGCCGCGCCGCCGCGCCATACCGGCGCCGTTGCCGGCACCCTGTCGGCTGGCGGGAGCCAGCGATCAGTCGCTGAAGACGGTCTTTATGTTGGTGAACTCCCGGATGCCGGCCGGTGAGAGCTCCCGGCCGTAACCGGAGCGCTTGACACCCCCGAAGGGGAGGTCGAAGTACGAGATCGTCATGGCGTTCACGTAAACCATGCCGGACTCGAGGTCCTCGGCAAAGCGCACCTGCTCGGCTGGGTCCTCGGTCCAGACACTCGAGCCGAGGCCGAAGCTGGTGTCGTTGGCGAGCGCGATCGCCTCGCCGATGTCAGCGGCCCGGAAGAACGACGTCACGGGCCCGAAGACCTCGTCGCGGTAGACACGCATGTCCGGCGTGAGCTCGGCGAGTGCCGTGGGCTGTACGAACCATCCCGGACCGTCCATCGTCCCGCCGCCGCAGAGGGCCTTGGCGCCCTTGGACAACGCGTCTTGGACCTGCTCGTCCACTTCGTCGCGACCCTGCGCAGTTGCAAGTGGACCAACCTGGGTCGCCTCGTCGAGCGGATCACCGACGACGAGCTTGGACATCGCCTCTGCGTAACGCTCGAAGTACTCATCGGCGATCGACTCGTGGACGATGAAGCGCTTCGCCGCGATGCAGCTCTGGCCGTTGTTCTGGATACGCGCCCACACGCCGACCTCGATCGCCCGGCCCAGGTCTGCCGACGGCATGACGATGAACGGGTCGGCACCGCCGAGCTCGAGCACCGTCTTCTTGATGGCGTTGCCGGCGATAGAGGCAACCGAGCGCCCGGCGCCTTCGCTGCCCGTCAAGGTGGCGGCTGCCACCCGGTCGTCCTCCAAGATCGCCTGAACACGGTCGCCGCCGATGAGCAGCGTCTGGAAGACGCCTTCGGGGAATCCCGCCCGAAGAGCCGCCTCCTCGATGTTGAGCGCCGTCTGGGGCACGTTCGAGGCGTGCTTCAACAATGCGACGTTGCCGACCATGAACGCCGGAGCCGCAAACCTGATGACCTGCCAGAGCGGGAAGTTCCAAGGCATCACGGCCAGAACGGTCCCGATCGGCTGGTACTTGATGTACGAGCCCTTCTTGGCTGCCGTGCCGACGACCGGCTCGTCGGCGAGCATCGCCGCGGCGTGCTCGGCGTAGTAGCGCAGCACGCCCACGCACTTGGTCACCTCGTTGCGGGCCTGGACGATTGGCTTGCCCATCTCGAGGGTCATCATCTCGGCGATCGTCGCCTGGTCCGCCTCGAGGACGTCCGCCATGGCACGCACAAGCCTTGCGCGCTCGTCGAAACTGGTCCGACGGTAAGAGCGGAAGGCACTGTCTGCAAGGGTGAGCCTTCGCTCGATCTCCGCCTCGTCGTAGGGCTCGAAGGTCTTTAAGGTCTCGCCCGTCGCCGGGTACACCGATGAAATGGCCATGGCAGAGTTGTACACCGCAGTGGTTCGCGGTGCCAAGGTGAGCTCGCCGTGGGGCACATCGTCGGGCGCAACGCCTGCTTACCGGCCGATGTCCCCAATCCACAATGCCCAAAGGGCCTTCGCCAGTCGCGGGCCGATGGCGCCGGTCTCGAACGATCGGCGCCCGGCCAGCCGGTCGACTCCGCGAAGGCCTCGGATCGAGCTCGTTGTGAAGACTTCCTCGGCCGTTTCCAGCTCGCCGAAGGCGAGGGGCGCGTCCGACACCTCGAAACCCTCGAGTGCCGCCAGGCGGATCACCGCCTCACGAGTTGTGCCCGCGAGAATGCGCCCGTCGACAGGCGGAGTCCTGACGACGCCGCGGCAGAGAGCGAAGAGGTTCGCGCCCTCGGTCTCGAGCACGGCACCATCCACGTCGACAAGCAGGAGCTGCTCACCAGGCAACAAGGCGAGGGACTTGCGTGCGTCCGCCATGACGCTGCGATCGTGCCACTTGTGCGGGCCCAGGCCCTTCGGGAGGACGAACGGGACCAGAGTCACACAAGAGCCGTAGGCGCCGGAGAACGCCTCCGCAGCGTCCGATATCGAGATCTCGGTTGCGAGACCCCCGCTCGATGTGGGGTACGCACGGACGCGCAGGCGCTGAGGGCCTCCCCGTCCGGCGACGGCCTCCATCACCTGCGCTCCGATGTGAGGCGGAAGCTTCGCTCCGTAAAGGATCGAGACGCTCACCGCCAGCCGGCCGAGGTGTGACTCGAGTCCGACGGGCCTGCCCTCGGCCACGAGAATCGTCTCGAACACGCCCGCGGCGCGGTCTGGATGCGAAGCCTTCTCTGCCTCTCCTGCGAGAGTTGCCTCAGGAGGCCCGCCACGCCGTTGTGTTGGCCCGAGATCCGCCCCGACCGCCTCTAGCAGCGGCCGCGCCTTGTCGAAGCACTCCTCGAGCTCACGATCGGGGTCAGAATCGGCCACGACGCCACCACCGATCCCGAGCCAGGCCTGCCTGTTAGCAAGTTCGAAGGTCCGGATGGCGACGTTCAGCTCGAGACCGGTCGACGGGCTCGCGATCCCGACCGCACCCGTGTAGACCTCCCGAGCGGTCCCCTCGAGCGCACTTATGAGCTCCATCGCCCGGACCTTCGGTGCGCCGGTGACCGAGCCGGGAGGGAAGGTGGCCCTCAGCAGGTCCGAGTCGGAGACCCCGTCGCACAACTCGCCCATCACATCAGAGACGAGATGCCAGACTCCAGGGTGCTCCTCGGCCCTCCACAGCTCGGGCACGGCGACTGTCCCGTAACGGCACACGCGCCCGAGATCGTTGCGTACGAGATCGACGATCATCAGGTTCTCCGCCCTGTCCTTGCCCGAGCCGAGCAACTGCTCGCGCGGGTCCGCCGACGAACCCTCGCGCCTCACCGTTCCCTTGATGGGCGAGCTCAGGACGGTGCGGCCCGTGCGTCTCAAGAAGAGCTCGGGCGAGAAGCTCGCGACCGCGATCGAGGGATGCCCCAAGAAAGCAGCGAATCGGGGAGCCAAACGCTCCGCGCCGCTGCAGAAGAACTCGAGCGGATCGCCGTCGAACTCGGCTTCGAGCCGAGTGCACACATTGACCTGGAACACGTCACCCGAGCGGATGTGTTCGATCGCGCGCGACACCGAGACGAGATGCGCCTCCGGCGCCGGCGTCAGACGGAACGTCCCGCACGCGTACTCGCGGGTCGCTTCGTCAGGCGCGGCGGCGCGGCGTTGCCATTCCGAAAGACGTGCCTCGAGCCGCACTGCCTGCTCGTCTGACCAGAGGGCTTCGAACCACCAGTTGCCCGCGTCGTCACACGTCACGACGTGGTCGTAGAAGCCCAGTATCGAGCTCGGCAGGGGGACGGGGCGCCGAGGCGGTGACGGGAGCCGCTCGACCAGTCCTCCCAGCGCGTAGCCGAGATACCCGACCCAACCACCCCCGGTGGCGCCGGGCACGGCAACTGCGATCTCGGGTTGTTGATCGAGCAGGGCGAAGGGGTCGCCGGCATCTTCCACAACCACGAGCGGGTCCGAGCCGACCAGCGCACGCCCTCCCGACCACGAGCCGAAGAGCGCGAACGGCCGGGCATCGCCCCTCGCGGCCCGCAGCACGGCGCTCGGGCTCTTGTCCATGGCAAGAGGCACCTGCACGACCCGAGCCGAGGGCGGGACGCGCCCAAGCTCGCTACGCTCGGCACCCATGGCACTCGACACCCGCGGTTGGCTCGATCGGTTCACGACGGCGTTGGGCGCGCAACCCATCACAGACGAGGAAGTCGAGAATCTCCTCGCGCTCGCCGGGATCGCCGCACACGCGTCCGAGCGTAAGGCGGCGCCCGTCACTTGCTACCTCGCGGCACGCTCCGGTGTGCCGATTCCGGACGCTCTCGCGATCGCGCAGCAGCTCGCAGACGAGATCACGGGGTCGGGAGGGCCGCACGACGCCGATTGAGCCTGCGCCGGCCAGTGCCCAATCCCGGCCCCGGGCCTGAGGGGACTTTGCCTGCCTTGAACCGCAGCGCCGGGATCGTCCTCGTCGGGGGGCGTTCCTCGCGGATGGGTTGTCCCAAGCCCATCTTGGAGTGGCACGGTTCCACGCTCGTGCGCCGCGTGGCGGGGATCGTGGCCCGTGGCGTCGATGGTCCTGTCGTGCTCGTCCGCTCCCGGGACCAATCGCTCCCGCCGCTGCCCGAAGACTTCGAGGTCCTCGACGACGAGGTCGAGGGGCGAGGGCCGCTCAGCGGTCTCAGCGCCGGGCTGACGGCACTTCAAGGTCGCTGCGAGGTCGCCTACGTCTCGTCGACGGACGTGCCGTTCCTCCATCCGGCCTTCGTCCGTCGCGTCGTCGGGGGGCTCGGCGACGAGGTCGACGCGTGCGTGCCATTCGTCCGGGGGTTTCGCCAGCCGCTCTCGGCCGCTTACCGAGTCGGATTGGCACCGCTCGTGCGCAGCCTCCTGAACTCCGATCGCCTCCGGGTTTCGGCCCTCCTCGCGGCATGCCGCTCAAGTGAGCTCGACGAAGCGGCCCTCCTCGCCGATCAGGACCTGGCGCGCTTCGATCCCGGACTCGAGTCAGTGACGAACCTGAACGATCCCGATGAGTACCGCGAGGCCGCTCTCCGCCCCCCTCCTACGGTGAGGGTGGAATGGCCCGATGAAAGAGCTCTCGCAGGCGTCGCCAACCCGTCCGGCGCCCTGGTCCAAGCCGGTCTTTCCCAGCCGGCCAGGGTCCGGGCGGCAACGCTCGGGGCCGCCGCCGGGGCGACCGAGACGGTGCTCGGATCAGGTCTCGTCGCCCTGTTGAACGGGGACCGGATACGCCAAGACCCCGAAGAACCCCTCGTCGAGGGAGACCTGGTCTCGTTTGTCCGGGCGGACACAGCACCATGACGACAGTCGCAGAAGCGCTCGAGCTCTGGTACTCCGCCTGCGCGAACGCCTCGTGCCCGGACCGCGTGGAATCGGTCCTTCTCCCCCTCTCTGAGGCGGTCGGCAAAGTCACGGCTCGAACTGTGTGGGCCCTTCGGTCGTCGCCTCCCTTCGACGCCTCTGCCATGGACGGCATCGCCGTGCTGGCATCGGACACGACCGGTGCCAGCGAGTCCGCGCCCGTCCTGATCCCCGCCGGCTCTTACGAGGTGGTCGACACAGGCGATCCCCTTCCCGACGCCTTCGACTCCGTGGTGATGCGGGAGCACGCCGCCTCAGCAGGTGGGTACGCCGAGCTCCGGGCCGTTGTCGCCCCCTACGAGAACGTGCGGTCGATAGGCGAAGACGTCGTTGCGGGTGAGCTTCTCCTGTTCGAAGGCCACCGGCTGCGCGCCGTGGACGTCGCCGCCTGCGGTGCCGCGGGCATGACCGAGGTCCTCGTCCGCCGCAAACCTGTCGTGGCCGTGCTGCCCACCGGCGACGAGATACGCCCGATCGGGTCCGACCTCTCAAAGGGCCAGTTCTACGACACGAACTCGCTCATGCTGGCAGCGCTGGCGGAAGAGACCGGCTGTGAGGCGATCGTGCTCCCGATCGAGCCTGACGACCCCGACGGCATCGGTCGGGCGGCCCTTAGGGCCGCCCCCGTGTGCGACCTGTTGATCATCATCGCCGGCGCGAGCGCGGGTCGAGACGACTACACGGTCGGCGTGATCGAGAGCCTCGGCGTCCTCGCCGTGCACGGAGTGGCCGTCAGACCGGGGCATCCGGTCGTGCTCGGAGTCCTCGACTCCACCCCGGTGCTGGGAGCGCCCGGTTATCCGGTGTCGGCAGCCCTCAGTTTCGAGCTGTTCGCGGCACCGTTGCTGGCACGTCTCGAGGGCTCGGTGGAAGCTGCGCAACCGAGGGTGCACGCACGACTCGCCCACAAGATCTCCTCACCCGCGGAGGTGGAGGAGTGGGTGAGAGTCCGACTCGGCCGGGTCGACGGCCGGCTCGTTGCGACGCCGCTTCCTCGTGGCGCAGGCGTGCTCACCTCACTCGTGCGGGCCGACGGGCTGCTGCGGATCCCTGCAGGTGCTGAGGGCCACGGCGCGGACGTCGAGGTCGAAGTCCGGCTCCTCAAAGACGCTGACGAAATCGACAACACGATCGTGGTGGTCGGATCGGGCGACGCAGCGCTCGACCTCGCGGCTTGCGCACTTCGCGCCAGACATGCGCGGCTGACACTTTCGGTAACGGAGGTCGGCTCGCGAGCGAGTCTCGAAGCGCTGCGCGACGGGCTCTGCCATATGGCCGGGACACACCTTCTCGACCCCGAGTCAGGCGCATACAGCCCCTCCTACCTGGACCATGTGCTCGAAGGGGGTGACATCGCGGTTGTGCGTCTCGCCGTTCTGGAGTTGGGCCTCATAGTTGCGCCCGGGAACCCGCTCGGCCTGAACGGCATCAAGGACCTGGCGCGGGGCGGTCTCAGGTACGTCAACCGCCAAGAGGGCTCGGGCGCCCGCGCCGTTGTCGACTACGAGCTTGGTGTCTCGGGCATCACGCCCAGGTCCGTCCTCGGCTACGAACGCGAGGCGCGTACACATCTCGCGGTCGCCGCTTGCGTCGCGGCGGGCCGCGCAGATTGCGGCCTGGGTGTGCTCGCCGCCGCCCGTGCGTTCGGGCTCGGCTTCGTCCCGGTGAGACACGAGCCATTCGACCTCGTGCTCAAGGCCCACTCGCTCGAGGACCCATTGTTCGGCCCGTTCTGGGAGCTGCTGTCCTCGGGCGATTTCCAAGCTTCGCTGCGCGCGCTCGGCGGCTACGACACCTCCGAGACGGGCAAGCGGGTCCTCTGAGCGGCCGTGCCGCCGCCGCCAGGGCACGATCGGCAAGGCGGCAGTTCAGTTCCGGCGATGGGCAGGCGGCACCGGAGGAGGCGAGACGTAACCGGCGAGCTGCCCGCCGTTTTCCGTGAGATCGGACTTGTACTGGTCGGTGCCGGACTCGACGACACTGAAGCCAGTCCTCTCCCCGTCGCCGTTCACGACATCCGGGCCCCGTGCACCGGGTGAGTAACCGGCGACGATCGCCACGTGCTGAGCCTGCAGACGCGTGAGGTCGAGCCCGTAGACGGCCACGTCCCCAGGCTGGGGCACGTACCCGGAGCCGACCCGGTGCCAGGTGTGGTGCGCCACCGCCCACAAGTAGAAACTCGCCGAGGAAGCGTTCAGGTCGTCAAGGCCCAGGCCGTAGACGAAACGGACACCAGCTTGACGCCAGACCCAGGCGGCGAAGTCGGCGCACCACTGCTCGTCGCGTTCCGAGTTGGGGCAGTCGGTGGCCCCGGCGTGCCAGTAGGCACTGAACCGGTTGCAGTACGTGTCGGGCGGATCGGTCTTGTAGCCGAGCTGGCCCGTGGCGAGGGCGACGATTCGGGCGCGTTGCGGGGACAGCTTCGGGCCGCCGTTGCCGGTGAAGGCGACGGCCGACGCCACGAGGACGCCGACGGCGCCGATCCCGAGAAAAAGGCGCCGGCGCCGGATCGCGGCGGTACGCGCCCGGCGCCGCCGGGCGGCCGCGGCGGCACGATCGCTCCTCCTGCTGGTCGTTCTGGCCGGCAACGCCGCGTCGGTCGACTCCCGCGGAGTCGACGGCCAAGGTAGGTCGGGTGTGGCCGGCACACTTCAACTCTGGCGCGCCAGGGCTACGAGGAGGTGTCACCGGGTTTGTAGCGGGCCCTCGGGAGCGTCCCAAGGAGGGAACGACACCTGCGGTCTGAAGACCTGCCAGCGTGGCCGGCTTTCACCCTCGAGTCCGGCTCTTGGATAAGGGCTTACACCCGAGGACCCGATATATACGCTACGACGGTCGCGACCCAAGGGGAAGGGCTTTGTCCGGCGAGGTCAGAAAGCGTCCGACGAAGCGATGACGTGTCTCAGAACCAGTGGAAGTACGGATGGCCGAACCGCCAGACGATGACCTCGACCTTGCCGACGATGTACGAGGCCGGCAAGGTGCCCCAGTCCCGGCTGTCGAGAGAGTTCCCGCGGCAGTCACCCATCATGAAGTAGTGGGCAGGAGGGATCTTGATCGTCGCGATCTTCTCGGCCTGCTCCACGCACGACTCGGTCAGTTTCGGCAGCCAGGGCTCGGCGAGGGGCCTCCCGTCGATCAGCACCGTTCCACCTGTTGAGGAGATTGTCTCCCCGGGCATCCCGACGACGCGCTTGACGAGATCGGCATCCGCGGTGTCGGTGTCGGCTGGCGGACGACGGAACACGACGATGTCGCCCCGGTGAATCGTGTAGCCGATCTTGAGGACGATTATCCGGTCCCCGATCTGAAGCGTCGGCAGCATCGAGCCCGTGGGCACGTAGAACGACTGCACGACGAAGGCCCGCAGCCCGCCAGCGATGAGCACCGCCAACACGACGACCGTGACCCACTCGAGCGTCTGACGGCGCCAGGCGCGTTTGCGCGCCGGCGGCGCGCCGGTGGCCGGTGGCGCCGGCGCGCGCGACTCGTCCGAATCGATCACAGTCTGCGCAGCTTAAGCCCAAGCCACGAGAGGCTTCCCCGCGGGTCACCGGCAGCTGGCACCCGGCGCGGGCTGCGTCGGGACCGGAGTGGCCCTTCAGCTCACCAACCGGCCCGCGCGGACCACCACCGCGACGAGGTTGACCCCGGGGCGGTAGGCGAGGTGCGCGGCGCCCGGGGCGTCCAACATGACGAGGTCGCCGCGGAAGCCGGGGGCGAGGGCACCTAGGTCGCCGCGTCGAAGCGCGCGCGCACCTCCCGCGGTGGCGGCGAACAGGGCCTCGTCGGGTGTCATGTGCATCTCACGCACTGCCAGGGAAATGACGAACGGCATGCTGGTCGTGTAGCTAGTCCCCGGATTGCAGTCGGTCGCCAGCGCGACTACGACCCCGGAGTCCAGCAAACGGCGCGCGTCCGGGTACGGCGAACGCGTCGAGAACTCGGCCCCCGGAAGAAGGGTAGCCACCGTTTCGGATCCGGCCAGAGCGTCGATGTCCGCCCCGTCGAGATGAGTGCAGTGGTCAGCCGAGGCCGCGCCCATCTCCACGGCGAGCTGCACTCCGGGACCTTTGGACAGCTGGTTCGCGTGCACCCGAAGGCCGAGGCCGCGGGCACGGCCCGCCCGCAGGATCTCCCGGGCTGCGTCGGGACCGAAGGCGCCTTTTTCGCAAAAGACATCGCACCACGCTGCTTTCGGCGCACAGGCGTCGAGCATCGGGCCTGTCACGAGGGCGACGTACTCCTCCTCCCTGCCGCGGAACTCAGGTGCCACCACATGCGCGCCGAGATAGGTGACCTCCTCGGCGATCGTCTCGGCAACCTCGAGGCACCGCGACTCGTCGGCGACCGTCAGCCCGTATCCCGACTTGGTCTCGAGCGTCGTCGTGCCTTGAGCTTCCGCCTCTCGCTTCAGCCTGGCGGCGGTCTCCATGAGCCGGCTGGAGGACGCTGCGCGCGTGGCCGCGACGGTGGCCGCTATCCCACCGGTGTCGTAGCGCGTTCCCGCCATCCTCGCCGTGAACTCCTCGGCACGGTCGCCAGCGAAGACGAGATGGGTGTGCGAGTCCACAAAACCGGGGATCACGCAACGACCCGCCGCCTCCAACACCTCGTCAGCCGCCGGCGAGGTCGCGCTGGGTCCGATCCAGGCCACAATCCCGTCGTCGACGACGAGGTCGACATCACGCATCACTCCGAGCGGACCTGCTCCGAGGCCCGGGTGATTGGTGACGAGCTGCCCTATGCCACGGACTAGCAGCGATCCGACGGGAGGCCTCACCGCGACGCCTCGGGACCGCCGCGACGCTCGGGCACCTGCTTCACCGCCCGGGCGAGGAGCCCAGGAGCTTGAGGAGCGCCTCGTGGATGTACCCGTTGGTGGCGAGCCCGGAGCCGCCTTCGAATCCTGGAGCACCGCTCCAGTCCGTGAATCGTCCGCCTGCTTCCGAGATGATGACCGGCATCGCGGCGATGTCGTAGGGCTGGGCCCACGAGTCGGCCATGGCGTCCAGCCTCCCGGTCGCGACGAGGGCATAGCCGTAGCCGTCACCCCATGTCCGAAGTGCCATGCCGGATCGCTTCACTCTCAACAGCACGGCTTCGTCCCACTCAGCGAAGCTGCTCGTGGTCAGGTAGCTCTCCGCCAGCTCACCGCAGTCGGTCACGCGGGCAGGCACGCCGTTGCAGTAACAGCCCAGCCCTCGCGCCGCGTAAACCGTCTCACCGAGGGCGGGCACGTTGATCACGCCAACGGCGATGCCGTGCTCGTCCTCGAGGGCCAGCAGGTTCGAGTAGAGGCCCACGCCGTGGGTAAAGGCCAACGTCCCGTCGATCGGGTCGACGATCCAGCGGCGGCCGGTCGCGCTGGGCTTCTCGTCCTCCTCTTCCCCGAGTATCCCGTCGCCGGGATGCCGCAGCTCGAGCTCTTCGCGGATGAGCCGCTCGGCTTGCCGGTCGGCTTGGGTCACGGGCGAGCCGTCACTCTTCTGCTCGATGGCGAGCGCGGTGGAACGGAAGTAGCCGAGCGTCAGCTCGCCCGCCTGGCGGGCCAGCCCGACAGCCTCCTTGAGGAGGCGGGCGAGGGGGTCGTTCGACCCCTTCGTCAGTAGCTCAAATTCATCCATGTGGGATCCCTCCTTCGCGTGGACCGTACGGCTCCCCGGCCGGACTCGCAAGAAGGGCTCAAGGCGCCACCCGCGGGGCCGATACTCCGAAGATGGATCATTCCCACAGATCGCGCCTGCATTTCCGCCTGGGACAGGTCGCCGCCTTTGCATGCCTGCCTTTGCTCATCGCCAGCGACCCTCTTGTGTCGCACGCGGCCGCAGCGACGGCGGTGTCGCGGACGGCGTCACCGAGGGGACCGGCGGTGCCCGGCGCGCCGAAATGCCAGATGTTCCCTGCCGACAATGTCTGGAACACCGACATCTCCAAGCTTCCGGTCAACAAGAACAGCGCAACCTGGATGGCGAACATGGCCGCCTCCAGCACGAACCTCCACCCGGACTTCGGCCCCAATGAGGGCGGCTATCCCTACGGCATCCCGTGGACGGTCATCAACCCCAAGACGCAGGCCTTCATTCACTTGCGCTTCGAGTACGCGGACGAGAGCGACAGGGGCCCCTACCCGTTCGGCCCGACCACACCCATCGAGGGCGGCCTGAACGCATCGGGAGACCGGCACGCCCTGATGGTCGACCCGGCGACGTGCGTCCTTTACGAGCTGTGGGACGCGCAGTACGTGTCCCCGACGGCCTCCACCGCCGGCTCGGGCGCCATCTGGAACCTGAACTCGAACGCCCTTCGTCCTGCGAGCTGGACCTCGGCCGATGCGGCGGGTCTGCCGATCCTGCCCGGTCTCATCAAGTACCAGGAGGTGCTGTCGGGCAAGGTCGACCACGCCATCCGTTTCACGGCCCAGTGCACCGACGACGCCTACATCTGGCCGGCTCGTCACCAAGCCGGTTCCTGCGGTGCGGACTATCCCCCTATGGGAGCACGCTTCCGGCTGAGCGCCAGCTTCAGCGCCTCTCAGATCTGCAAGGCCGGATCACCGTACTGTTCCCAGCTGGCGGTGGTCATAAGGGCCATGCAGCACTACGGCCTGATACTCGCGGACAACGGCAGCAACTGGTACTTCCAGGGAAGTGCCTTCCCGCAATGGCCGATCACCCTCATCGACATGATGAAGCAGATCCCGGCAAGCGACTTCGTGGCAGTCGACGAGTCGTGTCTCGAGGTCAGCCCCAACTCCGGGCAGGCATCGACCGCCCACTGCCCTAAGGGCTGAGCCCGGGGCGGGCCGCCCGGACCGGGGCTAGTGGCAATACCGTTTACTTAGGCGCTTAGGACTCGGATCTTCGGCCTCGGAAGCACTGGTCGTCCTCGCTGCTCCGGCCGTTTCACGCCGTAGTTCGACATCTTGCGCTTGACGGCCCGGGGGTTG
>Ga0187880_1000979_pt1 | contig 23508 bp, 21 predicted proteins | sample June2016WEW_19_4_FD_132998 | JGI IMG/M metagenome (GOLD analysis project Ga0187880, IMG submission 132998) | Peatland microbial communities from SPRUCE experiment site at the Marcell Experimental Forest, Minnesota, USA - June2016WEW_19_40 | ecosystem: Environmental > Terrestrial > Soil >... | reverse complement strand
CGGTCTCGATTCCGAAGGCCTCCGCCCGCGCGCGGATGCCTCCAGCCAGGGTCTGCGACTGGTGGGTCGATTGTGCGTAAAGATTGTTTTCGCAGACAAACAGCACCGGCAGCTCCCACTTGGAGGCGATGTTCATCGCCTCATACACAGCGCCTTCTCCCAAGGTACCATCGCCGAGAAAGGCAACCGTGATACCGTTCGTGGCTTTGACCTTCTGGCTGTAGGCGAGTCCCGCGCAGACCGGCACAATCGAGCCTTGCACCCCGTTTGAGTAGAAGCTTTCCTGGTGCAGGTGCTGACTGCCGCCGCGTCCGCCACAAACCCCAATGGACTTGCCCATGATTTCGCCGATCAGGCCAACCAGGTTCTGCCGGTAGGCGAGGAAATGGCCGTGACAACGGTGGTTGGAAAAGACATTATCCTGCGGGTGCAAGGCCCGGGCAACCGCGATGCCGACGAACTCCTGGCCGATGCAGGTATGGACCGTGCCAAATAGTTTGCCCTGCTTGAACAGTTCCAGCAGCCGTTGCTCGGTTTTGCGAATCAGCCAGCCCAGACGAATGACTTCCGCGTATTGCTCCAGCGAATCGGTCGAGGCTGGCTGAGTTTTGGATGTCATGAGAAGACCGGTTAGTAAGGGCAGTTTACCCTGATTATTACTCAAGCCGCAATACAGCCTACTCGTCCAGCAGATGGGTCACATTTTCAACTCAAGCTTGCACGGAGCAGCGTCTGATGCTACAGACGTTGGAGCAGTTCCTGCCATGTCTTGGCCGGTTGGCCGGGGCAGCCACAGCGACTGCGAACACAGTGCTGGTTCATGGCTGGAAAAAACGTCTGTCCTGCAAACACCCGTACGGCACGTTTCCTTGCGCTCAGATAGTTCCCGCCGGTTTGCTTTTCGATTCTGAAGTGCGGGCGCGGTTCGAAGTTGACCAATATCTCGATTCGTCTTCTCCGAACAGCGCCCGTTTGCCTGGCTGCTGGCAGTTGCGCCTGGCTGCTTTGCGCCCTTACGGCGCAGTGGTTAAGGTCTGATCCGCCAGCGCCGCTATATTTCCTACGGCGTCTACCGAGATCACTTGATAGTGGTACAGGGTTGCGGGTAACAGCCCGATCAAGGTAGCACTGTGACTCGTCGCCAGCGATGGATTTGGTGACGTGGCGGAACCGTAACCCGACGTAAGACCGTACTTCACCTGGGTCGTCGCTGGCTCATAGGTGTTCCAGGTGATGGTCGCGCTGGTCGCAGCCGGAATGGCCGTTACTTTGGTGTAGCCACCGCCTCCCATGATGGGCGGTTCTGTGTCCGCATAAGGCCCACTGTAAGGGTTGGAGCTGGGCATGACGGTTAGAACAGCATTAGGCTCGCTGCGTAGCCGCACATAATCAAATGTCCATTGGTATATCTGGCTGAACTCCTTGCCACTCCAACCGGGGGAACCCAGGGGATCAAGCATATGTTGAAAAGCCAGATCTCCGCGACTCAGAGCGCTTGGGTCACCGGTCTTGCTCCAGTACCAGGCATAGGCGGTCGCTACCAGGCCATTCAAATCGGTCCAATCGATACTATCGTTGCCTCCATGATAAGAGTCGTTACTGGGCAAGGATGTGTTGTTGTAGGCAAACGAGAAATGGGTCGGGTTCCAGATTGTCCACAACGCATCCAGCGCTTGCTTTATCGCCACCGGAATCCGGTTGTCCACTACGCCTCGGGAAGCATTCCACTCATAGTAGTTAATGAGTGTCTGCATGGCGATTCCAACCATGAACGGGTGCACGGTATTGACGATGCCGCCGTTGGCTACTTGGTCAAGGTCTCCCAACAACTTGTTAATCCCAATGTCCGTCAAAGGGCTGTGCGGATTGCCCAACATTTCCGATGCGATGCGGTTGTTGTTCATGTAGGAAGTTTCCCGGATGAGGTACCAATCGACCCAACCGCCATAGTTGGAACCGGAACCGCTGTTCGCCATGAGGAGCACAGCGTTTTTCATGTCCCCATTTCTGGTCCTGAAGTAGTTCATCGCCATGCCATAGGCAAACTCGCTGTAGAGAGCAAATGCTCCATTATTGTGAAGGGCATACTGGCCGTATGGGTCGAGGTCGGTCAAAGCACAGTGCTGCCACAAGGCGTGATTGGGCTGGCCTAGTTGGTTGGCGGTGTAGTCCTCTACCTGTTGGTAGACCCGCCCTCCGTCATAGAACCAAGTCTCCTCTTGCCAACCCCATCCCGTCAGAAATACGCCGGCTGCATTTCTGGAGTCGCGTGAGATGCCATTATGGTCGTCGCACCATTTGTGGCCGAGGGTGACCATCTGCGTCTCCCAGTTGGCCCTGCCGGGAATCGGCGGGAATGCCGTGGGAGGGGTTGCGTGGAACGTGGGCGCCGCCACGACCTCGAACTGGTAGGTTCCGGTCGTAGGCACCACGCCGTTGATGTAGGTGAACGTCACCTGATAGGGGCCCGGAACGGTGTTGGCCGAGCTGCGTAGCCGGAAGTTTGCACCCGGCATCACATTGTGGCTGGTGTAGCATCCGTAAAGCCCGGGGTGCGAAAAGTCTCTCGCCTGGTCTCCCCCGTCCGAGGCACTGTTCTCGGAACACGCAAAATGCACGCTGATGGTGTTGGCCGATTGCTGCGTAGCTGGTATCAACCCGGTAACGATGCCGTCGCTACCATTGTTTGGCCCAGTCTGGTTGACCACATCCGTGAATGTTCCAAACGTACTGCCGCCCAACTGATGCAACTCCGCTGAGAAGTACAAGGCCGAACCGGCAAATACGTTGGTCGGGCCGTAGGTGTAGATCAGGAACGACTGCGGAACACCGGTGTCCGTAGGTAGAGTCTGGAAGTTCGGAAGGGTCCTGGTGAGATTATCCGCTGGGCCGGGGGCGGTTGACACCACGCCACTCGCGTCTACTGACGCCACGTAGTAATAGTAAGTCCCGAAATGGTAGAACAAATTGTAGGGACGAAGTCCGGTAACGTGCACCACGTGTTGCGTAACCAATGGATCCATTGGCCCCGGCGGAGCATAACCAAAGGAAGCATTCACACCTCCTGTTACCGGTGGGCCTTTAGGTGGTGGCGGAATTCCACAGCGCGGGCAGGGCGGCGGGGGCGGGGGAAGTGGGGGGATAGTTACCGTCCAAGGAATACGGACTTCTGGTGCATAATTAGCGTCGCGTGCGATGAGCACCTGACTGGTCGACGGGTGAACGGTGGTCCATACGATGTCAGCGCTGGTCTGCGTCACGTTCTCCACGTGCAGGTTAATAATTTCATTCGGATAGCCAGTGGAGGCAGACATACTGCCCGAACTGGTCGAGATGACAAGAAATAAATACAGCACAGACAGGAACACGTTTTCTAGACGATGTCGCATCTTAATTCTCCTCAAAAAACTCCTTAAAAAGGTACTTACCCCAATTTGCGGCAGCTGCAGGTCGTCTCCTCGGCTGCAGCTCGTCCCGCGGTCAGTCCTGACAATCACATCGGCGAATCGCGAAGGATGGTGAGTCCTTGGGGCGGACCAATGAGCGCCTTCTAATGATTAGGTTTGGTTACATCGAAAGAGGGGGATAACACGGGAGGAGTCGCCCGGCCAAACGCATTGTGCAATTTTGGGAAAACTCATGTGTTGTAACGAGCCTTTAGAGTAGGAATTCAGGAGCGCTGCATGTAACATGAACCTTCATCAGATAGGTGATTGATTACTGGTGCACGCACTCTGGGCGAAGATCGACAGGTGCAGTCCAGTTGCTGAGGTAACGACGAATGGCACCTTATACTGAACCGCTAAGACAAACCGAGACACCTTCTCCGCCTCCGTCTGCAGCGCCGCCTGCGCCATCGGGATTCAACGAAGATTGGCTGGCCGTGTGTATTGGCCTGTTCATGTTCGTCTGCTCGCTGGCGTTGCTCTTTGGTTTCGACCTGTTGGGCTGGGCGGTCGCGACGTCCGTATGGACAACTCCTGGTAAGGCGCTCGCCCCAGTGTCGAAAGGCTACGCGACAGTTCCTGGCCTGCTGTCGCTGGGAGCAACTTATGTTTTTCTGCTGATCGTGCTTCTGGTGGGAGCCAAGGCGCTCCACGCCGACCTCAAGCGGTTCGCCCAGGGCTTTACTCTTATTTTTATTCTCAGTTACTTCTGTTGGTTTTTTGGCAGCTGGGCTTATATCGCCGCCACGCCGGACAAAAGGCAGGCGCTCAAGATCGGCTGGTCGCTGAATCTAACCAACGAATCTGGCTTCATCATCGCCCTGCTGGCCGGTTTGATCATCGGCAATTTTCTGCCGCGAGTGTATGACTTCTTGAAAGTGGCAATTCGTCCTGAGCTGTACATCAAAACCGCCATTGTCATACTCGGCGGGTTTCTTGGCGTCACCGCCCTCGACCAGCGCCGGCTGGCGTCAGCAATGCTTTTCCAGGGGCTGTGTGCCATCGTGTGTGCTTACCTGGTTTTCTGGCCTTTGGTGTACTACGTGGCCCGTCGGTATTTCGGATTCAGCCGGGAATGGGCGGCGCCGCTGGCCTCGGGGATATCCATTTGCGGAGTGTCGGCGGCCATTGCAACCGGGAGCGCCATCCGAGCGCGTGCGGTAGTGCCCGTGATGGTCTCCTCCCTGGTCGTGGTGTTCTCCGTGGTGGAGTTGCTCATCCTGCCCTTCGCGGCACAGCACTTCCTGTATCACCAACCCATGGTGGCCGGGGCTTGGATGGGACTGGCGGTTAAGACTGACGGAGCCGCAGTGGCCAGCGGCGCCATCGCCGACGCACTCATACGAGCTAAGGCTTTGAGTGTCTCGGGTGTGAACTTTGAGCCGGGTTGGATTTTGGGCGTCAGCACCACCGTGAAGGTATTCATCGACATCTTCATTGGCATCTGGGCATTTCTTCTGGCTTGGATATGGTCGGCGAAAATCGAGCGCCGTCAGGACGACAAGGTCAATGCCGGGCAAATCTGGCAACGCTTCCCCAAGTTTATCCTCGGCTATGTGGCCACGTTCTTGCTGGTGCTGGCCATCGGCATTGCAGTTCCAACCCTGGTACCCAAGGTGAAGGCGTCCATGGCCCAGGCCAATGTGTTCCGGTCGATTTTCTTCGTCATGACCTTTTTCTCGATCGGAGTGGTGTCCAACTTCCGAAAACTGTGGCAGGAAGGCATCGCCAAGCTCATTGCCGTTTATGTCCTGTGCCTGTTCGGATACATCATTTGGGTCGGGCTGCTGATCTCATGGTTGTTTTTCCACGGCATGCTGCCGCCGATCGTGAAGGGGTGAGATATGAATGAACCTCGCTTGGGCGATGAGTTGCGCAAGATGGAAGACGAGTATGAACCGCTGCTTCCGATCGAACGGAAGCTGATCTGGTACACGTTCGGCGGCGGAATTGTGCTGTTAATCGTCTTGGTGCTTCTCAGTCGCGCTTTTGTATGATCCGGGCTGCGGAAGGCGCTCACGCGCCGCGAGACTCAGGCCGCTAACCTGACCATTGAGGATCTCCGACGTCACTTGCATCGGGTAGCCGATGCGGCGCAGCTCAATGCTCTGGCGGCTTGAGCTCAATTCAACACGACGTTCGAGCTCCACTGGTCCACCAGCTTCCACCAGAGATACTTTTCCCATTCGTCGAAGGCGGCTTTGGCCCAACGGCGGTGTCTCCACCATCGATTGGCGGCATGATACGGGGCCGACTCGGCGGCCACCGACCACTCATATTGCGGCAGTCTCTTGCGAAAAATCGAGATGGCCCTGCGGGTGTGAAAGTCGGAAGTAACAATCAACGCAGAATTCACGTTTTGGCGCTCCAGGCATCGCTTAACATCGACGGCCTCACCAAACGTCGAATCTTCGCGAATCGGGCAGACCTCCGAACCCAGCGGCCCGTAGTTGCGCAGAAAGTCAGCCGCCAGGTCCGCATCAGACTTCCCAAACCGGTCTCGACTAGCATCCGCATCCAAGATGATTCTTTCCGCAAACCCCGCTTTCTGTAAGGCCACCGCATGTTCGTAGCGCGCATCGGTGCCGCCGGCTAGAACCAGTATGACGTCTGCGGGCCGCGGGTCATTCAGCACCAGAAAGGACCCGGTATGCGACAGCAGCCAAACCGCAATCACGATAACGATAACGATTGTCAATACCACCAGGCGTTTGAGGATCATCGGCAGATTTGGTTTCTTCTCCTGCATCTCCTGAACATGCGGAATTGCTATGATACTGGTTAGGCTTGGACTAAGCTTGGACTTCGTAACCTGCGCTTTTGCCCCCTAGACTTCTGAAGCCCTATGACATCGTCGCTATCTCTCAACCGTACTCTTAAGATTGCCCGAACATGGGCCCGCGTGTACCAGTATCGCTCGCTCAAGTTGAGCGGCCTGGCGGCACGGGTCGCCGCCAGCGCCGACTTGCAGCGTATCCACAGGCTGGGACGCGAAATGGAGGAGGTACGGAGGCGCGACCCCACCTGCGCTGCTAAATATACCGATTATAGTTACTGGATGCCTTTCAATGTCGCGCGCATCGGAAGGCTGTCGCTGCACAAGACTTCTCCGTTGCGAATGCTGGATATTGGCTGCGGTCCGGGATATTTTCTCGCGGCTGCCCGGGCGTGCGGCCATGAATGTTATGGTATTGACGCTCCGCCCAGCATTCTCAGCGATGTGGAGAAGCGCGTCTACAGCGAATTGTTGGGCGCGCTCGGTTGTGATGCTCAGGTTTCACCACTCCTCATTGAGCGCTACGTTGCGATGAATCTTCCCCAGCGCGACCTCGATCTCATTACGGCGTTTTGGATTTGCTTCAACCGTCATTGTCAACCGGACGAGTGGGGGGTCGCGGAGTGGCGGTTTTTCGTGGCTGACGCTTTGTCCCATCTGCGGGAGGGCGGGACTCTGCACTTGGAACTGAACGTCAATCCTGGTCGCTATGGCCCTCGTCAATGGTATGACGATGAAACCCTGGAGTTCTTCCGCTCGGTGGGCACGGTCGAGGGCGGCATAGTGCAGATCCGCAAACCCAAAGCTCGGCCATGAGTGCTGAGTCGTCGCACTATTCTTTCTTTAACTGGGCGCACAGATTGGCGAGTTCCCCGAAGCTGGGATCATACCCCTTAATGCACCTGGGTGACCTTCCGCCGCAAGAGAGATGGAAGAGACGAGATTAAGAATACCGCAAGTATCACCAGCTCCGGCTCGATGGGATGGCGGTACCGAGGCTCCGTGAAAGTAATGTAGTAAATCAACGGATAGGACAACAATAACATAGCGAACAGCACCACCCCGTGCGCGCGCCTCTTAAAGGCCAGCAACAATCCGCCGATGGCCAGTAACGACGACGCCAAGAAGACCAGGTTTCTTACCCGCCCCAGCCCTGTCCGAGGAAGACCAGCCCAGGTCCGGGGAAGACCAGCCCAAAAGAAGATGAACCTGCGGGAGCATAGCACCAGGAACCTCTTGGGATGCTGGGCAATCCATGCTTTCGCTTCATCAGCCTGTTCGGTGTTGATCGCCGCTTCGCCCATTTGCTTGAATAAGGTCAAGTTGGAAGCGGCGTGGTAGTTTGAAACCATCCAGCCCTCGGCCTGCGGATTGTTGCCGGCGCGGAATTCATTGCCGAAGTTGTCACGGACGAAGACCGGTTCGCCAAGGACAGAGTAATTGCGTACTAGCCAGGGTGTGAGTACCAACCAGAAAACCACGGCGCTCAAAAGCACAGGTACGACGGTGCGTTTGCTGCGGCGATGCAATTGGTAAGCGAGCCAGCATCCTGAGAAGGGCAAGAACGAAATGACGGAAGTATTGGTCAGGGCGGCGATCCCCCACAACAGCCCATAGCCCAACCACGACGAGAGACGGTCGTCGCCTTCCATCTCCAGCGTGAGCATGAACAGCAGGCTCAGCAAAAACGCGGCCAGGCTCGTCTCCCAAATCCAGGCCACCGAATAGTAGATGGCATACGGCGACAAAGCCCAAACCCATCCTGACCAGAGGGCAACGGTTTCGTTGAAGACGCGGCGAGCGATGCGATAGATGGTCCAACTGGTGAGCGCAGAGAAGACGCTGTTGAACACCAATAGGGCGAACCCAGCGCCATTCGAGAAGACGCCGAGGGCGCGAAACGCCAGTGAAGCCACCCACGGATAGATCGGAGCGGTCCAGGCGGAAGGACCAGTATCGAACCCGTAGGGAGCGCTAAAGCCGTGGCCGGTGGCCAGCGAACGAGCCAGGTTGGCCATCTCGAAGAGGGACCATGGGTAAAGGCTTAGACGGTACGAATGCGCGACGATAATGTAGAGAACCCGCGCCGCCAGTCCGAGCAGTACGATGCAGAGCGGCGAGTGAATAATTTTGAGGGATCTTGTCGGGCGCATAGTTCCGTTAACGCGCTTTCAGTGGTCTATTAATCCAGAATCTCCGTCTTAGCTGCCACGCCCCAGACTACAACGAGAAATTCCAGAGCACCATTTTTTGTTTGGCTGAACAGTAGTAACTACCGGTAGTGCTGCTCGGTCCATTGTGGGTATCGATACTTCAGCATGTACAGGGCCCAGGCTGCCTGCACAGTAGAGTGCCCTGGGTCCCAATCGTCAAATCTAAATTCGAAAATTCCGCGACACCAGCCATGCCAGCAATACCTCCACGAGCCATCCGGGCGTTGATGATCCAGGATAAGTTCTATCCAGCGAGATCGGATGAGGTCAGGTCGGTCCGCCCCAAGAATGAACGCGTTTCTTTGCACATAAGAGTCGTTTACCCGGAAATCAAAGTGCGCATCTCTTGCGATCTTCTCAGCCAGGTGGTTGATCGTGTAATTCAGTTCCTCGGAACCCCCATTGTAGTAGCGGTACATAACTAACGAGAGAAGTTGATGATGTCTCCGACCCCAGTAATACTTCGTGGGAGAAAACATGTTTGCGCGTTGAGAGCTACTGATCATCACCCGGTTAGGGGCGACGGCGTAGGCGTCCCAGAGCGATTCAGCAACGCCCTGGGCTGGTACATGGGTCTGGTCTATGAATGGAACCGGAGCCTGCGGATCAACCATGCGTGCCCAAACGGGGCCAAACACGCCATACACTCCGAAAGGGTCAATTACGTATTTGCTGTGGCGGTATTGGTCCAACATCTGGCGCAGACGCGGATCACCCGACATCTTCTCCATGTCTGCGACCATGAACATCAAAGAAGGATTCCCGAGGATTTCGGGGTGGCTAGACATCCAGTTCGTAGAAGCTTCCAGCGAACGGTCCAGTCGCGCGCGGAACTCGCCGCGAGGCATCCGGTGTGGTGAGTAGTTGTTGTTGAGTACGGCTAGCGACAACAACAGCAGTAGCGCTGCGGCGCCTTTCCATGCCCAGCTGAATAGTAAACGGAGCATATTCCTCTTCGGGCTATTCCCTGTTTCTGCGACCACAGTTTAGGACATTCTATGCATAGTTTAGTATGCGCTGGCCGGGAGTTTGCCCCGCAGGTTTATGGTTCCTAGAGATGAAACCGAGCGATGTCTCAACTGCGAGCGAACTGCGCTTTGGCGACGCGGGCTTCCTCTCGCCCCAGAGCGTCGGATTCGACCATCATGCGCACCAGGCCTTTGAAATCCACGTCGGGATTCCAGTTCAAGGAGCGCCGGGCCAGGCTGGAGTCGCCCCGCAGGTCATGAATCTCGCCGGTGCGAAACAGCTTGGGATCCACTTCGACGAATTCATTCACCACCTCGGCAACGTTGCGGCCGGAAGGCACCAAATCCAGGCATTGCAGCACTTCGACCACAAATTCGTAAACGCTGTGCGATTCGCCGGTGGCGATGACGTAATCGTTGGGCTTCTCCTGCTGCAGCATGGCGTGCATGGCGCGGACGTAATCGCCGGCGTATCCCCAATCGCGACGGGCCTGCATGTTGCCCAGCTTCAGCTTGCTCTTCTTGCCCTGCGCCCAATCAGCCGCCGCCAGGGTGATCTTGCGGGTCACCATCTCGGGGCCGCGGCGCGGGGACTCATGATTAAACAGAATGCCGCCGACCGCGAAAATTCCACGCTCGCGGTAGACGCCACACAAACGGTGAGCGGCGGTCTTGGAAACTCCATAAGGCGAGGTGGGAGCCAGCGCCGTTTGCTCATCGCGCAAGCCGTGCTGATTGCCATACATTTCCGAACTGGAAGCCTGATAGATGCGCGTATCCGGCCTCTGGCGCTCGATGATGTTCAGCAAGCGCGCCAGGCCGCCAACATTGATGTCGAAGGTCTCGGCAGGAATTTGCCAGCTGGTAGGGACGAAAACCTGACCCGCAAGGTTATAAACTTCGTCCGGTGAGGCCTTGGCAAAGGCGACCTCCAGGGAGGCGAGGTCGCGCATGTCGCCATAGAGGACCTCAATCTTGTCCTGAATGGGGTTGAGCCAGCGCATGGTTCCCGTCTCGCGGCGCACCATGCCATAAACGCTGTATCCGAGCTCAAGCAGGTATTCGGCAAGGTAGCTGCCGTCCTGACCGGAAATGCCGGTGATTAAGGCCTTCTTCATAAAACAACCCTCTCCTTAAATTCGCGCACCGCAGCGCGGATTGAGCAGGTACAAATCCGCGATCGTGCGCATCCGCGTTCTTGCTTGGCCGTCGCTCAAGGATATCGCACCTGCGTAGGGATGGTCTGGCACCGCGGAGGAAACTACCGTCCTCCCCTCCCCAGCAGCAGGATTTTGACGGTCGCAAACATGATATAGAGGTCGAGTCCAAAGGAGACGTTCTTGATGTAGAACAGGTCGTAGGCCAGTTTCTCGCGGTTGTCTTCCAGGGTCGCGTTGTAGCCGCGGTTGATCTGCGCCCACCCGGTAGCGCCCGGCTTCACCAGCCAACGCTCTTTGTAGAACGGGATCTTTTGCGCGCACTCTTCTTCCTGCTCGGGAACGAAAGGCCGCGGTCCGACGAATGCCATATCGCCTTTGACGATATTGAACAATTGCGGCAATTCGTCGATGCGGGTGCGACGCAGCCACTTGCCCACCGCGGTGACGCGCGCATCTTCGTGCTCAGCCGGCTTCCACTTCTTCTTGTCCGACCCGTCGTACATGGAGCGGAACTTGTACACGGTGAAAAGGTGTCCGTGTTCGCCAACCCGCTTCTGGCGAAAAATCGCCGGACCCGGCGAGTCGAGACGAATCGCGATGGCGGCTAGCAGCATCAGCGGGGAAGTCAACAGGATCGCGACCGAGCCAAGAGCGATCGAGAACAGTCGTTTGTATATGCGTAGGGCGGTGCGCACGTGAAAACCGGGCGAAAACAGCAGCCAACTGAGACGCAGCGACTCTAACGGAATCTTGCCGGTAACGCTCTCATAGTATTCGGGCCCGTCCTGGATGTACACACCCCGGGCTTTCAGATTGAGCAACGCTTCCACTTGCAGTTTGCCGCGGCGGTCCCCCATGGTCACCAGGACGCGTTGCACGTTCCGCTCCAGGACCAACTCCTCAATGTTGCCATTACACAGGGGAATGCCGGGGACTGTGGGCGCCTGCTGACCGACGAAACCCACGACCCGAATACCGAGTTCGGAACGATGGGCGATCTCCGCCATCAGCGGCTCTGCCAGGGGCCCGTCACCGTAAACGATGGCCCTCTCGGAAAAACGGGCGGAGCGATTGAGCACAAAAAAAAGCCGGCGCCAGGCGGGAACCGCGACGCCGACAATGCCCACCCCGACCCACAGGGTGCTGCCACCCAGGCTAACCTCGGGAAACACGTAGTAGAGCACTGCCAACGCGACGAAGGCGCAGCCCAGAACGCCCACCAGGCGGGTGATCACCTCTCGCCGGTTGGCGAGCACAAACGAATCGTAGAGATCAAAGTAGTACATCAGGATGAGGAAGACGGCGACCACCAGGCCGATCCGCCCCAGGCCGTTTTCGTACAGCAGGTAAATACTGGCGTCGGATGCCGTCCCTGCCCAAAATTCCACCGCCAGCACGAAGCCCAAAGTAACCAGTATGACCTCGGTCACCGTGAGCAACAGTGTGCGGGTGGGAAAATAGGCATTGAACAAACGAATCATGCCGTCGCCGCGGTTACCTTGTCCGTTTCCTTGTTGGGTTCCTTCTTGGCTTCCTTCTTCGACTTTCCGGATGAGTGGTTGCCGCCGTAGTAGCGGTCGTAATCGATGTTCAACATGGAGGCTTGGTTGAAGACCACGCCCAGGAGTTTGGGCTTCTCAATGGATTCTAGCGCCTTATCCAGGACCCTACGCCGGGTAAACCCTTCGCGCACCACCACCAGTACCCCATCACACAGACGTGAAAGCGAAGTAGCGTCGGCCATGGGCAACATGGGTGTGGCATCGAGCAATACCCAGTCGAAGGTCGACGAGATGGTGTCCAACATCTTGGCGAAACGGTCCGATTCCAGAAGCGGCAGCGGTTCTTCCATGCCGTGGCCTGCCGAAAGAAACCACAGCGGCAGATCGTTGACCTGGTACAGCGAATCTTCGAGCGAGAGTTTGCCCGCAGCCCAATCCGAAATGCCGCGCAAGGGCGAGTCCGTCAGCAAACGACTGGCGCTGGGCCGGCGGAGATCGGCTTCGATCAGCAGGGTGCGCGCATCGTGACGCCGCGCCAAGGTCAGAGCCAGGTTGACAGCCACCACCGACTTGCCCTCGTCGCCCACCGAACTGGTGATGAGCAGCTTCTGCAGCCGCCGCTTGTTCTGCATGTGCGCCAGACGGGTCGCCAGTACCCGGAACATCTCCGCCCCCTGACTATTGGGTTCAGCCAGCGCCACCAAGCGCTGCTCGGGAGTGGGCGTGGGGCGCAGGATGCGGTCGGCAGGGACCTTCAACCAAGTCGCATCCATGGGTGTGCCGACCGGGACGCCGGCCGCAACGGCCGCGGCCGTGGCTTCGCCGGGCGAAGCTTCCGGCCGGCCTGCAACCAAGGGCGAGGCGCTCGGATTTTCACCTTGGGACTTCTGCAACGCTTCGTACACTCGACTCATGGCTAAATTCTCCTCCCGACAGTGGTGGGTATGGCTTTTTCAGTTTCTAACGTCTGGTGGTCCATGGTGCGCAACAGGCGGAACAACGAGCGCAGCAAGCTTTCGCCGTTCTCTTCACGCGCGGCCACGGGCAGCGGGACCTCTTCCGGCAGTGACGGGCCCGTCAAACGGAAATCCGCGGCCACTTCCGTGATCATCTCGGGAGTCACCGTCCGCTGTTCACGGGCAAAGGCGTTTACCATGGAGTTCTCGCAAAGATTGTTGATGATGCGCGGAATCCCGCCGGAATACTCATAAAGCTTGCTCAAGGCTGGGTCGGCGAAAATCGGCGGTTCCGCCAGCGCGCCGGCCCGCTCCAGGCGGGACAGCACATAGGCCCGGGTCTGGGCTTCGTCCAGCGGCTGCAGTTGACAGCGCAGCGAAACGCGCTGCTTCAGTTGCCGCAACTCGGGAGAGTCCAGCATCATTTCCAGCTCCGGCTGACCCAGGAGAACAATCTGCAGCAACTTCTGCTGCGAAGTCTCCAGATTGGTCAACAGCCGGATCTCCTCCAGCAGTTCGTGCCGCAAAGCCTGCGCCTCATCGACCACCAGAGCGGTGATCAGTCCGCGGGCGTGGCGCTGGATAAGGTAGCGGTTCAGGTCAAGCAGCATCTCCGTCTTGGTGCGCCCGGCATAGGGCAGCCCCAGGTCGGCCATGATGTACTGGAAGAACTCCACCACCGGCAGCAGGGGATTGAAAACGTAGCCGAAAGCGATGTTGTTCTTGCGCAGCTCCGTTAGCAGGCAACGGACCAGCAACGTCTTGCCCGTGCCCACCTCACCGGTGATCACAATAAAGCCCTTTCTGCGGCCTACCCCATAGTGCAGGTTGGCCAAGGCTTCATTGTGACGCGGCGTCGGATGGTAGAAGAACGGGTCGGGGCTAATCTCAAAGGGATTGCGCGTCAACCCGAAAAATTGTTTATACATTCACGATCCCCAGAAATAGGTGTAAGCAACGGCGGACGGAAGCAGAATGACCACGGCTACGGTGGCGGCCACCGCCCACCACGGCCGCCAGCGGGCCGCGCGAATTTCCGCCGGCGTGGCCAGCGCCGGAATGTCCACCAAGATTGGCAAATTGACGGTGTCGGTGAGGGCCTGTTCGTTGCGGATTCGATCATCGAGAACTTCCGAGCCGAAGCCGAACAACACGGCCAGGACCAAGCCGACGCCGATGGCCGCCAGGGAAAACTTGAAGCGATCGGGAAACACTGCCTTGTCCGGAAAACTGGGCGGATCGATGACGCGGAACTGTGCGCCCTGTTGCTGCCTCTCCAGACTGGTGGCCAGCGCGGAGGTCTGCTTCTTGGCCAGCAGATCGAGATATTCCTTTTTCAAGTTGCCGTAATCGCGCATCATGTCGCTCATCTCAGCTTCCACCGCCGGGGTCGCATTCAGGCGGGCCTGATACATCTGACCAGCCTGCTCGAGACGCTGGATTTGCTCGGTGGACGTTTGCAGCTCCATCTTGTTGACCTTGATCTGGTTCTGCAGTTGCACCCGCGGCGTCATGGCCTGCACCTGGGCCGCAGTGGCGGTATTCGTCTCCAGTTTCTCCTTGGCCTCGGCGCCCAGGTCCTGCTTCAGTTTCTCCAGACCAGCGATGGTTTCCTTCAGTTTCTTGATGTCGGGATGGTCGTCGGTGTAGCGGGCCCGCAGGTCGGCCAATTGGGCGCGCGCGCCTTCCAGTTGGTTCTCCAGGCTGCTGGGAATGTCGGCCGAATCGCCCATAGTTTCGTATTGTTTCTGCAGCGAGGCGAGATAGGTTTGCTGCTGCAAGGCCCTCTCATGGGCGTTGTGCGCGGCCTGTAACTGCGATTGAATGCCATTGAGGATCTGGAGATTGCTTTGTAATTGCTGGGGCAATGATCCCTCGTGCTGGGACTCATAGGCGTGCAGCCTGGCTTCGTCGTCGGCCAGCGTCTGCCCCAGCGCCCGCACTTGAGAATCCAGGAAATGGGTGGTCGCTTCCGACTGCTCCTGGCTGGCCCGCACGTTCTCGTCAACGAAGAACGAGGTCAAAGCGGCGTTCACCTGTTGGGCCTTCGCGGGGTCGGGGGCCTTATAGGCCATCTTAAACGCCACCAGTTCCTGGGTCCCTCCACTCGGCGAAGGAGCTTGCACCAACTCGAACTTGACATCGTCGCGCATCTTTTCCACCTGGTCATCAGGCGAATTGGCATAGCTGGGATAGAGATTAAGTTTCTTGATGAGATCGAGCAGGCGGGTGCGGCTCAGCACCTGCGCCTCCTCGCTTTGCACCCGGTCCGCCAAGTCCACCTGAACGTTGGGCGCCACCAGAGTGCTCGGAACTTTGGGTGGCTCAATCAGCACCACGCTTTCCGAGGAGTACTTGGCGGGAAGCACCCAAGCTGACGCAAAGACCAGGAGCCATCCGAAGAAAAGCGGTCCCAGGATCCACCACTTGCGGCGGGCAACCATCGCCCAGTATTCATCGATACCCTGCGTTGACTTCTGATCATCAAGTTCTTCCATCATGAATCACCTTCCCAGAGAGTGGCCCCAGGAGTACCGGAGCGTAATTCCCACGCCATTTGCGAGTAAGGCAACTGGCACGGGTGTGTAGTAGTTCTGATAGCTGTGAATCACGGCGTAATACACGGTTGCATTCCACGCCTCAGAGATATTCCGATTAAGATTCACCGTGCCTTCGAGCGCTCGATTAAACCCGTTGGGGTGGTATTGCGATATCGCCAGGCTGTTGTTGTAGGAGATGCCGGCTGTGAAATTCCAGTGCTGGGCCATGGAACGCCGGTAGGCGGCGGTAATCTGGTAGAGCCGTACCGTACCGAGGAGGCCACCGCCGTCTGAATTTTGATGCCTGAATCCTGCGCGCAGCGCGTTGCGCGTCCGCGACCAGCCGAAAGTCGCTCCCTCTGCGACACTCCACTGGGCTTCGTGCACGGCGTGATAACCAAAGCAGCCATAACCCGGGAAACAGAAAGTGGGAACGATGTCTTTGCTCGTGGTGTACTCAGGACCGGCAAACCCGCTTAGGGAAATGCTCGGACTCAACTGATAGGTGACAAACCCGATCATCCCCTGAATCCCGGAGCGCGATAATCCATGTCCGTAATCCAGAGCGGTGAAGCTGTAGCCGCCGCCGGCGGAGAATCTCGCCGAGAATGTATGTTGATAGTTGGATCCCCCCGAGTACGTATACGAGTTGTTGCCCGACAAGGCACTGTTGAACCAGCGTTGAAAGCTTTCTCCCCCCGTAAAATCAACGCTATCGCGCGCGCCCATCTGGTAGGTCAGAGTCATCGAACCCATATTCGACTCGTTGACGGCCTGAGGTATGTAGATGACGGGATTGGGGTTGTTAAAAGTGGGCACACCCTCAACGGTCAAGTACGGCTCGAACGGGTCGTCGGTGTAAACGTAGTTATCGTTCACCGCCAACTGCCAGCGCGGGGCCAATTGCCAGAGGAAATTGACGCGCCCGTTCTGATGCATGCTTAAGTAAGTCGAAGTATGCGGCAACGTCAGTTTGCTTGTCGAAATTCCGCCAGTGTAGTTGAAGTCCCACATCATGGTGGGACGAAACTGCGTTATGTCGAGGCCGCCTCCCAGCATGCCCAGGTTCTGCCAATAACTACCGGTTGAGCCGCCATACGAGTTGTAATTCGATAAAATTCCGGTCAACAGGCTGAGCCGGATGCCAGTGTTCGCCGTGACTTCGTTAAGCAACGTCAATGGGGGCAACTGTTCCGGATGAGTGTAAGCCACTTGGGGGCCAGGTGATGACGGCTGCGGTTGGTCGGTAGAACCGTTCGGAGACTGGTTCGTAGACCCACTTTGCGACTGGTCCGTAGAACTGCTCTGGGACTGGTCCGTAGAACCGCTCTGCGACTGGTCGCTACCCGTTTGCGACCAGGCAGGCGGCACTGAGAGGACCGCCAAAACAACCAGAGATAGGCCGAGTTGAGGTTTCATCGCCGCCTCCTCTTTTCCGCGGTTTCTGCGCTCACGGGACGACCAAGGTGTCGCGCGGTTGAAGTTGGATGTTCTGAGCCATATTTTGGCCCTTAATGACTTCTTTGTAGTTGAACCTGAGCCGTTGCTGCTTCCCATCGGGGCCCGTGCGGAGCACGTAGATTTTCTTTTGCTTCGCGAAATCCCTAAAGCCGCCGCAGAGTGCTATGGCATCCAGCACGGTGAGAGGGCGGGTGATCGGGAAGTATCCCGGCCGGTTGACCTGCCCCATAACGTTAAAGGTCAGGCTGTTTACCTGGGTGACAATCACGGTCACCTGCGGATCGGACATAATCTTCTTCAGCGAATCGTCGATCTGCTCTTCCAGTTGTACTGGAGTCAGTCCCCGCGCCTTAATTTCCCCTAACAACGGCAGGGAGATCATTCCGTCTGGTCGAACCGGAACGGTCCTCGACATCTCGGGCTCCTTCCACACATTGATGGACAACGTGTCATCGGTGCCAATAATGTAGCTATCCGGGCGGACGTTGGCCACGCGGGGAGCGGGCGTATCGGTCGCCGCAGGTTGCGCCGCCTTGGCCACGTCCTTGGAAGGCTGCGCGGAGTTGGCTGGGACCACTGGTTTATCTGGGCTGGAGGGACTGCCCGCGTCCTGCCCGGACGCGTTGTGCGCCCAGGCGCCAAGCAGAACCAACAAGACTAGGGTTAAGGTTGCGCGACTTCCAAATGCCCGTGTTTGCGAATACATGATTCCACCTCGGTCCGGATTACTCGGCCTTATCATCCTCTTCGTGTTTGCTCGCGGAACTGGAGCGCCGCTGCGGGATCCCTACTTCCTTGAGCTTATAGAGCAACGCGCGGTAGCTGATATCGAGCGAGCGCGCCGCCTTCTTTCGGTTCCAGTTATTAGCATGAAGTGCATTAAGAATAATACGTGCTTCCAATTTGCGGACTGTCTGCCGGGTCAACTTCTTGAGTGAAACCGGTCCATCCAGCATCAGACTGGTAACCGCATCGCGCTCATTGGGCTGGAGCAACTCACTTAAGATAACATCTTCCGTGCCCATGACCACGTAGCGCTTGATCAGGTTCTCCAGTTGGCGGATGTTGCCCGGCCACGAATAGCGCTGCATTTTGGCCATCAGGGCAGGGCGCACCATCATCACCCGGCCATTGAGCTTCTCGTTATAGTACTGCAGCAGGTAATCGCTGATGACCGGCAGATCGACGGCCCGCTCGCGCAGCGGCGGCAAATGAATGGTCATGGTGGCGATGCGGTAAAACAGGTCGGGCCGGAAGTTTCCGTGCTCGATCTCCTCGTGTATTTCGCGGTTAGTAGCGCACACCACCCGCACCTCGACTTTCTTGTCCTCCTGCGCGCCGATCCGGCTGAATTGGCCATCTTGCAGAAGTTGCAGAAGCTTGGCCTGCAACCCCGCATCCAGTTCCGCGATTTCGTCCAAAAACAGAGTGCCACGGTGCGCCATTTCGACCCGGCCAGGCTTGGGATTGTAGGCTCCCGTGAATGCCCCTCTTTCGTAACCGAACAGCTCGCTTTCCAGCAAGGTCCCCGGGATCGCCGGACAATTCACCTTCACAAAGGGACCATTCGCCCACGGTGAATACAGATGTAACAACCTGGCGATGATGTCTTTTCCGGTTCCGCTTTCGCCCGAGATCAGTACGGAGAGATTGGCGCCAGCGACTCGCTCCAGCTTTTGCCGGACATCGCGCATCGCGGGAGTCTGGCCGAAGATCACCGGTTCAGGTGGGAGCTGTTGGACCGTGATCGCACTTTCGTTGTTCGCTCCTGCCAGCAATGGCATCACGTGTCCTCGCGTCATAGAAAGATATCGGCGTACCAATGAATTGCATTTCTTGCGCCAAGTTCGTGCACATCGCAAAAGAATGCGCACTTTGTTTTTAATACGGTTTATTTACTGTAACTTATATATGCAAAAGTTGTCTTGAAAATAATGCAGGAAGGGCTAAAAAGAAATATCTTGCGTTTGAGGATGTGCAAACATTTTCACTTTGAGGAACTCTCTTTCCCTGCGGAGCGGGAGCGGGTTGCCTCCAAGCCAAGCTGCTGGTTCAGCAGAGGCTCTTCGAATTGCAGGCCGAGCAGGAAGTATTGGCGGTCGGGGGTGCAGCGTAGCACGGTAGCGTGCAGCAGGGACACGGATCGTGGGAGGTTAGCCTTGTTCAGCAGAGTGACAGGAATTTCCAGGGAGATGTGGGTACCGGGCTCAAGGTAACGCCGGGCTGCCAGTAGTAGCCCGCCGGCAGACAGGTTCAGGGCTGTAGCAAACTCCAGAAATTCTTCGCCGTCGGCGTTGCTTCCGCGAACAAAGAATGGAATTGAGATAGGCAGCCGGTCCCAGTCGCGACGCTCGGCGACGGATGCGGTTCGACGCACTTCTATCTCCTATGATGTAGAATAGTACGCACCTGAACGGCCAAACTTCACACTCCTGGAATAATGCGGCAATCCGTTCTTTTTCTTAGACATATGGAGAAATGAACAGGTCGCCCGAGCAGGTCATGATTGCAATCTATTGCGGTTCGAGAGAACAAGAATGCCTCCTTGAAGTGCAAGGCGGTTCCCAAAAAGGTAACTATCTTGCACTCTTGCGCAAATTCATGGGAAATTTTATTGACAACTGAGCCGATTGCGGTAAGATCAGGTCTCCCCCTTGTAGAGTGCTTCTACTCTATCCCCCGAGGACCGGAAAACACTAAACTCTGTGGCCATCTTTGTCGAGAATACGTTATGGGACTGACTTCGGGGGATCTAATACACGAAACGGGGGAACCATTGTCGCTGCCTAGGGAAGCCAAGCACGCCATTCCTATGCCATCGGCGAAGACGTCGCCGATAAGACACAAGATGGAGCTGTTCGGCGACGAACATGATGCGCTGGCTTCCGCCGCTCACGAGCTGAAGACGCCGCTCGCCATCATGGGGGGCTACCTGCAGTTGCTGCTGGCGCAGAAGCTCGGACCGTTGAATCCACGGCAAGTGGAAGTACTCACCGAGATGCAGGCCAATGGGGTGCGTCTGTCCAATTTCATCCAGAACTTGCTCACCTACACTTCCCTTAAAGTCGACCGCTTCGAGATGCAGTACGAGGTAGGTGACATCAACGCCTGTGTGCGCGAGATCGCCGAGGTCTGGGCCCAGCGCTTCCAGGACAAAGCGATCGCGTTCTATTTTTTGCCTGACGACCGGCTGCGCGGCTTCCCTTTCGACTACTACAAAGTGCAGCACGTGGTTTCCAACCTGCTGGACAACGCTCTGAAGTACACGCCTTCGTCCGGAACGGTGTGGTTGCACTTGGAACCCTATTTCTGGGAGCGGCGGACGATTGAGCGCCAGCCTGAGGTAGAGCGGCGCCGGCAGACCATCCATGAGCCCAATTGCTGTCGCATTTCGGTGTCTGACACCGGACCCGGCATTGCCCCGGAATTCCAGCAGGAAGTCTTTGATGAGTACTTCCGCCTGAGGCGCAAAGGAGTGCGCACGGAAGGACATGGGCTGGGCTTGGCCATCGCGCGCCGTCTGGTACAGGCGGCGGGCGGGAAAATATGGGTCGAGAGCGAGCCGCCTAATGGCAGCAAGTTTTCCTTTCTGCTTTTGCTGAACCCTTCACCCAAGCGCGTTGCGGAGGATCGATGAGCGCAGGCCACATCCTAGTGGTGGACGACGAGCCGAGCATGCTGCGGTATCTGCAGACGGTACTGGAACTGGACTCGTATCGGGTCACGACGGCGTGCAACGGCACCGAAGCCCTCGAAAAAGTGCAACGGGCCAATCCCGACCTGGTGCTGCTCGATATGGTCATGCCCGGAGCCGATGGGTTGGAGACCCTGCAGCGCATCCGTGAAATCCGTCCTGCAACCAAGGTAGTCATGCTGTCCTGCGTTCGCGACACCCGCAAGGTGGCGCAGGCCATGCGGCTGGGCGCCCAGGATTACCTTTCCAAACCGGTGCAGAAGGAAGAGATGAGCGAAGTCCTGCGCTTCTGTCTGGAAAATATGGAACCGGGCGGCCCGGGTGCGGGCGAAGCCATCGAAGTCAGCGAAGGCGTCTTCTTTTTCTCCGCTACCCCGCAAATGCGCCAGCTTCGCGCCCAGGCGATGCAGGTGGCGCGCTTCGATTTTCCGGTGTTGCTGCTGGGCGAAAGCGGTACCGGCAAGGAAGTATTGGCCCACCTGATTCACAAATATTCCGATCGTTCGCACCGCACTTTTTTGAAGGTGAACTGCGCCGCCATGCCCAGCGAACTGCTGGAGAGCGAATTATTCGGTTATGAACCGGGGGCCTTCACCGGCGCGGTCAAGTCCAAGCCGGGTAAATTCGAGCTCTGCAACAAGGGCACCCTGCTGCTGGATGAAATCGGAGAGATGTCTTCGGCCCTGCAGGCCAAGCTGCTGCAGGTGTTACAGGATGGCCAGTTTTCGCGATTGGGGGGGCGTAATACCGTTAAGGTGGATGTCCGGGTCCTGGCGGCCACCAATATCAACATGCCGCAGGCGATCGCGCAAAAAGCCTTCCGCGAAGATCTTTATTACCGCTTGAACAGCTTCGTGCTGCGCATGCCTTCGTTGCGCGAGCGGCGCGAAGAAATCCCCATGATCCTGCGGCACTTCATGATCCATCTGGCGGACCGCTACGCCTGCGCACCCCTGAACGTTTCTCCGCAGCTGGTGGAGTCTTGCGAGAACTATCCCTGGCCCGGCAACATCCGCGAGCTGGAAAATTTTGTGAAACGCTACCTGGTGCTGGGAGACGAGTCGGCGGCCATCGCCGAGTTGCAGCAGGGCACCTCGCGCGATCCGCAAACCGGCATCGTGGTGCGCATGGAAGAAAAGCAGCCGCAACCATCGCCCGACCTCAAAGAAATGGTCCGCAATCTGAAGAATGGCGCCGAGATGGAAGTCATCGCCCAAGTGCTGGAAGAAACCGCCTGGAACCGCAAACGGGCGGCCACCCAGTTGAACATCAGCTACAAGGCGCTGCTCTACAAGATTCGGCAATACGATATCCGTCCCCGGCAGGCTGGATAAGAGGATTCCGGATACCAGCGCGACAGCAAACCGCAATTGACCGCAATGCCGTCAATTCCGCCATCGGTCCCACAGTTCCCACCACAGCAACTTCTCCCATTCGGTCAGATAGGTTTTGGCCCATTCACGATTCTTCCACCACGGCTGGCCAAATAAAAAGTCATTGCGAGTGGCCCCTGCCGTCCAGTGAATTTGCGGTAAACGTTGGCGGAAGATGGAGAGCGCGCGCCGGGTATGGTAGTCGCCGGTCACTAATACGACCGAATGCGGCGGCGGCTGCAACTTTGCCAGGCATTCTCCTACTTGCGGGGCCTCCTCTTTGGTCGAGTCGCCTTGGATAACGCAAATGCTTACTTGGGAGGAGTTTTCTCCCGCCGTCCGGGCTATGAAATTTGCTGCCAGGTCCAAGTAGGACTGGCCGTAGACCTGACCGGTGCCCGCATCCACCAGGAGATGATGCCCGTAGCCACTACGAAGCAGGTCCAGGGCGCGCCAGTAGCGCAGGTCAACCTGGTCACCCGCAAGCATGACGATCGCGTCTGACTTCTCGGGGTTATTAACAATCAAGTAGCCGCCCGGCTGAAAAAACAGCAACAGGAAGATGAGAATGAGGACCACGGCGACGATCAAAAATTTCATGATGAATCCCGGCCTGCGAGGGCATCATAAACGCAGCTTGGGCATTGGCGCCAGACTACGGCCATGTACCGCGACTTGCGAAAAAGTCGAGTACACCCCGCGCCGTTGTTTCGCATCTATGCTCAGCGAAAGGAGAAAGTGAATATGACACGCTTTGCAAAATCCTTTTCTGGTTTGGCTGCGGTTGCGTTGCTCTGCCTTTGCCCGCTCCTGCTGTACGGGCAAGACACCATGCAGAACAACCAGTCCGGAATGGCCAAGAACACCATGAGCACTCACCACATGGTCAATGTCACCGGTTGCCTGAAAAAGGGCACGGAGGATGGTGGCTACTACATTACCGACAAAGACGGCACGATGTGGGAGCTGAGCAGCAAGACGGTCAACCTCGCGGAGCATGTGAACCACATAGTCAGCATTTCGGGACACGAAATGCCGCGGTCGCAAGCGGATGAAGCGAAGGTCGCGGAGAGCGAGAAGTCGGAGTCTGGCGGGAGCAAGTACGCCGATCTAAAAGTGGCGCAGTTGAAGATGGTCAGCGAAAGCTGCAGCCAGTAACCGCGCCGTGCGGCGGAATCATCTACCAAGCGTGGGGAAGAAGTGATGCCTCCACGCTTTTCTTGTGCCCTCAGAAGTGGCGCTGCGCAAGGGCTTCGGCCCGCCTGCACAAGGCGCCGGCGACGACGGCTGGTCCTGCCTGTTCGTAGCAAGTCAAAATGTCCGCTTTTTGTAGCAAGTGAAATGTCCGGTTTTGATTCTTGGGTTTACTCATATAGCCGTCGTGGTCGCTGTGGGAAAGTGGGAATTCCGCGCACTTTG
>Ga0187880_1000976_pt1 | contig 23540 bp, 24 predicted proteins | sample June2016WEW_19_4_FD_132998 | JGI IMG/M metagenome (GOLD analysis project Ga0187880, IMG submission 132998) | Peatland microbial communities from SPRUCE experiment site at the Marcell Experimental Forest, Minnesota, USA - June2016WEW_19_40 | ecosystem: Environmental > Terrestrial > Soil >... | reverse complement strand
GTAGATGGAAGAACAACATATTAGTCAAGGTGCGCAGCGCAACTTCCCACAATAATGCAGTTAATCCATCAATTCAGTTCAATCCGTAACTCAAACTAGCTTGGTTACTCTTCGACTACTTCAGCAAAAGCGAAGTTGCGCTTCACAGCCTTGATTTCAATCTTAACTTCGTCACCGATCTTGGTGTGTGGCACGAAAATCACGAATCCACTAATGCGAGCTATCCCATCGCCCTGTTTTGCAATATCCTCGATTTTTACGTCGTATTGCTTTCCGACATCTACGGGAGCACTCTTTGGTTTGCTATCGTAGCTCTTGTAGCCGCCGCCGAAATTGTTTCTTGTGTTTGCTCTATACACGCCGTCACCTCCTTTTTGCTTGAACACGTATCTGTATGCCTATGTCATATATAGCTTCGCGCATTGGAGAGAACAAGCGCCAGCTAAGCCTAAACGGGGCCCTCTCCGCGACAGCATCAATTTGTGGTTGTTCCGTCTGCTAACCTGTCATCTCTTGAATTCAAAACACTAACAGCAGAGTCACGTCAGTACGTTCGAACTGAGAACCGTGGCGTGTTGAGTAAAGAGTATCAGCACGCCTTCGCGAAATGGTGATGCAAATGAAAACCAAAACCCTTCATCAACCGGTTTTGCTTAAAGTAACTCTTCAAAAGGTCTATGAGGCCCCTATAGATTCCAAGCAGCACTCAGAGTTTACGCATTCGCGGCGGTGATACGTAGCGAAGTGGGGGCTGTGCCTTCGATGCATAGGCCTCCGGAATGATCGTGATCCCAGACAAAATCGTGCAATAATGGCGAGGCGCTGACTGGCCCCAAGGTCATTATTCCACGGTGACGTTCGAGCCGCAGGCGAGGTCAGCAAACCAGATTAGATTTTGCGCAGGCTGATATCTCTGAAGTCCATGAGAGCTCAAAGCTGGGTGGGTCAAATGGATAGGGACAACCTAGCGGCATATTTTGGCTAAGCGTTGAAAGGCTGCCAACGCTCAGTTGCTGTAGAGCTGCTGCCACTAATCCAACAAGTTAAAATAGTACCTCGTGCTTGGGAAAAACAGTTGGGAAAAGGCACTGAAGGCCGCGTGTCTCGCACAGAGCGTGACTACCTCATTTTGGAGCCATGCGGCACCGCCTCCCAACAGCAATTCAAGACAGCAAAAGTGAATACTAAAGCTGCGAGGCCGTTACGGTCGTCTGCTAGTGTATATGTTCTTCATCGTATTTAGAGAGTCCCATCGGACCTTCTCTCCAATGGACGTTCCTGAGGTGCGTACACCACTTCAGGCGTCAAAAGGCCTCGCAGAATGGCATAGCGCGGAGCGGCCGTTCGATACCTGCGCTGGCGGTTCCTCGATGATGCCTAAGCGCGCCGCCATTTGAAGGTGACGGAAACCTTGTCAACTGTGTCAAAAAACGGCGCCATCTTTTTTACCTCGTCCCCTCTCTTCACTATCCATGATATGCGAAATGGGCGATCTGCACATTTACTACGAGACGCATGGCGAGGGCAACCCAGTGCTAGCGATCCACGGGTTTGGCATCGATCACCACGTGATGACCGGCTGCTTGGAACCGATCTTCGCAAATCGCGCTGGATGGAAACGCATCTATTTAGATCTGCCGGGCATGGGACGCACGCGCGCTCCTCGCTGGTTGAACGGTGCAGATCAGATGCTGGACGTCATCTTAAAGTTTTGTGAAAACGTTATTCCTGACGACCAGTTCCTGGTGGCAGGCGAATCTTACGGAGGGTACCTGGCCCGCGGCTTGGTCCATTCCATACCCGAACGCCTCAAAGGGGTCCTCCTTATCTGTCCTGTTGTCGTAGCTGAGCGAAATCGGCGCGATCTGCCCCCCCGACGTGTGTTCGTCAGGGATGAATCGTTTTTAGCTAGCATCGCAGCTAACGATCAGAAAAAATTGTTTGAGCGTGTGCTTGTGGTGCAGGATAAACCGCGATGGGATCGCTTTACGCAGGATATTATTCCAGGGATGAACGCAAAAGATAAGGCGTTTCTTGAGCGATTTGAGAACTGCGGGTACAGTTTTTCCTTCGACATCGATGAGCTTTCGCATCCCTTCGACCGACCTTCCCTTATCCTTGTTGGCCGCCAAGACACATCGGTGGGGTATCGTGACTCACTAAAAATTGCTGCGAATTACTCCCGCGGGACTGTTGCTATCTTGGACAGAGCCGGGCACGGCCTGGAAGTCGAGCAGGAGACCGTGTTTAACTGCTTAGTCAACGAGTGGCTCGATCGCGTGGAAGTGTAGGGTTCGTGAACCTCTGCTGACTTAGCTCACTTTTTGCGGTTCTTCTTGGCATCGCTCTGAAGTTCTTCGATCACTTGAAGGAGCGGATTAAAGTAGTCGTGCAGTGCCTGAATAAAACTGCTGACCAACGAATCTGAAGCTTGATCATTCGACAGCGAATTTCGCCTTTTTGACACGATGTATTACCTTCTTTCACGTAGGCTACGCAGTCGCTCTGAACTCACAGCGCTTTTTCTAAGCGCTCACATGTCTGCCAGAGGATTTGTTGCGGCCACAGTCACTTTGGATTAGCTTCGAAGGAACACTCAGTGCATCGCTTATCATTAATCTTTTTTCGTCAGTGTCACTAGTCGAAAGAGGGCACAAGCTGTCTTGTGAAATTCCGTTACGTTCACTACTTGCTTTACAGAACGTGCCCACAGGCGATCGATTTTCGTTTGAAGAAACTGAAGCATCGTAAATCGTATCATTTGACTATGATCGTTCCTTTCATATAGGGATGTATGCTGCAATAGTAGGGGAACGACCCTGAGTTGTTAAACTGATATGTGCAAGTGGCACGGGTATTAAGAAGTGGTGATGAAAAAGCCGATGAATCTGAAACAACGGTATGCTGGACCGAATCATAATTTCTCCACGTCACATTCGCCGCTTTTTGAATCGTGAGCGTTGACGGGTTGAAGGCGTAATTCTGGATGGAGACGGAATTCTGGCTCGAGGTGCTGGTAACGGTACTCGTAACCGGACCGGGGCTCGGATTTGAGGATGATGTGCATCCTGCAATCATAACCGCAGCACCCGCTATCACAACGAGCACCAAAATGAGATGTTTTTTCATTTTCCCTTTCTCCCACAGACTGTCTGCAGCTTTTATGCATCATTCTTTTAATGAAGTTTGCCGGCTGCATCGTCGCACCGACGCTGCCGGGCATATGCGCAGCTCTTGCGATAGCATTTGGCCGTCTGCAAGTTCTACGAAATGTCGAAACGCAACGCTTTCATAGAGGATAGGAGAGAATAGCGAGGGGCTATATGGCAATTGATATACGAACATTGGCCACAGCGAACCTGGTTGTTCAGCTCGTGCTTATCGCGCTCATCCTAGGTGCCGTTTATCTTGCGCGCAGGGGAAGGGTAAAACGACATTGCACAATCGTACGAGGAGCCGTCGTCGTCCAAATCATTGCGATATTGGTAGTGATGCTGCCTTCGCTGCTCGGATATGTTGCAAACATTCCGCCGATTCCATTCCTGTACCCTGAGCTCCTCGTCCATCACATTTTGGGGCTTGTGCTGATCGCGATCTTCATCTACGTCAACCTAGAAGTCGGACACGTCATCCGGCCCGTCGTCAAACGCAAAGACGCCATGCGGACTGCTCTAGGGGTATGGCTGGTCGCCTTCGCCCTCGGCATTATCATTTATCTCACAGTCTACTACACGTGACGCAGATCTTCACCCAAACAGTTCGACCCAGCTCTAGCCACACGCCTTTCATTACGAGGATTCAACGTGCTAAGCGACCACCGCCTTCTTTGGCGCACACCGCGCGCGCTGTCAAGGGTTTATGCGTATCGTTTAGGGCGCCGAGCAGCAATCACTCGTGTCCAACAAGCAAAACACAAAACAACGTATTAAGCATAATTAGCAGGCCTACGTGCCAAGCAGAAACCATGAATAAGCCCCGCAGTTACCGCGCGTCCTACCAGTTTGAAATCGTTATGCCTGAGCCGTTTGATTTTTCGCTCACCGTCGCTAAACCGGCTGGCTGGCATTGGTCAACTCCGAGAGAAGTTTTTAGAGACGGCACGCTGTGGAGCGGCACCTATGTAAATGGCAAGCCGGTCGGATTGAAACTGTCCGCAGTCAACGACAGTGTGATCGTAAGCGTTTACGTTCAATCGCACTTGACTAACAACGAAGAAGCTGCGCTGCAGACGTCGATCAGAATCGGGCTGGGTGAGAACGAAGACCTTAGCGCTTTTTACTCATTCGCTCACAATGACGACGTGCTCTCAATCGCAGTTCAAGACCTCTACGGCATGCGCGTTGGACGGCTGGATGACTTGTTCGGTCGGGTGATTCTTGCTACAACCCTCCAGATGGCCCCGCTCAAACGAAGCCAAGACATGATGGCAAGACTACTCGAGCGATACGGAACGAACATTGCTTTCGATGGTCGTGAGGTCGTCCTCTGGCCAAGACCTTCCAATATCGCTAAACGGGACCCCACCGAGCTGAGGCGAGAAGCGAGGCTCGGCTACCGAGCGGAGCGGCTGGTTAAGGCGGCGCGCTATCTACTGGAACATCCGATGTCGCTAAACGAGCTAGAGCGACAGCCCGAGACAGAAGCTGTAAAAAATGTGATGGAAATCCCAGGCATTGGGGCGTATTCGGCAGGTCTGATCGTTGGTCAGGACTCCGTCCCGCTTGACGTGTGGAGCGTGGTCATCATGAGCGAGCTTTTGCTCGGACGCAAGCCCAAACACCCCAGGCAGGAAATCGACGCGGTGACACAAGCCGTGCGTGGCCGCTGGGGCAAGTGGGCGTGGATGGCTTTTGTGTACGTGGTGAACGACCTGCCAAAGCTCGGGACGATTTACAATCTGTCAAGGTTAACCTGAAGATAGACAAATGACCAAAGACACGGTGACGGATCGCTATCATCGCGCGCGCTCAATATTGCGAAAGATATGGCATCTGTTTAGCTGGCCTGGCTCAAAAAAAGCCCCTCGCACCGAGGCCAGAGGATACAAAGCACTTCGCCTTCGCAACGACCGACCTAAACCCACCTTTTTTTGCGAGTTAGCTCTAAATAGACGCACCCCATCCTTAGATCAAAGAACCTATGGTAGTCGGAGTCACCTTAGTAAACGTGGTTCCTGGCCAGGAGCAACGCGTTTTTGACAAACTCGGCGAGATCCCTGGGATTAGAGAACTTCATCATGTGTTTGGAGAGTATGATTTCTTAGTCATCATTGAAGTCGATGGCCTGCCCCTCCTCAGCAAGACGGTGGACGTGATCCGCGATGTGCAAGGGGTTACAATCACCCACACCGTCGTTGGCGCTGAACTCTCCGACACGTAACGAGACTGCGTCGACGCACCGCGCGCCAGCTAAACGAGCGACACGAATGCTTGCAAATTTAGAAAATGTAACGCACGTCTCAGGATTCAACTAGCGAAGGCGTCAATAATTAGGATTGGAAAAAAGGTGAGACGATTGCCGCTAAGTTTCACTCCGAGTTGTAATGAATACCCTCAAGCGGTCCGCAGTCTGTGCAACCGTCAAGAGTCCGATAAAGCTATCCGTCTCCAACTCCTAGGGGATCGTTTCGATCTCGGACGTCGCGGCACGCGCGTAGACGAGAAGCCCCCAAAGGCGACGGATTCGTAGGCCAAAATCGCCTCCGCCAAAGGTATGAAGCAGTGATTTTTTGAGTGGATTTCGAAGTCGAACGGTACAGACTAGCACAACGAAGAAAGTTTGGAGGAGGAAATAAGTAATGAGAAAACGAATCATGGTAGCCCTAGCCGTTGCCGCAGTGGCCGTCATTGCCGCTATTGTGAGCTATCTCTGGCGCGTATTTCGGATAGACCAAACAAGCAAGACAAACAATGCAAAAACGGAAGACGGCGGAAAGCGCGGCGAATCGAAGGAATAGCGCAGAAACGGCGCCTGTCGAACTTCGATTGCCAGGTTATCAGACTCAAAGAGTTTTTATATAGTAGTTTGTTTTCTTGGTGCCTTTTTCGGTAGGAGCAAGCAAAGGAAATCAAAAAGAGGTGACGCGCCAGGAGCTTGCAGAAGGATTTCAACGTTCATATCAAATCCGGATCGTGATTATAGTCGATGCTCGGTTGACTGAGACAGTGGATCAGTTCCGGGCTCAGGTCCATGCCACGAGACACAAGACGTGGATCACTCCTGCTGTCATCAGTTCACGGTCATTTTGACCTTCTTCGAATCGGGTTTTTTGGCACCCGTGCCAAGATATACCCTGTTTGCCGTGTGGGTGCTGAGAAGGTTTAAACGTGTGAAACGGAGAGCGTGGAGCTCGCTGAGTAGCAGAGCTCTACAGAGACTTGTGCGGCTTCGTCAAGGGTACCAACGACGGCTCCCTGAAGCCCGCTGTCGGCGACTCGGAAGGGGGACAGTGCGACAACGCGGCTGACCGTTTCTGAGTTCATAGTGGCTGTGAAGGCAATCTGTCGCCCACCTCCTAAGCTGACGATAGAATAAGCCGATCTTTTAAAAGGGTCCTGACGACCATTGCGACAGGCAAAGGATAAGCGCGAGCGATCCCTGCTAATTTGCGACCTATGTCGGACACTCGATAGCTCCTCGAGCATGATTCGTTGCTCGTGATTCGCGATCTCAACTACTCAAGGGCCGATCTCACAGCCCTAAGTTTGATTCTCGTTTGGCATCAAGCTGCAGAGAAGAGCCATCGGCGTTTAGCACCGCTCCCGTAATCTCATTGAATAAGTCGCGAGATCTTTAGCAGTTTCAATTTCAAGGCAGGTTAGACGTGTGTCAATCCTTTTTTTCGTCACTCTAGCGCCGTTGCCTCCACTTATATACCGCGTCGTATTGGCGATAGTGTGCCGGGGTCTTTGCAGCGCATTTGCAGACTGTCCCTCTTATTCTGTCCGCTTTTGTTATTTCCAAAGGCTTTCGTTCGGGACCGATTCCTTGGATCTGCGTTGGCCAGCGCGAGCGAGCAAAGAGTTGATCATAGTAAACAGTTTCAAATTCCGATGTTGTGACATTTTAGCTCTCATTAAACATTCTCCAAATAGGCTATTTAAGTTCGATTGAGCGCAAACGCCAAATCGGGCTCCGTTAAGAAGAGAGATCACGCTTTTCAATCACGAGCTTGTCAAAATCCCTTTTTTTGACACGCGTAGAGTGCCAGTCCGGGGGGTTGAATATTGAGACAGAAAAGTCCAATCTAAAAGACTGTAGGCTCTATTCTGCTGCATAAGACAGCCGAGTAGCCTTTTTGTGGCAACAATTAGGCGTTTTTAACGTTAGTTTCTTTTTCGATTCACTTTACGGGTCCTTTATCGCGAGTTAGCCCGCACGCCAATGATGGATCGCTTAGCGTACGCTAATGTTCTATCACTCGTAAATCCTCTTATTACGCTATTTTCATATGGGCCTTTTTTAAACAACGTGATACATCTCAATTTCGTGCGAATTTCGCAACAGAGGTCGCGCTCTTAATTTTTTTTCCATTTTTCGCTTTTTTAGCTTTTTAATCCACTGTTTAAGCGCGTTTACTTAGATTTTTCTAGCTTTCATCCGAGGGCGATTTATGGCTTCCCTCGGGAGCGAGCGAGTGCTCTGAGGATCCTAGATCCCGCCAGACCGAGTAAATGACGTCAGAATCGAAAAAGCCTTATAAGATTTTGCTCTAGTGAATAGGCGTTAGCCAAAACTCGGTTAACCTAAAAAGGAGATGAATCATGAAAAAAGTTATCGTTTCTCTACTAGTGCTCGCTTTTGTGGCACTTGCAGCGACAGGCACCGTTTCAGCCCAGTGCGCGGCTAAGCCCGCAACCAGCACGAGCGCTGCAACGGTATGTGCTCAGTGCACGAGCTGCGTGACCTCAACCTGCTGCAGCTGTGCGTGCCCCACGACATGCTGCTGTCCAACAGTCGCGTACTGTGTCGTCACTCAGTGCTGTGAAGTAAAGACAATCGCGGTCATGCCAGTTTGGAAGACAATCTACACGGCAATGCCAGCAGTCGCTACGCCTGCAGTAGCAGTCGTTGCGAAGGGTGGAGCCGCAGCCGCCGGTGAGGGCAGCTCAGCATCATCGATCACCCAGGTAAACACGCAGTCGATCACCACGGGTGCCATCACGGTGAACGGCACCACCTCAGTTCCAACAGGTCCGGCTAGTGACGACATTGGAAACGGAGTAAGCATTAGCAATTATGCGACCTCCACAGCCAGTTCATCGCAGACCAACGTCGTCCTCAACCACGTCATCATAAATGGAGCTGTGGCGCTTGACAACTCGACCGCAACAACCACAACCAAGTAAACAGCGATGACAGCACGTCGTGATACAGTTCACCTGTAGAGCGACGGCGAGTGCCTACAGTTGATCTCAGCTGTAGGCGCTGCTACAAAAACTGGGAGCATTAGAGAAAAAGAAAAAGGCGAGTGCCCTTATTTCAGTGATCCGCGAATCGATGATTTACGAGCGACCTGATAAGGTCAGTCATTAATTAGGGCAGTTGCACAAGCTAAAATCGAATTCGATTTAGGCCAGGGATGACCGGCCTTTTTTGCTTTTTTTGAACATTGCAGCTAGTTAGCTGTTTCTTTTTGGTGAATGGCACAGCACGCCGAGGCCCTGCCGCACAAGCTGCGATTGCACGAAGGCCGTTATCAGTGGTGAGCTGCAGTTGCGATTGTACTAAATATCACAATGCTGTGAACAGCATGACGAAAAAAAAGAAGGATAGAACGCGACCGTTTAGATAGCTTTTATCTCAATGTGTAAGCGTGCGATACCTCGAAACCAGCTTGCTACAGCAATAATCGCTAATGTTTCTTCAAGCATGCAAATCAATAGGTCGCAGTTGGCGTTCATTGGGATCGCGCGTCCGTTGAGCATAGCGCGACAAGTCACACTCTGCTCTCGAATCTTCCAGCTGCATCCTCACGAGTTACCCAAGCTTCAAATAGTCACCGCTGAGAATAAGGAATCACCCGTGAAAGAAAGCAGCGAATTAAGACAAAAGGTCAGAGGAGAATCTGTTGGGAGGCTCGGATGAGAAATGGCGTTCAATGTTGAAATTGAAGACACTTTTGCCGAGGCATTTGCAGGTATTTTTTGCCGAGTCATAATTACAGCCGACGACGACGCAACTTTGCGCAGTGCAGCTGAAGACTCAACGGCAACGCCTTCAGTTGTGATCGGCAGAGTAGAAGGCGGCGTTGAGAAGTGGCTTCACGAAAATTCGACTCCAGATAAGCGCAAGGGCGCTGTCCTGCAGTTCTGGGCGGGTTTAGACGAGAAGAAAGCCTTCACCGCTTCCTTAAAGAAGTTTGAGGCTGAACTTTCGTACAGGATTCGCCAAGACATACTTGTTAAACCCTTCACCGCGGTCTTCGATGCGCTAGCGGACGCAGAGGGTAAAATGGACATGATGGAGCGGATTGGACATTGTGGTGACGGATATGAATGGGTGGAAAAACGCTTTGGCAGAAGCGTTGTCGTTGTGCCACTTATGGTCCCAGATTTCATCATTGAAAAGCGTCTGGGGTACGCTCACGGTGTGATGGGTGCGAATTTCTGGGTCATGTGTGAAACAAAAGAAGCTCTAAGAAAAGCCGGAGAAAAGGCCCTGCGTGCCATCCACCGCGTAACGGGTGTGGGGACCCCTTTCGATACGTGTTCCGCAGGTTCAAAGCCTGAAACCCATTTTCCGTTGGTAGGTCCAACCACAAATGAACCCTTCTGTCCTTCGCTTAAGCACAGATTGGGAAAGGCCTCCAAGGTTCCAGAGGGCGTTCGATATATCCCCGAAATAGTGATTAACGGAACCTCGCTTGACACAGTTAGAGAAGCGATGAAAAGAGGAATTGAAGCCACCTTGGACATCGATGGTGTGGCCAGAATTTCAGCCGGTAACTACGGCGGAAAACTGGGCGAATTCAAAATCAATCTGCGTGAGCTTTTTCCATGAACTGTTTTGACGTTGTTGGTTTCGGCGGCTCAACGTAGATAACCTTTTCAGGCAAACCAGATTGCCGTAAAAGAAGAGAGTCTCACAGAATCGCAGGATGAAACGTGCTCGGGCCTGCAGAGCGCGTCGGGGCATTTGGATAGGATTCGCTGGGGTCTAGAAACTCCTTGTGACGGCAGTGAAGACAAAGAACGTATGTTCACTCTTGAAAGCTTCCGAATGTGGGGCTACGTCATTTGTACGAGGTCTATGAAGTACTGGACGGATGTGCGTTTAAGTATCTGAGCTTATTTCTTACGCCCTGTGATTGGCGGCTAGCTCAGTCAATCAACAACGTTTTTATTTAACCGCCCATTTGGTGAATATCGGATGACCGTTCGCAAGGTATGTGCGATGAAGATTAATCTAGTTAACGTAGAGGAAACGTTACTCGTCTCTCTGTGGGGGCGGGCACAATTCAGTCGAGAGAACGCCTCCATCTTCAACGATACGAAGGCGATTGAACTCGTTGAAGGGCTTGATTACGATTTTGCAAGGCTCGACAAAAGTCTCGGTGTACTAGGAAATCTCATGCACGCGGGGACCGCACAGCACGCTTTATAGCTGTCTATTCCGCGAAGCGGACGACCTCTACCCGGAGTACGAAGAGGCCTCAAGCAAAAAGAAGGGCCCTTACGACGCGATGACCACCGAATACACGACTGCGCTTGTTGGTTGGTTCGCTGGGCTTATCTCGCTGAACGCGATGCCACCGGTTCCCACCTGAGTTGCTTGGAAAGTGAACACGTCCATGCCGCCCGCCCCGACAACTGTGCTCGATGTGCTGACGTTGCTCGCAAAGGTCTGATTGACCAACTTAAGGGTCGAGTTGTCATACAGGGACAACTCCCAGTGGTAGCCGGTCGATGGATTCGATGGCAGCCGGATCGCAAAGTCCTGGCCGTGCGAGATATATACCGCGTTCACCGTGGGCACATTGAGCGTTGTACAATTAATCGTGTACTTCACGGTGTTTTCAATTTGGTTCGTAGGACTCACGCAGTTGAACGTGATGACACTGGTTCCCGTCTTAGTTCCCTGGAAGGTGAATACGTCGGCGCGTGGTCCGGGCGCTGACACGCTGCCGCCCACGTACGTCTGATTGACCAACGTTACGGACGAGGTGTCATAGAGGGACAGCGCCCAGTGGTTGCCGTTGCCGATCGATGAATTCGATGGCAGTTGGACCGTAAAATTCTGCCCTTGTACGGCGGTGAGGTTGGTTGCATTGCTTGCGTTACCACCAAGCGCGGCTGCTGCGTCAGCAGCGACCGTTGCGCTACTAACGGCCGTTGTCGTTGCACTCGCGCTCGGGCTTGGACTCGGGCTTGACGATGATGTGCATCCTGCGATCATAACCGTTGCACCCGCTATCACAACGAGCACTAAAATGAGGTGTTTTCTCATGTTCCCTTTCTCCCACAGACAGTCTCCGTGCCGCTTTAGACTGCTTTGGTATGCATTGTTCGTTTAATCAACTCAGTGAGCGTACGATGCACGTCCTCCCGATACGTCTTCAGCGATTTGGCGATGGGAGACGGTGTTCTTGGCCCGTACTTAAGCAGGTGCAGATACAGCAGTGCCTCTTTTTCGGTGAGCCAGAATCCAGTTAAACGGCGGGTGAAGTCGTCGTCAGTGGTCATCACTGATCACGATATACGTAGGATAGATGATAGATATAGGTTAGCTTAAAAAAGAAGCGAAGAGGCCAAACACGCTGTGTCGTCTCGTAAGCAGCTTTAAAGAATTGAAGCACGATGAAACGAATCGTCATAATTGCAACGCTTTGTGCGCTTCTAGTCGCCTACGGTTAGAACGGCCACCGTGACGGCGAGGCAGGCGAATCCATCATTGCCTACGCTGAACCCGTTAGAACGCCTTAAAAACCGGCTTATCCCAGAAACCCAGCAACTGCTCAACAGCCCGCTTATCCAAGAAACAGAATACCTGCTCCGGCAAGCCATAAACCGGATAGCCAGAATAGGCTAATGACAGTTAGCTTTGGCGCTGCAGCGCTTCGGACTCGCGCCAAGCATAAATCGCGTCCAAACGTCGCCCGGGAGCTAATCCATAAATCAAAAGTTATTCACCATGCCAGATTTCCCAAGCCGAGCACGTCTTGCTGGGCTCCGTTGGCATTTGAAACTCAAGCTCGCACGTGAAGCCGTCGTCGCCGGACTTGAAGTGCGGACACGTCATGCACTCCTTTGTCATTATACTTTATCCCCTATAAGTAAAAACAAATACGCAAGAAGGGGTCAATGAAGCTTAAGAATTGCTGTCTGTGATCTAGCTGGTTGGTGTTGGTAGGCGTCGGCGACGTCAGGCACGTTACGACGTTAAAGTATCCGGTAAACGTCGAACGCCCGTATTGCGCGTTTCCTGCAAAGCTTACGGCAATCTCATGCTGGCCGAGGGCTACGTTCTCAAGGAAGCTATAACCCCCATAGCCACCCGTTTGACGTGGCTGCACGCACTACCCGTGATTACGGTTCTAAGGGTGCCCTCCAACACGCTCAACATTAAAGCTCATCTTTTTAGCCACCGTTCGTCGTATCTCTTCATCCTCGCCCTGCGGATGCGAATCCACCACGCCCATAGTATCAGGCGGGCGGCGCTGAAGGCCACAAGCAGAATGAGAAGGAGAACCACTGCGTTCACTGCGTTCATAATTGGCTCACGTTTTAACTGTGCTTCTTGGTTTGCGGCTCATAACCTTATATCTTGAGTGTTCAGAATCGCCGTAGGTGTGGCTGCCGGAAAATGATTATCAGACTTTCAGATAACGGTCGGCGAGGAGGTCGGCGTTGGAGTTGCATTCGGCGTTGCCGATGGTGTAGCGGATGGCGTTACTGATGGCGTTGCCGAAGCAGATGCTGAAGCAGAAGCCGTAATATTTGCTGTCGTTGGTCGTTTCTGATGTGGTTGCCTGCCGCTTGGTTGCTGCTAGATGTGAACAAGCTCAGCAAGGACGCTGCAGTACAATTCCTCTATTTAATTGGTTTAGGAAGACTAAACGAGGGACTGCGTTTCTTTGCCTCTGACTGCAAGACCCATAATCCATGCGATCTTGGTGGAATGGACGCGTTGATCGATGCAATGATTGCTGTGCTGCGCTTTACAGTTCTCTCAGCCGCTTTTTTGCATCCACTGCTTTGTTCCACGCAGTCTCGAAAGTGGCCATGAGGAACTCGGCTTGGGCTTTATTATCGGTCCAGAGGGCCACTGTCGGATCGTCAAGCGTAAGATTCTCGGCATTTATGTTCATCGAACTGATGCTTTCTTTGTTATCTCCGACGAGCATAAACACTCCCGGAAACTGATCGATGTGGCGTAATTCTTCGCCGCTGTCCAAGAGTTTGCGCACAGGATCAAGATAGGCTCCTGAAATCTTGGTGATCCCTCGTACCCGTCCGCCTTTTTCTATCAGCATTTTGGACTTCTCAGGTATGCTGAATTGAAAGGAGTAAGCCAAGTAGTTAGGTGGGAGAATCCACACCACTTCGTTCTGCGCAGATTCTATGATATTTGAGCCGGCGGCTAAGGTGTCCTTGACGTTTTTGATGGTTATCTCGCGTGCCATTAAAAAGCTGCAGGAGCTCTGAGTTTATAAAGGTACGTGACACCATTTACGTAACGTCGGATCGGCTAAAAAAGTCACCCAGAATTAAGCACGATGGGCATTTCCGAAGTGTGGCATGGTTTATGTCTGCGGGGGCGCCTGTTCCAAAAGCTCGCGTATTCGCTCTTCTGCCGGAACTGCCTGTGCCCATAGCATCTCAAACGTGGAGGCGAGGTACTCAGCGTAGGCGGGGTCGTCGGTCCAGAGTGCACAGATGGGCGCTTCGAGAGAGAACCCCTCGACTTCTCTGTTGATCGTGGATATAGAGATTCTTCTATCGTATACGGTGAACGTGATCCCGTGTTGATCTACGTGGCGCACTTCTTCACCGATGGCTATCATCTCTCGCACCGGTTCAATATATTGATGCGAAATGTCGATGATGACTCGCACCTTTCCCCCTCGCTTAATAAATTCAGACGCAGCGTCGATGACTCCAAAGCGGGAGGCTATGACACTCAAATAAGCAGGAGTCACCATCAGCCATTCCTTTTGCATCTCGTCAATTACTGGCGCGCTGACAGCGAGGAGTTCTTTCATAGTCTTGAGGATCTTGAACGTGGCGACTTCACCGAAGGGCCTGAATTGTTGTTGTTGCGAGAGCTGCTGCAGCTCCCGCTTTCGTGCCTCCATCTCGCGAAGTTCGCTCTCGTGCTTTTTCAGCGCGGCTTCGAGCGCTGTGTCGAGGTCGACGGCTGCGTAGATGGTGGGCGCGTCGAGCGAGGGGCGCACCATGCCCTTCTCGATAAGACTGGTGAGTGTACGATGCACGTCCTCCCGATACGTCTTGAGTGATTTCGCAAGGGGAGACGGAGACTTTGGGCCGTACTTGAGCAAGTGCAAATACAGCTGTGCCTCCTTTTCGCTGAGATCAAAACCAATCAAACGGCTGGTAAACTCGTCGTCACTGGTCATCACTGATCACTACGTACGTGAGCTAAATGATAGATATAGGTTAGCCTAGAAAAAGCGGGGATCATACACGCAGCGTCTCGCGTTAATGGGCGTAGTTCGGTGCTTTGAAGTCATATTGTTTTCTCAATTAGACGCTCCGCAAAAAAGCAAAAAGGAGCGCCCGAGTCGGGATTTGAACCCGAGTCGGAGCCTCGACAGGTCAGTGAAGCTCATTTACTGTTTAAAGCTCAAAAAACTAATATTCATCTTGCAGAATTAAAGCCTCCAAAGAGTGAAACGCTGGCGACCTTGAAGTTCAAGTATACGAAGAAGGAGCTTGATAGCTATCTCACGTGGCGAACGGCTGGATTAACGCACAAGTCCAGCGTCTTGACCAAGAAAGCTGCAGAGGTGTTCTGGTCACATACCAAGGGTTCGATCAGCAAAGGTAGCTTGAAACAGCTTCGTACGGTTCTGTTCAAGAAGTACGATGACTTCTACGCTCAGAGCAAGGTGCTGAATTTTGCGAAGGGCTTCTTGAAGTTTCAGGCAAAGCTGACACTCGATCCACGCTACCTTGCTTTCGACATGTTTCTTGAGAAACCAGGGTGCGGAAGATAAAGAAGAAAATGACGGCGAGAGTGGTCACAAAAGACGATATTGAACACGTGCTGGCAGTTATCAAGCAGCAGATGTTAGATGGTTCGATCGACGAAGAACACGCGCGTCAGTTTGCAGGGGTTGTGTTGTTTGGGGCCTTTACAGGTCAACGCCCTTACAGTACGATAAAACAGTTGAGGGTTGAACAATTTAAGGAAGCACTAGAGTTGAGAAACCGGTTGTCCACGTCGAACCCGCACAAGACAAAATCAGGGTGGAACATTATGTGTCTGTACATCCGCAGCTTGCGGATGTAATGGAGGGTCCGTGCGATGGCGGAGAAGGCGCCGAATCGATGTTTCTCTGGGAAAACTTCCGCAAGTGGCTGCAGAAGCGGCGGAATCCCTTAGCACGATGCAATAGCCACTTTGTCACGTCAGATCTGCGAAAGTCCGCTGAGCAGCGCGGCGACATAGTGGGGTGGGCGACATAGGGGGGTGGAATGAATCTAATCGGGCCTAAATTCTTACGCATGGCGTGCGTGATATCGAGTAGAGCAATTACCGGCATCCGCTGCCTGAGCAGGTTTATGGTGTTGTTTATATTTAGTATTGAAAAAAAGTAGTGTTCACAAGGTGACCCCACATTCCCATCTTAAGTATCATTTCATGCAGAATGCTCGAAGATGAGCTCACCTCTGTTCTTGCCGATGACGACGACATCAAGCAGCTTATTATCGTTGACAGCACAGAACAGCAAGAGCTAGCACGAAAGTTACGATCACAGAACCGCCCATTTCTTATTAAGGATTTTGAAGGGGCCTTTGATCTCGTTAAGAAGCATAGACAGGGGGCGCATTCTAGCGGACATTTGACAAAAGGCGTGACGTTCTTCAGCAGCTGCTTCGCCGTCGAAGCGGAGACGATCTCGCTGTCGTTGTCCACGTTTTTCCGTTGAGGCTTCATGTCGATAGCAAGCTCCTTAAGCAAGAGGTATACCACCAGATCGAGCGCATGTCAGACTTTTCAGACGGGATCTTTGTGCTCTATGGGATTTGTGATGCCCTTAGGACTCTCGAGCACGATTTCAACGGCAGTACATGTCAACTTTTCTTCCTCGCTGACGACGACGGGGCAACGGTTGATGACTGCATCGCCCTTGCGCTTGGTGGGAATCAGGCATATGCAAACATGCTCACCAACAACATCATGCTGTTTTTGACGCCCATGGTTGCGGCTCAGTGGCAAGATCTAAGCGAGGACTTCACGTTAATGAAGCATGCGCGATTTAAGAAGATCGCCAAAGTGGATACCGGTCTTTCCTATGAGCCAGACTTTGACGCAAACGTTGACAAATGTGCGAAGCACTTCAGCCTCTACCCCGTGTTGTTAAGAGGCAATACAAGCGTGATTCAAAAGAGTTATTTAAGGGCGAAAAAAGGGGTATGCAGAAACGGAGCCTCTCCTTAACTCTTCGATTATAAATTAAGCAACCTACACCTTAGTAGAAGCTACCGCTTTTTTACTGGGCTGCAAGCTCTTTTCATGACTTCAAGCCCCGCTGCCTGAGCAGAAGCAATGGAAGAAACGAAGCGGTAATTTCGGACGCAACTCGGCGGCCAGACGAAATGAACTTTTGTTTGGTCGCTAATTTTTTTTCTAGTTCTGCTTTAGTTTTCTAGTTCTGCTTTAGTCGAGAATATCCTGTGACGAACGTAGTCCGCAGAATTGATTGCAAGCACGACAAACATCCGTTGCCGGAACCTGGCTATGACATCTATACGAGATATTGGGGGCCAGACCGAATTCAGGACCGCATAATTCTTTCGACTCTCGCAGTCAAGAGCTCAATGGCAATCGTACTGTGAACGTCGTGCCCTTACCCGCTTTACTCTCGAAGGCAATCGTCCCGCCATGTGCGTCGACTATCCGTTTCACGACTGCTAACCCCAACCCAGTGCCCTTTGCTTTGCCGGTGATCAGCGGTGAGAAGAGCTTGTCTTTTATCTCCTCTGGAATGCCGACACCAGTGTCGTAGACATTTATAGCAACCGCGTGATCGAAGGCAGAGACAATGATAGTGAGCGTCCCTCCCTCGGGCATCGCCTGAAGGGCGTTTAGGATGAGGTTGGCGAACACACGGTGCATGAGATGCGGATCCGCCATCATCTGTAGATCAGGGATGTCTGTGGCAATGCGCACGCTTTCGGCATGGGGGATCGATTCAAGCACATCGTTGATGAGCTTACCAACCGAGAGCGCTTCGTACTCTGGCGTAATCGGACGGGCATAGTCCTGCAGGTCGCCGACGATCTTATCCATGTAAAAAACCTGTTCGCATATCTTGTCAAAGAGCTGGGCTTGTTTCTTCCATTCATCAGAGTTACGCTGATCAGGAGAGAGGCGTTCGAGGTGCAGCTTCTGGAGATCGACGATGTACTGGAGCACCTGCAGAGGGTTGCGCAAATCGTGCCCGATCATCGCTGCCGTTTCGCCGACACCTGCGAGGCGTTGCGCGTCTTTAAGCGCCTCTTCTGCCTGTTTGAGGGCGGTAATATTCATGCCGTAAACGTTCACATAGCTTTCGTCGGGCACCGGTACAAAGCGCATCTGGAACACGCGCGATGCTGCCAAGATGTCTTCGGTGAGCAGCTTCCTGCGCCTATATGTTTCGTCCACCGATGTCATCCACTCTGTGGGAATGGCATCATCCTTACGGTGATCCAACGCCTGCAATAGGGCTTCGGCTGCCGCGTTTGCATAGAGGATTTGCCCGGTAGAGCCGATGCGAAGCACGGGATCGGGATTTTCCTCAGGGAATCGAGCAATGCTATCGCGCTCTTCCGCTGCGTTCTTACTGTCGGTGATGTCAATAATCTGCGCGAGGTATCCTGCGACGCTACCTTCCGCATTGAATAGAGGGGCCGTATGGATATCGGCGTATCGCATACTTGAGTGGCTTGTGGGGAAATAGTTGCTCTCTCGGAGAACGGCAAAGTCGTAACACAGTTCGTATCTTATGGAGTGTCCTCCTCGCAATTGTGCTTTGTCGAAGTCTGAGACGCGCGGACTGGTGAAAATCGTCCAGTCCTGGATGTCGGCCATGCTACTAATGCCGAGGAAGGTATAAGCTGCTTTATTTGCCTCAACGGGACGCCCATCGGCATCGTAGCGCACCTGTGCAACAGGTGAGTCGTTGAAGAGGGTTCTAAATTGCTCCTCGCTTGCTTTGAACGCTGCTTCTGCCCGCTTCTGTTCAATGGCGTGCCGTATCATGCGGGTGGATATTCCGGCATACGACTCGCTGACTAATACTACGTCCTTCAGGAGGAACCGCTGTGCTCCTTCCTGCACCGCCTTTCGCCCAAGTTCCTCGTCGTCCGAGACCGTCAACACGACAATAGGCAGCTGTGGTGCGTGCTCGTGGACGGCATGGAATGTGTTAAGCCCCTGACTGTCGGGCAAGCCGAGGTCTAACAGGATGACATCGAAGGCATCTCGTGAGAGCTGTTCAAGGCCTTTGGCTAGTGTGGGAGCAACGATAACGGTAAAGCATTCGTGCTGGGCATCGCGCAACAGGTCTTGAACAAGCCGAGCGTCGGACGGGTTATCTTCAACAAGAAGGACGTTAGTCTGCTTTTTCTTTGCCATCGTTGCACCAAGAGATGCGCAGCAAGCGATTCTTCCTATCTTGCGGGCGCCTATCGGACATAAACAGCAAAGGTGTACGAGAGATCCTCCATACGCCCTGTTTTTCTTGTTTCACTTCGAGAGGGATCTATATAAACCTGTCTCGCTCGCGGTGATTGCGAGCGGTGCGGTGCATTAATAAGCTTTCTAGTCGGCCATAAAAGCACAGTGGCCCTTCTTGAGAGCCAAGAGAAAACTTGCTGCCAGGGGGGCGTTGCTAGGTGGAGTTAGTCAAATTGCGTTACGTTTTTACACGTGGCACTAGGGACGTTTCATGGGCACATTATCGGCATCCGCTGCCTGACCACGTTTATGATCTGTATATGCAGTACTGGAAACATGTCACCTTCGACGACCTAGTTAGTACGCGGATGCGCCTTCAACAAACCCGCAAAAAGATAGTCAATTAGAGAGGCTGTTCCTGCATTTGCAGCAGAATTTAGCTTTTATTAAAGGTGATGCTTCGAAAAGTTTGGCTCAGTTTCTAGAATTCAGGGCGTGCCGAATATAAAACCGAATTTGGGTATAAGGCCGAAAATGCCACCCACTGTTAAGGTGGAGTCAATAGAGAAGATAAATCCGTATTTACTGCGCTCTCTATCACCGTCATCGTTTACCCATCCGGGGTGGTATCTTCTTTAAACGCGCACTTTCTGAGGTTAACCAATATTTCGGGGGCGATTTGGTCATATTTGGCGCATTTAATACCTTGCTTGTGGAGCTTACAGAAGTAACATTGCGGAATCATAGCCGTCATAATCAGAGCGCCTCCTAATCGTCTAGCTAAGTGTATAACAAAACCGCAATTGTATGTACTGGACTTTATACATTTGGCGCGTTAGATATCGCGCCCCCCTTCATATTATTTCCCGAAATATTCCACTACGTTCTTCAGGTTATTCCGGATCGGGAGACTCTGGGGGCATTTCTCTTCGCATTCCCCGCACTCTTCGCACAAGGACGCGTACCTTGGATTGCCGTCTAACACACCACCGAGGAAGGCCAAATAGATCCGCCGGGTCTGTTCCTCGTCTTCGTACATGTGCCCGCGGTTATAATATTCAAAGCACTCTGGGATGCTCACACCATGCGGACACGGCATACAGTACTTGCATCCGGTGCAGGGGATTATGATACGCTTCTCTAACTCTTCTTTTACGTTCTTGAAGAGGGTGAGTTCTGCCTTCGTCAATGAGTTCGGCAACGCGTTTTTTGCGACATCGACATTCTGCCTGACCTGCTCCGGTGCCGACATCCCGGAGAGGACGACGGTCACTTCCGGATGGTTCCAGACCCAGCGGAGCGCCCATTCTGCGGGGGGACGCTGAACGTCTGCCTTCTTCCAGATCTCTGAGATACCAGCAAGATCCCTCGCAAGCAAACCGCCCGGATCGGCTCCATGACCACGATGCCGAGCCCTTTCTTCGCCGCGTATTTCAGCCCATTCGTCCCTGCCTGGTAGTGTTCGTCCATGAAATTGCACTGGATTTGGGTAAATGTCCAATCGTAACTTTTCACGATCTCGTTAAAGACCTTCGTGTTGTCATGGAATGAGAATCCAGCATAGCGGATCCGCTCATCCGCGATAGCGTCATCTAGAAAGTCCGTGACGCCGAGAGCCGAGAGATTCTCCCAGAACGGCTGCACGAGCCCGTGCAAGAGATAGAAATCGATGGAGTCGGTTCTAAGCCGGGCAAGCTGCTCATTGAGATACTTGTCCATATCCTCCCGGGATTTTATCAGCCAGCTGGGGAGCTTGGTCGCCAAGTGCACCTTTTCGCGGTACCCGCCGGCGAGTGCACGTCCGACGACTGGTTCGCTTTCACCGTTGTGGTAGGGATACGCGGTATCGACATAATTCACACCGTGGTCGATCGCATACCGGATCATCCCGGTTGTTTTTTCCTCGTCGATCTGCCCGCTTTCTTTCTGGGGGAGCCGCATGCACCCGAACCCGAGGATAGAGAGGTCAGGTGCGGCTTTTTTCATCTTCCGGTAAAGCATTGTCCGTCACCGATAGCTCTTGTGCAGATTGCGTATGCAATTCTGTTTAAATGCTTGTATTGGAGAAGCGCATTGAGTCATTTTAAGCGCAAACTGGCAACATACTCATAATCATTAAGATTGCCATCCTCCGGGTTATCAAATATAATTTCAGTTTCCTTGCCAAAATGTTCTGCACCCAGTTTCAAGTGATAAAGACTAATTCCCACATCCATGGGGGGATATTTTTTGATTAAAAGTCTGGGGATGAAGCTTGGTTTACGGTAATATGCATGAATTAAATGTTCATCACCTGTAAAAAACCACTCCTGTGCATTGCGTGCAGAAGGAGCAACACGAGCTGTTTCCAGTAAATCATCTGCACCTTTAATGTCACTTATTTCCTGGAGTGATTTTCTTTTGAATTGGGAAGCTTTTGTTCGGTGTAACGTTTCCTGGGGCTTTCCAAAGGGCATTAACATGATAAATTTCAGACGTGAACTTGCCAAACCTTCTTTTTTGAGAGTAGGGATCCCCTGCCAGCAACTACCCAGTCCATTAGCAGAAAAAAATAGATCCATCTGTTGCAGCATGAACCCTACGTTGCTTAGATACCCCTCTTTTACCTCTGAAAAAACAGCTATATAGTGCGGTGCTTCTCTCATCGTCCTTCTTTTAACAACATAGGGAGATAAAATCTTGAATTCAATTTTAATGTCCTTATGCAACGGTTGTAAAGTTTGAAGATGATCTCTGATCTCCTTTAACGTATCTTCATCGAGGCGGTCTAAATCGTACTTTCTAATGGACTTCCGCTGGAATACGGTAGGATACAGGTCTTTTTCTTCCATTTTACCAAGATTTAATGTATTTTCTTTCATTTTTTGTATATCAGAATAATCTCGTGATTTAATTTACATTACGCTTTTTTTTTCAGATTATTTGCAAAATTCCACGTCAGTAGAGGCCCTTTAAGGTTCCGACTTTTTAGCAAAACATTTTCCGTTCGACGCGAGAATTCGACACGGCAACCGGAGCCTCATACAGACTCCAACAGAAGCTCTAGATCAAACCAAATAGGCGCAATACATCCGCTGCCTGAGCACGTGTATGATGTTTATATGCAGTATTGGAGCGATGTCGAGTTCTGATATTTAGATGATCGCAGACAAACAAATAATGATTACACTGAAACAAAGATTAAACTAGAATTCAACAGGAAGTGAAATGATGGCGGAGACAAGACAATTGAGTGCAGGTGGGATGATAGGACTTGCTATCATACTCGCAATCCTTTTAGCGCTGTTTCCGTTTTTAGTAATTTGGCTAGCTTGGTTGGCAGTTATCATATTATTCCTAGGTGGAATTGCTGCCTTGTTCACAAAATAATTCAGTTATAACTCTGAATACATAAAATCTCTTTTTTTTCTTTGGACATAGGTTTCAGTATACTGCAGCGCTTTAGTGTTATCGTGGATTCCTTTCACTACGCTCCGCCTTCGTGTTTGAAGCCGGCGTGGAGGCTGTCCACAGTTAGCGCATTAGGATCGGCTTCAAGCATTCTAGTGAACCTAGATCGGCCTTATGTAGATATCTAAAAAAAATAGTGTGTGTCACTCAAATGTTAGTTAGCCCCTGCTGATTATTGATATATGGGCTGAGTCAAATTCACAAACGATGATTTCAGGGCTTGACATATCGATTCGAGACAGGTGAACCACGAGCCTCAACGGTCTAAACGCATCTGTGTGTCTGTTTATGAAGTCAGCCTCAAGGTGAATCTGCTTGTCAGTTTTAAGATGTTGGTATAGCTGTGGTAACAACCTCTGGTCTTCCTGAGGATCAAGGAAAATTACACCGTATATGTCCGCAAGTCCGTTAGCGGTGGCCCTGGGGTTTTCCAAAGTCCCCGCGTGTATCTCATCTCGGTTGATTGAGCATCTAGCAAAGCCTGCCCAGTTTGCACCTGATCGTCAAGATGGAAGGTCAAATCACCGACACTTTCATGTTCTTCCTGCATTGTGCCCCAGAAATAGAAGGCCATTTAAGTCTTTAAAACTCTCGAATCATACTCACGCGCGGAGTCAGCGGAGTTGACTGGCGATTTTGCAAGCATCCGCTTCCTGATTCGGTTTACGACATTTATATGAAGTACTGGGGAGTCGTGAGCTTAAAAATCTGAGCTAGGCGCGCCCGTGCAGTTTCCTGGCGTTTCAGCACGCTACTGCGTGTAAAGAAAGAGAGGTTGGAGAGCACTAGAGCCTCCACCGTTCTTTATTTTTCGATTGCCTTTGATTTATGAGCCCTGAACTGCAACACACAGAAAAAGAAAAAGCTAGGTTATTCCCCGGCTGCCCTGTCCGATTTTTGCGCACGATGCGCAGCCGACGACCAGCCTGCCGCCAGGTTAATAAGAATCGCCCGCTCAGCGCTGAGCCCCTTTTCGGCACAAAGGGGAAACATCTGCGCGTATTCTGCGAGGTTCGTAGCCTTTCCAGAACTCTTCATTCCGGAAGTAACGTATCCAGTTACGCCCTTATTTCGCCGAACACCCCGTCGTCATTGCTGAACTGCTCATGCTAGACGTCGGTGTCGTGGTTGCAGAGCATCCTGTGGTTGGTGTCGTGGTTGCAGAGCATCCTGTGGTTGGTGTCGTGGTTGCAGAGCATCCTGTGGTTGGTGTCGTGGTTGCAGAGCATCCTGTGGTTGGT
>Ga0187880_1000970_pt1 | contig 23634 bp, 21 predicted proteins | sample June2016WEW_19_4_FD_132998 | JGI IMG/M metagenome (GOLD analysis project Ga0187880, IMG submission 132998) | Peatland microbial communities from SPRUCE experiment site at the Marcell Experimental Forest, Minnesota, USA - June2016WEW_19_40 | ecosystem: Environmental > Terrestrial > Soil >... | reverse complement strand
TGAAGATCAACGTGGCGCTGGCCAACCGGGGTCTTGCTCAGGTGGACCTGCCGCCGGAGCATTCGGAGGCGGCCGAGCGGATGGTTCTAAGCCTCAACTACAGCGGCCGGTTCGAGCAATGGCCGGTCGGCCCGACGCTGTTTCTGCGCGCAAACCGGCTTGTTGGTAGTTGGGACAACGCCCCGCGCCGGTTGGCGGTCAGTGCGCCAGCCCTAAGCGGCTGACGGCTGAGTTCTTAATTCCGGCGCCGGACTTCCCCTTGGCTTTCGCGAGGAGCGGGTGAGCTTTGCCCTTGTCCCTCTGGCGACCCATGATTTCTTCCCGGTTACTTCGTCCTTCTGCCTTTCCCGTGCAAATCGCGGCGTGAAAAGGGCGCGATCCCCACTATCCGGCGGCTGGCTTGGGCCAGGAGGGCGACCGGCCCATTGGTAGCGTGTTGATCCGGTAGTGGTAGGCAACCAATCCGGTATCTTAGAGGGCAAGAGTACTTGCGGCCAACCCGACCGAATCTCGAAGGCAGCAGCGCCGTGGCCTGAAGCGCGAATGTGGTTTGCCCTGGGGCGGGATTCGGCTATAACCCCGGCCGCATGTTGAAAGCTGTTATCGCCTCACTCAAGACCTGGTATGTTGGGGCTCTCAAGACGGGCGGGTATTGGGTGGTTGGCTTGATGATGGCCATTGAAAGCTCGCTCTTCCCGCTGCCCAGCGAAATCGTGATTCCGCCGGCGGCACATTGGGCGCACACGCACCAGATTCCCTTAAGCCTGGCCGGGATTATCATTGCCGGCACGATCGGTTCCTGGATCGGCGCGACGGCGATGTATTGGGCGTCGCGGCTGGCGGGCCGGCCGGTGGTGCTGCGCTACGGCCGGTATGTCATGATCTCGCCGGCCAAGGTGGAAGGGGCGGAGCGCTGGGCGGCGCACTACGGGTCAATGGGCATTTTCATTTCACGCCTGCTGCCGGTGGTTCGCCATTTGATTGGGATCCCCGCCGGCATTGTGCGGATGAATTACAAGGCCTTTTCCGTTTACACCGTGCTGGGTTCGGGGGTCTGGTGCGGCGTGCTGTGCTGGGTGGGGATCAAGGCGGGGAACGACGAGAAGCTGATGAAAGGGGAGATGCACAGAGTCACGCTTTGGCTGGGCGGGGCGATGGTCGTGCTGGGCGGCTTGTACTACTTCTTCGTGCACCGCCACATGAAGACGGGGAAGCAGCCGGCGTCCGGGCCAGGGCGGGGCTAACGGCGGGTGATGCCCAAGGCGCGCTCGAATTCAGCGGAGAACTTGCCGAGGGTCTCGGCGATCCGCGGGGGCTGCTCGACGAGGGTGGCCAGCATGCGGTCGGCGGTGTCGGGTTTGTGGCGGATCAACTCCACGGCGGCGACAACGAGAGAAAGCTGATTGTTGACGTCATGGCGCATGGAAGAGAGTTTGCGGTTCAGCTCGGCGATTTGTTCGACGGTCAAAGTGACTGGCTGACTGGGCAAAGGCATGGCCGACAATGCACTGAAGGCGGGGGGAAAGGCAAGCGGGTTTCGGGCGCATTTGCCGTTTGACAAGTTCGGGCGACAAAATATGCTGTGCCGTCTGACCAAACGGGAATGCCGGCCATGACGGTCCGGCGTATCCCGAGGTCGTTGGAGAGGAAGTGAGATAGTTTTGACCGAGATTAAGCTAAGAAAAGGCGAGCCAGTCGAGAAAGCGCTGCGGCGATTGAAGAAGAAAATTGACCGCGAAGGGACGCTGAAAGTGGTGCGCAATCACCGGCATTTCGAGAAGCCGAGCGAGAAGCGGCGGCGCAAAGAGAAGGCGGCGCGGTTTTCCGCGATGCTGACGGCGCGCTACGCCGACATGTAATCGCCGGGTTTCAAGGCCGGGCGCGGCGGGTTGCCGCATCCAGCCCGTTCGACAACGGGGTGCCGGGGTGCGGGAGTGGTGGAGTGACGAAACGCTCCCGGACTCCGAGGCTCCGTCACTCTAGTGCGGCAACACTCCGTTCGGTTCTATGTATTCCTTTTCCACGTGTTGGAATTCCCATCGGCACACTGACGGGCGGGCAATGCTCTGCGAGATCCGCGAGTTGGGGTTCCAATACGCCGAGCTGAGCCACGGCACGCGGATCAGCCTCCTGCCGGGCATCCTCGAGGCTGTGGCGGCCGGGGAGATGAGGATTTCGAGCCTGCACAACTTCTGCCCGCTGCCGATGGGCATCACTTACGCGGCGCCCAACCTCTACCAGTTCTCCGCGGAACGGCCCCGGGAGCGCGAATTGGCGGAGCGTTACACGGTGAAGACCATTGAGTTCGCGGCGCGGGTGAAGGCGCCGGCGGTGGTGCTGCACAGCGGCAGCATTGACATGAAGGATTACACTGACAAGTTGCTCGACCTGGCCGGGCAGGGCGAGAAGGCCGCCGTGAAATTTGCCAAGCTTTGCTCCGAGGCGGATAAGAAGCGCGAGGCCAAGAAAGGGCCGTTTGTCGAACGGGTGAACGAGCTGTTGAAGAAGCTGCTGCCGGTGGCCGAAGGGCAGGGCATCAAGCTGGGGATTGAAAACCGGCAGGCGCTGGAGGAGCTGCCGGTGGAGACCGATTTCCAGTTCCTTTTCCGCGAACTGAACAGCCCGAACCTCGTCTATTGGCACGACACGGGCCACGCCCAGATCAAGGAGAACCTGGGGTTCATCCGCCACGCGATGCATTTGGAGTCTCTGCGCGAGCACCTCTATGGCCTTCATGTCCACGACGTGCAGTTCCCTGGCCGCGACCACTGCGCGCCCGGCTCGGGCATGATTGACTTCGCCGCCCTCACGCCGCTCATCAAGCCGGAGCACATCAAGGTGTTCGAGCTGAGCCCCGGGCTGACCGTGGAGGAAGTGAGGAGCGGGGTCGAACACGTTAAACGGATTTGGGGAGAGGAGTAGGCGGGAATCCCATGGCAAACGGAGGGAGGGACCGGACATGAGCGCGCAGGCTTCCAAATCCCCGGAAAACACCGCGCTGGCCATTGTTCGCCGGCTGCACAGCGCCGGGTTCCTGGCTTTCTGGGTGGGCGGCTGCGTGCGCGACTTCTTGCTAGGCCGGGAGCCGGGCGATTATGACATTGTGACCTCCGCCCTGCCGGAACAGATCGAGCAACTTTTCAAGCGCACGATTCCGGTCGGGCGCAAGTTCGGGGTGATGGTGGTCGTTGAAAGCGGCCGCCAGTTCCAGGTGGCCACCTTTCGCGCCGAGGCGGATTACCAGGATGGCCGGCACCCGGAGCGGGTCGCCTTCGGCGATGCGGAGGCTGACGCCCGCCGGCGCGACTTCACGGTCAACGGCTTGTTTTACGATCCGGTGCGGAAGCAGTTGCACGATTGGGTGGGGGGCGAAGCGGACCTGCGCGCCCGGATCATCCGCACCATCGGCACTCCGGTGGAACGTTTTGCGGAGGACCACCTGCGGTTGCTGCGGGCGGTGCGGTTTGCCGTGCAACTGGATTTCGGCATCGAAGCGGGCACCTTTGCCGCCCTGAAAGCCAACGCGGCGAAGATCAAGACCATCAGCGCCGAGCGGGTGCGCGAGGAATTGGTGAAGCTGTTCCGTCCGCCGCACGCGCCGCGCGGGCTGGATTTGCTGCGCGAAAGCGGCTTGCTCGAACAGGTGCTGCCGGAGATTGCGGCCACACTGGCTTGCGAGCAATCGCCCGATTTCCATCCTGAGGGCACGGTCTTCAACCATCTGCGGCTGATGTTGCAACATCTGCCGCGCGATGCTGACGCGTCGTTGCCGTGGGCGGTCCTGCTTCATGATGTCGCCAAGCCGGTCACGGCTTCCGCGGACCCGGAAACAGGCAGCATGCATTTCTACGGCCACGAGAAGATCGGGGCGGAGATGGCTGGGGAGATCCTGGAGCGGCTGCGTTTTCCCCGCAAACAGATAGACGAGGTCATCAAAGCGGTGCTCTTCCACATGCAGTTCAAGGACGCGTTGCAGATGCGCAAGTCCACACTTCGCCGTCTGCTGATGCGCCCCACCTTCCCGCTTGAATTGGAATTGCACCGGCTCGACTGCCTGGGGTCGCATGGGCACCTGGACGTGCATGATTTCCTGGCGGCGCAGGCCCGACAACTGGAGGCACAGCCCCAAATCCGCCCTCCGCTCTTGAAGGGGGACGACCTGATCGCCCTGGGCCTGAAGCCCGGTCCGGCGCTGGGGGCGCTGCTGGCTGAGATCCGCGAAAAGCAATTGCAGGATGAACTTAAGACTAAAGCCGAGGCGCGGAAGTGGGCCAGGGCCCGAATTGCCGGGCCAAAGAGGCCAGGCGCATAAGCGGCGGCGCCTCAGCGGGCAAGGGATCGCAATCTCACAATGGGTGTGAACAGTTCTTGCTGCGTTACGTCTAAGCTGTGCTATCATTAAGCATCTAAAACATCATGATTGAACGTGTTACCCTCAGAATACTGCCCCTTTTCCTGAGCCTATGGGCAGCCTTGCCGCTGTGGGCGGCCGAGGCTGTTGTTCGCTCCGCCAGCGGCGACCAACCCGCGGCGGCGGCGGCCTGCGACTCAGCCACGAACGGTTTTCAACTGATAACGCCCGGCCCGGTGGACGGCCAGATTGCCACAGTTACCGCCTGCCTGCTCACGAATTTACACTATTTGAAGAAGCCATTCGATGAATCGCTGTCCAGCCAGTTCCTCGATCGCTACCTGGAGACGCTTGACCCCCGGCATGACCATTTCACGCAAGCCGATCTGGCTGAGTTCGCCCCTTACCGAACGAACCTCAATCACCTCACCATCCCCGGCCGCCGTGCGGGCGACACGAGACCCGCTTGCGAAATATTCAACCGCTTTATGGAACGGCTGGAGCAACGCACCGCCTACGCGCAAGATTTGCTCAAGAATGAGAAGTTCACGTTTGATACGGATGAGAGGATCACGATCAACCGGAAAGGACTGCCTTACCCCGCCGATCTTGACGAGGCAAAACAACTCTGGAAGGAACGGTTGCGGTTCGAATATTTGCAGGAACTACTGGGCAAGATCGGCGCCCGGAAGAAGAACGTCGCCGCCGCCACGAAGAACAAGCCGCTGTCCGCCGAAACCAATGCCCTGGTCAAGGTTCCCGAACTGCCGAAGGCGGCGGAAACGGATGCCACCATCGGTGCAGGCTATCCGCCAACCCGGTCCGCCACGCCAGCCAGCAAGGAAAGCACGCGCCCTCTGGTGTTGCTATCCCCGAAGGAGGCGGAGCGGGCTTCCGGCCTGCCGGCCACTGCCGAGAAGGCGCGCGCACAGGCAGAAGCCATTCGAGTTGCGGCGCAGGCCGAAGCCAGGAATGCCGCGGAGCCCGGCGCCCAAGCCGCCAAGGCGGAGGCGGAGAAGCAGGGGGCTGCAGTAGAGGCGCGAGATACTGCCTCAACGAACCAGCTTGCCGGCGCGCCGCCAAAGAAGACCGACGAGGAGGAGATTGTCGATACGCTCAATCACCGCTACCACCGCAACCTGCGGTTCTTTGCTGATTGGAATAATGAGGATGTCCTGCAGTACTATTTGACCGCGCTGGCGCATGTATATGATCCGCATTCGGATTATCTCGGCCGGGCGCAGTTGGAGCAGTTTTCCATCAGCATGAACCTGAGCCTGTTTGGCATCGGTGCGGAATTGCTCTCGGAGGACGGGTATTGCAAGATTCGCCGGCTGATGCCCGGCGGACCCGCGATCAAGAGCAAGCAGATCAAAGAAAACGACTGCATCGTGGCCGTGGCCCAGAGCAACCAGGCGCCCGTGGATGTGGTGGATATGAGCCTCAACAAGGCCGTGCAACTCATTCGCGGGCCCAAGGGAACGGAGGTGCGGCTAACGATTATTCCGGCCGGCGAGGCAGCTTCCACCCGCAAGGTCCTGAGCCTTATCCGGGATGAGATCTCGCTGGAAGAAAAAGCGGCCAAAGCCAAGATTATCGACATGCCCAACATGCACGGGGGAACCGTCCGGCTGGGCGTCATTGACCTGCCTTCGTTTTACGCCCCGTTTGATGTCTCGGTTTCCAAGGACAAGCCGGAGCCGAAGAGCACCACGGTGGATGTGGCGACGCTGCTGGAAAAACTCAACCAGGAGAATGTCTCCGGGGTGATTCTGGATTTGCGCCAGAATGGCGGCGGCTCGCTCGAAGAAGCGATCAAGCTGACGGGGTTGTTTGTCAGGACCAACCCGGTGGTGCAGGTCCGTGACGAGAATGGCAATGTGCAGCAGGCCGATGATACCGACCCGGCGGTGCGCTACGACGGGCCGTTGGTGGTATTGACCAGCCGTTTCAGCGCTTCGGCCTCGGAGATTGTGGCCGGGGCGTTGCAGGACTATGGCCGCGCGTTGATTGTGGGGGATGTCTCGACCCACGGCAAAGGCACTGTCCAAAGCGTCAACCAGTTGCGGCCGTATATCCACTATCCGGACAAATCGCTGACGAATGACCCCGGCGCGCTGAAGCTAACCATTAAGGAGTTCTTCCGCCCAAGCGGCACGTCCACCCAGTTGAAAGGCGTCATTTCTGACATCGTGCTGCCCTCGGTGGCCAATGAATCGAAGGACATTGGCGAGGACGCACTGGAGAATCCGCTGCCATGTGAGACCATCTCGAGTGCGCCATACGACCGCTTCAACCTAGTCGAACCGTATCTGCTGGAGTTGCGCAAGCACTCAGCGGAACGCGTCGCGGCCGAGAAGGAGTTCGCTTATGTGCGCGAGGACATTGAGCAGTTCAAGAAGCACCAGGCGGACAAGACGATTTCGCTCAATGAGGGGCAGCGGCTCAAGGAGCAGGAAGAGGCCGAGGCCCGCCAGAAAACGCGAGACAAGGAACGCCTGGCTCGCCCGGAGCCGCCGGAAAAGGTCTATGAACTGACGCTCAAACAGGCGGCTTTGCCGGGGCTCCCGCCGCCGGTCACAAAGACCAACGCCGCGCTGGCAAAGCTCTCAGCACGCCCGGGTGCTGCCCTTCCCGGCGCCAGCGCCAATACAGCCGTCGCTTCCACCGGCCCCGCGCCCGGCGAAGAGAGTCTTGACGACGCGGAAGCGGAGAAACCTCCCGTGACGGATGCGCCGCTGGTGGAGGCGGAACATATTCTGGTTGATTACCTTTCAGTGCTGCCGAAAGGCAATCTGGTGACGGTCGGCCATTGACCGGCCGGCGCACGGCTGTCCCCGGCCGTAACGCCTGCCGGCCTCCAGCGGCCGGAACGCGGATGAGATTGACGAGGTCTCCGGCGCGTTGCAGTCTTACGAACACAGTGGACAAGCTTATGAAAACAGTCCTTGCCTTGCTTGGTGCGGCTTTGCTTCTGGGCGGCAACGTCGTTGCCCAATCTGATGTTATCATCAAGCAGCGTGCCTTGGAAATCCGCAACCAGAACAACGTCCAGCAGGGCGTGGCGGCACCCAGCCAGCCGGCCCAGCCAAGCCAGCCGGCGGCGCCGGCGGCCTCGTCCGCTCCTTCGCCACTCTTGCAACAGAACCTCGCCAAGGTGCGGGCTGATCTAGCCGCCTTCAAACCCAATTCCCCGGTTACGCCTCAACAGAAGCTGCAGCTCAAGAATGACCTCCTGGCCAGCGCACAAGGGGCGAGCAAGCCCTCGCCAGCGGCCATTTCAGTCCTGGCCGACAGTTTGTCAGCCGCATTCACCCAGACGACGTTTCCGGATAAGGATCGCGATCGGCTGGTCTCTCGCCTCGCTGCCGTGCTCAACCCGGCGCGAATTCAGCCGGCCCAGATGCAGGCCATCTATGCCGACATCCAGGCGATCTTCCAGGCCAACGGCATGGCGCGCAAAGATGCGGTGAAGATAGTGGATCAAGTTAAAGCCGTTGCTGCCGAGACCCAGAAGCCCGCAGGCTGAGCCGAGCGGTGGCCTCGGCAGTGATTAGCGGGAAGCCCGCCCGATCTGCCGGGATCATTACGGGTCGCGCCCATTCGCGGGCGGCAGGATTATGTGCGAGGTTTCCCCAGACCGATGAATCGAAGAACTTTGCATCAAACCGGAAGCCGGCACTGCTTTCCAGTGTGGGGTTTCGTGGTGCGGCATTCCTTCCAATCTCAGATCTTATTGTCCGTGGGCTTGCTGCTTATTGGCGCGAGCGCAGGGACCGCGCAGACCAAGAATATGAACGGCTCAACCAATCAGACTGAAATCGCCACGCTGGGCGGCGGCTGTTTCTGGTGCACCGAAGCGGAGTTTCAAATGCTCCCCGGCGTCAAGTCGGTGACCAGTGGCTATGCGGGCGGCACCAAAGAGAATCCGACCTACAAGGAAGTTTGCGCCGGCGACACCGGCCACGCCGAAGTGATTCAAATCGTGTACGATCCGAAGGTGGTCTCCTACGAAAAGCTGCTGGCGACCTTTTGGGAAGCGCACGACCCGACCACCCTGAACAGCCAGGGGCCAGACAGCGGCACGCAATACCGCTCGATCATTCTCTATGGCAGCGAAGCCCAGAAGGCGGCGGCGGAGAAATCAAAAGCCGAGGCGCAGAAGCATTTCCGCCAGCCCATCGTCACCGAAATTGTGCCGCTGACGAAGTTCTACAAGGGCGAGGATTATCACCAGGATTACTACCGCTCCAACCCGAACCAGCCCTACTGCCGGATGGTCATTCGTCCAAAGGTCGAGAAGTTCGAGCAGAAGCTGAAGGCATCAGAGCACTGAATTTGCCCTCTGCCATTTACCGCCGTCTCTCTGCCTCGCTGGGTGCACCTGTGGTTGTATTGAATGGTTACGGGCCAAAGCGTGGTCCACCTGGGCTCCATAAAGCCAAACCGGTAATGAGAACCGGCGGCGGTGGTAGGACTCTTCACGTTTCACGCTCCACGCTCCACGCTCCACGCTTCACGTTTCACCCTTCACGTCTCACGTCTCCCCCCACCCGCCGCCGGCCCCAGTATTACCAGCCAGGCTTACGAAGTAGCAGCCGGCACTCGGGCCTGGAACTGGCGGGCCAGGCTCTCGAACCCATCCACCATCGTGCTCGCCCGCACGAACAGGCGCTTGCCGACAGGCACCGCGCCGAATTCCGCCGTGTACAGCCCCGTAATGTCCGCCGCCCCTGCGACCGGCGCCGGGCAGACGCCGATGATGCGGAAGTTACGGCACGCCCGAACCGCCGAGTTCTGCTGCGGGCTCGCCCGCAGCACCGTGGTCTCACCCGGGTCCGTCGGGCAGGTCAACCTCACCGCGACGACGCCACCGGTGTTGGTGATGACCAGGTTCTGGGGCGCCTGGTCCGGGAACTGTGGCGCCTCAGGCGGCACGTCCACCTGGGTCTGACCCAGGAGCCCCAGCTTGCAGTTGACCCGGATGAACAGTTGCATACCCGTCAGCGGCCCGCTTTGGCCGAGGCTGGGTCTGGACTGGTAGCCGGCGGCGGCCACGTTCCAGGCGTCCTGTTGGGCGTCGGTCAGTGCGTCGAACCGCCGCGCCTGCTGCGAGAGCAGGTCACGGACCTCGAGCTGTCGGTCGGTTCGCGGGTTGGCGGGGGTTACGAGGATGCGGCGCACCAACCCGTTGCGGGCCGGCCACGTCACACTCATACCGAATTTCCCGGTCTGTGGGATGTCTTGTATTTTCATATATTACTTACCTTTCTGTTGTTGTGTTTGTTGTGAACGGCGCGCGTGGCCCGTTGTGGGCCGACAATTCCACGCGCCGAAAGTGTTTGCCAAAGTGGGGCAGGCGTCTCGCCTGTCCTCCTTTGGAATGCAGTTTGCATGGCTACTTCCTCGTGCGCTCATCCACGCGGGCGAGGCCGGATTCGAGGGCATTGGTCCGAGTGGCCTGGCGATCCAGCGCGGCCAGCAGTTCCCGGTGATTGGCGTCCAGCTTGTCCAGGATCGTCAGGTGGGTCGCGTTGATGCGTTCCCGCGTCGCCAGCATCTCCGCGTAAAAGTCGGCCCGGGTGACCAACTCCGGCTTGTGGGCTGGCTTGGGACTGAGCAGCTTCTTCGCGAGGAGGATCGCCGAGCCGATCACGCCGGCTGTTGCCGCCCAGCCCTCGCTCGACACGACGCGGGGCGAACCGATTTGGGAGTTTAGATTTGTATTCATGAGGCTTCGCTCCTAATCACGTTTCACGTCTTCTGCTTCACGCATCACGCATCAAGCATCACGTTTCACGTTTCATGCTTCACAGGACTGGCGCTGCTCGCGGCGACCACGCCTCGCAACTGCCCGTGCCGATGCGCCAGAAACCAGCCGCCAACCGCCAGCGCCACGCCGCCCAGTATCAGCAGTTCATTGCCGACTATCAGGCTGGGCAGCACTATGAGAGCCAGGCCGCCGAGCACCAGCACGGCGCTGGTTGTGACGCTGCCGATACGCCCTACCGGCTGCCGAGCGCCTTGATGCGGTTCGACGCCGAGTGGTTTTACTCGCAGGCGGTGCAGCAGGGCGTGCTTGACCGGGTCCTCAATGGGTGGAGCAAGGGCGAACCGTTTCCATCCATCGCGGTGATTCGGCCAAAGCAACAAACCCGGAAATAAAGCGGCTGGGAGCTTCCCAGCCTGCCTGCACCCCGCCGGCCTGAATTTCAGAGCGGTTTGATCTGGATGTTGCGGAAGGCGACCGGGTCGTTGTGCCCGGCGAACCCAAAAGAGCCTCTGGTGCGGTCCTTGCCGGGATGCGCGCTGCCGCCCATGAATTCCTTTACCGTGGACAGGTCGCAGTCCAGGATCACCGTTCCGTTCAACTCCACCTTGATCTTCGAGCCCGTGACGGTGACTTCCTCGAAGTTCCACTCACCGATGGGGTGCTGATACCCGCGCGCGGCGGCGACCATGCCGTAGGCGGAGCCGTGGGCCTGCCGCGGGTCGATCTTCTCGCCCGTGGCCTTTTCGTAGTTGTCGTCGAGCACCTGGCTTTCGCACATGCCGAGGTAAGCGGTGTCGCCGTGGCCGGGGTAACGGATCGCGAGGCCGTTGTTGCCTCCGGGCGGCAGCTTGATTTCCACGCGGGCCATGAAATCGGCGTATTCCTCGGTGGTGTAGATCGTGCCGCCCTTTTGCGGACGGCACTGGATGGCTCCGTCCACGACTTCGTATTCATTCGTCGGCCCGGCCCAGCCGGTGAAGTCGCGGCCGTTGAAGATGGACTGGAAGCCTCCGTTGCCATGGCTGGCAAGAATCTTGTCAGCCTCGTTGGATCCGATCTCACGGATAAAGAGATTGCGCCAGCGGATCTCCCCGCCATGGGTCTGAAGTTGAATCGGGCCCTTGGGCGGCACGGGCGTCTTGCGGTCGTAGTAGTTCTCCAGCAGGGCGTGGTCCACGACGAGCTTGCCATTGAGCCAGACACTCACACGCGCGCCCACCATGAGCACCCGGACCGTATTCCACTCGCCGAACGGCTTGTCAGCCAGCACCAGCGGGTCCTTGCCCGGCGCGCCGGGGCTGTTGTTCCAGAGACCGCCGGAGCCCTTGTCGGCGCCGAGCGGGAACTTCTCCTTCTCGGTATAATCCCAGATCTGGACCTGCGGACAGCCGCGCAGGTAAATGCCGGAGTCCGCCTTGGGCACGGTCTTGTATTGGAGGATCAACTCGAAGTCGCCGTAATCCTTTTCAGTGGTGGCATAGGCGCCCTCGCCGTCATTGATCAGCTCGCTGTTTTCAGTGCGCCAGTGGGCCTTCATGGTCTCCGTCCACTTTGCGATTTGCGCCTCGCGCTGCTCGGCAGGCATGGCCAGGAGTTTGCGATGGTCGAAAGTGTCCCCCCCGCGCCAACCGGTAAGATCCTTGCCGTTAAACAAGGCCGTGAAGCCTGGAGGAGGTCTCACGCTGCCAATGGCCGGGAAAGCCATGTTTGCCCCCAAGGCGAGCTGGGAGCCGGTGGCAAAAAGCATCAGGGTGGAGCAAAAGCTGCCCCAGCGAACGGTTTCAATCATTTTCATCCCCCTGTTTTCACGCTTCTGCGGGAAGTAATAAAGCTTTTTCTGCTTCGCCTGGGAAGCGCGCATCTTCAGGGCCTGTCTTTGCCGCCGCCGCACAGGTTGTAATGCGTCGTGCCCGGCGTAAGTATGCTCAAGCTCCCGCCGAACCAGAAGTGCAGTCGCTGCTTGCCACCGGGGCGCGCATTTTGGAGAGTCACCGCGCGCGCATATAACTCATGTTACTCATTTAGCCCATGTAACTCGGGCCAACTCATGCTGGTATGCTCAACACTGGAATCCTCAACCCTCAACTCCTCTCGCTGCTGGCGCGGGTGCGCCATACCAATGCCCTGGTGATCGCCGACCGCGGCTTTCCCTTCTGGCCAACCATCGAGACGGTGGACCTCTCCCTCATGGACAACATCCCTACGGTCTTGCAGGTGCTGGCCGCCATCCGGCCCAATTTCCGTATCGCCCAGGCGTACATGGCGCGCGAGTTCCTCCGGGAGAATACGCCCGCGACACGAGCCCTGTTCGCCAAGGCCTTGCACGGCATCCATCCCCCAAGGTTGAAACCTTGGGCTATTGTCGTTTGTCCCTCCGGGACACCGGCCACAACCGCGTTTCCAAGGAGAGTTAGCCGAGTGGCAGAAGAACGGCGGCCCTGCTTGCCTCTACACGCGGTTGTTGCCTCTTTGTCTCCCGCGCGTCCCGTTGTCCCTGCGCTCGCGGCTACGCGAGCAGCAGTTCCTTCACCATCGCCTTCTCTTCCTTCAGCTCCTTGACCGTGAGGTCGATCTTGGCGCGGCTGAAGTCATTGATCGGCAGGCCCTGCACGATTTCCAGCTCATGCCCGTTGCTGTGGATGGGGAAGGAGCTGATGAGGCCCGGCTCGACTCCATAGCTGCCGTCGGAGCAGACGCAGAGGCTGTGCCAATCGCTGGCGTGGGTGGGTTTGATCATGGTGCTGACACTGTCCACGATGGCGACGGCGGCGCTGGCGGCGCTCGATGCCCCGCGTGCCTTGAGGATCGCGGCGCCACGCTGCTGGACCGAGGTGATGAACTCACCTTTCAGCCACGCTTCGTCGGGGATGACGTTCGGGACGGGCTGGCCTTTGATCTTGGCGTTGTAGAAATCGGGATACTGGGTGGAGGAATGGTTGCCCCAGATGCAAACATTGGTAACCGTCGTCACATCGAGCCCGGCCTTCTTGGCCAGTTGCGCCTTGGCGCGGTTCTCGTCCAGGCGCGTCATGGCGAAGAACCGGTCGCGCGGGATTTGCGGCGCGTTATGCATGGTGATGAGGCAGTTCGTGTTGCAGGGGTTGCCCACCACCAGGATGCGCACGTCGGAAGCGGCGTTCTTCTGAAGCGCCTGGCCCTGGCCGACAAAGATTTTGCCGTTGACGCCGAGCAAATCCTTGCGCTCCATGCCCGGCTTGCGCGGCACGCTGCCGACCAGCAACGCCCAATTCACGCCGCGAAAGCCTTCCTCGATGTTGGAGGTCGCCACTACCCCCTTGAGCAGTGGAAAGCCGCCGTCCTCCAGCTCCATCACCAGGCCTTGCAGGGAGGGCATCGCCGGCGGGATTTCAAGCAAGTGGAGAATCAAGGGTTGGTGCGACCCGAACATTTCGCCGGCGGCGATGCGAAACAGGAGGGAATAACCGATTTGGCCGGCCGCGCCGGTAATAGCAACTCGAATGGGCGTGTTCATCGTTTCTTTTGGATGTCCCGGGCAATATGCGGTTGCGCCGGAAGATACGCAAGCGCGGAAATTCGGTAATGCAGCTAAGCTGGCGATCGGTGCAATAAATGGGGCTTTTCATAACGACATGCTCTGGTTTATGCCCCTCTTCCCAACCCTCTCCCGGCGCTCCGCTGGCGGGGAGAGAACCCGCCGACATTTTGACGCGCTTTGCGCCCCTGAACCCCGGAGCCAAAACGGACCCCTCGCCCCAACCCTCTCCCCTTCGGAAGGGGAGAGGGGGAATCGTCGGCTGGTCTCTGGCGAACCGAGGTTCAGGGGCAGCGAGAACCGTTCCGCCCTCGAATGGGTCATTGACCAATACCAGGTCAGCACCGACAAACGCAGCGGCATCACCAACGACCCCAACCGCCCCGACGACCCCCAATACATTGTCCGCCTCATCGCTCAGGTCATCACCGTCAGCCTCGAGACGGTCAAGATCGTCAAGAGCCTGCCGCCAATGCAGACGGATTGAGTAATGGCATCGCGGGCAGTCAATCCCTGGGCATTGCTCGTCCGAGAACTGGTGGCAATTCTCCTGGTCTCTGGTTGGAGGTCTGGTAACGCAGACGCTCGCCAAGGCGGCAAGTCGATTGAGTTGGTTAGCGTCGCTGGCCAGTTTACTGGGTAGCATCTGATAGGCGGGCCAAATAGGCTTCCCTTTCACGAACCGAGGGCATATAAACGCTTTCGGGATATGAAGCGAGCAATCTTCCTGATCTTGGGTGCTATTCTGGTCGGGAGCATCGTCGCGTTGCTGTTGTTTCCCAAACGTTCTCATTTTGTTCCTTCTCGTCGTACAGTCTTTCCCAAGTCCCCAGCGTCCTTATATTCGGCGGTTCGAGCGTATTTCGAGCAAAGAGTGTTCGCGCCCGTGCGCAACTGGAATGTCGAAGTGTCCGGAACAACCGGCACTCCCATAGTCGTCGGTTATGAGCTTGACAGGTCCCGCACGGGGACCTTTCGCGGTGTTGTCCCGACGAGTTTTACTGTCCGTGGGCGCCGCTGCCTGTATTGCGCCGTGAAGAATGTGGGGAACACAACTGCTCAATTCGGCTTTATGGTTTTGGATGCGCAGGGAGGCGGCGGCCGCCAGCCCGGCCCACTCTATCCGCCCCTTTACGGCTTCAGTTTTCAAACAGACCGTTACGCTGGTGGAGGGGTAAGAGGTGGCGATGCGACTTTGAGTCCGCCCGATTGGCCTGAAACGCTCCCGCCTGGCATGACGAGACAGGAGGCGGCAAGACATGACTTTACGAAGGAACTCCATGAGGCACGCGTGCGGGAATACGAGGCGATGGTGGCCAAGGCCCCGTCGGATGTATGGGCACTTTGGGGGCTGGCGCAGGAGCATCGAGCCTTTACGAACTACGCCGCAGTTGAAGCTGCCTACGCGAAGCTTTTCGTAGCGGACTGCGACGACGCAACATTTCTCAACATGACCATTTACGACTATGTGGAGAAAGGAGGAACAAACCTCAACCGCGCCTATGAAGCTGCGCTAAGGGCACAAACGCTTGCACTTCAAGACCCAGCCAACCGTTCGTACGTCGCGCCATTCATTACGGATACCGTGGGCTGGATTCTCATCAAGCAGGGATATTACGAACGAGGACTCGCTGTCTTGCAGCCGCTCAACAGGCTGCCCGAGCTTCAAGCCACCGTTGGAGTTACGTTCCACCGGGCAATGGCGCACTACATGTTGATGGAGGAGGATCGTGCTCAGAAAGAGCTGCAAGAAGTAATTCAGGCCCCGGTTTACTTGTTCGAGAAAGGTCAGGCAAAGCAGTGTTTGGAGGTGCTGGGTATAAAGGAGCACACGCCAAGATCAAAGCTCGTCGCCAAACTGAAGGCCCGTCTCGCTGAAGCCCCGGACGATCCTGTAGCGCTCAGCCGACTGGCAGACATGTATGAGCAGACAGACAAGCTTCCTAACGACGCACTGGTAACAAAGGCTCTGGGTTTCATGGCCTACCGTCATGGTGAATATCCTCGCGCCGTCCAATATCTTACCGAGAGCGCGAAAAACCGCTCTGGCGACGGAGAGCTATTCTTCCACCTCGGGATGGCCTGTCACCGGCTTGGAATCCAGAGCGAGGCCGCGCAGTGGATGCGTAAGGCGCTATCGTTGAACCTCAAAGACGCAACCATTGAGGAGGCAAAGCGCGTGCTCGGCGAGCCAACGCCGACGAATGCGCCCGTCAGAGTAAGCCCTCAGCCCTAGCCTGCAGGTGAAGATAATGCGCTGGCCATGGCGGCGTACTGAGGCCCAACTCGAACCATTTCCTCGACTCCACAGGCTCTCCGCCCTTGCTTCTTGATTTGGAGGCCGGCGAGCGCAAAGTAGGGCTTCAACTCCGCGCAGCGTGATCCGCAACCCGCTCTGGCCGCCGTAAGAGCGCGAGGGTTGCCTGCGGGGGGTAAAGTTCGAGAGCTTGGCACAAGTGGCCGCAGGTTCTAGTTGAAAAACCAAGGCGCCTGCCCGAGCATGAGCCGATGCACCTGCCGCGTAGTGCCTCATCTGAAACGACCTGCTAATGCCAGAGTTGGGGCCAGACCTAAGTTTTTCCACGATCGGCGCTGCTGCGCGCGTCGAGGTGCGGTGCCCGTTGCGGCGAGCCCGCGCCTGGACGCGCGCCGCGCGCGGCGGGTTCAAGTTTACAGCACTTGGGCAAGTGCTGTAAACATAAGTGTATGACACACGTAGTCTCTCTGCGGATGCCGTCGGAGAAGGTGGCCGCGATTGACCGGCGGGCTGCCGATTCGGGGTTAGACCGGACTAAGCATTTGCTGCGCCTGGTGGATCAGGACCTGGCGCGGCCTGCGCGCAGGTCAAAGCGGCGGTTTGCCAGCCTGCATTTGCTGGGACGATTCCGTTCGCGCGGCAGCTCGAATGCCCAGGTTCGCGCCGCGCTGTGCGCTCAAGGTGAGACTACGGTGGACCGGAAGGACTTCAGCGTCTATCGCCGGCATGGGCGGCGGCCGGTGCGCTGCATCTTTCCAGACTAAAGTGGACTGGCCGCAGGCCGGTTCAGGTCAGGCTCCCCAATTGCCTGCAGGTTCTTGTTGAAAAGCACAGGCGTTTGCCCGAGTTTGGCTCAAGTCACTTAGCGTGTAGTGCCTGATATGAGACGAGCTGCCATCGCAAGACGCCGGTGCCGCCGCTGCCCATTTTGCGCGCCCTCAGGACAATGTCTTGAGCGCACTATCAAGAGTGGGCGCTGCGGCGATTGGATCTGGTTTGTGCGCCACGGCAAACAGATCCGCCGGCGTTACCTCCGTCCCCACGACCCGCGCACGCCCGCGCAACTGCGCTCCCGAATTCGCCTCAGTGCTGCCTCCAGAAAGTACAGCAGCTCCCTAACCGAGAAACAGCACGATGCCTGCGTCGCCGCCGGGGCCAAATTGCGGAGCCGTCCCCGCTTGGGTCAGTCCGGTCCGCTCACTGGCCAGCTTTACTCGATTCGCAGGCAATATGCGCTGCAGAAGGCACATGGCAACGGTATAAAGACAGCGGTTGCACCACAAGTGCCACAATCTCAGAAGCTTAAGCGCACTACATGGGAGCCTCGCCGGAGTGCCTCCAGGGTGTCACCGAACCGCCGCCGTCGAGCCACGGGGCGCGCGAGCGGGCTGCGACGGGGGAAGGCTATCCGGTCAAGCTCCCCAGCCGCACCAGGCGCAGCACGGGCTCCGCGGCTTCCCGGGATCGGGCTAGGTCCACGTCGAACGCCGCGACCCAATCGTTATGCTCCTCTGGGTCCACCAGCATCTGCTGGACCCGCCAGGTCCGCTTATCCTCGGCGGGCAGCACGTAGGTATGGCGCACGTTTCGCGCGTTCGGGTCCAGGCATATCCGCTCGTGCTCGGCGTGGTAAGCATCCAAGGCTTGCTGTAGCCGGTTAGCGGTCCAGGGCTGGCCGTCGGGGTCTTGCGGTGAGGAGAGATTGGCGATGGCCTGCTCGTAGTCGCCGTTCACCAGGCCGCGCAGGAACATGAAGATGCGGTTGCGGATGGCGGCGGTGAAGGCCTTGGTGTCGCGGGTGACATCAGCGGCGGCTTCTTCGGCACCGGGCGGGCGCACTTCTTTGGCTTCGGCGCGCTGGTAGCTCGGGTCGCGCATCTTCTCCCATTCGTCGAGCAGGCTGGAATCGATCTGACGGATCATGGTGCCCAAGTAGAGCTCCATTTCCCGCACGGTATCGTCCTTGGCACTGTCGGGGACGGTTTGGCCGAGGACCTTATAGACGCTGTTGAGGTGCCGCAGCAGGACGCCTTCGGCCCGCTGGAGTTCGTAGTCGCGGATGTAATCGGAGAAGGAGCGAAACGTCTCGAACATCTCCCGGGCAATGGACTTGGGCCGGATATTCTCCTGACCCACCCACGGGTGCTTGTCGGCAAACGCGTTGAAGGTGGAGTAGATGAACTCGCGGTTCGGCTTGGGGTATTCGAGCTTCTCCAGCTCTTCGATCCGCTCGTCGTACTCGATACCGGCCATCTTCATCTCCGCCATCTTCTGGCTCTTGAGCTTATCGAGCTGCTTGCGGAGGATGATGTCCGGGTCTTCCAGGATGGACTCCACCAGGGTGAGCAGGACCAGCGGATAATCGGGCGCTTGCGGGTCCACCAGCGGGAGTGTTTCGAGCAGATACAAGGACAGGGTCTGGTCCATCGAGAAATCGTCCTGCAGCTCGATGTTGACGCGCAGCTTCGGAGCGCGGGCGTCCCCAGCCGCAGCGACTTCCGAATCTGCACTTGCTGCGGCCGGGGACGGCCGCACTCCGGGGGGCAGGATCTCGATGATCTTGCGCTCGACCAGGGCGCGGAACAGTTGCCACGCGCGTTTGACATGCGCCTTCTTGGCCTTGGGCGAGTCGTGGCAGCGGGCGATCAACTGCTGCATGGCGCGGCAGCCGTCGCCCTGGCGGCTGAGGACATTGAGCAGCATCGCATGCGTGACCTGGAAATGTGAGGTCAGGCGCTCGGGCTGCGCGGCGATCAAGCGGAGGAAGGTGTTCTTGTCCCAGTTGACGAAGTTCCTCTCCGGCGGCTTCCGTTTGACCGCCTTCTTGCCGCCCCGCGCGGCCTTCTCTTCGAGCTTGAGGTTCTCGACCATGTGCTCGGGCGCCTGGGCCACGACCCATCCGCGGTCGTCGAATCCCTTGCGCCCAGCGCGCCCGCCAATCTGATGGAAATCGCGCGCGCTCAAGATGCCGGTCTTCTCGCCGTCATACTTGCACAAGCGCGAGAACAACACGGTGCGGATGGGGACGTTGATGCCGACGCCGAGCGTGTCGGTGCCGCAGATGATCTTGAGCAGGCCCTTCTGCGCCAATTGCTCGACCAGCACCCGGTACTTCGGCAGCAGGCCGGCGTGGTGCAGGCCGATGCCGTGCTTTAGCCATTTCTTGATCTCCGGCCCGTAGGGGCTGCTGAACTTGAATCCTTCGAGCGCGCTGCCAATGGCGTTCTTCTCCTCGCGCGTGCAGACGTTGATGCTGGTGAAGTCCTGCGCGCTCTGGGCCGCCTCCAATTGCGTGAAATGGACGACATAGACGGGGGCCCGGCCCTGGGCCACCAGGCTTTCGAGCGTCGTGGCCAGCGGCAGCTCGGAGTAGGCGTGCTCCAGAGGGACGGGCCGGTCTTTGGAGGCGACACTGACGGTGGGGCGCCCATTAAGCCGGGTCAGTTCCTCCTCGAAGAAGGTCGTGTCGCCGAGCGTGGCGGACATCAACAGGAAGCGCGCCTGCGGCAGCGTCAGCAGCGGCACTTGCCAGGCCACACCGCGCTCGCGGTCGGCATAGTAATGGAACTCATCCATGATGACCTCCTGCACGTCGGCCTGCGTCCCTTCGCGCAACGCGATGTTGGCCAGGATTTCGGCAGTGCAGCAAAGGATAGGGGCATCGCGGTTGACGGAGGCGTCGCCGGTGCTCAGGCCGACGTTGTCGGGGCCGAACTCTCGGCACAGGCCAAGCCACTTCTCGTTCACCAGGGCCTTGATCGGACAGGTATAGACGGAGCGTTGGCCCTGGGCGATGGCCTTGAAATGCACCGCGGCGGCAACCAGCGATTTGCCCGAGCCGGTGGGCGTGTTGAGGATGACATTCTTCTCCTCGAACACCTCGAGGATGGCCGATTCCTGCGCGGGATAAAGCCGGAGCCGCTTGCTCTCGGTGTATTCAAGGAAGCGCCCGAGCAGGACATCGGGGCTGGGTCGCTCTTCCCGCGGGATCAGATCGTAGAGTGTCAGTGACACGGCGCAAAGAGGCACTGGCTCGCAGTGGGTTAGAGCGCCGCGTTCAACGAGGCAGTTTCCCCAACCGTTCAAGTTCCATCAGGAACTCAATGTCGGCTTGATCCTGAGGGCGGTTGGCGGCCTTCTTAGCCGCTAATAGGTCTGAGCCGCAAAGACACTTCACAGGTATCTCGTTTTCGTTGAGGCGGACCACAGCCCGCCCTTCCGCCGCATCAAAGTTCCGCACCCCGGGAAGACCCAGATGGAACTGGAGTACCCCCCAGCGAGTCTGATACGTCTGGATGAAGTTCTCTCCCCGCGGCCCCAGAGGCACGAGCGGTGCTTCCAGGTCCTCCTCCAACAGGGCGTTGAGCTTGGCAAAGTTTTCTCCATCCTTTGGGGGAATGAACAAATCCCAATCCATGGAATAGCGCGGCATGCCCATCAAGCGCATGGCCTGTCCGCCAATTAACAAGTAGCGGATGCCCGAGGCGCTCAATTGATTAAGCAACTCATCCATGCCGTGCCCTATCGTCGGCGATTTCACGCAGCAAAGCAGCCTTCCAGTGATTCATCTCCATATGCGTCCGAAACTTCATTGCCTTGAACCGAGGCAAAGGAGGCCCCGGTGTGGGTGCTACCACCTTGGGATGCTCGGCCCACAACCGCGTCTTGGCCTTGTAGTCATCGGTTACTTTCATGTTAAGCAGCCTAAGAACCAGCACCTTCTGTTTCCGCAGCCATGCCCAATCTTGCCCAAGCTCAGGCTGATTGCACGCGCTTTCTAGCGGCAGTTTAGATCGGGCATTACAGAAATACGTGAAGGGGGAAACGAGGCAGCCGACGCACTCAAGCCCCACGCTTATCCGTGGGTTCTTGGTCCATTCCCACCTTCCCATCCATGCTTGAAAATCGTTCTGGCCGTGGCAGGCTGAATTGGGTAGTCTCAGGCCATGAAGACGGGACGCAGAACCACCATGATGCTCAGAGCCTTCGCCTTGGTTTGGATTCTGGTCAGCGCGGCCTTGCGTACTGCAGCAGCCCAGGGCGTAGTCTCAAATGACGGCTCGCCCGTTGTCCCACCCGAATTGGCGCTGCGCCAACAATTGGTTCCCTATGATCTGGAGACCGTTTATTGGACGCTGGATACCACGAATACGCCGTTCCTGAAGGAGCCAGAGCTGAGCAAGCAAAGCGTCTTCCACGGCTGGCTGCGGTTCGGCAATAAGGACACAAATAACGCCCTTGCCCTGATCTGGGACCAACCGAAGAGCAAACTCTACCTTGACCAGAATCGCAACCTGGACCTGACCGACGACCCGGCGGGGGTGTTCAGATCCACCAACAAAGGCCCCAACCAGGTCTTTACCAAAGTCACCGTCTTGCTGAGGACGGCAGCGGGCCTTCACCCTGCTATCCTGGGTGTGCGGCTGTGGTCGGATGGGGCCTTGCGCCAGGTGCACGCGCAATTGGATTCGCGTTCGCTGTGGGAGGCGAAGGTGGGGCCGCCGGGGGCAGAATGGCAAGTGGCTGCCCTGGACGATCTGTTCAGCCCGGAGGGCCCGGCCTTCGCGAAGTTCCTGCTCTTGCGCCCGTGGACGGCGCGGACGAACCGCCTATATCTGCGCGACCTCACGTCCGGCATAGTCAGGTTCCCCGACCAGCTTTTCTGGCTGGGAGAGGCTTTCCGGCTGGAGCGCCGCTTTGACAGCCAGGATGGGACCCCCGTCTGCAAGTTGGAGTTCACGCCTCAGCAACCGGCGCTGACGGAATTGAAGGTGTCCGGTGAATCCCTTTATTACGCCGTGCTCCGCGCCACCAACGGCTACACCGTGGTTCTAAGCGAGCCGCCCGGCACGCTGAAGGTCCCGCAAGGCATTTATACGGCCAACGCCGTCTGGCTTAAGAACGGGGCGGCGGAGGCTTTCCGGCTTGCCGAGGCGCCCTTGCTCCTCAACGCCACGGTCCCGACCAATCTCGTTCTGGGCGGGCCGCTGACCAATTCGGTGACGTTGACCCGCTATGGCCGGAAGCTGAACATGAATTACCGGCTCGTCGGAGCGGACGGTGGCGCCTATCGCCTCGCGCAGCAGGATCGGGCGAAGCCGCCCGACTTCACGGCCTATCATGGCGGGAAGAAGGTCCTGTCGGGCATGTTCGCGTTTGGCTGAGGTGGCACCTGCGCGTACTCATGGCGAGTACCCCTCACGCTGGCAGGCGAGTTGAAGGTGGCGGCGTACGCGGACCTGGGAGGCTTGGGCACGAAACAGGGTCCTGCGGTGCGATTCGTTTGGACACTGCCCAATCTTCTCCCGCTGCTGCTCCCGTGGCTGGTGGTGCTTGGCCTGCTCGGGTTGCCCTCGAACCGCACCGCGCGGGCATGGTGGATTTGGGCGCCGCTGGTGGTCCTGGCTTTGCTCGGCGCCGGCCTGGGAGTGGCCGCCGATGCTGCCAATAATGAGGGGCTCAGCTATATGGTCCAGATGGCTTGTGCCGCGGCCTTAGGACTGGCGGCTGTCTGGCTGCTGGGAGCAGGCCTGGCGCGACGGGGCCGGGCGCTCAGCATAGTGCTAATGGCGCTGGCCTTCGCCGCGGTAAGCCTGCTGGCGTTCGTGGTCAGCCCGATGTGGGAACAGTTGTGGGACCTGAGACGTTATGAGCCGGCGATACTCCTGTATCTGTTGCTGTTTTGGATAGCCGGGGGCTTGGTGTATGCCGGCGGGCTGAATCTGACCGGCTGGATGTGCCGTAAGCAGTTTAGCTGCCTGCGCGTCTTGTTGCGACTCCCGTTCTGCCTCTGGGCAATGTGGCTCATGGCCGGCGGCTTGCTCCAGTGCGTGTCGACGTTTGTATTCAATAACGGCTTTGAATGGGCGGGTATCCTTGTGGGGCCTCTTGTTTTCGCACTCGTGAGCTTTGGGATGATTCTGCCTTACCTGATCCTCTCGTTCGCCTGCTCGTTCTACCGCGAGCGGCTGAGGAACCTGCTGCGGCTGCCTACCATAGAGTCTTCGCCGGCGGCTCCAATTCCTCCGCCCGTAGTCGAGCCCGCAAGTCGCAAGCCCCTAACAGTGTAGTCTTTATGAACACATTCGATCCGTCCGCCGCCGCTCCCGCCCGAGACCGCAACACCGCCCCGCATCCTTGCGCTGGAAAAGCCCGCGTCCGAAGATGGGCTCCCCGCGGCGGCTGGCTGGCCTGGGGCTTCTCGGGCCTGGGATTGTTGTCGCTGCTTTGGTTTCTCGTGCGCGTCATTCCCAAGCCCAGCCGCGCGGCTTATCCCTGCCAGCGGGCGGCGTTTCCAATAGCCAGCAGCTTTGTCGTTTGGCTGCTGGCAGTGCTCGGTTCCGCCTTTGCCTGGCGCAAGGCGCAGAGCCGATACTTGCGTTGGTGGAAAGCATGCCTGTGGGGTGCGGCGGCGGCGGCCGGATGTGCCCTGGTGGTCGCGAGCCTGCCCACGCTGCGCGCGTCGGCGGGCAATCCACCGCACGGAATATACGGAGTGGCCAAGGGCATTTTTCCGGGCCGCGTGGCTTGGGTGTACGGGCCCACGGCTACGAGTTGGGCCGGCTATACTTCAGCGGAGCATTGGTATGAAACCAACCACACCGATCTCGCGGTAGTGGAAGATATGGTGTCGAAAGCGGTGCAGGCAGTGGGCGGCGGGAATTCCGATGCGGCGGCGTGGGACGCCATTTTCCGATATTTCAACCAGCGCCATAGCCGGGGCGACCGCGGCTACCAGG
>Ga0187880_1000968_pt1 | contig 23648 bp, 38 predicted proteins | sample June2016WEW_19_4_FD_132998 | JGI IMG/M metagenome (GOLD analysis project Ga0187880, IMG submission 132998) | Peatland microbial communities from SPRUCE experiment site at the Marcell Experimental Forest, Minnesota, USA - June2016WEW_19_40 | ecosystem: Environmental > Terrestrial > Soil >... | reverse complement strand
TCTTGTGCGGCGTACATAGGTACGCCTCCGCGCAACCCCTCGATTTCCTTGCCAGGACGAAAAATGCCTCCTTTCCGAATCGAAAACTGCCAGTGACTCATCCGGGGTTTCCGGATGGACACTCGTTAATCTGTTGCTGCCCGTTCCGCAAACGAGGACCTGGATAAAAAATAAGATCAATCGCTGTGAACGGAAGGGCCAAATGCATTGCCCAAACCGCAAACAAAAGAGGGTAGGGAGCAGGTGGCGCATCCTGCATCGTTTTCTCTACATGACCTGTCAATGACCAGCCCTATCCGCCCTCCGTGTCCTCTGCGTCTCTGTGGTGGATTTTTAGAAGCGCATTATTCTTTCGAGCTGTCCTGCCGCCGCTCAGCCGGCCGGCGGATTTTATACCGAGTTGCGTTCAAGATTGAACTAACTAAAAGAGCGGGGGACTTTTTTCACTTTAAAGATCCCCCGCGCCCCCGGGATTTCTGCCACACGCGCAAGCGCGTGAGGCAGCGCCGCTCCTAAATGGCCCTGCAATGGCTAAGTTGGTATTAGAAGGGACCCTATGGCCTATGCTGCCAACTCGATAAACCTTTTGGCCATCTGTGGGGCCTTACCTTCGTCCTCGTGCTTGAAGAACACGAACGCATCCCGCCAGTCTTGTTCCCGAACCCGATTTGCCCAGGTCTTCAGCTCCTCATCGCCATAGTCGGGCAGCCTCAACCGCAGATAGCCCCAGTCCCCGGTCGCCACGAAAGGGACCTCTAACTCGCCCTCAGCCTCGGCGATGCACAGCGCCGCCTGATTGTCGCCAAGCAGTCCGAAGATTTCTTCGTCGAACCACGACTGATGGCGGAACTCAAACGCCACGTGGCGCTGCGACGGCAGCAAAGCAAGAAAGTCGCGCAACCGGGGCACATCCTTTTTCATATTCGGCGGCAGTTGGAACAGCAGCGCCCCCAGGCGCTCTTTCAGGGTTCCGGCCGCTTCGAGAAGATAGGATACCGAATCGGCTGCGTTCTTCAGCCGCTTGATGTGGGTGATCTGCCGCGATGCTTTCAGCACGAATTTGAAATCCGGGGGGACATCGCCGGCCCATGTTTCAAGGACCGACACGCTGGGCATGCGGTAAAAGGTGTTGTTCATCACTACAACAATTATTGCTACCACCATCAATGCCACCGCCGGGGTCATCATCACCACCTGGAATGCCTAAAATATCCTGCAATATTGCCATGTTAGGTCTAATCTTGAACTTTACCCAATCTTTAATGTCAGAGGTAGAATTTCGGTCTAGCTTTGCATCCGGCGTGGGAGGTGTGATTACTATGTCACCATCCAACAGACCAGCTACTAGCCTATGCCGGTCCTCATTGGGCAGATCATACAGTTTGTCTCGAATATCAATGATAGCTTCGCTTTGGGCAATTTCCCTAAACTGCTCTTGGTCGGCGCGAGCTTTCCTAATTTCTTTAATGGTCTCGGCTAATCGTTCAATCTGTGACTTGATTAAAGCGATTGTATCCAGGTACTGATTGACCTCTTTGTTGTATCCTTCAAAGTCCCTGAAACCAGGTGCCTCTTTACTCTTTCTGGTATTCGATAAGCCACGTTCATTCCTGGCTAAACTGTCGCGATGGATTTGAATTTCTTGTTCAAGTTCTTTGATGCGATTGTCGTACTGCTCGTCACTGACCAACCCCTTGTAAAAGCTTGATTCAGCTTCAGGGTCTTCCTCATACTGGAGGAGAAAGAGAATATAACCGTAAACGAACTGGTCCAACTTCTTCGATGGGATATGCGGAAGTGTACACCTTGGATGATTATCGTTTTCTTCTCTATGCTTCGCGCCTGCCGATTTCCAGTGACAGGCATAGTAGGTTTGTCCGTTTGTGATATGGCGTGGTCCAACCCTGTTCCCACATACACCACATTTTATCAAATTCCTGAGAATGAATCTGTCAGCTCCAACCATCGGCCTGCCAGACCTATCTACTCGTCCACTTGCCATCCTATCCTGTATCTTTTGCCACTGGTCGCGAGTTAGTAATGGTTCACACTCAAATTCAACTTCTTCGACTATCTCTCTAGTCTTCTTGCCGTCTTCTCCTTCGATCTCCTCACGTATTTTTATCTTGGTGCTTCCGCAGTAGATGGTTTTATCCTGGGCGAAGAAATTCTTGAGAGTTCCGCTGTGCCATTTCCTACCTTCACGACTTGGTATAGCTTCTTTATTGAAAGCAATCGCTATGTCTTGTAGCGATTTGTTCAGGTCCACGTACATTTTGACGATGCGAAGAAATATGGCAGCTTCACCTGTGTAGTTGCCGTCTTCATCCTTACCGTTTACTTCTATTTGTTCTGTCTCGTCATTCCAGCGATAGCCGTAGGCTAGTTTGCCAAGGATAATCCTTTTCAGCCTAAGTTTGGCAAGTTTGACTTCCCCCATCCGAATTTTGAGCGTTTCCGCTTCCATTTCCGCCATACCCACAAGGATATGAAAAAAGAAACGACCTTGAGCGGAAGCTAAGTCCAACCTATTCTTCACAGAATGAAAGTTTATCCCGCTATCTCTCAGCTTGTTCACGTTTCTTAATAAGTCAGAAGCTGACCGCCCAAAACGTGTGATGTCATTCACTACTACATGCTGGAATTCACGCCTTTTTGCAGCAGCAAGGAGTTCTTGCAGTTTTGGTCTATCGTCTTTGGAACCTGATAATCCAGCGTCCATATACTCATGACTAAGTTCGAAACCTTCATCATTGCAGTGTTTAGTGGTCTTCTCACGCTGATTTTCGAGGCTCAGCTTGTCCTGCTTCATTTGAGCAGGAGTGGAGACCCGAAGATAAATTACTGCTTTCGGTTTCGACTTCATGGCTGCTCCAGTAAAGGCCCTGGTGTAACGTCCAGGTGGTGCTTTTCTATGAAATTATACAATGTCGCCGGGTCAACACCGTACCTTTGAGCGACAAACGTTTTGGGACTTCCGTTTTTCAATAACGCGACGATTTCCGGCCGGTATTTATTTAATCGGCTTTTCCCCCCCCAGCCGGCCCTCATGCTGTCATCGCAACGACTGGAGTAGCGTCTATACCATTTTTGTCAATCCAGTTATAAAGCGTCGGTTCGCTCACCTGGTAACGCTTCGCGACAAAGCTCTTCGGCGAACCGTTCCTCAAGAGAGCTACAATCTCTGGCCGGAAAGGATCCAACTTACTTTTGCCGGGGCCTTTCGGTCTACCTAATTTTACACCAGCAGCCTTTCTCGCGGCCAAAGATTCTTTAGTCCTGAGGCTGATAAGGTCGCGCTCAATTTCGCTGACGAGTCCGAGCATGTAAAGGACCACCTTGGACTCGATTCCGCCGTTAATGGACCAGCCACCTTTGATGGCAATGGCTTTGCTAGGTACTTTTCTGTATTCGTCCCGATCTTCCGTCCTCCTAAATGCTTAGGCATGTCCAGCCGCCTCTTCCGGCCAGAGCCGAGCGAACGCCTCTGCGAACATCTCGCCTAATGCTTCGATGGACACCTCCATCTCCTTGAACCTCCAGGGGTCCCGCTCGAAGCCTATCAGCCGTGCCCCCATTCTGCCGCTCCTTTCAGCCCAGTACAGGTTTATAGCTTCCGTGCGCTCAGGGTCTTCGCTCGGCAGGTAATCCTTCGGAAGCTCTGAGGGCTTGAGGGCCTTAATGCCGACCCAGGATTCGGTAAGGAACACCACCGATTTGCCGTGGAAACGGTCAACCAGGGCCTTGAGCACCGAAGGGAACTGCTCCCGGTTCCAGTTTTCCATCATTACCGGAATCAGCCCCTCTTTCTCGGCGATTATGAATAAAACCGGAGCCAGCTTCCCGTCCCGTTCCAGGTTTGCCTTGGCCACTTTGATTATGCTGTCCTGGAGGGCTTTGAAGTCTGTCTCAGCTTTCTGCTTGGTCCTCGGCTTTTTCATGTTTAGCCTCTATGCGTTCTCCATAATGGAAAGAATCCTCTTACCCCCAAAGCCCCCTGATCTGTTTTTGAATGTCCTGAACAGTCACGTCGGCATAGATTTGGGTGGTCTGTACCGAACTATGGCCCAACTGCTTCTGTAAAGCCCGAAGATCCTTTTCCTGCCGATAGAATTCCACAGCATAAGAATGCCGCAAAGCATGGACCGACTTTTCGTTCTCATAGAGTCCAAGCGCCTTGAGGTACTTTTTCACCAGAAACTGGATTGCCTGCGCCGTCCATTGCCCCCTTTGGCCAATAAACAGGTAATCATCCGGGCCTGTCGGCTCGCCCCGGCTCGCTTTCCATACAATGAACTGTTTAAGGTGTCTTTTAAGTGCATCCGGTATCTGAACAGTTCTGGATTTTGCACCTTTGCCATCACGGACAAAAAGAGCGCTTTCACCGTAACCGGCTTTTATGTCGCCGCATCTGACGTTCGCTGCCTCACTTACACGCAATCCTGAAGAGGTGACCAAATCAATTGCCATCCACTCCCTTATGGCAGTGACTTGACCACGTTCGATGTCAAGGGCGGCCCGGTCACGAACGGTGCGCCGAAGGAGTTTTATCTGCTGGTCGGTGTAGTATTTGATGCCGTCTACATTTTGAATTTGGCGGGAAGCTTTTGTACTGACCTTCTCCTGATTTCCTGGGAACTGTATGGTTCTGCTGCTCTTGGTGTCCATGATTTCCACTCCAATATGCTTTTCTATTGAGTTTTCAGCTCACTTGAAACGAAGACATAAGACTTTGCTCTGCCGATTGTCCATAAACTGAACAGATTCCACATGTTATCTATTGAGTTCGTATTATGTTTATAACATCCATTATGTGAGAGACAAAGCGGAAAATTGGCTCTGGGCGCTGGTTTGGAGGTGATCAGTTAAAGGTGGGTACAGAAGTAGATCACGTTCGGAAATCAACCATGGCGAGAAGTTATGATGAGCTTCGCCCCCTTCTATCGGCAGTAGGATCGAGGGTGTGTGCTATAATGCTCCCACGAGCTATGATGCTACATCGGGAACAGAAGGCTTGACCGGATCTGCTTTACCTCTGAAAGATTGGGGAATGAGGAACGATGAAAAAGCTCTTGGAAGAGAATCTCACAGACATCGATGCTATAAATCGGTTCACTATTGAGATGCGGGCGATCACCCACTCTCCCATTCATGAAGAAATACATCGGAGGATAAAACAATTCGAGGAATTGAATAACTCTACTGCTCGCAGCTCGATAGAAAAGTTTATGCACCAACAGCGGGAAGCCGAGCGTATTATGGCTCAATCCATTGCGGGAGTAATGGGACAGGCCTTGAGGGATAGGCAGGAAATCGAGCGAATTGCAGCTTCGATGAATTTCGTGCAGAGTAGCTATCTGCCATCTTCTTCTTTTTTCAATCCCGAACTTTTCAAGACCTCCCAGCTCGTTCGGGATCAGTTGGCCGCGTTTGATTTTACAGAACGATCTAAGACTTTCGAGGCGCTCTCGGTCGGCCATTCCAAAGTTATTCAGGGCATAGTGGAATCACAGCAAAGGCTTGAAACTTTAACGAAAAGCGCGATGGCGGATCTTGGGCGAGCTTTGAACCTGAATAGCTATGTGGATTCCATTCTGACCTCCATTGAAGCCTCAGCACGTATTAATCTTAAGCTGGATGGCAATCTGTTCATCCCAGCGCTTCAACATGTCCGTGCTTTTCAGGAGTTTTCGGAAAGGCAGGTCAAGGCGCTTTCCCATGAACGTGAGGAACTCGGTGAGCGCAGGGTAATAATAACAAACCTCGGTGGAGAACTTGCCGAGGCATGCCATACTGCACATGGAATTGGTATCGCTCTATCTGATGATATACCTCAGGAAATTTATCCGGTCGCGCCCAACCTCTATGGTCGTTTAAATTCCTCCCTTGCATTTACTTATCGAAGCGACATCAAAGTCGATACTGAAATCGCCTTCCGCAGATCTGTACCGAGTCGGATTGCCGAATTAGGAATTGCCATAGCGGGCTTAATACACCGAATAAATGAGTCGGTTCAACGCAGCGGCAAACCCGCAATCTTTAAGCCTACAAGCAGGTGTTTGATTGCCTGTGCTCAATTACCTACTTTGATCGTACGTGACCGGGATGATTTCGCGCAGATCGTGGATTATCTCTTTTTTCTTCTTTATGAGGGTTCCGGTACAGATAAATGTCGCCTTCTCGATATCGTTGATGATAGCGATTTGAAACCGCTCTGGCGGGTAAAACACCTTCGGCTTGATTTTCGACACGATATCGAACACGGAAAGATTGGTGATATTGCCAGTAAACATAAAAAGATAGGAGCTGCCTATGAAGCTCTGATCGGAAAAGGTTCAGTAACCGAGCGCAAGGAGTGGGTGCGGGCTCAACTACGCCTTTACGAACAGCTCTACGACATGCTCAGAAAAGTCCATGAGAAGGCGGGAACATAGGAAAAGGCTTCGGCGGGACGGTGCTTTAATGGCTAAGGGGGGATATGCTGGTACGTGTGGAGATTCGAAGGCTTTTCCCAGCTCAGCCTCTCGGCTACGGCACAGGATTTAAACCATCGAACAGTGATATTATTGACTGACGGAGGCCGCCCTTTGATTCTTCTTGATAAGCCTTCTTTCCAGTCCCTTTTCCTCGAAGTGAGGAACGCGGACGGGTGTCTCGCCACTGCAACTGGCTTCATTGTACTCCGGCCCGACGGTTCTCCATTGTTAATGACAAACTGGCACATTGTCACGGGCAGACACCATGATACACGTCAGCCTCTTGCCCGATGCGGCGAGGTCCCAGATGTACTCAGGATTTACCACAATGTTCAGGAAGATATTGGAAACTGGGTCGCCAAGACCGAGCGTCTCTACGACGACTCGGGCGACCCACTCTGGCTCGAAGATCCTGTTCATGGTCCGAACGCAGACGTAGTTGGATTGCCGCTCACTGACATTGGTGGAGTAGAGTGCTACCCATACTCGTACTCTGGTCCGAGTGGACATGATGTTGCCTCACTTCCAGTACCCACGATAAAATGGGGACCAAGTGACTTCGTCAATATCATCGGGTTTCCATTTGGGTGGAAAGGTGGTGGTAGTCTTGGAATCTGGGTTCAGGGGGCAATCGCCACAGAACCGGTTGTCGACTACAAGAATCTACCCCGATTTCTTATTGACAGCCGTACCCGGCCTGGACAATCGGGCTCGCCTGTCGTCATCTATAAAAGGAATGGGTGGGTCACCTTGGGGAATGGACAACTGTATATGATACATAACCCCCTGACTCTTCTCGTCGGTATTTACTCGGGCAGGCTTAGTCTAGAATCGGATCTCGGAACAGTCTGGAAGACCTCCGTCATTTCCGCAATCGCAGAACATGGGAAGCGCGGCATACGACCCTAGTTCCCGAGGTGCGCAGGTCTATGGTGATGTCAAGCAAATGAGCAACCATCGAATCCAGTGGCCCGGCATCCATTCAAAGTCACGAAACTGGGGACAACTCTCCTTAACCATGAAAACAGAAAAGTCCAAATCTTCAACAGGTTCGAATCATTTAGTAAACATGGTGAATTAATAAGGGCGCTTCTGCTTCTAGCAAACAAACCGGAAGCAGGAAGCTTTCGAGTTCCATATCACTTTTTCCAGTCGCCATACTTTAGAGAAAGAAGCGTGCCCGGCATCAGAATAGCCTTGCAGGAACTTTAAGACTAAATTAGACTGCTAGATCAGGACGTTGGGGAAGTCAACTCTTACCGGGTACCCACTCATCCGATCTCGTTTGCGTCCTTGTCGTCAACTGATCCATCCCTCGTCCCGGAGTTTTAAGGAAAATATAAGATCATTGCATTGGCGTCAGGACAGGTTGCGGGGAGCGTCCTTGTAGGACTGGCTGTGATCGTGCCGACCAGAGGCATGCCAAAGAGTCATATGTGGCCCTGGCCTTCGGTGAGATGTACTCTATCCCCTCCTAAGGACCTCGCAGGCTTGAGTCGACTGCCGAATCGGTCAGACGTTGGAGGGCGAATTGACAACTGAGAAGAAGGGGCACCATCTCAACGTCTTCCTCATTAAAGCCGCATATACGTCGATTGACCAGATCGTGAACGTTTCGTCATGCCAAGCACCGATCGAAGTGGAGATAGCTGGCTACGGAGTTGGTCGTCTTTTCATCAAGAGGACACCACCGGCACCGCCGAAGTGGGCAGACCTTTTCAAAGATGACGTGGACCTGAACTCGCTCAAAGTTCCAGGAGTCTCGGGGGTCTTTGTAATTGAGATCAAAGGCAGGTGGTTTGTGCTTGCCTTCGGGCAAGGGGGACGCTTCCTCATCAAGGATGATGTATACGAGGAACGCTTCGGCCTCCTCTGCGCTCTCAATTCAGTTGACCCTAAGACCTTCCGCTGTGTGGATGTTCAATCTCTAGATGCTATCCAAAGCCACACACGCATTCAGTCGGGCTTGGAAGCAACACCTGATCAGTTCGGCCTAGACGTCGAGCAGGACATGCTCAAGGCGATCGTGGGGACCCCCTTGAACCCTGCTCTCGGTAGCCGAATGACCGGCAGCGATTCGCTGTCAGTGAATGTCAAGCTGGATCTTTCCGATCTGCCGCTCCTACTCAATGAATACAGAAAGCAGTTTGAGGCGGATCTGAATTCAAAGGATCATCAATGGGTGAATAACATCTATCTGGTAAAGAGTTCTCTCTTGATCGTGGAGCTAGAAGCGATACTCAATGCGAATCTTGCCGCGAACGACTTCAAAAATGTGTGGCTGGCGATCCCCGAGATCATCGAGTGGTCCACGGTAAAAGGCTTCATGTACACGGGCGGCCTAAAGGAAGTGCATCCCGACATCAACCTCCAAGGCTTTTTGAAAACCGTCAAGCCTGATACTCCTCTTAGCCTTGACTTGTTACGACAGAGGAAGGTCCAATGCGCGGATGCCGACCATAATCCCACTTTTAGGAAGTGGTCGGTTCTAAAATGCCTTTACGCAGAGATCGATTACGACGGGAAGAAATACATCCTCAATGACGGAAAGTGGTTCAGCGTAGCACCTGACTTTGTGAGTAAGACTGAAGCCGACTTCGCAAGAATTCCGATGTCAAAGCTTGCAATGCCGTCCTACCAAGGAGGTGGCGAGGGTGCGTACAATGCTAGTGTCGCCGCCACGGAGCCAAAGCACTACGCGCTTCTCGATGATACGAAGAAAGTCATGCATGGTGGCGGACATGGGCAGGTTGAGATCTGCGACCTATTTTCCATCGACCGCGAACTCATTCATGTGAAGCTCTACGGGAAATCTAGTGTCTTCAGCCACCTGTTCTCCCAAGGCTTTGTCTCTGCTCAGCTAATACAGATTGATGCGGACTTTCGAAAGAAAGTGCGAGGACAACTCGCGGCGCCATTCGTAGATTTGATCGAGATCAACAAGAAGCCCGGGCAGGATGAATTTACTGTAGTCTACGCAGTTATTAGCGAAGAGAAGGGAGGGACGCTTCGCCTTCCCTTCTTCTCAAGAGTTAACCTTAATAACACTGCGAAGGTGCTGCGAGGATTCGGGTATAGGGTAGAGCTGTTGAAAATTCCTGTTGATGACCGCTATGCCAAGACAACGAAGTTACCTCCGAGCAAGCAGAAGGGTAAGACCGTTTGATGCAGGTTGCGTTCCACGCTGGCCCGCCGGCGATTAACTTTGCTGGAGAATAATTAGCTCCCCCCCGGCTTCTCCTCAGTCTGTTGAGGTCACAGTTTAATCAGAATCTTGGGCTCAGGAATGAATACACCCTTTTTCACCATCGTTGATGACGATCAATCCTTTTATCGCGGGTGCCCAGGCTAGCTTTGCTATCCAGGTGCGAAACACAAGAGGATTTGCATGGTCGACATTTGTCAGAGGGAGAGCCTCTCGAAATGAGTGTTCCCCTGAACTTAATGTGGATTTTATGCCGGAAACCTCCCCGATGGTCTATCAGCGTTGAATATTCCCCAGGTAAATACAATTTGCATTTTCACGAAATTTGAGCTTTTCGCATCCAATTGATTCAGTTACCCAGTTTGCACGCGCGTGCAAACTATCCTGACCTTGATACAGGGCGCGTGAAATCAACCTGAAAATCCTAGTGTGAAATTCCCCCCTGGTACCTCCTATATGGTTTTCAAATAGAGGAGCTATTGGACAAAGAAACAGTCACCTTCGCTCTCCTTTATTATGCGGTGGGTTATCCGGGACCTTTCTATGTCCAAGACATATTTGTCCTTCATTTCGAAAACACTGGGCAAATTGATATGGGCCGGAGGCGGAAGTCCCCGAGAAACGGCCATTGCACGGGGCAGACGGATGGGTTTGTGTTTTCCGCGTCGTAAAAACTCATGGCGTAGTCAGTCAAGTCGCGGTCGCTATAAAATGTCGGCGCGCCCGTGTTTATCCGCTATGGCCAAAGGCCACGTTTCCGTAATTGCCGTAATTCAAACATCACTCTTTGGCGGCGGGACCAGAGAACAATCCGCCGGAACCATCTCCAGCAGTTAGCGAGACTATCGGATTCGCAAAGGCGAGACATAGGCGGGAGGTTGATGCGTTTATTACGAAGCTTCATTTTTACTCTCCTCCAAAGATCTCCTGGCGAGTTCAGCTCTTTTGGGGTCGCTATGACGCTTCTTCCCGATTCATATACCTCATTTTATCTCTCTGGGGCAATTATTGGTGTGGCCACCGGCTGTCCATTTCATATCCGATTTACGTGTGAATATCAGTGATCAGAATCGCGTTTGGTTCCTCACACCGGGTCAGGTCAAAGGCTCGGTACTCATAAGGCCCGACGATACACCATTTCGTGAATGGAACGTGATCGCTGTTTCGAAGCGCCTCGAACATTAGGACCATCTTTCTGCGGTCATATTCTGCCATCCACGACTCACTGGGAATTGTCCCGAGCCAGGCCGGCTTGCCCTGGAGGGATGAATAATGCTGCGAAAGAAATGCGGGGATTTGTCTGTAAATTTCGGAGATAAGATCCTCAAACGTCATCGCATCTATTTTCTGATTGCCTTCGTTCTCACTGTCACCTAAGGTCCAGGTCGTGGCGCCGAAGAGCCGGAAATCGACGGCAACGCACTGGAGCGCATATCGGAAGACAGCCTGGTATCTATTTTCGTTTGCAACGTCAGCAAAACCTCCGGGTTCGGATTTCGGCCATATCAAATAGCTTCCATCTTTGAAGAAAACTGCTAAGTGATGATAGTAGTTGTTTTCGTCCAGGCGGCTCCCAAATCTATCGGAAAACTCGCTCTCGATAAACTCCCGTCGCTCGTCCTCATCACCCAGGAAGGCATCGGCATCGAGCGCCATTAGAAATGAAAAGTTGGAATGGGACATTCAAAAACTCCTTGAGGGCCCCCTTTGTGCGGAGAGGCGATAGGGGACCTTTCTATTTCTCTGATTCGAAGTTTACCTCTGCGACCGTCAAACACCGCTGAAACTCTATCCCTTGCTGCCGGCACAAGTGCATGAGATCGGAAAGCAAGTCGCTTATTTTGGAAACGAGGTCGTCCTCTTCCTCTGAATATGCGTCCAACGCCGAAATTGCCCGGTTAATCCTCATCTCGTTATCCATTCTGGTCCCCTTCTGAAATCTCGGCAGCTCCAGTGCAGTAACTCTTTTTTGAATCAGATTTCTTTCACCGGTTTCCATGTACGCCCAGTTGATCTCTTGTATATTGCTTCATCAACTCTACTCTCCCACACCACGCCATCCCCAAAGCAGGATGGGCATACCTTACCAGAAATCTCCGCTTTCCCTTCACACTCTGGGCAGGTCTTCTTCGACCATATCCTCCAGTCCGCATCAACATCCCAAACCCTTTCCCCGTTGGCTACCCAAAACGTTAGGGCAGCTTCGGCTGCTTCTCGTCGGGTCATGCCCTCCGGGTCCCTGTCCGGCTGCACCGGAAACTTCAACTCCTCTCTCACATCTGCAAGCCTTTTCTTTTGGCGAGAGATACTTCCTAAGTGCATACGAGCCAAACAAGCCTCATGCATTACATAGTGAAAATCCAGATCGTTCTTTACAAACCCGGAATCGTTTTCTTTTATCTTCTCTCGGCACCAATCGCAGGTTTTACCAACTGGTGTTTCGTTCTGTTTAAGAAGACCCTTCCACAGGTGGGATCTCTCTGGATTACCGAAATATTTCGTGTCTTTCATCTCTCAATATCCTCCTTTGCCCAATCCGAAAGGGTTTTCCAAAATGAAATAAGAAAAGATTCCCGGAGTTTCTGGCAGACTTCGCGATTGCAAAAATGTTCATACAGTGCTGAAAATAACCCCGGATCAGTTTTCCGATATAGCTATGCCGCCGCCCTTGAATTCAGGGAATAAGGGCAAAGTTGTTATAAAGTTTGTAATGGCCAAAGCTGCTTTCAGATCCTCAGCGTCTTTTAGAGCAACGTATTTGAAAACGTAGCAAAGGATAGTCGGACTTCCGATTGGGTATGATTCCCCGGGCATGTTCAATTTCATATGCTCGCCTGAAGCGGAAACATTGGAGTTGAAAGGCTTGAGGTAGTCCAGAAGCATCATCGCAGTTACATTTCCTACAACAGCGCCTTCAGGATCGGGGAGATCCATAAGGACAGTAAGGAACATCCGCAAGTCCATTATCAATCCCGATTCCAAGGCTACCGCGAACTCTTGCGGGGTCATTTTCTCCTCGTCAGGGATTTCGTCCTGAGTCTTATCTACGAGAATTTGAAGCTTATTAGCTCGCTCAACAGCTTTGATAAGGGCTTGTTCACCTACTACCGTCAGATTGTCCATCAGCATGCCCAAAGTAGAAATGCTCTTAAGATCGAGTTTCTTGGAAGGGGTTTGAACAAAGAATTCCCCTTCCTTATCCAAATTGGGCTTGAAGTGAGCGCCAGGCGAGGCTTTGTCCAACCTGTCGTTGAGGAAATCTTGCATCTGTTCTATGCTCTTTCGAAGTTTCTCATCCTCACTGAGCATCTGGCGTATCTTCTTTATCTTTGGCCTATTCGACATGCCTTTTTAATCCTCCCACCAAGACTTTACTGGACACTAGCAACCTGGGAATTCTCGTTCCGGCAGTTTGCCTTCCAGGTATCGTTTTGCTGCTTCTTTCAAAACAGTACATTCCCACTGACCAAGCTGTTCCGCTGTCTCGCCAGTCGCCTCCATCAGGGCTTCAAACTGAGATTTACCGGGAATTTCGACTTCGACGTTTCGCCAACCGTTGACTGACGTCCACGGGTTGCCGTCTTCCCTTATTTCGGTGGGCAGAAATGCACGGATGCAAGTGCTGATATAGGCCTGCCTGTAACTGACAGGAGGTGGCTGGTCCTCGGCGAATTTGTCGGCCAGTCTCCTCGCTTCTTCTGCTTGTTCGCTCTGGGTTCCGTGTTCGACCATCGCCTTTTCGATCTTTTGCATAATCCCGAGGAGGCGAGAAGAACTGAAGAAATCCGCTCCATTTTCAGCCTCCAAGTTGGCCACGTCCTGCCTAATCCATTCGTAGATGGCTTTCAGCGGTTTAGTACCTCTGGGTACAGCGATGATGGGACCCTCATCATTGAAATCGGCGCCGGCTTCACATGCGCCAATCTTCGTGAATTGGTCTTCAGAACTTTCGTAAAAATGGAGGGCGTCGCGGCGGTCGGACACATTGTCCACAACCATAGTTTCAGACCCAGGGCCACGGCTGCAAATTATGAGGTAATAGAAGTCAAAGTCGTCTTTATTGAGCATTCTAATTCTCTCCATTTCGCCTGGGGTGCCTGTCACTGAAAGTCTTCATCCAGTAAATCAGGACGTTCTTCGCTTGCTGTTCGCATAGGTCAGGGAATTGCAGTTGGATGTATGGCACGGCTCCGAACATATTCGTAACGCCCGATTTGCGAAGCTGATCCATGTAAAGCAAATGTTCTTCCGTCAAGTATTCTGGTTTCTCAACTTCCAAAGCTTTTCTCCTTACAGGCTGAAAAGGATTTATGAGCGAACGGGACCCCGGGGAAGCGAATGTCAATGCGGTGTCTGTCATGGCGCCTGCTTTTTAGCGTCTCGCTGATGCTCGACCCACTCGCCGTATCCGAGGCGCGTGTCTCCGTTTGCCACCTCATATTTCCAATCCTCGGATAGGAACTCTGGATCGTCGTCCCAGTGGGAAATCTTGGCTAGGGCGGCTTTGGCGTGCTTGTAGGTTTCAATCAGATCCGGCCAGTCCCCGGCAACGTGATCCGGCCCCACAGCCTCAGTATCCTTGACAAATTCCAGGAGCGCCTCCAGGAGATCGGGTGCTGCGGCAATCAGTCTGGCATTGGCCCAATCAATCGCATCGGTTTTGCGATCGTCGTCCGGCGTTATTGTCGCCACTATCCATCCGTTGCCAGGCGCAACTATCGCAATCCCCCTGCGGTCGCTTGCCTCTTCCGGTCCGGCAAACCACGGTCCCGGCGTGTGTTCCTTTTCCATATCAGTCCCTCTTGTTCTCCAAGTGCTTCTGTTCCATCTCATCAAGTTCATGGCTGGTGAATTTTCCGGTTAAGGCTACGCTACGATGTATCTCACCTTCCTTGATCAAATTTGATATGCTCGATGTGGGCCCAAATTCCGTGTAGTAGCAAACGTACGCTTTCTCGTTTACGTCATGAACTCTGCCGAAAATTTTGGTAACCCGCCTCCACTGGCCGAAACAGTCAGGGGCCAGATCACCTTCCTTGAGGGCTTCGATTTCAGAGCGTGTCGGGATGTAGATCTGCGGGTCAGACATAATGATTCATCCTTGGTCATCTAATTTTCCCAGTTCACGGATGGATTCCAAAAGGTTCCAGATTCCCTCGTTCTCGTCGCACATTGGCTGTTCATGAAGCCATGTGATTTGTTTATTGAGTTCCACTGGGTCAATAGCCAGTCGTTCATGGCCGTGTTCCGGGTAGAGATAGATCATGGCGGTGACTCCTTAGGATGTGATGCAATTATCGGTGAACAATTCCCACGGACCTACCTCCATGTCGGCGTCGACGCAGGTGGAGAAACCGTTATTCATCCATAGTCCGCCGTTAAAAACATCCGGGTGATGCTTCCGGTCGAATTCCATGAATTTTTTGGTGATATAAAGGCCCGCTTCCTTTCCGATCCATGGCCAGCCCTCGATGCTTTTGAGTTCATCCCATTCATGAAAAGCGAGCCGGTAAAGGGCAACGCACGCTTCAGACTGGTCGCTCGCCGTCTCGAATATCGCGTCGATCTGTTTTCTGTTCAGGGTTTTTCGCATGGATAAGTCCTTACTCGTGATTTCTCATTCTGTCCCTGCACTCCTCGGGCGCTGGGGCTCTCATGCCCCTCCCGTGCAAGTGATTCCATATCTGACAATAGCGAGAAAGAGGTTGATCTTCCCAGAGCCCGGCGATTATCTGCAGGCCCTTGGCTGAAATAGCATTGCTTTCAGACTGCTCTTGGTGTGAATCAAAGAACGCGCAGCCAAAAGGAGCAACCGGGTGAATGGTACAAAGACTCCCATCGAAGAATTTGCACCAGCCACTACCATTCCGTGCAGGAACGAGTGTGTGGATTCTGCAAAGTCTTCTATTTTTGATAATGAGCGCGCCTGGTGAAGCCAGAAGGTTCTTTTCGGCAAACTCGAGCAATTTGGGATAGCCGAGAAACGTCGCTATGTAGTCCAGATCCTCCGGCAAGAGGTAACCTGGAATGAATCGACAATTGATTGCGCACAATTCACAGCTACAAATCGTGCGAAAGTGACCCGCAAAGATACGCATTTGTAATTCCTCTCAATAGCTTTCGGGCTCTAAAATGCAGGTGCTTGACCTATCGGCCTCGGTGATTATCCACAGGCAATTATCACCGTAGCCTTTGCATGACTTTGTGGGATCAATCGCGTAAGCCGAAAGAATACGTGTGCCCTCATGTGTGGCCTGATTGTTAAGCTCAGCGTCTTCAGGGCAAACGTCTCCATAATCTCCACGTGCATGCCTTGCGAGACATTCCAATAAGCGTTCAGGAGGTACAGCTTTCAAAATGCTTGGTGTGGCCACGATCCGGCCGAGAGGGAAATTTTTGAAGGCGGTATTCATGACTTTTTTCTCTCCAATATGATGGTTCAGGTTGGCCGAATATGGGACCATGCCGACTACCGTGCCATTCTCAAAACATCCTATATTGCGGTCTACGTTCATTACCCTTCCGATGTTTAGGTTTGGGGTTATTCCACGAAGCCAAGCAGAGCTGATCTGACGGCCCTGACCGTGTATCTGGCTCCGTCCGGGGTGGTCTCCAAAGCGTAAGATTTTATGAACCGACGTGCGGCCACAGTCGCATTAATGTGCTTATTCCGAATCTGGTACACATAGGTCATTGCGGCTCGGTAGAGTGGTTCTTCATTCCCCAGCCACAGCGCCACGTTCCAACAGTTCCAGCAGTGGTGACCATTGTAGGGTTTGGGTTTCATGCAGCGTCGTGTCCCATAATGAAGAGATGGCCCGTATCGGCGCCCGCCCTCCCTTATTCCTCGTCCCTGCCGGAAAGGAACTGCAAAGCCTGCATTTCATAGGACTCCTTGCCTTCCTTTTCCTTGTAGTACTGCTCGATTGCCTTCAGCTTGTCAGACGGGATCTCGCCTATCTCGGCAGGCATCTCGTGCCAGTATTTTTCGACGAACTCATAGAGCTCATCCGTGGCCCTGTCTGAGTCTTCGCAAGCGAAGAAATTGCGGCCGTTGGGGAACTCGATTACCAGCAGGAGCACGTCACGGGGTCTCTTATCCACTTTGCCTTCCATTTCCTGGATGCATAAGTCGAGATGCCGGACGGCGGCAGCTAAATCGCCCTGTTCCCAGTTCGATATCACTTGCTTTGCCGCAGCCAGAAGCTCCCCGCAGCCTTTATAAACCGGGATTTCCATTTGCATTGGGAATACAGGTTCTCCCATTTCGCATTGGTCGAGCGTTAAATGACCTTCTGTTTTTTCCGGTTTCATTTTTCTCTATCCTCGATTTTGAAGTCCCTGATACTTTCGAGTTTGAAAACGTTGGTCCATTCGGCGCCGCAGGCCATGCACCAAACATTCTGAGTAACAAACACCCCATCCTGTTCAAAAGGGCCGCCTTCAATGGAGTAGTCGTGGCAGTTGCAGCAGCCGTCACCTTGCTCCAGGTATTTTCTAAGCCGTTTCGGTGCGCTCATGTTCGCCCGGCTAATCATCTGACTCTTCCTCCCAGAACTTTTCAGCCTCCGCAAACTTCCGAGCAACGTAATCGGGGTCAACCTCGATACTTTCCTCTCGATAAATCGTGTCGTCCGTGTCCTCATCGACTTTCAAAATTGAGATATCGATCGGGACATCGGTCACCACGGAAGCGAGAAGTCCACGATGTATTGTGAGCACCATCCTGGGCTTTTTGGGCTCATAGGGAATTCGAGGAATGGAGTGATGAGAACCGGGGGCGCTCCATAGCGTTGTGCCACTTTCATACTGGGTCTGATATTCGCAATGGCCTAAACCCGCCGTGACCATGTGACGAGCGGCCATCCAGATATTCTGGATATAGGGGTCTTCATGTTCACAGTTCTCAAGGAATGTGTCGAGGGTGGCGGCCGTTTTATCGGGCGCTTCATTGATGTCGATCATCGCTTCTCACTCCCGCGAGTTTTGGGTTGGCGCCATCAAGATCCGTGAAGCTCACTTTTTCATTGCATTCGGGGTGTGCGTATTTAAGACCGGTCTCTGTTTGCCAGGGGCACATACGGTGCTTAAAGCCGCGAATGGCGCAGTGAATACATGTGGTTTTGCCATCATCAATCATGCGGCCTCCTCGATGATCTGGTCGATCACCGCCTTGGCCGCGGTTATGACGTAGTCTTCGGGATAGCCGAAAAAGCCCCAGCAACTGTTGATGACTTGCCCTTCTTGTCGTTCCCCCTTTGTTATCTCGTAGCCATAGACATTGCCTGTGAGATAGTGGTCATATTCGTCTACTTCAGCCAGCAAGAGCTTCGCGACCTTATCCAAGAGCTTCCGGGTGACTCGCTTCACCTCGTATTCTTTCCGGACATCCTCTTTGGTGACATAGATATAGCCAAGCATTCCCCAGTCCCAGCCTTGAGGATCACAGGCCCTGAACCTCTCCCTTTCCGTGCTCATTGTGATCCCGCTGTGATCGAACAGGTAAAGAGGAAGGCGGATTGGCTTCTGTTCTTTCAAGAATTCGGCGAATTCATCGAGGGCCCGGAAGTCGTGCCTGTCGCCAAGATTGTAGCGCCGATGGAAGCAAACCATGGTGCCGAAGTTGTCGAACTTCTCACGGGGGTTAGGTGCGTCCTCATCAGGACAGATGTTTATCGTGTGGCCTTTATATTCTATAGAATCGATACATTGCATGGATCATCTCCAGCCGCCTTCCTCTGGGCCCAAGTTTCAGAGAAAGCTTTCCATGTTATTCCTCTACCCTTTCGGTTCCCTTGAACCTGGGAATCTTGTCCAACTTGTTTAAATCCAAAGTTCCAGTGTAGATTTGAATCTGCGTGTTCTTGAGATAGCATTTAAAGTTGATTTCGTGCGGAGCCCTGCCCCTGAAGGACACTTCAGGAAGTTCGACCGAAATTCGGTGATTTGGAACTTCCGGGTCGTATTGGCTTTCCAGTCGTTTGAGTTCCTCCGGCAGTTCGTCCAGGATGATCATGGAACCATCGAGATTTTCGAAGAACTCATAATCTGAATCGTAGATATTGAATTTGTACCACTGCGGGGAGTAATCCCAGAAGCTTACTCCTGCGAGATCTTCATCTGCTTCCCGCAAAGCATGGACCAGAGGGATCTTCTTTCTGAGAAATTCCAGATGTCCCAGGTCCACAACGACGATAACGGGCGGGACGCCACTGAATTCGTCGTCCACAAATCCATCGTAAAGAATGTGGGGCATAATATTTCCTATTCCCCTCCCTCACAAAGCAGATCCCTGCCAGGGTTGAACGGGGAAGGTATGATTTGGCGAACATGTTCGAGGAATGTCGAATCAATCGCAAACATTGCCCCACTTTCCGGGTCCTTGTAGACTTCGAGTTCGACTTCAGCGCCAGTATCGGAGTCCGTGACTTCGATAAACTTCACATATTGTGCCTTGATCGGGTCCATTGTCGGTTCCCTTGCAGTTACATCATCTTTTGGTTTACTCGTGTTCTGGACATCCATCACCGACAGGCCTTAGCCTCTTGGTGTGTTCATACTGCTCATCCCCCTGGACATCGACCAAAGCCTCAATGCCACACACTGTGAAGCGCACGACCGGAAATAGATGGACATCATAGTTAGGCACTGCCCCGGGCTCCCTTGTTGTAGGCATCATGGAGACCGGACTCGATGCCTACCTCTCCATGGCTACGGGTTTGAAGAGATGGGGACCCAAGAAGGCAAGCCTGCCGCCAGCAGTCTGCACTTTCTAAGGCATTTTTGAGAGCCACCAAGAGTTCTTCTTTCGAAACCGTTGCGAGATTTTCGGAAAAATATCTGAGGACGAGGTCGTTCATGTTGTTTACCCTTTTCGGAGGAAGGAGCTCAGCGACCATGATGCGATACGCGTACTACGTTAACGTCGGAACTCTTCCTTGCGGCCCTCGAATGGTCTCCCGAACCTGTCAACCTCTTTATTGTCCGCAGTGGAATGCATCTGCCTCTCACGGGACTCTTCGAGTTTCTCCTGGAATATGAATGCAGACGCTAATAGCAACCCAACTTCTAGTGTCCCTGTCCAATTATGGTGCGGATGGCACATTCCGTGATGGAAGAACATAATCTTCACTCCTCTCTTGCCTTTATGAAGTTGTTAGCTCCTGTCGGATTTTCGTAAATCTCAAGTCGGCACACAGTTTCATGTCTACAACTCGACTACCGGGTTAACTTCACGAGCCTCTTCCAGCGTGAAAGGCTCAAAGGCCATGTACACGACCTGGTCATTTGGTTCTGCCATGAGATAAACTGGGGTGATACCAGGCTGCCCGTCTTTTTCCAGATTCTGCAGGACAAGGTTTAGGGGATCTTCCATACTGTCCAATGAAATCGCTTGTATATTCTTGGCCATGATTTTTCTCTTGTAGGATGGGGGCGGCAAGTAACAAGTGCCACCCTGATCTCATCTCAGTTCTTCAGTTATCCCAAGTGTCACTCGGCAATGGATGACCGCTCTGATTTCGACGTATCCTTTGGTCTTGAGCCGGGCGAGCTGTTCGGCGAATTCCTCCATGCCTTCCATGTCCTCGGCTTCAAGTGCTTCCAGCGTCACGGCGCCTTCGAGCCTGTCTTCTTCGAATTGCTCAACACTCCGTGGCTCAGGGTGTGTGAAAAACCGGGAAGCGGACACTGTGTCATCGCCGACATCCCAAATGAAAAGTCTCGTTGCGTTCATATAGAACCGTCCTCCAGTAGGAAAGGGCCGTTTCTTAGGAAACGGCCCTGATCCGGGTTATTCTGCCGGTTGCTCGGGCTGTGTTTCGGCAGGTTGTACGTCAGGAGCAGGTTCTTCGATTTTGTCCGCGAAAATCAGCTTGCCGTCTACCGTCTTGCTGACGACCCTGTCTTTCCAGTGCGAGTATTTCGGATTGAGTGCATCCGTGAGAAAAGTGCTTGCTCCGTTCTTATTCACCTCCGGATACTTTTCCATAATCAGCGCCAGCAATTCTTTCTTGTCCAAATTGCCAAGTTCAAGACACTGTTCTACGAGGGGAATAAAGGGACGCTTGCTGACTTTCGCCGGTTTCGGTGCGGGCTGCTCTGCTGGTTGCGTTGTAGTATCGGCGGCGGCTGCAACCGTCTCTTCTACTGTGGTATTGACAACTTCCTGACCCTCGATCTTATCTGTAAAAACCTGCTGTTCAGTACCTTCAACTATCGTCGCTGGTATTGTTTCCTGACCTTCGACTGCCGTGTTAACTTCCTGACCTTCAACCTGTGTGACGTTCATGGTATTTTCTCCTTTTGTCTGTGTACCATCGACCTTTGTTTTCCTCGCCTTGGACTTCGATCTGCGATTATCAGGAAGCTCACTGAGTGCTACGTCTGAACGAATTGTTCCTTTTCTGGGCATGACTTTCTCCTTTAGAAGAAGGGCGGTGTGGAAAATCCGCTGTTTACCTGGTTTATTTCGACTTGAGTTTATCTAACAGTTCCTGCGCCTCTTCTGAATCATCGACGGGAATACACATACCATGGCCGACTACATATAAGCCATAACTTTGGTGCATAACCCTGTGTTCGACATATATATGGATTATAATTCCGTCTGTTAACTTGATACTGCTCATTTGTTAATCTCAAACTCTGTATGTATGTAACTAAAACCCAACCTGTTGAGTTAAATATATAACCTTCTCACTCGAAATAAAAGCATAAAAGTGGTTATTAATCCTATTCTTTCAGATATGTGCAAAGGATATGATAGACGTTGGCGTCTATGGAGCTGATAATGTCTAGACCTTGGTTTTCGTGTAGTGTACATTCAAAAAAAGGGCTGGACTTCTCTGCTCAGACCCTTTCGGTGGAAGGCATAGTTATAGACAAGGTTTATCGCCACAAATCGTATCGGAATTTAATGACGTCTTGATTCTGGAGGTCTCAATCTGTAAAGTAGCTTATCGATGTGCATCAGACTGGTTTTAGGTAAAATGGGCCGGACAATATCTGCCGGGGAGGGAAAATTGAAGATCATTTCAATAGTTGGAAGTCCTCATGGAGCAAAGGGAAGCACGGCAAGGCTGACTCGCCTGGTCCTGGACGGGGCTGAGCGGGAAGGTGCTTCAACTCAGACCATTTATCTGCCGGGCGATACCGTGCTGCCATGCCTGGGCTGTGATTATTGCCACAAGAAAGGCGGATGCGTTCAGAAGGATTCCTTCGAAGAAATCCAGCAGAAGGTTCTGGAGGCCGACGGAGTGGTGCTCGGAAGCCCCAACTACATCTTTTCCGTAAGCGCCCAGATGAAGGCATTTATGGATCGTTGCGCCAGCATGATCCATTGTATCGGCTTCCATGGAAAATACGGGGCTTCGGTCATCACCTCCGGCGGTGGAGACGAGGAACCTATTGCCGATTACATGAACCATTTCATGATGATTACCGGAATCCAGTCAGTCGGTTCCGTATGGGCCACAATGGGACTGATCTTCGGCGATGAATTCCCGGAGGATATCAAGACCCGCGCACTCGACCTCGGAAAACGACTGGTGACCGCCTGGAAAAATAAAGAGGTCTTCCCGGAAATCCAGGAGAAAATGGCAGCATTTAAGGAACGCATGCGGCAACTTATGGAATATCGCAAGGAAGAGTGGCCCCACGAGTATAAATACTGGAAGCAATACTGGGGTCTGGAATAGGGCAATTCAGTTCGGCACAGAAGCCACGGCGGGGTCGTGCCACCGGAGCTTGCCGAGATTGAGGTGATTTGCAATGTCACGTCACTACGGTCTCCGTAAAAGTGATACCGCCGGCTGCACATGCAGGATTAAGATGAAGATGCTTTGTGCTGGCTATTTCACGCTCTAGAGTTGTGAGTCATTTAATAGAGGAACAGATAATAAAATAGCGATCAGGACCCAAATCGAAGCCACCGAAGGTGGAAACGTCCTGGGGACCCGGGACATGATTCTTTCTTCTTTCCGAATCAACAGGGTTAAGGTGAAGATGCTTTGTGTTGGCTATTTTACGCTCTAGAGTTGTGAGTCACTTAATGAAGGAACAGGTAATAAAACGGCGATACAGAACCCAAATCGAAGCCGCTGAAGACGGAAACGACCAGGGGACTTGGGATATGTTTCTTCTTTCTTTCTGAATCAAGGAAAAAAAGAAAAGAGAGGAATGAGTAAACAGGAGGAGGAGCGTAAAGCGACTACGACATGGCGACACCTCCCCGAGCCGAAGGCGAGGGAAGGAGGTGGAGGCCAAACAGTGAATACAAACTGAGAACCATCGCGCTGATGGCTGGAAGCCAAGCCGCGCCATGAGCACAGTGCGAAAGATCAAGATACAAAATACGAATTGATCGGATCGAGTCATGAATAGAATTGAGCACGACACATTGAATCGAATCACTGATAGGGCATGAATGATTAGTACCAATGACTGACATGTAAGATTCTGATATCATTGAGCGTAACTGATTCCTGTATCGAGACTGAATGATGAATGAATCATGAACTACATCCCTACGATCGAGGCCAGAGCGGAGAGGCTGCTTGAGACAAGTTAAAGCTGCTTCAGAAAGGACCCTGTTGATTCACCAATCTGTCCCTGTACAATGCGAAATACCTATTCGGACAGAACCACGGCGAGAAGCCCGGTCACGTTGGTACATTCTTACATTTGACGTATTATAGTGTTTGGTTGTCTGAAGAGTCGAAGCCGCGGCGGTTTGTGTCACCGGAACTTGTCGATGTTGAGCGGGTCAGGGTGGAAGAGACTGTCTGCTGTTTCGGAAAACATCAGTCTGTTTGAGCCCGAAGAATAACATCGCGGAAATCGGTCAGGATTATTCAAGAAAGAAAAGTTGGCGAGTTCCGACCCTCTACGAAGGTTGCGAGTGCAACACATCCAGATTCATTTCCGTTATGCTTGCTCGCCCAAGCAGGATTTTCACCTTTGGCAAG
>Ga0187880_1000967_pt1 | contig 23652 bp, 20 predicted proteins | sample June2016WEW_19_4_FD_132998 | JGI IMG/M metagenome (GOLD analysis project Ga0187880, IMG submission 132998) | Peatland microbial communities from SPRUCE experiment site at the Marcell Experimental Forest, Minnesota, USA - June2016WEW_19_40 | ecosystem: Environmental > Terrestrial > Soil >... | reverse complement strand
CTGGGCCGCACCCGCTTCCGGCGCAGAATCTGGATTGGACTGGCGGCTGCCGAAGCCGTGTTCCTGATCGCGGCCATGTTCAAGCTCACGTAGCCGGAAAAAGCTGGCACGGCACGACAGGTCGTGGAAAGACTCCGTGGAAGACTTTTGGTGGGAGGCCCCGGCTTCAGCAGGGGGAGTTGGACTTCAGTCCAGCGGAAAAAGCTGTCAATTTTGGCATCGGCTTTAGAAACTGTGGTTCAACCTCGCATCGGTTTGCCACAGTGCCGTGGAGCGCACAAAAACCAGCCCCGAATGGGGCGAAAGAGCTTAGCCCAGCGCTTCAGCGCTGGGTAGGGGTGGGAAAATAGATCCGAGTCCCGTAGGGACGACACAATTTTCATCCTCTTCGGCCCCGGAGAGAACTCTCACTTCATTTCAACACCAAAGTCCCGCAGTGGCTAAAGCCAACTCAATGGCAGCCCCTTACGGCACGGCTGAAGAGTGTGCGTGAGAACCTCTGCCGTCCCTACGGGACTCGGATCCATTTCCCACTTTACCCAGCACTCCGCCTGCGGCTCCGTGCTGGGCTAAGCTCTTTCGCCCCTGCGGGGCTTGCTGTTTGCGCAATTCGCACCATCGAGCCGACTCAAAATGAGTTCTCACGCACACTCGGAAGCCGCGCCCCTTCAAGGCGTGATAATGCGGATCAAGCCCGCGGGCCTCCCTTATTTCCGGCTTGTGACCCTATTTCGCCATTTCCACGGATTCACTGGCAGTGTAGGATGGGTTGCCGCTCCGAGTGGACGGCTGGAGCTGCATCGCGAACTCTCGCGAAGCTGAAGGCGGCCTGTGAATCTTAAAACCAGCACACGGGTAGTGAGTGGCATTGTCATCGTGGACATCATCGGCCAGCTGCGGCTGGGCGAGGGGACCAACGTGGTCCGTGACCTGGTCCGCGAGCTGATGGGCAAGAACTACAAGAACATATTGCTGAATCTGGCCGATGTGCGCCACATCGACAGCGCCGGCGTGGGTGAGTTGATGAGTTGCTACACCTCAGTCCGCAATCAGGGCGGTCAGTTCAAGCTGATGCACCTCAGCAAGAATGTCCACGATCTCCTGCAGATCACCAAGCTCTACACCGTGTTCGACATCGAGGAAGACGAGGGCAGGGCCATCGACTCCTTCCTGTCGGCGTGATCCACCTTACGGTGGCGAAACAAGAGTAGCTAAGGGCCCCAGGTTCGCCCCAGGCATCGGTAGAATAGCCTCGATGCCAACTTCAACCGAAAAGGACTTGGGAGAGCAGACTTCCGAGCAGACCTCCCACGAGCCGACTTCCCAACAGAAATGGCTTGCGTACTCTCCCCTGATCGTGGTGGCGGTTGCCGCCATTATCTATCTGGGCTGCATTATTTCTCCGCCTTCCCTGATGGACGATGTCGATGCCGTGCAGGCGCAGATCGCGCGGGGCATGCTGACCAGCGGAGACTGGGTCACGGCGCGGCTGGACGGACTTGCTTACCTGGAGAAACCTCCACTCATTTATTGGACGATTGCGGGTTCCTTTCGCTTGCTGGGGGTGCATGACTGGGGGGCGCGAATTCCGATTGCGTTATCGGCCATCGGGTTGTGCTGGCTTACCGTGGGGTTCGGGACGTGGGCATTTGGCAAGCGGGCCGGATTCTATGCCGGGTTGGTGATGGCGACGTGCGTGGGACTGTTTCTGTTTACCCGTATTCTGATCCCGGACGCGATGTTGACGTTCACGATTGCGCTGGCCATGTGGGCCTTCCTGCGCGCGCTGGAGGAGGAGGAACCGCGCCCGCTGTTGTGGGCGGTCGTTCTAACGGCTTGCCTGGGGACGGGGCTGCTGCTGAAAAGCCTGATTGGCGTCGTATTCCCCACGGCCGCCGGGCTGATTTATCTGTCTCTGACGCGCCAGCTCTTCTTGCGGCGGACCTGGAAGCGCCTGCATCCCTTCTTAGGGACACTGATCATCCTGGCGATCGCGGCGCCCTGGCACATTCTGGCGACCCTGCGCAATCCTCCGTATTTTGCCTACACGCTGCACAGCGGCCCCGGCCAATATCACGGATTTCTCTGGTTCTTTTTCATCAACGAGCAGCTATTGCGTTTCTTGAACCTGCGCTATCCGCGGGATTACAACACCGTGCCGCGAATCTGGTTCTGGCTGTTGCATTTGGTGTGGCTGTTTCCCTGGAGCGTCTATTTCCCGGCGGTCGCCAAGCTTTCTTTCAAACCGGTGGACCGCGCCGGGCGGACGCGCCTGCTGGCGCTTTGCTGGGCCGGGTTCCTGCTGGTATTTTTCACGTTCTCGACCACGCAGGAGTACTATTCGATGCCCTGCTATCCGGCGCTAGCACTGCTGCTGGGCTCGGCCATGGCGACGGGAGGCGCATGGGTCCGTCGCGGCACCCGCGTGCTGGGCGTGATCGCCGGCTGCGCCGCCATAGCCGCGCTGACCATCCTGTTTCTCGTCCGCCACGTTGCGACACCGGGAGATATTGCCACCGCGCTGCGCCATCAGAAGACCTACACGCTTTCGCTCGGCCACATGGGAGACCTCACACCCGACTCGTTTGCCTACCTGCGATTTCCACTCGCCATGGCGGCAGCCGCATTTGTGATCGGCGCTATCGGATGTTTGCGCGCCGCCGGCCAGCGCGCGTTTCTGGCAGCCGCGCTCATGATGGTCCTGTTCCTTCACGCGGCGCGTTTGGCCATGGTGGTGTTTGATCCCTATCTTTCGTCCCGCCCGCTGGCGAACGCGTTGCTGGAAGCCCCACCGGGAGAACTGATCACCCAGGGCTTTTACTACCAATTTGCTTCTGTCTTCTTCTACACCGATCGTACTGGGCTGCTGCTAAGCAATCGCCGGATAAACCTGGAATACGGCGCGAACGCTCCGGGCGCGCCCAAGGTGTTCATCGACGACGCGCAGTTCAAGGACCTGTGGCTCGAGCCGCATCGCTATTACTTGCTTGCGTTCCAGTCCGACCTGTCCCATTGCGAAGAACTGGTCGGGGCCTCACGGCTGATTGTCGTGCGTGAAAGCGGCGGCAAGGTCCTGGTGACGAACCAGGGCGGCCAGTTTTGAAGGTCGAGCAGCGACCTGCTTCCTGGGTGATGTCGGCCTTTCTAGCCGTAGCTTGGAGTGGAGCGCCCTGGAATGTTATGGTGGGCCATCCGCCGGAGGTCAGCCAGTGGAAAGCGAACTGAGTGATATTCTTCGCACGACTCATCTTAAAGCGCTGCGTCTCTACATATTGCAGCTGCTGAACGATACTTACCCCAAGTTTGAGCATAGCGATGTTGTGTGCCGGCGGTTGAGTACCGAGAGGGGTATGAACGCGGGCATAAACGACGTAGTTCGTGAATTGCACTACTTAGCCGAAAGGCAACTTGTTCGTCTGGAACAAATCGTCGGTGGGAGATTCCTAGCCACGATTACCGCGGATGGTCGAGATGTGGTCGAGGGAACCGGGGCCCCTGGCACCAAAGTTCTCTAGTGAATCGTCGGGTGCCGGAGGGGAGTCCTCGTGATTTTACGAAGATGTTTTCTTACTTTCCTTCTTATGTGCGGTCTGTTTTTTTCTATTTCATGCGGGGCAAATAAACCTGAGTCCGCAGCGTCCAAGAACCCCAAGCTCGCTGCCATTCGTTTGAGACAGAAAGCAAGGGAACGATTGGCTTATGGGTGGCACCAAATAACAATCCTACATCTTGACTCCGACGAAGAGCATGCCACGGTCGCACTGCTCGGCTACAACAGAATCAATGCTGTAGAACGTGTGCGAATTAGAAAAGTCAACGAAGACTATCGCTGGGGACGTGAGAACGAAGAGTTGGTCGGAACGCCTATACCTGATTTGGCCATCGACCCAGTGCAAGCTGCGAACGAGAGGCTTGCCGAGATCGCATCGGTTGAGACGGCTCAGAGCTTGATAATGCAGGCGGATCGGCAAATTGATCCTTCGGGATTACTTGAGGCAACTGACAGGATGCGTGCTATCGCGAGCGCCCAGGCCCGCCATATAGTTCTAAAATCTCAGTATGCTTGTACCCTTCAAGAACTTGCAAAAGGCGGCTTCTTGGTGGACGAGATACTCGCTACCGGGAAAGATGATGCCTTTAACTTTTCTGTTTCCTGTCCCTCCGCGACACCGAATAGCAAGCCTCACTTACACTTTCAGGCCGCTGCTGACCCCACGAAATCAGGCTTACGCTGGCTTTGTGAAGATGAGGCTGGCGGTGTTTATGAAGGTGCTGGCGACCTGAAGGCTTGTCTTGCAGCGCGGCACCGAGTTGACGATTTACACTTTTGACACCGTCGTGTTCTTGGAGCAGAGGAATTGGAGGTTAAGAGGCACATGACAGCGCCTGAATTGAAAGAAATTGTGGAACAGCAGATGGATAATCCCTGCATACTCGGACGCTTGGCCTGCAATTTGCGCAGTGATGATTTGGTTGAACAGCGGCATCACGATGAACGGAAGTTGTGCGTCTCTTGGGCGAACAGGGGAGACTCTTGGCGCTGCACAATATTTCTCGATGAGGTGACAGAACTTTGCTTAGTTCAGGTCGATCTCCACAACAATTCCACGGTCCGCGTAGAGGCGTGGGAGCCATGCAGCATAACCATCTCACCCGAAGATAATTTGCTTTGCTTGACACGTTATAGGGCGGCTGGCCCAGACGATGAATTCTGAGGGATTTTTCGTGTGATGGGAAAATGAGCAACTCATTTAGCGGACTTGCGACTCGGGCCCGTGAGATGTGCAGAACTTTCCCATCCAAGAAATATTTGAAAATTAATAGCTATTAGCGATTTCCGCAGTATTAAGTGGACATGAAGAGAAAAATAATTGTGCAGTGGTACCGCTGCATGGTTTGCGGCACGGCACGGAAGGACCCCAAAAAGTCCTGCCGCGTCTGCCGCAAGACCATGCGTTGTGTGCGAAGTGAAGTCATCAAAATGACCCCCTAAACTCGCCGTTTTCCCGGAAGGGTTTGCATCCGCCAGCCTTTCCGGGCTGCTTTCCTGTCGGGAAAGGCGGGGGTGACCTGCCTATGCACCGGCTGCGAATGTCCTGACCGCTGCCTGCCCGCATGCGGCTGCAATCTCATTCGCGATTTGCTGGGCGGCTTTCGCCGGGTCGGGAGCTTCCAGGATGGGCCGGCCAACCACCAGATAAGTGGCTCCGGCGGCTATGGCGTCCTTCGGAGTGACTACGCGGGCCTGATCTCCGGCAGAGGCGCCGGCCGGGCGCACGCCCGGCGTCACGATGGCGAAATCCTCGCCCAGCGCCCTGCGCAATTCGCGAGCTTCCTGGGCCGAGGCGACCAACCCGCCGCAGCCAGCCGCGCGAGCCAGCGCTCCTAAGCGCAGCACCTGGCTGAGGACGTTTCCGCCAATTCCCACTTCTTGCAGGTCAGCATCCGACAGGCTGGTCAGCACCGTTACGGCGAGCACCATCGGCTTGGCTTTGGCAGGGGAGTGGCTGGCGGCTTCGACGGCGGCCCTCAGCATCTTGCTGCCCCCGGAGGCGTGGACGGTGAGCATACTGACGCCGAGTTCGGCGGCCGAGCGGACCGCCGCCGCGACGGTGTTCGGGATGTCGTGGTATTTCAGGTCGAGAAACACCTTGCGGCCGGAGGCGACCAGGTCGCGGACGACCTGTGGCCCCTCGGCCGTAAAGAGTTGTTTCCCCACCTTGTAAGTAGTTGCGGCGTCGCCGATCGCTTGGACGAGTTGGCGGGCTTGGGTAGCGCCCGGGACATCGAGCGCCACGATGAGCCGGTCTTTGGAGTTCATCGGCTCAAGTTTACCGCATTAAGACGGGATTACCGCGCGCCCGCGTACTCCGCTATGAGCGGGGTCTCGACGACCTCCAGGCTAACTGGATCGACGCCGTCGTGGCCCATGCCGAGCATTTTGGCCGCGCTATAGGACAAGTCAATGATCCGGTTCTTCAGTACGGGTCCGCGATCGTTGATGCGGACCACGACTGACCGGTCATTTTTCAGATTTGTAACCTTGATCCAGGAACCCAGCGGCAGGGTGCGATGCGCCGCTGTGAGTTGGTCCATGTCGTACGGTTCGCCGCTGGCCGTCGGCTTATGCTGAAAAATGCGGCCGTACCAGGAAGCCTTTCCAACCTGAAGCTTCCGAGTCTTAACCGGCTTCACCTTTTCCTGAATCTGTCCTGGGGTCCCTTGCTGCTTCGAATCCGGTGTGCTATTACCGGGTGCCGCGCCTAGTGCGGTGGCAAAAACCACGGTCACCGCGACCTGGCTGAGTACTCGTAACATTAAACACCTCTCATCGTTAAGTTTGGTCCTCCCGGGGTCTGTGTCAGTCCTTTAAGTCTATCCACCGCAAGACGTAAGAGTCAAGCCGACTAACGGAAAAAGTCCTACTTTCGTGCCTGCCTCCAAGGGAGTTTCGTGCTAGGGCTCGCTGACAAGAGCAACAACTTTCCCTCCGGCAAAAACCACGCTAAACAGGCCCGAACTGCCCGGTTGAACGCGTATTGACGGTAAGCGCTTGGGATTGAGATGGGGACGCAGAGACTGGGGTTGGAAGGCTCAGAGAATAATAAGTCGCTTGTGTTCATGTAGTTACGGCATGATTTCGCCACAACATTTCCCGATTATTTCCTGGACGAAGTGGCTGTGAGGTATTTTCGATGGCGCAACTAGATTTTGGATGGGCTGATTTCCATGCGCCGATCACAACGCTCTGCTACTATCGGCTTCATGCCAACCGGACTGGAATCCGCGAACCTCAAAGTTGTCCGGGCTGCGGAACATCTCGCAGCTATAAGATTCCACGTCGCCAGCTATGCCGTCAGTAAGCCTCACGAAATCATCACCCAACCGGATGGCAAACAGAAGGGCGAGTTTACTGTGCCGGTGCCCGATACGATCTCCGTTATCGCCGGGGAGATCATCTATCAACTCCGCTCGGCGCTTGACCACCTTGTATTCGATCTCGTCAAGCTGAATCCCAAGGGAATCCCCCTCCATAATGCGTGGTTCGAGCAGTGCGACTTCCCCTTGCTGACCAAGGTCCCCACTGAAGGCAAGCCTCCCGTCCCCCGCCAACTCCCCCTCCCCTGTAATTACTGGGCGAAGAAGCTACCTGGCATCAGCACGGAAGCGTTTACATTCATCGAGCAAGCGCAACCCTTCTACAACCGGAAAGACGACGGTAAGGGGCTTAGATATCTGGCCGAACTCTCTAACATCGACAAACACCGACATCTCCATGTCGTGGCGCCTCGGCTTTCCTATAACCAACGGATTACAATCGGTAGACCCTTTAGTGGAGTTGACGACGGCACGGAACTCGTGAAGGTGGAGGGCAGCCACGTGGCTTATGTATCGTTCGACGAAGATGCGCTCAAAGGGGTAGGCCGGAGCGTTCCGATTGAAGATATCCTCCAAACATGCCTTAGCGCGCTTAAACTCATCGTCATTCCCGCATTTACGGAGTTCCTCAAGAGCCCGCAATAACCCTGGATGCGAGGTCATAGCTCACCCGCACAAGGCGTTTGATCGCCGTAGCGCGCCCGATCTACGGCTACCCTGCGACGGGGTATTGGGGTACAGTCGTCCAATGAGCCGGTCGCCAGTCATTTTGAGCATCGCGGGCTACGATCCCATTTCGGGAGCCGGGATCACCGCCGATATAAAAACGGCGGCTGCCCAAAATTGCTATGCCGTCACCTGCATTACCGCTTTGACGGTGCAGTCCACCCAAGGCGTCTTCGGCGTCCAGCCAGTGAATCCCGAATTGGTCGCCCGAACGCTCGCGGCCCTAGCCGAAGACCTGGAAATCGCCGCCGTCCGAGTCGGGATGCTCGGCTCCGGGGAGGTCGCGGCCGCCGTAGCCGACTTCATGGAGGAACGGCGGCTGCCGAACTTAGTCCTCGACCCGGTTCTCCGGTCGTCGTCGGGGGCCGTTTTGCTGGACGAGCCTGGGCAAGAGGTCCTCATCAGAAGACTGCTGCCGCTTGCGGATGTCATCACTCCCAACGTCGATGAGGCGGCGGTGCTGGCCGGGGCTGAGCCAGTCGCGACCGCCGCTCCGTGGGAAGAAGTGCTTCCGCGTTTGCGGACAATGGCGGGCAGGCTTCGCGAACTCGGCAGCCGGGCAGTGGTAATCACTGGCGGCCACCTGTTACAAGCCAACGACTACCTTCTTTACGGGTCGGCCGGCTCGGCCAAGGAGGAAGTCTTCCCCGGGCTGCACCTGGAGTCCCGCTCGACTCACGGCACGGGGTGCGCCTTCGCCACGGCCCTCGCCTGCCAGTTGGCGCGGGGAAGCAGCCTGCCGGAGGCCGTCCGGGCAGCGAAGGAATACGTTCGCACGGCAATCGCCTCCTCCTACCCGCTAGGAAGAGGCAGCGGGCCGATCAACCACGGGGTGTGAGCGCGCTATTGCCAGGGACGGTCAGCATTTATCATGGCGCGACCAAAAGAGTGCTTGAGTATTTGTAGCTCCTTTTGGCGACTTGCCATATCGGGTAAACTTCTCAGTAGCCACCGGTGATGAAACCTTACCGACTGTACTTTTGCCTCCTAGTTCTGGGCTGCATTGCGGTGGCCAGCCGTGGCCTGTCACAATCTGCACCGTCCCCCGTTCCCGTGCGTTCGGACAACGACCCGGCCACGCGCAAGGGCTTCGACTACTTCTACAACCTGGAGTACGACAAGGCGGTGCGTGAGTTCGAGGCCACGCAGCAAGCCCATCCCGACGATCCCTTCGCCGTCAATCACGTTCTGGCCGGAGTGATTTTCAGGGAGCTGTACCGCATTGGGGCGCTCGACACCGAGGCTTATGCCGCCGACAGCTTTCTTACCAAGAAGCATCCGGAGCCGCTCGATCCCAAGGTGCACGACCGAGTCAAACAGCTAAGCACCCAGGCGCTGGCGCTGTCGCAAGCCGAGCTCGACAAGGACCCCAACAACGTTGACGCCTTATACGCGCGCGGCATTACGCGGGGCCTGCGCGCCACCTACATGGGCATGGCCGAAAAGGCCTGGTTCGCCGCCCTGCGCAGCGCCGTGAGCGCGCGCCACGATCACGAGCGGGTGTTGGAGCTCGATCCCAAATACGTGGACGCCAAGCTTCTGATCGGCACTGATCTCTACATTGTGGGCAGCCTCAGTTGGCCGGCCAAGGTGGCCGCGTCGGTGGTGGGGATCAGCGGCAACAAGCGCAAAGGCCTGGACTATTTGCGCGAAGTGGTGGCCGGCGCCCATAGCGAAGTGGCCAGCGACGGCAAGATCGTGCTGGCCCTGTTTCTCCGCCGGGAAGAGAAATATGACGAGGCCCTGAAGGTGGTCAGCGGAATGCAGTCCGAATTTCCGCGCAACTTTATGGTGGCCTCCGAGTACGCCCACCTGTTGAACGCGGCCGGACACGGGCAGGAAGCGATTGCAGCTTACCGCAAGGTCTTGGCGGGTTGTCGCAGCAACGCTTATGCGGGGTGCCGTATCGAGGTGCCGGCGTATGGATTGGGCCAAGCGCTGCGTGGCCAGCGCCAGTATCAGGAAGCTGCCGAGGCTTACGATCTGTCCGCCAGCCACGGCAATGATCCCGAACTGCGCCAGAAGGCGACCCTGGCGGCCGGCCAAATGTATGACTTGCTGCAGAAGCGTGACACCGCGCTGGAAAAATACCGCACGGTGATCGCCGAGGACTCCACCTCCGGCGAGGCTGACTTGGCGCGTCACTACATGAAGCAGGCCTACAAGAGCCCGTGAACCTGACCTCCTTCTGACCGTCATCCTGAGCGACGAGCGCAGCGAGTCCGGTTCTCCTTTTGTCCTCCTGAGCGAGGAGCGCAGCGACGAGTCGAAGGACCCCTATAGCAACCCGAAGGTTTACGCGGCTATAGGGATGCTTCGACTCGCGTTCGCTAAACCCGGCAAACGCTCGCTCAGCATGACACCTCAATAACATGACACCTCAATAACGCGAGAATCGCCGCGCACTGAATGCCGACAGATCAATGCGCGAAGGCTGTCCTAACGCCTGCGCGGCGAGCGCTTCACCTAACGCTGCGGAATGCTTGAAGCCGTGGCCCGAGCAGGCGGAGGCGAAAACAATATTCTCACAGTTGGGAAACTGATCGACGATGAATTTCGCGTCGGGCGTGACGGTGTACAGGCAAGTCGCGGTGCGCAGGCATTCGCCGGACACGTCGGGAAAATGCGGCGCGATGTACTCGTTGTACATGGCGGAGATTTCCGCATCGCTGACGGCGCGCGGGACCGAATCCGGATCGACGGTGGCGTCGTATTGCTCGGCGGCAACCTTCAGCCCGCCGTGCGGCCCATCCAGGGCAGGGAAGCCGTACATCATGTCGCGCGGCCGGTTGCCCGCGATCCAGATGAACACCGGAAAACGCTCTGGCGTGTACTGCTCGGCGTGGGTCGCCAGCGCAAACCAGTACATCACCTGCCGATAGACCTTGAAGTACGCGGCGTAGCTCTCGCCCAGCAGTTCCTGCATCTTCTGTATCCGGGGGCCGGCGGTCACGATGACCTTGGCGGCGGAATAGGTATTGGCGCCGGTAATGACCTCAACCGTGCCATCTGGCATCGGCTTGAAATCGACCACGGTCTCCGAGGTGCGGACTTGGGCGCCCAACTTCTGCGCCAAGGAGACCTGCGTCTCAATGCAAGCCTCGGGACGTAGAAATCCTGCGCCCGGTTCGAAGTAGCCGATCTCATCACCGCGCAAACGGAATTGCGGATAGCGATGGCGCAGCTCGTCGGTGCTCAAGACTTCATGCGCGATGCCGAACTCGGTAGCTGCGGCGATAGTGTCCTGGATGAACGAGGTCGAGCCGTGGTGATTGCCGGGCATGGCCGGTGAGGCGAGGACCAGTCCGCCGTTGCGGACGAGCAGGCTGCGGCTGGTCGCGGCCTCCAGTTCCTGCCAGATCTGGTTGGAGCGCATCACCAGCGGCACGAACTCGCGGCCTTCGCCGATGGCCTCGCGGGTGATACGGGTGTCGCCGTGCGACGAGCCCTGATCGTGCGGCGGATGGAAGCGGTCGATACCAATCGCGCGCGCCCCCAGCTTGGCAGATTGATACAGCGCCGCGCTGCCGACCGCGCCCAGACCGACCACCAGAACATCCGCAACCTTGGGCATAGGCGCCATGATAGAGCACGGGGCGCGCTTCATCGAGGGCAGTGAGATTTTCGGATGCTCGCGGCACAGTGGGTGTAGAATGCCCGCATATCCCAATACATAAAGAAAATTGTGAATTGCAGCATACCCAGGGCAGTTGAGCGGCCTTCCGTGCCGCCAGTGTTCATAGACGTTCCGGAGTAACGGGCCCCGTACGCTTTACCGGCTTCAACTTCAACAATTCGAGAAAACGGAGGAGACAAATGAGGGCCACAAAGCTGTTGGCAGCTTTTGCTGTCATGTTGTTTGCATTTTCGGTGGTCGCGCAGGACAAACCAGGGACCGTTGCCGCCTTGGAATTTCAAAGGCCCAAGAACGGCATGGAGGCGCAATATGAGAACGGTCGCAAGCAAAAAGCGGCCTGGCACAAGCAACAGAATGACCCCCAACCTCTACTGGTGTGGGAGACCCTCACCGGACCGGACACGGGGACCTACATCGTAGGTCGCGTCAATCAGCACTGGTCCGATTTCGACAAGCCGCCCATTCCTGACCAGGCCGACCTGGAGGAATATCAGAAGGTGGTGGGCAATTACGTGGAGTCAGTGACCGCTATGTACTACGAGGCGATGCCGAAGGTCAGCAATGCCCCGAGTTCCGGCATGGCTCCCAAGTTCGACGAGGTCGTCACCTTCCATGTGCGCTACGGCAAAGGGTCGGATTTTCGCAGCGCCATTTCCAGAATTTATGAAGCCGCCCAGAAGACCAAGTGGCCAGTCAATTTCGAATGGTACACGCTGGCGAGCGGCGGTCGCACCGGAACCTATGTCCTCCTGCTGCCGCGTAGTAGTTGGGCCGACTTCGAGGAGAAACCCGACGTGAAGCCTTTCCGCGACATGCTGAAGGAGGCTTTTGGGCAGGCGGAGGCGGATTCCATCGTCGATCGAATCGATCGCTCCGTCGAAAATGAGACGAGCGAGATCATCCAATTTCACCCGGAATTGAGCTATCTGCCGGGCAAGTAGGGAAGAAGCAACTAGCGAAGAAGCAACTAGCAGTTAGCAGTTAGCTAAAGCCGCAGGATTACCATCCAGGCGCGGCCTTAACTACTGCTAATTGCTGAGTACGTATCGCTGGTTGCTAATTACTAGTTGCTAATTGCTAGTTGCTAATTGCTAGTTGCTAGTTGCTTTTCTATCAGGAGAGACCATGAAAACCAGAACAATTGCACTGACCATGGCGCTGTGCTTTATCGCAACGGCGGCGTGCCTCGCCAGCGACCTTAATATGGGAACCTGGAAGCTGAACGAGGCCAAATCGAAGCTCGCTCCCGGAGCGACGAAAAACCAGAAGGTTGTTTACCAGGCGGTAGGCGACCAGGTGAAAGTCACGATAGAAGGCACCACGGCTGACGGTAAGTCCTTGCACATCGAGTGGACGGGCAAATTCGACGGCAAACCCTATCCCCTTACCGGCGATCCGAATAACGACGAGCGTTCGTACAAGAAGATTGATGCGCGCACGCTGGAGGGCACCAGCAAGAAAGGTGGCAAGGTTACTTCCAACAGTCGCATTGTGGTGGCGGCCGATGGCAAAAGCCGTACCGTTACCTCGACCGGAACTAACGCGAAGGGCCAAAAGGTCACGACTGTCGCGGTCTACGACAAAGAGTAGGGACCTCTGCCGACGTCTGGCGTAACGGGAGTGCCCTTGCGCCCGGCTTCGTTTTGACTCGTGTCAGGGCACGACCAAGCCGTGATTCGACCTGCTTCCTCGTTTTGCAGTCGCCCCGAGCGGCAGTACCAAGCGCGGAACGCTGGTTGCCATCCTCAGCGCATTTTTCGTGTTCGGGGGTGAAGGGAGTACGATCTTAGGTCTGGTGGCGCTGAAATCGTGGCCTAATACTGGAGGCATGATGCGGAACATACGTTTGGCGGTTTCGGTTCTTCTTAGCGGTCTTTTTATGCTGATGGTTCAGAGCGTGCCCGCCCAAGACACTTCGACACCGGAAGAGCGAATGCAGTGGGTCGAGGTCACGCACAAGCTGGAGAGCAGTCCGTTGGACGACAGCGTGAACAAGCAGGGCGAAGCTGCATTCAAACGGCTCGGTGATGTGCACGATGTCCATGTGCTACTGTGCCCGGCTCTGCTGAGCGAGTTCAACGGAATGAAGTACGTCTACGCGCACACGATCACGCGGCAGTACATGCTGGCCAGCGGTGCGTTCCAGATCGAGAATCCAGACAAAACCGCCGACGCGAAGGCAACAGCTCTCGCTGCCGTGGAAAGCGTCCTGAAAACCTACCAGGCCATCCTGAAACAAAAGCCGGACGCGAAAGCCAAGCCGCTCGACGATCTGCTGAAGAAGCAGAACCAGGGCCAGCTCCAGGACTCTTTGAAAAAGTGCCCCTGATACAGCCATTTATGATGGCTTCTAATGGCTAACGCTAACGGTCAACTGCTAGCCGCCTCTACTGCTGCACCGCCTGGATCGCCTTCGGCCGCACTTGCTCATTCTGGATTTGCGAAGCATCCCAACCTCCGCCCACGGCCTTCACCAGATAGACGGAAGTCACCATCTCCTGCCCGAGTAGCTGCGTCGCGAGACGCTCGTTGGTCAGCAAGGCCGACTGTGCGGTGATGACGTCGAGGTAGGAGGTCACGCCGCCGACGTAGCGGTTGTTGGCAATTTGCAGGGCGCGTCGCGCGTCAGACACGGCGGCGTTCTGGCTGGTCGTCGCCTGCGAAAGCGCGTTCAGTCCCGACAGTCCATCTTCCACCTGCTGGAATGCGGTCAACACCGCCTCGCGATAGTTGGCGACCGATTCGTCGTAGGCAGCCTTGGTGGCCGCCAGGTTGGCGCGATTGCGTCCGCCTTCAAAGATGGGCTGCAACAGGTCGCCACCCAGCGACCAGATAGCGCTGGGAGCGCTGATCAGGTTGGTGATATCGGTGCTCTGAAAGCCCGCGCCCCCGGAGAGGGTGAGTTGCGGATAAAAGGCCGCGGTGGCCACGCCGACTTCGGCGTTTTCGTACGCCATGTTGCGCTCGGCGGTGGCCACATCGGGCCGCCGTTCCAGCAGGTCAGAAGGCACGCCCAGCGGAATCGGTGGCGGTGTGGTGTGCAACGGGGCCACCGGAACGCTGAACGTGGAAGCGGCATTTCCGGTCAGCACCGCGATGGCGTGTTCGTATTGCGCGCGCTGTTGCTGCACCAGACTCAGTTGCGCGACCGTGGAATCAAGCAGGGTCTGCTGCTGCGCCAAGTCGAGTCCGGAGGCGACTCCGCCGGTATGACGGTTCTGCACCAGCTGCAAACCCTTCTGCTGAATGTCAACCGATTCCTGCACGACCTGAGTTTCGGCGTCAAGCTCGCGCAAGGTGAAGTAGTCGGCGGCCAGCTCGGCGGTCAGCACTAGGTTGACGTTGTACATGTCCGCCGCCGTGGCTTGCAGAGTCGCATTCGAGGCTTGCAGAGTGCGCCGATATTTTCCAAAGAGATCGGGCTCGTAACTGAGCAGAAAAGGAATCTCGTAGGTGCCCTGGGTGAGCGGCCGCCCAATGGTGACAACTTCCGGTCGATTTCCAGAATAGCGGTTGCGCGAGGCGTTGGGATCGGCGCTGGCTTGCGGAAAAAGTCCGGCCGCGGCTACCCGTGCCAGCGCGCGCGCCTGGTTCAGGCGGTCTTGCGCGGCGACCAGCGACTGGTTCGCCTTCAGCAGTTGCTGCTCGTAGTTGTTCAGTTCGGCGTCGTTGAAGATCTCCCACCAAGCGCCTTTGGGAAGCGAATCTTTGGGCGCGGCCACGCGCCACGGGCCTTGCGTCTTGTACGCCTCCGGGGCCTGGACCGGCGGACGCTGATATTTCGGTCCCACGGCGCATCCCATCAGCAAAACGCTGACGGCGACACCGACCGTCAGGGTCAGCCACTTCATGACGTTTTGCCTCCCTGGTTGGCGGGAGCGATGTTGACCTGCTGACCTTCTTCCAGCGAATCGGCGGGATTGATGACCACCCGGTCCCCGACGTCAACGCCGCCCAGTATTTCCAGCGTCGAGCCGTAATCGCGGCCGATGGTGATGGGACGCAGTTGCACCTTGTTGTCGTTGCCCACAACGGCCACGCGCGGGCCTTCCTGGCGGAAGAGCATGGTGTTGACCGGCAACGTGATTTTCTGCCCGTTGATGCCCGGCCGGAAATGAACTTCGCCGAAGGAGCCTGGCAGCAGGCGTCCGTCTTTGTTGGGCACGTCAACTTCCGTCAGCAACGTGCGCGTGGTGGGATCGATGGATTCGGCAGTGCGCGCCACCGTGCCTCTAAACTTCTGTCCCGGCAACTCCTGCAGCGTTACCCAGGCCTCCATGCCATTCTTGATGGCAGGCGCGTAAGTTTGCGGGACGCTGACGTAAACCCGCAGCGGATCGACGCGAGCAACGTCGAACAATTCCTTGCCGGTGCCGCCGGCGTTGATCAACGCGCCGGGATCGACATTGCGTTTGGTCAGCACTCCGCTGAACGGCGCGTACACGTGTTTGAACGCCTCCAGTTCTTCCAGACGGCGAACGTTGGCGTCATTTGCGTCCAGGTTGGCCTTGGCCTGTTGATAGCCGCTGGCCTGCTGATCGGCTTCCTGCTGCGAAACCGAATCGGTGGTGCGCAGGCTGAGATAACGGTCGGAATTGATTTTGGCCAGGTCCATCTGCGCCAAGATCTGCTGGCGCGTCGCCCGGGCCTGCATCAATTCCTGGTCCACTTCCGGAGTATCGATGTCGGCCAGCAACTCGCCCTTGGTCACCCGGCTGCCAATGTCTTTGTACCAGTGCAGCAGGTAGCCGTTGGTGCGGGCGTAGATGGGAGACTCCTCGAACGCCAGCAGCGAGCCCGGCAACACCAGTTCTTCGTCGGGCTTCTCCGAGATGGGATGAAGTACGGCCACCGTGGGAACCGATTCCCGTTCGGTTTCCTGGGCAAGCACGCGGCTGCTGTGGATGCGCATGAGCATGGTGATTACGGCGCCGGCCACCAGCGCCAGCACCACCACAGCGATCATGAACAGCGCCTTGCGCGGCGTCGCCGGAGGAAGCTTGGGCGGTGCCGTGATTTCGGCCGCGTGGTGTTCGGGTTCCTTAACGTCAGTTCGATTTGAAGGCGAATCCATAGGTATAAATCCTGGCAGTTAGCAATTGGCAGTTAGCAATTAGTGAAAACCGCTAACTGACGGCGCCTGACTGCTTTCATCGCTGCGAAATAGTTGGCCTCGATGTTGCTAATCATTAGGTGCAAACTGCGTGCTCAACGCTGCTGAAATACCAAAAGCCACCAATCTATTTTCTAAATTGTGTTGCTCCTAAATCGTCTTGTGTCAGGGCACGGCTTCAGCCGTGCCGTAATGGGTCATCAAGGACTCGGGCTTCAGCCCCTGAGGGGTTCTTGCCGGGGCTAAAGCCCTACTCTTTTTCTGCGCTTCGTTCGGCACGACTAAAAGTCGTGCCCTGACACACCCCTGAAAGACTTATGAGACGTCTAGTCGCTTGCCCCTGATTGCTGTTTCTAATCATCAATTTCTAATCATCAATTGCTAATTGCTAACTGCTAACTGCTAACTGCTAACTGCTAACTGCTAACTGCTAACTGCTAACTGCTAACTGCTTCTCTCGCCCGCTTTGCCTCGCGATGGCCGTGAATCATGGCAAAAATAGATGGCACAAAAAACAGAGTTGCCACGGTGGCGAACAACAGCCCGCCGATCACCGCGCGTCCCAGCGGCGCGTTCTGTTCGCCGCCTTCGCCCAACCCCAACGACATCGGCACCATGCCGATGATCATGGCCAGGGCAGTCATCAGCACCGGACGGATTCGAGTGTAGCCCGCTTCCAGCGCGGCTTGGGCCGCCGGTATGCCGAGGCCCATGCGCTCGCGCGCAAACGAAACCAGCAGGATGGAGTTGGCCGTGGCTACGCCCATGCACATTACCGCGCCGGTCAGTGACGGAACGCTCAACGTGGTGTGGGTTAGCAGCAGGATCCAGCAAATGCCCGCCAACGCTCCCGGCAGAGCGGTAATGATGATGAACGGATCGAGCCAGGACTGAAAATTCACCACGATCAGGAAGTACACCAGCGAGATCGCCATCAGCAGTCCGATGCCCAGACCGATGAACGACGACTGCATGGTCACCACCTGCCCGCGAACGATGATTTGCGTGCCTCGCGGCAGATGCTGCTGGAACGGCTGCAAGACTTTCATCGTGTCCTTGGCCACCGCGCCCAGATCACGGTCCTGGGTGCTGGCATACACATCAATCACCGGTTGCACATTGTAATGCGAGACCACCAGCGGCCTGGCCGTGGGGGTCAACTGCACCAGATTGCCCAGCACCTGCGAACTCTGCACGCCGGGATCGTTTACCGGCATGTCCATGAGATCCTGCACCGAGGTCATGCGGTATTGCGGGGACTGGACCGCTACCTGGTAGGTCACGCCGTTCTTGGGATTCAACCAGAAGTTAGGCGCGGTCTGGAAGCTGCCGCTCAACGCGACCAGCACGGTTTGCGCCACGTCGCGCGCATTCATTCCCACTTGCGTGGTCTTGTTGCGGTCAATCTGCAGATGTAGTGTCGGCAAACTTAGCACCTGTTGCACATGCACGTCGGCGGTGCCGTTCACGTGACGCAGGCGATTGGCGATTTGTTGCGCAATGACGTAGTTGCCTTGCATGTCCTGACCGGTGACCTGGATGTCGATGGGCGCCGGCAAGCCGAAGTTCAGAATCTGGGTCACGATGTCGGCCGGCTGAAAGAAGAACTCCACGCCGGGGAACTGTCGCGGCAACTCCTCGCGCAATTTCCGGATGTAGCCCTGTGTCGCGTGATGATGCTCGGCGTTCAGGCCCACCAGGATCTCGGCATCGCTGGTTCCCACTACGCCGGAGTTGCTGTACGACAAATTGATTCCCGAATACGGCAGCCCGATATTGTCGAGGATGGTGACCAGCTCGTCTCTGGGAATCTGCTGCCGCAGATAGGCTTCCACCTCATCGGTCAGCCGCGCCGTTTCTTCCACCCGCAGGCCGGGGCGAGCACGCATGTGCAGGCGCATCGTGCCCGCGTCAACGTTAGGGAAGAAGTCTTCGCCGAGAAAGAACACCAGCCCCATCGAGAGCACGCAGAACGCGAGAAAGCAGGCGGCAAACAGCATGCGATGCTCCAGCGTGGTTTCCAGAAGCTGATAGTAAGCGTTGCGGAATTTGTCGAACCCGCGCTCGAACCCGCGCTGATAGCGGCCGAAGATCGTTTTAGGTCCAGCGGCGCGATGTTCGTGCCCGCGCATGATGTACCTGACCAGCGTCGGGATCAGGGTGCGCGACAGGAAGTAGGATGCCAGCATCGCGAACACCACGGCTTCGGCCAGCGGCACGAACAGGTAGCGGGCCACGCCGGTGAGGAAGAACATGGGCACAAACACGATGCAAATACAGAGAGTGGACACGAACGCCGGCACCGCGATCTGCGAAGCGCCATCCAGGATGGCCTGCGTCATCTCCTTGCCCTGGGCAAGGTTGCGCTCGATGTTCTCGATCTCGACCGTGGCGTCGTCCACCAGGATGCCGACCGCCAGGGCCAGACCTCCCAAGGTCATGATGTTGATGGTTTCGCCCAACGCGCTCAGCAAAAGCACCGAAACAAAAATGGAGAGCGGAATGGAAATCGAAATGACGATGGTGGGACGCCAATCTCCCAGAAACAGCAGGATCATGACGGCGGTGAGAGCAGCGGCGGTGATCGCCTCCTTCAACACTCCGTTGATGGAAGCGCGCACGAACAGCGACTGATCGAACAGCGGCTTGATGGTAATGTCGCGTGGGAGCGACTGCGCGGCAATGGGCAGTACACCCTTCACTGCACTCACGATACTGAGCGTGGATGCGGTGCCAATCTTGTAGACCGACATCAGAGTGCCGCGTACGCCGTCCTGGCGCACGATGTTGGTTTGCGGCGCAAAACCGTCGCGGATGTGGGCCACATCGCGCATGTAGATAGTCGAGCCGTTCACCGTCTTGACCGGCAGATCGTTCAATTCCGCGATGGTCTGCGGGCTACTGTTCATCTCAACCTGATATTCCAGCGGTCCGATCTTGGCGGTGCCGCTGGGGGTAATCAGATTTTGCGTGTTGATGGCATTAACAATGTCGTTGGGAGAAAGACCGTTGGCCTGCAGCCGCGGCAGGTCGAGGTCAACCTGGACCTGGCGTATCTTGCCGCCGTAGGGATAGGGCATGGCCGCGCCGTGCACGGTTGCCAGTTGGGTGCGCAGAAAGTTCTGGCCCAGGTCGAACAGTTGCTGTTCCGGCAAGGTCTTGCTGCTGAGTCCAAGTTGCACCACCGGCGTGGACGACGCCGAGTAGGAGATGACCAACGGCGGCGTGGTCCCCGGCGGCAGGCCGCGCACCGTGGTCTGCACCATCGCAGTAACCTGGGCCAACGCAGTTTGAATGTTGGCTTGCGGGCGGAAAAAAATCTTGATCACGCCCACGCCGTTGACCGACTGCGACTCGATGTGCTCGATATCGTTGACCGTGATGGTGAGGCCGCGCTCGGAGTTGGTGACGATGCGGTCGGCCATCTCCGAGGGCGCAAAGCCGCCGAAGTTCCATACCACGCTAACCACTGGAATGTTGATGTCGGGGAAAATATCGACCGGGGTGCGCAGCACCACGATGGGCGTCAGGATAATCAGCACCAGCGCCATGACCACGAAGGTATAAGGACGCCGGAGCGCTAAGGCAACAATCCACATCGGTCGGGTAGGACTCCAATCAGAGCCTGTCGCCCGCAGGCGCCAAAGCCGGAATCATAAGAAATCCGATTCGATACGCTACGTATTGGATTCAAATATATGCTATCGTGGGGCATGGCGCAAACCCCTTCCGCTGCTGAAAAACGGTCGCCGGAAAACAACAATGGCGGCAAACGCCTGCCGGGGCGGCCGCGCAGCGAACAGGCGCGCCAAGCCATCTTGCGCAGCACCAGCCGGTTGCTACAGCGCACCGGTTTCGCGGAACTCTCGATTGAGGCCATCGCCGCCCACGCCGGCGTGGGCAAGGCGACCGTGTATCGCTGGTGGCCCGACAAAGGGGCCCTGGTGGTGGACGCCTTCGCCTCCAGCGCGGAAGAGGAATTGCATTTCCCCGACAGCGGCTCGGTCTATAAGGACATGAGCCGGCAGATGAATCAGTTCCTGGCGATACTTCAGTCGCGGCGCGGCCGCATCGTGTCAGCGGTGATCGCCGGCGGCCAGTCCGACCCCGATCTCATCCAGGCCTTTCGCGAGCGTTTTCTCCGGCCCCGGCGGCAGGAAGCCTACCAGACTCTGCGACGGGGAATGGAGCGCGGGGAACTGCCCCGGAACCTGGATCTCGATCTGCTGCTCGACGTGCTTTACGGCGCCATTTATATGCGCTTTCTCATTCGCCACGAGCAACTGAGCGAGGAGTACATCGCGGACGTCTGCCGCCTGGTGCTCAAGGGCGCGGCGAAAAACGGCCGCCGCCCGCTGCGGTTGACAAGACGACAACGGCCTGCAGGCCGTGAGGGACCTGCTTTTTCCACGGCGGTCGTTCCAGCGCGAACGAAAGCGGATTCCTCGCTTCGCTCGTAATGACAACTGCGGAGAGAAATCCACGCACCCTGGGGGACATTCCTTAGACAGCGATCTCTAGCCCGGGAAAAACAGCGCGGTTCCAGCGATTTTCAGGAGAACGAATTACTGCGGAGACGAACCGTTAGGGAAACTGCCGACGGGGTCATTACGTCCCCTTGTTTTTCCGGGTGGCTTTGCGATTGGTTTTCTCGGGGGCCAATTTTCCGTGGGAGCCGAAGGCCTCACTCATGGCTTGCATCCGCTCCGCGTCCTTACGTACCTTGGCGGCGTACGCCAGCGGATCGACTTTCTTCTTTTTCATGTCCCACAGCATGACACAAATTCAGCTACAGTCAACTAGTTCAAGCTGACGGCTGACAACTGACTTCAGATCTGGTAATCCATCTCGATCGCCTGCTGCAGCTTGTCGGTTCCGTTGGCCGGGGCCGGGGAAGGCTGGCGACCTTGCAGGCGGCACACTTCGTCCTTCAGCAGTTTGACTTCGTTGGCCACCGCAGACAGAGCTTCCGACAGCGGGTCGTTGATCTGCTTGGGATCGATGATCACCACGCGCTGGCCTTCGCGGAGAACAATGTGGCCGGGCACGCCCACCACGGTCGAGTTGTCGGGCACATCGCGCAGCACCACCGAGCCGGCGCCGATGCGGCAATTTTCGCCGATCGTGATATTGCCCAGTATTTTCGCGCCCGCCCCAATCACGACATTGTCGCCGATGGTGGGATGCCGTTTACCGTGTTCCTTGCCGGTGCCGCCCAAGGTGACGCCCTGGTATAACGTGACATCGTCGCCCACGATCGTGGTCTCGCCAATGACCACGCCCATTCCGTGGTCGATGAACAGACGCCGGCCAATTTGCGCGCCGGGATGGATCTCGATGCCGGTAATCAGCCGGGCGAGCTGCGACAGGCACCGGGCAGGGAATTGCCAGCCGTGAATCCACAGCCAGTGATGGAAGCGGAAGCCCCACAGGGCGTGCAGGCCGGAGTAGAGCAGGACGACTTCAAGCGAGGACTTGGCCGCGGGATCACGGTCCTTGACAGCGGCAATGTCCTCACGCATGGATGCAAACATTTCTCAAACGCCCTCGGCCACCATGGCCAGTGACTCGTTGCGGAGCTGCTCGAACAGCAGGCTGCTCAGGTAACGTTCGCCAAAGTCGGGAAGCACGACCACGATCAGCTTGCCTGCGTTCTCGGCGCGTTCAGCGACGCGCAGTGCGGCAACCACGGCCGCTCCTGACGAGATGCCCACCAGCAGGCCTTCTTCCTTTGGCAGGCGGCGGGCCATCGCCAGAGCATCCTCACTCGACACTTGGATGACTTCATCAATGAAGTCGGTGCGCAGAATGCTGGGAACAAAGCCTGCGCCGATGCCTTGAATCTTGTGCGGACTTGGCTGTCCGCCAGAGAGCACGGGGCTCTCCACGGGTTCGACCGCGATCGCCTTGAACGATGGCTTCTTCGGCTTGATGTACTCGCAGACACCGGTCAGGGTGCCGCCCGTGCCGATGCCCGACACCAGAATGTCCACTTTGCCGTCGGTATCGTTCCAGATTTCCGGGCCGGTGGTCTCCCGGTGGATCTTGGGATTCGCCGGATTGTCGAATTGCTGCAGCATGTAGCCATTGGGTGTCTTGGCGAGCAGCTCATCGGCCTTGGCGATTGCCGCCTTCATGCCCTTGACGCCAGGCGTCAGAACAATGTCCGCCCCCAAGGCCTTCAGCAGCACGCGCCGCTCTGTGCTCATGGTGTCGGGCATGGTGAGGACCAGCTTGTAGCCCTTCACCGCGGCGACGAACGCCAGCCCGATGCCGGTGTTGCCGCTGGTGGGCTCAATCAACACGGTCTTGCCGGGCTGGATTTTCCCCGCGCGCTCGGCTTCGGTGATCATGCTGACGCCGATGCGGTCCTTCACGCTGCCGCATGGGTTCTGGCTTTCCAGCTTGGCCACGACCGTGGCTTTCGCGCCAGCGGTCACCTTGTTGAGGCGGACCAAAGGAGTGTTTCCAATCAGCTCTGTAACGTCATTCGCAATCTTCATAGCGATCTCCCAAAAAATTTGACCTGAGGCAGTGGATATACGGTTTGATTCAGCGGAGGCGAGTAAAGAACCAGCTAAAGGCAACAACAACAGCGCAAGATTTGTTGGCTGGCGCCAATCTCGAACGGAAAGCGTGTGTATGTGGGGGTGGGTAACATAACGGTGCGAATACGGATATAGCTTAACATCCCGCCCTGGCTATCGCTACTGCGGAAATCGCAGCGGTCTCGGCGCGGAGAATAGTATCGCCAAGTGAGGCGGCTACCCAGTGCGACAATTCGAAAAGCTGCAGCTCTTCCGCGGTCCAGCCGCCTTCGGGACCGACGGCGAGCGCCAGCGAGGTCACATAGTCGTGGGCGCGCAGCACTTCGCTGAGCGTGGCTTCGGATTCGGTTTCTGCCAGAACGATTCGCAAATCGCAACAGGTTGCTTGACTCGGACCAGAGTCCTCGCCCGGGACGACAGCGGGGATATCGCCGACGTGGAGATGAGCGAGAGCTTCCTTCAGCTTCACCGGATCGGCGATCTCGGGCGGTGCGATGCGGCGCGACTGCTCGGCCGCTTCACGAGCGATGCGCCGCCAACGCTCGACGCGCTTGTCCGCGGCTACGGCAAGGTGCTTTTCTGTGCGCCGCGCAATCACGGGGATGATCGTGGTGACGTTCAACTCAGTGCACTTCTCGATCGCCCACTCCATGCGATCGAATTTGAAGACAGCGAGTAACAGGGTAATGGGTACAGCCTCGCGGGCCGTGACCTCTTCGCCGAGGGTGAACTCCACGCGCTCGTCTTGT
>Ga0187880_1000966_pt1 | contig 23654 bp, 27 predicted proteins | sample June2016WEW_19_4_FD_132998 | JGI IMG/M metagenome (GOLD analysis project Ga0187880, IMG submission 132998) | Peatland microbial communities from SPRUCE experiment site at the Marcell Experimental Forest, Minnesota, USA - June2016WEW_19_40 | ecosystem: Environmental > Terrestrial > Soil >... | reverse complement strand
GGCCCTGGGCGCGCGCACGCCCGCCATCATCGCGGAAATCAAGCAGGCTTCGCCCAGCAGAGGCCTGCTCTCGGCGGATTTCGACGCCGCGCGCATAGCCGCGGCATACCAGCGCGGCGGCGCCTCGGCCCTTTCCGTGCTCACCGATGAGACCTTCTTCCAGGGGAGCCTCGGCGATCTCGAGAGCGCCCGCGCAGCCGTCTCGCTGCCCGTGCTGCGCAAGGATTTCACTATTTCCGGCGCGCACATTGTCGAAGCCGCGGCCCACGGCGCCGACGCCATCCTGCTCATCGCCGCCATTCTCACCGAGCGCGAAATCCGGAGTTTCCACGAAGCTGCCGCGCGCTACCGTATGGCCGCGCTGGTGGAAGTGCACAATCGCCGGGAACTGGATGTGGCCATCGCCGCCGGCAGCAACATCATCGGAGTCAATAATCGCGACCTCACCACCTTCGAAGTCGCTCTCGAAACCTCATTGCGCCTCGCCGAGCACATTCCCGCCGGCGTGCTCCGCGTCAGCGAAAGCGGCATACGCGACGCGCGCGACATCGCCACTCTGCGCCAGGCGGGTTACACCGCCTTTCTGGTGGGCGAGCATCTGATGAAATCGGGCGATCCCGCGGCCGCCCTGAAGAAGCTGGTGGCGCCATGATCCTCAAAATCTGCGGTATCACCAACCAGGAGGACGCGACTGCGGCCGTCGCGGGCGGCGCCACCGCAATCGGCTTCAATTTCTACCGCCGCAGCCCGCGCTACCTCGCGCCCGAGCGCGCCGCCGGGATTCAATCGCCGCCCGGCGTGCGCCGCGTCGGTGTGTTCGTCGGCGAAGCGCGCGAACGTGTCGAGGAAATCGCCCGCCTCGCGTCGTTGGACGTCGCGCAACTGCACGGCGACGAGACGCCGGCGGATTACCCCGCATCGCTGGCGGTCTGGAAAGCCGTGCGCGTGGGAGAAGTTCTGGATTTTTCGCGGTGGCGCGATTGCCCCGCTGAAGCTCTGCTGCTGGATGGTCCGGCTTCCGGCAGGAGTTTCGACTGGCGGCTGGCCGCGCCGGCTCCCAAGCCCGTTATTCTCGCCGGAGGCCTGGATGCCTCCAACGTCGCCGAGGCCGTGGCGCTGGCCCATCCCTGGGGCGTGGACGCCTGCTCCCGCATCGAAAGCGCGCCGGGCAAGAAAGATCATCGGAAGATGAACGAGTTTCTCCAGGCGGCCAGGGCGGCGCTCCGCTCATGACTCCGCAACCCGATCGCGGCGGCCACTTCGGGCCATATGGCGGACGGTACGTGCCCGAGGTCCTCATGGCGCCCATTGAGGAGCTTGAGCAAGCCTACCTGGCCGCGCGCGACGATCCCGCGTTTCAATCCGAGCTGGCCGAGCTGCTGCGGGCGTACGCCGGCCGTCCCACGCCGCTCTATTTCGCCAAGCGGCTCAGCGAAACCCTGGGCGGCGCGCGCCTCTGGCTCAAGCGCGAAGATCTGCTGCACACCGGCGCGCACAAGATCAACAATTGTCTCGGCCAGGCGCTGGTGGCACGGCGCATGGGCAAACGCCGCATCGTCGCCGAGACCGGCGCGGGCCAGCACGGCGTGGCCACCGCCACTGTCTGCGCGCTGCTGGGCTTCGAATGCGTGGTGTACATGGGCGAGGAGGACATGCGCCGCCAGCGCCTCAACGTCTTCCGCATGCGCCTGCTCGGCGCCAGGGTCGTGGGCGTCTCGACCGGCAGCCGCACGCTCAAGGACGCCATCAGCGAAGCCATGCGCGACTGGGTCTCGAACGTCGCCGGCACTTATTATCTGCTGGGCTCGGCGCTGGGCGCGCATCCCTACCCCATGATGGTGCGCGATTTACAGAAGATCATCGGCCAGGAAGCGCGCCGCCAGATTCTGGAATCCGAAGGCCGCTTGCCCGATGCCATCTTCGCCTGCGTGGGTGGCGGCTCGAACGCCATCGGCATCTTCCACGCCTTCCTGCTCGCGGACGCGGTGGATCTTGTCGGCATCGAAGCCGGCGGTCGCGGCGACGCCATGGGCGACCATGCGGCGCGTTTTCGCGGCGGCGCGCCCGGTGTCCTGCAAGGCGCATACAGCTACGTTTTGCAGGACGGCGACGGCCAGATCGCGCTCACCCACTCCGTCTCCGCCGGCCTGGATTACGCCATGATCGGCCCCGAGCACGCCTGGCTGCACGACCGGAAGCGCGCCCAATACACCGCCGTTTCCGATGCGGAAGCGCTCGAAGCCGCGCGCCTGCTCTCGCGCACGGAAGGCATCATTCCCGCGCTGGAATCGGCGCACGCCGTCGCCGAGGCGGTCCGGCGTGCCCCCCCCGCCAAAGGAAGAATCTTCCTGGTGAACGTCTCCGGCCGCGGCGACAAGGATATCGATATCTACCGCGAAAATTTCCAGGAACTCGACCAGCCATGACGCGCATCGGGCGCATGTTCGACGGTTTGAAGCGCGACGGCCGCAAAGCCCTCATCGCCTATCTCACGGCCGGCGACCCGGCGCCGGATCGCACCCCCGCGCTGGTTGAGGCGCTCGAACGCGGCGGCGCCGATCTCATCGAGCTGGGCGTGCCGTTTTCCGATCCCATCGCCGACGGCCCCGTCATCCAGCGCGCCGGCGAGCGCGCTCTCAAAGCCGGCACTTCGCTCCACACCGTGCTCTCCATCGCCGCCCAGATCCGCGAACGTTCCGAAGTCCCGCTGCTGCTCTTCACCTACCTCAACCCGGTGATCCGCTACGGGCTCGAGCGCCTCGCGCGGGACGCCTCCGCCGCCGGCATCGATGGCTGCCTGCTCACCGACGCTTCCGTGGAAGAGGCGTCCGATTATGTTGCCGCCATGCACCGCTACGGCCTCGACACCGTCTTCCTGGCCGCGCCCACCAGCACTGAGCGCCGCCTGAAACTGGTCGCGCAATATTCCACCGGGTTTGTCTATTTGGTTTCGCGAACCGGCGTCACCGGCGAGCGCGATTCGCTTTCCGACGCCGTCGCCCCGCTCATCCGCGCCGTGCGCGCCGTCACCGATCTGCCGCTGGCCGTCGGCTTCGGCATCTCCAAGCCGGAGCACGTGGCGGAACTAGGCCGGCAAGTGGAAGCGGTGGTGGTGGGCAGCGCATTTGTCCGGCTGATCGAGCGCAACCTCGACAACACCTCGCTCGAGATTCAGCTCGAATCCTTCGTCCGCGAGCTCAAGCGCGGCTTTGGAGCGCACGCATGACCCCGGACGAGGCCCGCGACAAGCTGGAGGAATTCCGCGTCCTCGTGGATGACGTCGACCGCCGCATCGTGGCGCTTCTCAACGAGCGCACCCGCGTGGTCGAGAACATCGGCCGCGTGAAGCGCCAGACGCAGATGCCTATTTATGAGCCCAGACGCGAAGACCAGGTGTTCGCCAATGTCAGCGCCACCAATCGCGGGCCGCTGACCGAAGAGGCGGTGCGCCGCATCTTCGAGCGCATCATCGACGAAATGCGCATGATCCAGCGCGTGTGGATGGAATCCGATGGAGACAAATAAATGTTAGTCGTCATGCAGCAGGGCGCCACGGAGCAACAGATCCAGGCGGCCATTGACCGCCTGGTGGAGCTGGGCTTCGATGTGCACCGTTCCACCGGCGTGATCCACACCGTGCTGGGCGGGGTGGGCGGCAAGGAAGAATTCGACCTCGGGATCTTCGAAGTGATGGATGGCGTCAAGGAAGCGCACCGCATCGTCTCGCCCTATAAGCTGGCCAGCCGCAGCTTCCGCCCCGCCGGTACGGTGGTCAGGATCGGCGATGTGGAGGTCGGCGGTCACCGCGTGGTGGTCATGGCCGGCCCGTGCAGCGTCGAAAGCCGCGACCAGATCGAGCGCTCGGCGGAAGTGGTGGCCCGCCTCGGCGCCCAGGTGATCCGCGGCGGGGCGTTCAAGCCGCGCAGCTCGCCCTACGCCTTCCAGGGCCTCGGTGAGGAAGGCCTGCGCCTGCTGCGCGAGGCCGCCGACCGCAACGGGCTGCTGGTGGTCAGCGAGGTCATGGACCTCACCCAAATCTCGCTGGTGGCGCAGTACGCCGACATCCTGCAAGTGGGCGCGCGCAACATGCAGAGCTTCACCCTGCTGCGCGAGTTGGGCAGGCAGCGCAAGCCGGTGCTGCTCAAGCGCGGTATTTCGGCTACCATTGAAGAGCTGCTGCTCTCGGCCGAATACATTCTCGCCGGCGGCAACTACGACGTGATTCTGTGCGAGCGCGGCATCCGCACCTTCGAGACCTACACGCGCAATACCATGGACATTTCCGCCATCCCGGTGGTGAAGAAGCTCTCCCACCTGCCCATCATGGCCGACCCTTCCCACGGCACCGGCCGCCGCGACAAGGTGGCGCCCATGGCCCGCGCCGCCGTGGCCGCCGGCTCCGACGGCCTGCTGGTCGAGGTGCATCCCGATCCGGACCATGCCCTCAGCGACGGCGCGCAGTCGCTGCGCCCCGGACAGTTCGAGGAGCTGATGTCTCAGCTACGAATCATTGCCCCCGCCGTGGGCCGCAGCATGTCAGAGCCCCGGCCGTGACGAAGCGTAGGTTTTTCACATGAAGAGCGTAGCCATCGTCGGCACCGGTCTGATCGGCTCGTCTTTCGGCCTCGCCTTGCGGCAAGCCGGGTTCGATGGGCCGATCATTGGGGTCAGTTCCCCACGTGCCCTCGCCGACGCTATCGCCGCGGGGGCCATCGACCGCGGCGCGCCGCTCACCGAAGCCGTTCCCCAAGCCGATCTGGTCTTCCTCTCCCAGACCATCGGCCGCATTCTCGACACCATCCGCCATCTCGATCCTCTGGTCCGCCCCGATGCCATCGTCACCGACGCCGGCAGCACCAAGTGCGAAATCGTCGACCTGGCGCGGCACAGCATCGCCCGCTGCCAGTTTTTGGGCGGCCACCCCATGGCCGGCAAAGAGAAGCGCGGGGCGGCGGAAGCCGATGGTGGTCTTTTTCGCGGCCGCACCTGGGCGCTGACGCCGGATGAGCCATCCGAGCTGACGACGCCCGCGGCCCGCGACTTCCACTCGTGGCTGGAGCGCATCGGCGCGCGTATCATGGTCCTCGATGCGGAGGAACACGACCGCGTCGTCGCACTAACCTCGCACCTTCCGCAACTGGCATCCACGGCGCTGGCCGCCACCGTGGCGGACCGCATGGGCGCCTCTCCGCGCTGGCGGATGGCCGGCCCCGGCCTGGAGGATATGACCCGTCTCGCGCTGGGCTCCTACGATCTGTGGCGCGACATTCTGGCGACCAACACCGAGCACATCGAGCGCGCCTTGGCCGTCTATATTCAAAAGCTGGAGCACATGCGCGAGAACCTTCGGACGCGGCAGCTTCAAGAGGAGTTCGAGCGCGGCGCCGCCCTGGCGGGCCGCTTGCGGCGGACCCCATGAGCCCAGCCTCTGCCACTGGCAGGTGCTGAATTAGGATAAACTACGCATGAGGCTATTGAACGTAGCTACACCGCCGGCGGACGGTTCGCCCGCCAGCGGTTCTGCGGCCTTTCAGGCGCGGCGGACCTCGCGGTCCGGCGCACCGGGGGCCGGATTTAAGGAATTCAAAATGGAACAAAAACTCAAGATCGCCGTGTTTATCGATTTTGACAATATCGAGATCGGCGTCAAGTCCACTCTGCACCGCGAATTCGACGTGGCTGCCGTGCTGGACGCGCTAAAGGAACGCGGGGAAATCGTCACCAAGTTCGCTTACGCCAACTGGGGAAGGCAGGAATCCGCCACACGCGCGCTTTCCGAGCACGCCGTGCAGATGGTCCAGCGCGATCCCTCGCCGCGCGGCGACAAGAACGGCGCCGACATCAACCTGGCCCTCGACGCGCTCGAGATGGCCTTCACTCACGACCACATCAACGCTTTCGCCATCGTCAGCGGCGACAGCGATTTCATCGCCCTGGTCAACAAGCTGAAGCAGTACGACAAGCGTATCTTCGTCGTCGGCGGCCGCGCCTTCACCAGCACCATTCTCCAGAAGAACTGCCACGAGTTCGTGGCTTACGAATCCATCATCGATGAGCCCCGGCCGCGCTCTTCCGGGCACCAGCAGCAACAGCCACAACAGCAGCAACCGCAGCAACAGCCGCCGCAACCACAACAGCAGCCGCCGCAGCAACAGCAACCGCAGCAGCAACAGCATCAGCAGCGCCAGCCGCACAAGCGCGTGGCGCTCGATCTGGCCCAGTCCATGCCGCTGGTCGAGCGCGCGCTGGGCGTGCTCGAGCGGCGCGAAGTGCGCCCGCAGCTCGGCCTGCTGAAATCCACTATGTTGCAGCTCGACTCGACCTTCAACGAAAAGGCCTACGGCGCCGGCTCATTCACCGATTTCGTCGAGAAGTTGGAGAAGGCCGATTTCGTCGAGGTTACCGGCGGCGAAGGCCGCTATATGATCCGCATGAAGGGCGGCGGTGTCGCCCCCGAAAAGCCCGGCCACAAACCCGAGCAGGCCATCCCCCTGTTGCGCGACGTGCTGGAAACGCACCGCCTCGAGGTGGACAACGGCTCGCTGGCCGACGAACTGGCCGAATGGGTGCGCCAGGAACAGCCCAATTTCGACTGGCGCGAGTACGGCTTCCAGGAGTTCAGCGAGCTGTTGAACTATGCCCAGGATAAAGGCCTGGTGCGCAATCAGGCCGACGAAGAGAGAGGTCTCATCGTGTACCTCGGTGCCGAATTCCATCCGCCCGCGCCCCCGCCGGAGCCGGAACCCGTCGCCGCGGCTTTCGAGGAAGAAGAGGAGGACGAGCCGCAGCCCCTGGTGCCCGGCCAGCCCACCGCCACCGGCGAGATCCCCATTCCCGAGGCCCCGCCCAAGCCTCAGCGACGCCCCCGGGCGCCCCGCAAAACCTCCGGGGAACCCGGCGCCAAGAAGCGCATCTCCCGGCCGCGCAAGAAGCCGACAATGCAGTAGGGCCGCTGCCAACCAGTTTACGCTTAGCCAAAAGATAGCAGAGCCAATTCGTCGATAATGGCGTAGAATTGGAAGTAGCAAGGAGTACCAGGATGACAAGGCGGGGGATGCTAATCGGCGTCGCCCTCTTGGGTCTTACCCAGTGGACGGCAAGAGCCGTTTCCCATGTTCGAGTCTGGCAGGATGGCGTATTGGTTTCGAGAAAGACCGTCCCTGTCGGCCGCAACACCTTCCAGAACCAGTTTGTCTACCGGGTGCGAGGGGGCACTGCCCGGTACGTGGTGGTTTCCGATGAGCCGCTGAAGCTGGACCTGCACGTGCCCATGCGGTTCGCAGTGACCAGGAGACACCTCGTCATCCAGGACGTGGATGGAAGCGAACACAAGACCGCCATATTGCAAAAGCTCGAGAACACGCCCCACGGCCGCTGAGTGGCAACCCGGCCCCCACCGGCGCCTATCGTAAAATAGGCATCATGCCCGAAAATCCCGACGACTTCTATCGCATCCGGAAGCTGCCGCCTTATGTCTTCGCCGTCATCAATGAAATGCGCGCCCGGGCGCGGGCGGCGCAGATTGACGTCATCGATCTGGGGATGGGGAACCCCGACGGCGCTACCCCGCGCGTGGTCGTGGCGAAGCTCGTCGAAGCGGTGCGAAATGCGCGCAACCACCGGTATTCGCAGTCCAGGGGCATTCCGAGGCTGCGCGAGGAGATCGCCCGGCGCTACCAGGCCAACTATGGCGTGGAACTCGATCCCGACAAAGAGGCCATCGTCACCATAGGAGCGAAGGACGCGCTGGCGCACCTGCTTTTTGCCGCCGTCGGGCCGGGGGACGTGGTGGTTTCGCCGAACCCCGCGTATCCCATCCACCAGTACGGCGTGATCATGGCGGAGGGCCAGGCCGCGATGCTGCCCATGCCCGATGCGGCCACCTTTCTGAATCGCCTCGAGGATTTATACCGCAACGGCTCGCCAAAACCCAAGCTGCTGCTGATCTCGTTCCCGCACAACCCCACCACTACCTGCGTGGACCTGGATTACTTCCGCCAGATCGTGCGCCTGGCGCGCCAGCACGGCACGCTCGTGGTGCACGACTTTGCCTACGCCGACCTCGGCTTCGACGGCTATAAGCCACCCAGTATCCTGCAGGTGGAAGGCGCCAAGGAAGTGGCCGTCGAGATCTTCTCCATGTCCAAGAGCTATAACATGGCCGGCTGGCGCGTGGGGTACTGCGTCGGGAACGCCAGGTTGATTGCCGCGCTGGCGCGCATCAAGAGCTACCTGGATTACGGTGTGTTCCAGCCCATCCAGATCGCCTCCATCATCGCCCTCCGGGAGTGCGAAGAAGATACCCGGAAGATCTGCGCGGTGTACCAGAACAGGCGCGACGTGCTGGTGGACGGGCTGACGCGGGCCGGCTGGGCGGTCGAGAAACCGCGCGGCACCATGTTCTTGTGGGCGCCCGTGCCGGAGCGGTTTCGCGAAATCGGCTCACTGGAGTTCTCGAAGCTTCTGTTGGAGAAGGCGCTGGTGGCAGTCTCACCCGGTATCGGCTTCGGGCCGCTAGGGGAAGGGCACGTGCGCTTTGCGCTGGTGGAAAACGAGCACCGCATTCGCCAGGCCACGCGGTCCATCGGGCAGTTCCTGAAAGAATAGCTGCCGTGACCTCGAAACGTACCGCTGAAGACCACATCCTGGCGCTCTCCGCCCGGGATCAAGCCCGGCTAATTCGGGAACGCAGGATCTCCTCTCGCGAATTGATCTCCGCGCATCTGGAGCGGATCTCCGTGGTCAACCCGGTGCTTCACGGCGCCGTGGAAGTGCAGGCCGAGCGCGCGCTGGAGGATGCGGCCGCAGCCGACCGCGAACTGGCGGCGGGTTTTTCGCGGGGTCCTCTGCACGGTGTGCCGTTCAGCGTCAAGGATTCGATTGAGCAGGCCGGCAGCCGCTGCACAGCCGGCACCTTTGGCAGAAGAGACGCGCCGCCTTCCACCGCCGATGCGACCCTGGTCGAGCGCCTGCGCAAGGCCGGCGCGATCCCCATCGCGCGGACGAATCTGCCGGACCTTCTGTTCGCCTTCGAAAGCGCCAACCTGCTTTTCGGGCAGACCAACAATCCCTACGATGTGACCAGGACCCCCGGCGGCAGCAGCGGAGGAGAAGCGGCTCTTCTGGCGGCGTGCGGCTCGGCTCTGGGCCTGGGAAGCGATGCCGCCGGTTCCGTTCGCCTGCCGGCGGCATTTTCCGGGATCGCCGCCATCAAGCCGACCTCCGGCCGCCTGCCGCGCACCGGTCACTTTCCACCCGCGGGCGGCTGGTTGGAGACCGTATGGCAGATAGGTCCCATGGCGCGGTGGGTGGAAGATCTCATCGAAGCCATGCGCCTGCTGACTGGTCCCGATGGCATCGACCCCACGGTCCCCGATGTGCCGTACCGCGATCCCCGGCAGGTGAAGCTGGCCGAATTACGGGTGGCGTTCTTCACCGATAACGGAATCGCGGCAGCGGATGGAGAGGTCGCCGGTGTGGTTCGGGCAGCGGCTGCGGCTCTCGCCTCCGTGGTTCGGTCGGTGGAAGAATCCCGCCCGGCCTGTCTGGCGGCGGCCTACGACTTGGAGATGAAGCTGATCGGTCCGGATGGCGGCGACGGCCTGCGGGACTATCTGCGTGAACTGGGTTCGAGTGAAGTCCATCCGCTGCTTAATGCCTGGCTCGACAAGCTGGAGCCGTATCGCACCGATTTGGCCGGCCTGGCGCGATACTGGGCCGAGCTGGACGCGTATCGTGCGGAGATGACCCGGTTCCTTCGCCGCTACGACGCGATTCTTTGCCCGGCTTACATCCACGCCGCACTGCCTCACGGCGAATCCGTCCGCGACGACAATTTTCGCGGTTTCAGCCACACCATGGCCTTCAACGTTGCGGGGTGGCCGGGCGCCGTGGTGCGGTGCGGCGAGTCGGGCACAGGCCTACCCATCGCGGTGCAGGTGGCGGCTGCCCCGTGGCGCGAAGATATCGCCTTGCGTGTGGCGCTCTGGTTGGAAGGAGCCTTTGGCGGCTGGAAGCCCTCCCTCTGTTTAGCTGAAGGCTGACAGCTTCACTGGATCTGATACGGAACGGTGACCTCGGCCGTCTTGGGCGGGAAGCAGGCCCGCTCGTTGCACGCCTGGTAGCGCAGTTTCCCCACTGCTGCGCCGGGGCCGGCCGGTGCGTTGGCCGCCACCTTGAAGTTCGCCACCAATTCGAAGTTGCCCGTGAAGACCGAAAGCGGCTTCTCCGCAAACTCGTATTTCTCCATCGAGGGCTTGGGGTAGGCCACCGATCCGCTCTCCAGGGCGCCCGCGGAGACCCACGTCAGCTTCAGCGGGATGAGATATTCATCGGTGGGCGTATTGCTGTTGACGTGGTACCCCGGCCGTACGGACACTGGGATCTTCGCCTGGACGGAGGCATTCCGCTTGCCCGCTACCTTCTGCGGCTCGCCCACCGTCAGGTAACCGCTACTCTGAGCGAAGAGAGGAGGCAGGCAGAGCAGCGCGGCTAGCAGCGGCAGGCGTGGGAGACTGCAAAAGCTGTTCGACACCATCTTCGAAATCCCTCCGACTCGCAAGACCCACGTGGACCGCGGCGATCCTTCCGCCCCGGTCGATGAGGAACGTGGTCGGCAGCGCATCCACGCCGCCGTAAAGCTGGGAGGTTTCGTCGTTGCCGATCAGCACCCGGTAGTTCACGCCCAACTGCGAAAGAAACGGCTTCACCACTTCCCAACCTTCATCGTCCATGGAAACGCCCAGCACCGCGAAGCCCTTGTCCTTGTTCCTGCGCTCCAGGTCCATGAACCAGGGAATCTCGATTCTGCACGGGTCGCACCACGTGGCCCAGAAATCCAGCAGCACCACTTTGCCGCGATAATCCGAGAGGCGAACGGTCTGGCCGTTCACGTCCTTCAGCGCAAAATCCGGAGCCTGATGGCGGTCTTTGTCCGGCTTGACCGGCCCGGATCTGGCCGGACGCGTCCCGGAAGAGGAGAAGTATATGAACCACCCTACCAGGAGCGCGATTGCCAGAGCCGACGAGAGGCGGAGTGCGGACACAGATTCCTTTCCCCATCCAATTATATCGACAATTGCCCGGACTCGATCCTTTGGGCAAACCAGGCGCGGCGGCGAATGCGGCAAGCGCCAGCAAGCGTAAACTCATCGTGCCGCATGCTGCCGCAATACAGCCACGCGGCGGTATCGCAGAAACTCTCGCAGCAATACTCCCGCCAGCGGCGGTCGCGGGATCGGACATCACCGGCCGCGAGCGCGCGTTTTCGCCACTCCGCCGACCAGCCCAGCTCGCCGCGCGCGCCCGCCTGCCATTCACCCTTCACCAGGCGCTCGTAGGAGCGGCGCGCCGGGTTTCCCAATCGAACCCAAATGAAGTGAAACAGCTCGTGGACGAAGATGCGCGGAAACTCCTTCCGGCTGCAACCGAACGCCATGCGGCGTTCCCGCACAAATGTTCCGGCATCGACCGCGCCCCGGGGCCCAGAGGGCACCCCGCCCAGGGCGTGCGCGCTTTGGATGCGGACGGGAGCGCCCGAAATCGGCGGCAGACGGCGCAGCACCACCCCCACTTGCTTCCGGCGGGAGGCGTCCTCGAACAAGAAAAGGCGCGGAACCGGCACTCTCCAAGAGTACAAGAACGCCGACGCCAGGAGGACCCTCAGCGGGCGGGAGCGCCGCGGCGGGCCAGGACCCGCTCCGCTTGCTGCAGCAGCGCCTGCGCCTTGGGCAGGCTCTCGACCGCGCGCTGCACCTCCGGGTCCGCGTGGAACGCCGCGCGGTCGGCGGTCTTCTTGTCAAAGGCACGGAAGTACAGCTCATAACGAATCTGGTCGCGCAGCCAGTCGTGGTTGGCGGCCAACTCCGCATCCGTGAAGTCTACCTGCTGAGATCGCAGAAAATCCGCGAATCGTCCCAACGTCTCCTCATCCGGGACCCAGTCCTCGGCCAGGTGGGGCCGCGCCGCGCCGAAGTAACGCGAGCCGAAATGAAAGAAGGCTCCCGCTACCCGGCGCTGAAAGGCATTGGCCCGGGGGGATTCGTACTTCTCGTCGGGGGAAATCCCTCCGCCGCCGTAAACCTTGCGTCCGCTGTCGGTGGCTTTTACGTCCTCCGTGTTTTGAGCGTCGGCCCGAACCGAGTAATAGTCGAAGATCGACTGGTGCGAGTAATCGCGCTGAATCAGGCGGCCGCTGGGTGTGTAGTAGTGCGCGATGGTCAGCAGCAGGGCAGCGCCCTCCGAGAGAGGGAATTGCGCCTGCACCAGACCCTTTCCGAAAGTGGTTTCGCCCAGCAGCCAGGCCCGGTCGTGATCCTGCAAGGCGCCCGACACGATTTCCGACGCGGAAGCCGAGCGGCGGTCCACCAGGACCACGATGGGATAGCGCTGCGCGGAGGGCTGCGCCTTGGCGCGGAAGACCTGCTCTTGCTCCGCGCGCCCCCGGTGGCTCACCACCACCTGCCCATCGCGCAGGTATCGCCCCGCCAGGGCCACGGCCTCGTTCACCAGGCCGCCGGGATTGCCGCGAAGATCCAATATCATGCCGGCGACGGACAGCTCTCCCAACTTCTGCATCAATGCCTCCACGTCGCGGCTGACGTTCTGCGCTTCGAAGCTCGCGACGCTCAGGTAGGCGGTGCCCGGCTTCAGCCAGAAGGCATCCACCTGGCTGGTCTGGATCTCTCCGCGGGTGACGTTCACGGTGATGGCCTCGCCGGCGCCCTCCCGCCGCACCGTGATGCTCACCTGGCTGCCTTTTGGCCCTCTCAGGAGATCGGCCACCGCGCCCGTGTCCATGCCGGCAGTGTCATGCCCGTCCACGGCGGCAATAGCGTCGCCGCGCCGCAGATCCGCTTTCCACGCGGGCGAATCGGGGAAGGGGTTCATCACCACGATCTTTCCGCCCTCGGCGCCAATAAACATTCCCACGCCGAAATACTGCGCATGCTGTGTCCGCTGCATGTCGCCGAACTCGGAAGGGTTGAGAAAGTTCGAATGCGGGTCCAGGGTGCGCAACATGCCCGGTATGGCGCCCTCATAGATGGCGCGCTCCGGGGAGACGGGGTCGGCGAAGTTATGCTCGACCAGCGCGTAGGCTGCCGTCAGCGATTGGACGCCGCGGGCCAGTTCGTCATCGGGAGTCGAAGCCGCGCGGGCGCGAATTCCGGAAACCCAGAGCGGTGCCAGCAGCGCCACGCTGGCGGCGATCAGCGCAAGGTACGGTGTTCTTCTCATTTTCGTGGTTCCGCCGGGCCGCCGGGGTGCGCAGTCCGCATCGTTGGACTCCCTTCCCTTGACTCTTTTCTTATGATACCCGAGTTGCGGCGGCAGGGCCACTAGTACCCATATAGTACCGTTAATATTGCTTGCACTATATCAAATCCGTCAACATGGAACTGCGGAACGGGAATCTCATGCTACGAGCGTGCGCACTTCTTGGAATGACCAGCGGCTTCCTGATCATCTCTCCCGGGTTGCGTGGAACCGTCTTGAACGGGTTTGCCCAGGCAGCTACCGGACTGGACAAGTATAGTCCTTACTCTTACATCGTGGTGGCGTTAGCGCTGCTCACTGGGCTCATGGCAGCCTTCTCGAAAGCGTCGGCGCCGCGCTGAGATTCCGAAAGTGCGTCAGACTGCGCGGACCTTGCGCGCGGCCGGGGCGGCTTCGGACCGCGCCGGCTTGCGCTCGGCAATCGCGGTCAGGCGTTTCACCTGGTCCGTCACGCACACCAGAAACATGGGCTGAGATGTGTTCTTCAGCACATCGATGATGCGGCTGGGCGCCTCTTCCAGGAAGATGGATTTGCCGTCGGTGAGCAGATGAACGTCCGAAGCGGCCGAAAGAGCGTCGTTCAGGCGCTTGCCCATATCTTTTTGCAGGAACCGCAGGACGCGGCGGATTTTCTGTAGCGAGAATCCCTTGCGCCGCAGTTCGGCGATGACCGAAATCTCGACCACTTCCTCCCGCAAATAGATCCGCTTGTGGCCGTCCTGGCGCGGCGAGACGACATTGCGCTCGTCCCACCACTGCAATTGCCGCAGACTGACGCCGCAAATCCGCGCAACTTCACTGCTGTTGTAGCCCTGCGCTTCCGGCGAGGACGCCACCCGGGGTTTCTTGGCTTTGAGCATTTTAGGCTGCTTCCGTTATGGTATATGAAATCAGTGCCACTTTGGATTGTACATGCGCCACCGCCAGTGTCAATAGGGTCATCACACAAAAGCGCCATTCCCTTTCGGGGGAAATGCCGTTGCACACACCGCGCGGCGGGCGCGAGGGCAGCGTTGTGGCGCGCTTTCAGCGCGGCGCGCGCGCGGTGCCCATCACCGTGGTGACGAACGGGACCGGGAAGCTCAGAGAGTAGCGCCGGATTGCTGGCGCACCGGCGCCGTCCGAAAGGCCTGCCACCAGATGTACAGCACTACTAGATCGGCCATCAGCATCATAATGGCTCCGGTGAGAGACATGGCGTGGGAGCGGGTGCGCAGGGCGAGCTGGCGGATGGACCTGCCCATGGCTTCCCCGGTAAACTGGATTCCCAAGCCGCCGCTCAGCAGAAGCAGCCGGTGGTCCTTTTCGCGCGCAGCGATCAGCATCGCCCATAGCGCCAGATCCAGGACCGACGAGCAGAAGTTCAGGTCGCGGGTCCAGGGAGTCATGAACGACCCCATGTTCAGCGCCGGGTCCCAATGAATCAGGAACGAAATGCCGGCGAAAAGGATGGCGCCTGCAATCAGCGAAACGCGCACGATCCGGCGCGACCGGAGCTGGCCCGTAGCCTGGTAAATCAGGCTCATGACCACCGCATAGACCAGAACCTGCATAACGACTACGTTGAACCAGTGGACAGCGGGGAAGGCAAACGCGGCCCACTGCATGCCGCGGTCATAACCCACAGCCGACGGAACTTCGACCACTGTGGTCAGGAAGTCGCCGACCATGTATGCGAAAAGGAATGGAAAACGCCGGTAGCCGCCACGCAGCAGCGTACCGATGATGAGGAGCTGAAGAGGAAGCCCGATCGCCAGACCGCAGAGTTGGATCGCCAAGCGCATCCAGCTCCAATTCTAAGCCGGGTGCCTCCTCGTATGGCGGAGTTTTTGCGCTGTGTACTATGCGGTGACCGAAAGACTGCCGTCCCATGGATCGGGTTCGAGGATGGGTCCGTTGGCCATCATTACGCTGCCATCCCACGGATCGGGCTCGAGGATTGGTCCGTTGGCCATCATCACGCTGCCATCCCACGGATCGGGCTCAAGAATGGGCCCGTTGGCCATCATTACGCTGCCATCCCATGGATCGGGCTCGAGAATGGGTCCGTTGGCCATCATCACGCTGCCATCCCACGGATCGGGCTCGAGGATTGGTCCGTTGGCCATCATCACGTTTCCGTCCCACGGATCGGGCTCGAGGATTGGTCCGTTGGCCATCATCACGTTTCCGTCCCACGGATCGGGCTCAAGAATGGGCCCGTTGGCTACGCTGACTGGCTCCGCCAGCAGCTCGTGACTGGGAACAGGCGCACCAGCGCCCTGTATGGCGTTCGACGCACAAGCAAGTGCGAACAGGACACAAACCGCAGCGAACATGAATTTGCTTTCGACAAAGCGACTCATTGAAAAGCTCCTTCTACTACCTTCTTGAACCCATCACAGGTTCGGCATTGAGACTTCGGAGGTTCAGTTGCCCATCCCGATCCATTTTCTGGAGTTAGGTCTGCCCTTTTGTGGTCTCTTCCCTCAGGGTAACGTAACGTAGGCAAATTCGTTCACCCAAAGTAGGGGACTACCTAGTACTATTAGGTGATTTTGAGATAACAAGGTATAGGGTAAATACCCTATATCGAGACTAACAGGTCCGTTATGGTACTTGGGAGTGACGCAGGGTCCGCTCGGGATAATCCGGACGGAAGGGGCGTTTTTCGGGGTACTCGAGGCGCATGTCGGTGGTCACCTCATCGAGCATTTCCAGGGTCGCGATTCGGCTCTCCATGGCGAACGCGGTGAGCAACAGGTTGTCGCAGACGGCGTTGATGAGGCGCGGAATCCCTTGTGCCCGGTAGTGGATCTCTTCCAGCAGTTGTGGTGAGAACACCGCTTGGACTTTGAGCCCGGCGCGCGCCATCCGGGAATTGACATAGGCCACGGTCTCCTCAAGATCGAAGCCCCGCAAGGCGCACCGCAGGGAAATGCGTTGCTTGAGCTGGCGGAATTCGGGGGCATCCAACTTGCGATCCAATTCCTGCTGGCCGGCGAGGATGATCTGAAGCAACTTGCCCTTCCGGTTCTCTAGGTTTCCTAGCAGACGGACTTCTTCTAGTACGTCCCACTCCAGGTTGTGAGCCTCGTCCACAATCAGTGCCGTCGTGCGGCCGACGTTGGCTCTCTCGAGCAGCATGTTATTGAGGGAAAGCAGGATCTCCGTCTTGGACAGGCGGTTGCACCGGAGGTCCAGGTCGTAGGCCAGCAATTCGAAAAACTGCTCCACGGTCAAACGGGAGTTGAACAGCGAGGCGAACGCGACCTGTTGTGCGTTGAGGAAGTCGCGCAGGCATTCCAGCATGGTGGTCTTGCCGGTGCCGACCTCGCCGGTGAGCACGATGAAGCCCTTGCGGCTTTGAACGCCGTAGATGAGGTTGGCTAACGCCTCTTCGTGCTGAGCGCTGCGGAACAGAAACGAAGGGTCCGGGCTCATGTTGAACGGATTCTTGGTAAAGCCGAAGAAGGCTTTGTACATATTCAGCGGCTGCCCGGAAGCACTAATCGCATCTTAGCACGCCCGGCCGGTGGCTCGCCGGGGCTCTCCTACGCATGCGACGGCGGCGCCTGCGGCTGGGGCTTTTCGCCCGAGGAACTCTTGCCTGCGGCCTTGACCGGGCTGATCAGGATGTGGGCGTTGCGGCCCTCCAGTCGCGGTTGTCCCTCGACGCTCCCATGCGTGGCAAGATCGCCGGCAAAGCGCATCAGCAGTTTCTTGCCGAGATCGGCGTGCGCGATTTCGCGCCCGCGGAACTGGACCACCGCCTTCACTCGATTGCCTTCCGCCAGGAAGCGGATGGCGTGCTTCATCTTGAAGTCGTAATCATGATCGTCGGTGTTGGGACGGAACTTTAGTTCTTTCACCTGGACCACGTGCTGTTTTTTCTTGGCGTCGTGCTGCTTTTTTTTCTGCTCGTAAGTGTAGTGACCGAAGTCCACGGCTTTGGCGACGGGCGGAACGGCCGTGGGGGCCACCAGGACCAGATCGAGGCCCAATTCCTGCGCCTTGCGCAAGGCGACCGCGGTGGGCATCACCTCGGTGGTTCCGTCCGGGAAAACCGCACGCACTTCCCGCACGCGAATGGACTCGTTGACGTTCTCTCTGCGATTCTGCCTGCGAGGAGGAAAGTTTCTGCCTGGATACATTTGTGGTTATGCGTCGATTTCAGGATTACCAAGGTAAACGGAAAGGGGCTGGGTGCCCGGGTAGACTCTCTGGCCGAGAATCGGAATGGTGTCGCTGGAAGACAAGCGCAAGTTGTGTCAGTTTCAGTGTACACCAATTCCAAGCGAAAAAGTCAAAGAGGCCATCCTCCTCCGCAGTCCCAGGAGTCACCTGGCGGGTCGGTCGCTGTTTCAGATTTCGGGTGAATAGACCAACCTCCGCGCCAAACCTGCGTGGATTCACCCACCTTGAGGCCAGTGGGTGAGGAGTTATACGTCCTGTTTTCTGCCATTTAGCATGATCGGCGGCTGGCCCCGGAATTGCACCCTGGAAGGCATGGCATACGTAATTACGGACACCTGTACCAAGGATGAATTATGCGTGGAAGCTTGCCCGGTGGACTGCATCCACCCCAAGAAGGACGAGGCCGGCTTTGAGGAGGCCCCCCAGCTTTACGTAAATCCGGTTGACTGCATCGATTGCGGCGCGTGCGTTCCGGTCTGCCCGACGAATTCCATGTTCGCGTTGGACGAACTGCCGGCCGAGTCGGCGAGTTTCGCCGAAGTCAACGCGGCCCACTTCAACTGAGTCGAACCAGAAACGGGGCGACTATCACCCGGCGCCGGGCCCGGCGGGCCTGACACCGGGTTTTTTTTACAATGAGGTATGCGTAAAATTGCAGCCTCCTTCTTGGGATTGGCGTGCCTGCTGCGCGCCGAAGTGCGCCCCATGACGCTGCGGCAGGCCGTCGAGACGGCGCTGAAGCAGAATCCCGACATCGCTCTGAGCCGCCTCGAAGCGGAGAGCGCCCGGCAGGCGGTTCGGGTGGCCAAAGATCCCTTCACGCCGCGCCTCACGGTGGGCAGCGGGCTGGCGTACAGCGATGGTTTTCCCATGAGCATCGAAGGCTCGGCGCCCAGTATCGTGCAGGGGCGCGCCTCCCAGGATCTTTTCAACCGGCCGCAAAGTTTCGCGGTGGCCCAGGCGAAAGAGGACGCGCACGGAGCTGCCTTGGGCGTCGCGGGCAAGCGCGACGAGGTGGCATACCGCACCGCGTCGCTGTACCTGGATGCCGAACGCGCCGCGCGCGTCGGCGCTGTAGCGCGTAAGGACGCCGAGAGCCTGGAGAAGGTCCTCGAAACCGTCCGGGCGCTGGTGCGGGAAGGCCGCACCCTCCCGCTGGCGGAGAAGCAGGCGGCCCTGGATGTGGCGCGCGCGCGCCAGACCGCCGAGAGCCTGGAGGCCGACCAGGCCACCGCCGAGACGGAACTGGCGCTAGCCATCGGCCTCTCCGCCGACGAGCGCGTGCGGGCCGTGGCAGAGGAACGCCGCGCGCCGGCCTTGCCGCCATCCGAAGAGCAGGCCATCCGGGCCGCGCTCGAATCCAACCAGGAACTGCGCAAGCTGCAATCGCAGATCGTCTCCAAGGGCCTGGAAATGCGCGGCGAGAAAGCTGAACGGTGGCCCAAGGCGGACCTGGTGGCGCAATACGGCATGCTCGCCAAATTCAATAACTACGCCGAGTTCTTCCAAAAATTCCAGCGCAACAACGGGCAACTTGGCGTTTCATTCCAATTTCCGCTATTCACCGGCTCGGGCGTGAGCGCGCAGATCGCGCAAGCGCAGATCGAAATTTCCCACTTGAGAATCGAGCTGGGCAATTCGCGAAACCGCCTGGCCTCGGACCTCCAGCAATCGTTTCGGGATGTGAAGAAAGCGGAGACCTCGGCGGAAGTGGCGGGGTTGGATCTGGATGTCGCGCGCGAGCAGCTTTCCATGGATCTCGCCCAGATGCAGGAAGGCCGCGCCACGCTGCGCCAGGTGGAGGAGGCGCGCATCGTCGAGAATCACAAGTGGATCGCCTTCTACGACGCGCAGTACGCCCTGGAGAAAGCCAAGTGGAGCGTGCTGCGGCTGACGGGCGAAGTGGTGGCATCGGTGGAATCGCTGCCGGACACGGCGCCGTGATGAAGTGAAAGGTGCGGCCAATGGCGAGGTCTCCCGGACAGCGGTTGATAGCGTACCATAAGCCTGATGCCAATGAAGGTGCGTGAGGTGATTCGTCTGCTCGAGAAGTTTGGATGGGTGGAGATGCGATCGAGGGGCAGCCATCGGCACTTCAAGCATCCCAACGAGGCGCTGGTGATCACAGTGCCGGGCAACGAGGGCAAAGAACTCGCACCATGCACGTTAAACGCTATACTCAAGAAGGCAGGGCTCAAATGAATGCGAGACGCTACCCGGTGGTCATCGAACAAACAGGGACGGGTTACTCTGCCTATTCGCCGGACGTATCCGGATGTGTGGCCGCAGGCGACACTGAGGAAGAGACGCGCCGGAACTTCCAGGATGCTCTGACTGCACACTTCCAAGCCATGCGGGAAGTGGGCGAGGAGATCCCGGAGCCACACACGTCCGTCGATTACGTGGAGGTCGCCGCGTAGCCGGCAGGTTCCAGCATTTGGCGGGTTCCAGGGGATCACACCCCGGGCCTAGAGAGTACCCCGCTGCGCGACTTGGCGACTATCGTCCAACTGAACTGATGCCGACTAGGTGAATCGAACGAGTGGCCGGTCAACGAATAGATCTCCCGGAACGCTGTAGCGTGGATGGAACTGCAATGGCGGGCAGCGCCACGCCGGAATCGCTGAGACGGGGCCCCCTTAGCTACACCCGCTGGTTCCGCCGCAGTTACCGCACTTGTAGCAGCTTCCATTGCGGGTCATGATGGAGCCGCACTCGGAACATAGGGGGGGCGGCTTTGATTTCATGGGACCGTTGGGTGTAGAGTACGAAGGACCACTGCGTGTCGAATATATGAACTTGGCGGAGCTCAGATCGAGGATCCAGGATTGGGAGGACGTGCACACCGAGTTCAAGCTGCAGGCGGTCCATCGGGACGACCTCGCAGCGGCCATTGTCGGCTTCGCGAACTCGGATGGGGGCCAGTTGATCGTTGGTGTTTCTAATGAGCGCCGGGTCGTCGGTGTCACCGATCTTGACAAGCTCCGTCAGTACGTCGAGAACATAGCACTCAACAACTGCGTGCCGCCTATTTCAGTCTTATTAGAAACCGTCGCGTACGATCCAGAAACGGTGCTCGTGGTAACCATCCCCAAAGGGGACCAACGGCCTTACAGGACTAACCGCGGGGTGTACTATCTTCGAACGGCAACTGGCCGGCGTCCGGCTTCGCGGGAGGAGCTGCTGCGTCTTTTCCAGGCATCGGAGAGCATGTTCTACGATGAAAGCCCGCTGGTTCGGTTAGGGTTGGAAGATCTCGACTTGGATGCGGTGAAGACTTTCGTGGAGCGGACTCGGCAGGCGGAAGGGCTGCCCGAGATCGCCCAAGAGCGGTTGCTCCGGAACTGGCGTTTGATGTCCGGGAACAGTCCCACCATTGCGGGCCTCATTCTTTTTGGGCGAGACCCACAACAACATCTCCCCTTCGCACAGATCAACGCGGCGCGGATTCCAGGAACCGATATCGCCAACGAGCCTTCAGATCGCAAGGACTTCACCGGTCGTTTGCTCGACCTGATCGACCAGGCGATGCGCTTCCTTTATCTTCACCTGGCTGTCCCTCATAAGATTCGAGGGTTGGAGCCGGAGCCGCGGCCGGAACTGCCGGAAGCCGCATTGCGCGAAGCGCTTGTCAATGCGGTTGCTCACCGGGACTACACCGTGCAGGGGCCAATCAGGCTGTTCATTTTTGACGACCGGGTCGAGTTCCACACTCCGGGCCGGCCGCCGAATACCGTCGACGCGGAAGCCATGCGGATGGGCATCCACGTGGTCCGCAACCCCCACATCTATGCGCGGCTTTCCGACGCGGGGTTGGTTACCAGGGCCGGTAGCGGCATCCCGCGCATTGTCAAGCTCGTAAGAGAGGCTATCGGCAAAGACGTTCTTATCGAGATTCGCGAGTTTGAGGTCTTGCTTTCGATTCCCCGAAGAACGAGAATCGAGTGAGTTGGGATGGACAACTGAAGATGGCTAAGAAGACCGCAACTACGAAGAAGGCCGGACCTGGCACAGAGGATGGATCTCAGCCGAAACGCAGTTATCTAAGACAGGCTGACATACCGCAACGAGCGCTCCGGGAGGCCCTCGCCATCCCCCAGGCTCTCACCGACAACTTCGCGGGCAAGCCCACGCCACCGCACCAGGTCGCTCTGGCCCTGGGGATATCGCCGACCTCCTCCAGTTGGAACTATCTGCCGGGCACGGCGATCGCGTACGGGCTCACAGAGGGTGGGGTCAACGCCAGGGCCATCGTGCTTACCGAACTGGGACGTAGGGCGACTGCGCCGACCGAGGAAGGCGACGACGCAAAGGCGAGGGCGGAGGCTGCTCTCAAGCCAGGTATATGCAAAGCGTTTTTCGAGAGATATAACCGCGCGAAGTTTCCACCTGACCACATTGCTCTGAACGTGCTGCGAGAGACCCTTCATGTTCCGGCCGATCGCGCCGGCGCCGTCCTCGAGATTCTGAAGGACAACGGAATTTTCGTGGGGTTCATTCACAACACCAAAACGGGGCCATTCGTGGCGCTGGATGATTTGCAGCCGATGCCAGTGGCGACGCCGTCGAAATCCCCGGACGAACAAGTGGAGTCCTGGGATGAAGGGGAGGTTGCGGAGGCTCTCGGTACTTCACCCGCCTTGCTCTCCCGAGAAATCCCGCGCAGCTTCAGGGTCTTCATTTCCCACAGCAAGAACATGGCTGTCGTCGGGCAGGTGAAAGAGATCCTGGCCCTGTACGACATTGACTACGAGATCGCCATCGAAGAGGAGACAGCGGCGATACCGGTCCCCGAGAAGATCATAGCTGCGATGCGTCGCTGCCAGGCTGCCGTTATGGTGGTCACAGCCGACGAACAAAGCAAAGTTGATGGCGACTTCGCCATCAACACGAACGTACTCATCGAAATCGGCTCCGCTTTCGTTCTCTACGACAAGAAAGTCGTGTTGCTGTGGGATAGGCGTCTCAGGGTCCCATCGAATATCCAGGGCCTTTACCGCTGCGAATTCGAAGGGAACGAACTCTCCTTTGCCGTAGGCACCAAGCTCGCGAAGGCGCTCAAGAGCTTCAAGCCGTAACTTCTACGAGCACCCGCTGGTTCCCCCGCAATTCCCGCACTTGTAGCAGCTTCCGTTGCGGGTCATGATGGAGCCGCACTCGGAACATAGCGGGGCGTCGGGCGTGAAGGGCAGAAACGGCAGTTCCTGCTGCGGGTCGGCCTCGGTGGGGCGCAGCTTGGAACTCTCGCCCACTTCGCCCCCCGCGTACTCGGGGCCTAGAAACTTCGCGCCCAGCCAGCGGAAAATGTAATCCGTGATGGACTTCGCATAGGGGATCTGCTGGTTGCCGGTCCAGCCGCTGGGCTCGAACCGCACGTGGGCGAATTTGTCCACCAGGAACTTCAGCGGCACACCGTATTGCAGGTTGAAACTGACGGCCGTGGCGAAGGCATCCATCAGGCCGGAAATAGTGGAGCCTTCCTTGGCTATGGTGATGAAGATTTCACCTGGCGCGCCGTCGTCGTACATGCCAACCGTGATGTAGCCCTCGTGGCCGCCGATCGAAAACTTGTGGGTGATGGACCGGCGCTCGTCGGGCAGCTTGCGGCGGATGGGCCGGTACACCACTTTTTCCACCGGAGCCGTGGCCCCGCTGGGGGCAACCCCCGCGGTCTTCTTCTCGCCCTTGCCCGACCCCGAGCTGAGCGGCTGCACCTTCTTCGAGTTGTCGCGATAAATGGCCACCGCCTTCAGCCCCAGCTTCCAGCTCTCGAGGTAGGCATTCACGATGTCTTCCACCGTGGACTCCTCGGGCATGTTGATGGTCTTCGAAATCGCGCCCGAGATGAACGGCTGCACCGCGGCCATCATCCGCACATGGCCCATATAGTGGATGGAGCGCACGCCGTTCTGCGGCCTGAAGCTGCAATCGAACACCGCCAGGTGCTCGGGCTTCAGGTTCGGCGCGCCTTCGATGGTGCCGGTGGAATCGATGTGGCTGACGATCTGCTCCACCTGGGCGGGCGTGTAGCCCAGCTTAATGAGCGCCTGCGGCACGGTGTTGTTGACAATCTTGATGACGCCGCCGCCCACCAGCTTCTTGTACTTGATGAGCGCCAGGTCGGGCTCGATGCCGGTGGTGTCGCAATCCATCATGAAACCGATGGTGCCGGTGGGCGCCAGCACCGTGACCTGGGCATTGCG
>Ga0187880_1000963_pt1 | contig 23678 bp, 24 predicted proteins | sample June2016WEW_19_4_FD_132998 | JGI IMG/M metagenome (GOLD analysis project Ga0187880, IMG submission 132998) | Peatland microbial communities from SPRUCE experiment site at the Marcell Experimental Forest, Minnesota, USA - June2016WEW_19_40 | ecosystem: Environmental > Terrestrial > Soil >... | reverse complement strand
GCTCGCCGGCGAGCGCTTCGTCGACGGCAGGCTCCAACGTCAGCCGGCCACGGAGGGTGCCGCCGCATAGCTCATCTCACTCGACTTGCTGGAAGGCTTCTCCACAAGTATTGACAAGAGCTCAGCTACGCGATGTCGCTCAGTGAAGAGCGGCGGTCCGCGCTCAGAGAGTGCATCCGAGCTAGCCTTCCGATGGCATCCGATGGCTCGATCTCCCTGACCGCGCGCGCCTGGGCGATCCGCGGCCGTTTGCCCACAGGCTAGCGTCCGCGTCTCAAGTGTCATAGCCCAAGACTGGGCCATCCCAGTGTCTGCTCATGTCACTCAAGACCCTGACGCTAGCCCGTGTGCAGGCGGCGCCCGTCAACTCGCGGGCAAGGCCTCACTCGCTGACGAGGGTCGGGCTTGGCCGGGAGGCGGCACGTCGTTGCACGGGGCCGTCACCTCGCGGCGCCGGCGGCGTGATGGGGCCGGGTCAGCGACGAAGTCCCAGGTAGCGACCGAGCAGCGCGAAACCCGCGAGGCAGGCGGCGACTTCGGCCATGGCCCGGAGCGCCCCGTCGTAGCCGTCGCTCACGACGATCCCCGCCGCCAGGACCACGATCCCGAGCAACGCGGCCACCCCCCCGGCGAAGACCCAGGGGTGGCCACGGAGAGGCGACGGGACCACCCGCCCAAGATCGTCGAAGACGTCACCCGCCGTGCCGGCCGCCTCGACCCGAATCCGCGAGGCCCGCATCACCGGGATCCAGGCGGCTGCCAGGACGATGGCGGCCGCGCCGGCGGCGACGAGCAAGACCTCCCCTGACTCGGGAACGCTCAGGACCCGTTCAACGCCGTGGATGCTGGCCAACAGGTAAGCGAGCCCGCTCATGCAGACCAACCCTGATACGAGAGCAACCGCCATGCGGCGGCGGATGATGGCGACCTCCGCGGAGGGCAGCACCGGGGTGCGCCGACGGCGGATGGTTCGCAGCAGTCCCAGTCCGCCCGCAACCAGGGAGACCTGGGCGGCCATGATTGCCACCAGGAAGGCGACCACGGTCGCGGGAGCGCTCCCCGCCACTTGCCCCTGGGCGCCTCCGCCCCAGACCCCTGGCAGCCAGAACTGCGTCATCCCCATCGCGCACGCGACTCCGGCGACGGCCAGCGCCGCGAAGCCCCAGCGCACTGACCGCACCGTCGCCGCGCTGCCCAGCTGGTCGGCGAAGTGGGCGGCGATCTCCGGCGGCGCCCCGAAGCGCTCCACGGCTGTCTCGTCGCAGTGCAGATGATCGGTGACTTCCGCCAGGATGCGACGGCGGACTCGTCCCCGAACCCCACGGCGGCCCATCTCGGCGCTCAGGTCGCGCAGGTACACCTCGATCACGAGAGCACCGATTCGATGACGCGGACGAAGCTCCGCCACTCGGTTCGTCCCTCAGCGAGGGCAGCCCGACCCCGATCGGTGAGCCTGTATACGCGGCGCTTCCGCCCCGGCTCGTGGGACCAGCGGCTGCTGAGCAGCCCCGCAGCCTCGAGCCGGTAGAGGGCCGGGTAGACCGTGCCCTCGCCGAGGTCGAGGGCCCCCTGACTCCGGCTGCGCAGGCGCTCGACGATCAGGTAGCCGTGCGCCGGCTCCTCAGAGACGGCAGCCAGGAGCAGGGTGTCCAGATGGCCCTTCAATACCTCGGCTCGCAAAGCATTGTCAACCATATCATGCCCAGGCCGTCCCAGCGCCACTGCGCCCAGCGGCTCCATGAAGGTGACTGTCCCATGACCGCCGGTGAGACGGGTTCCAGCGCACACAGGCGGTTTGACGGGGCGGACGGGGCCCCCTTAGAGTCAACTAATGCACCCCGTCCCCGGGGGTGGCGCATGAGCGCCCTCCCCGCGTCCGCGGCCATCGAGCTCGACGCACCGGCGACCGCCGACGCCGGTCAGGCCTGGCACGAGGCCCCCGATCCCCGCCGATGGGTCGCGCTCGCCACCGTGCTGACAGCCCTCTTCATGGCGCTGCTCGACGTCTCCATCGTGAGTGTGGCCATTCCCGCCATCCGGACCAATCTTGCGGCCAACGACGCCGACATCCAGTTCGTCATCGCAGGCTACGGGCTCGCCTATGCGGTGACCCTCATCACCGGGGGACGTCTGGGTGACATCTTCGGCCGCAAGCGCCTGCTCATGTTGGGCATGGGTGGGTTCGTGCTGGCGTCGGCGCTCTGCGGGCTGGCCCAGAACCCGCTGATGCTGGACCTCTCCCGCGTCCTCCAGGGCGGGATGGCTGCGCTCATGTACCCACAGGTGCTCAGCATCGTGCAGGTCACATTCCCTCCGCACGAGCGGGCGCGCGTCTTCGGGTTCCTGGGCGCGGTCATCGGGATCGCCACCATTGCCGGCCCGCTGGTCGGCGGGCTCATCATCCGCGATGACCTCACCGGCGGGTCGTGGCGCTGGATCTTCCTGGTCAACCTGCCCATTGGGATCGTGGCGCTCGCGGCGGCCTCCCGGGTCGTCACCGAGTCTCGCGCCCCCAACGCCACCCGGCTCGACCTCGTCGGCGCCGGCATCGCCACCGCAGGGCTGGTGCTCCTCGTCTACCCCCTGGTGGAGGGGCAGGTGGCCGGCTGGCCCCTCTGGACGTTCGTCTGCATGGCCATCAGCCCCTTCGTTCTCCTCCTCTTCGTCCTCTACGAGCGATCCCTCCCGACGAGCGCTTTCCCGCTGGTCCAGCTCTCGCTCTTCGGGATCTCCTCCTTCCGCATCGGCCTGCTGATCTCCCTGACCCTGCTCGCGGGCATCCCGGCGTTCTTCTTCACCTTCAGCCTCATGGTCCAGGTGGGCCTCGGCTTCAGCGCCCTCAACGCCGGGCTCACCACGGTCCCCTGGAGCCTCGGTACGGCATTCGCCTCCATCATGTCGACCCGGCTGGCGCCGCGGTTCGGCAAGTGGACCATCACCGTGGGCGCCTCCATGATGGTGGTGGGGATCGCCGCCATCATGCTGACCCTGCACGCGGCCGGCACCGGGCTCACCGGCTGGGACCTCATCCCCAGCTTCCTGGTCACCGGTCTCGGCATGGGCACGGTGGTGGCGCCGCTGCTCAACATCGTCCTGGCGGGCGTGCCCCCGCGCCACGCCGGCTCGGCCTCCGGAGTGCTCACCACCGTCCAGCAGCTCGGTGGAGCCATGGGCGTCGCCGTGGTGGGCGTCGTGTTCTTCGGGCTCCTCACCGGAGGCGCCGCTCCCGCTGCCTCCGCCGTGACCCCGGCGCTGCGGGTGCAGCTCACCCAGGCGCACCTATCTCCCGGGGCGGTGAACGGGGCGGTCGCGACCTTCACCCGCTGCTTCGAAGCGCAGGCATCCTCCAGCAACCCGCAGCAGACCGCCCCGGGGTGTCCGTCGACCGCCGGCACCACGTCGAACCCCGCCAACTCCGCCTTCTCCGGTGCGGCCTCGTCGGCGCTCGCCAAGGACTTCGTCAGCGCTCTGGAGGTGCTCCTCTTCTTCAACATCGGCTTCTGGGGGCTGACCGCACTGCTGTCACTGGCGCTACCGCGGGCGCGTGCCCAGGGAACCGTGGGAGGAAGCACGGCGCACTGACAGGTGACAGGTCGGCTCCCGTACCCGGGCACCGAGGTGGTCGAGGCCGTGGCCGGCGGCCCAAACCGGGCCGCCTATGTCGTCGAGCGGCAGGCGTGTGTCTTCGTCGCGCAGCGGCGCAGTGAGCCGCGGCTGCCCTCAGACAACGGCGCCCGGCCCAGGGGCACGGGCCGGGTCCAACCAGCGCGGGATAGGGGTGCCGTCGACCAGGTGGGCCACCAGGCCGCGAGCGGCGTGCACAGCGAAGCCCATCCCGTGGCCGGTGTAGCCTCCCAGCAGCAGCACACCCGGAGATGACGGCAGGGGTCCCGCCAGGGGGAGCCCATCCGGGCTGAAACCCATGATCCCGGCCCAGCGGTGGCCCACCGGCGCGGACACGCCGAGGTCGCGCAACTCCCCGTCCAGGAACGTCTGGATGGTGGCGGTGGGCAGGCAGACGGTGCCGACCTCCTCCGCGCGTGCCCGGTGCCGCATGCCTCCGACGAGGACGCACCCGTCGGAGAGCTGTCGCCAGTAACGGTAGCCCCACTCCGCGTAGGCGGGCGGCCCGAGCGTCGTCCCGCGGTCTCCCGGGCCGTAGCCATGGTCCGTGTGTCGCATACCCACCCGGGCGTGGCGCCTCAGACCGCGATTCAGCCGCGCGGAGATGGCTGAAGGTCCGGGCTGCGACGCCGGCCCTTGGCCGCTACGCCTCCGGGACCGGATGGAGCCCGTCCGGCGGCGCGACGACCACCCGCCCCGCGCGCACCACCACGTCGATGTCGAGTACCCGGCGGATGTCCTCGAGCGGATCCCCGGGGCATGCGGCGAGGTCGGCGGCAGCCCCGACGGTCAGCTCGCCGATCTGTCCCTCGCGCTGGAGCAGCCGGGCGGCAAGCAGGGTCGCGCTCTGAATCGCCTCGAGCGGGCTCCACCCAAGCTCGACCAGGATGGGGAGCTCCTCGGCCTGGTTGACGTCCTCCCACTCGAAGCCTCCGACATCAGTCCCGCACACGATCGGCACCCCGGCCTGCCGGCAGTTCTCTACCGACCGCCGGTGGACCTCGGGGACCTCGGTCCAGGGGGAGCCGCGCTCCGCGGCCCGGTTGCCGCTCACCTCGCGAGCGACCAGGAGCGTCGGCACCAGGGCGATGCCGTGCTCCGCCATCGCTCGGGCCGTCGCGGGGCGAATCGAGTAGCCGTGCTCGATCGAGTCGACTCCGGCGGCAACGGCCATATCGGTCCCGGTCGCCTCCGAGGCATGGGCGGCAACGCGCTGGCCCTGGCGGTGGGCCTCGTCGACCAGGGCGTCGAGCTCGGCCTGGGTCCACGGTGGGGGCGCATCGAGGTAGCCGTCGTCGGTGAGATGCAGCCCCCGGCCCTGGGTGGCGTACACCTTGATCCAGTCCACCCCGCGGGCGATCTCGCGCCTCACCTCGCTCCGGCAGCCCTCGGCGCCCTCGCACTCGGCGACGCCAACCGGAAATCGCCAGTCGCTGCGGTAACCGAGAAGGGGGTAGGTTCCGGTGCGCCCGATCGCGGGTCCGGCGACGAGGAGCCGAGGGCCGGGCACCACCCCCTCGGCCACCGCGTCACGGATGGCGACGTCGGCGTACCCGCAGCCCTCGGTCCCGAGGTCGCGCAGCGTGGTGAAGCCGTGCCCGAGCGCGACCCCGAGCGACCGCACCGCGCGGACGACTCGGTGGGCGGGGTCCTCACGCAGGATCTGGTGCGCGTAGGCCTCGCGCGTGCGATTGCCCTGGAGGAGGACGTGGGTGTGGGTGTCGATCAGGCCGGGCAGCAGGGTGCGGTCACCGAGGTCGAGAAGCTCGGCGTCCGCCGGCGGCTGGCCGCTCACCTGCTCGATCCGGTCGCCGCGGCAGACGACGACGCCGTCCGCGATCGTCCTGCCACTCCGGATGTCGAGGACGCGCCGGGCCCGGAACGCGACCGGCCGCGCGGCAGCGGCGTCGGGGCCGGCCGGCCCGGCGGTCGGTGGGGCCGCGGACGGCGGCACAGCGGGAGTCGGCGGCACGGCGGTCAGATCATCCCGCAACGCATCGCGGCGGTGGGGTGGCTGGAGGCAGGCGACCGGGACGTCGGGAGGGTCATCGTGGAGCGGAGGAATGCGGCGCTGGCCACGGTGCTAGCGGCAAGGACCTGGCTGGCCGCCGGCCGGCCACGCCCGCGTGCTGAACAGGAGCTTCCAGTGCCCAGTGGCACTGGGTGACGAGTGACAATCGGCGACGTGAAGCTCATGGGCGTCCCCTCCTGGTGGCAGATCCGGGTCGAGCAGTGGGAGGAGGCGACGGACTTCGCGCTCTGGCTGCGCGCAGCTGAACGCATTGAGATCCCCGCCGGCGGCATGGTGCCGGGACCACTGGACATCACGCCGCCACCCAGACCGCGGATTACGCCAATATCGGGGACATCGGGTTGGGCTACGGGACCTGCTAGGGTATGGTTGGCCTCGAGAGTAGCACTGCGCCGGGCAGCAGCACCGCTGCCAACACGTTCAATGACACGCCCCTCTACTGGGCGAATAGCCAGGGATGAATAGGGGACGCAGAGAGGACTGATCAGCGGCGGGTGAAGACCTCGAGAAGGTCCTCGGCCGCGGTCGATGGCAAGCGCCGCATCCGCAGGTCCTCGATGACCAGCAGGTCGACCCTGTTGAGCCGGTGCATCAGCTCCTTCCGGGTGTCTATGTCCGCCGCCGGCACCGGCTCTGGGATACAGTCCTCGCGCCGTCCGCGCCCGCGGGATTGTCCGAGAGACGGATCCGCCGGCTCATCTGGAGGCGACCATGAACAGGACGAACCTTCGCTCCTGCCGGGCTGGCGGCAGTGGCTCTGGCCGGGCGCGGCTCATCGGCGAGCTGCAGCGAGCCGGTCCCGGACCCTCCGCTGCCCATGTCCACCGGCGCCATCGCTCGGAGACCGTTGATGGATGAACCGGCGCGCGGCGTGGCGAGATCCCGCCGTCTCCTGCCCGCGCTGGTGAGCCTGGCCGTCGTCAGCTACGCAGTGGCGCTCATCCTGCCCTGGCACCACCGCTGGGACCCTGCGCTAGGCGCCTACCGCATCGTCGACGGCATCGACGGGGCGAGCTGGTTGCTGGGCCTTATCGTCCTCTGCGCCGTACTGGCCTGGCTGCTGGGCCGTGAGCAGGCCGGTTTCTACACCAAGATGGCGGCGGCGGTCACCGCCTTCCTGGCCCTCACCGGCATGGTGGTCGACTACCTCAACTGGCAGGCCGTGGGGGCTGAGGTCAACAGCCCCGTCTACGTCGGACCCGGGTTCTATGTCGCCCTGGCGGCCTCGGGTGTACTCCTGCTCAGCACCGTGCTGGGCTGGCGCTGGATCGAATCCTGGTAGCCGGTCTGGCGGAGCGCCGTCTGCCGCAGCGCCGTTCCCTGGGCGGAGGGGAGGACGCGCGTTGGACCCTGGAGCATCAAGCCGCACCGGACCCTTGGGGTGGAGGAACTCGCCGGCGCCTCTCGTGGCGACGACGGCTCAGTCATTGCCGGTGGTGCCCGAACCATTCCTTTGTCCAGAAGGCCGGCTGGCTGCCCGCCTGATTCATCAGCGAGTTGGCCGGGGTGGTCCGGGGTCTTTCGGGGCGGCTGCTCTTGCACAGCGCTCGGGACTGCGATGCCCACTAAGGAAGAGCTTGGAGGGCTCGCGGTACGACTGGGGGGAACTCTCCGAACCGGAGATGCGTTCTCATTGACGCTGGTGTCCACGTGCCCTTCCACCGAGACCACTGAACCGCAGGACGGGACCCCTACGCGCCAGTCGGACCGCGGGGGGCGACCGCCAGTGGGGCGCCGCGCCGGTTTCGCCGTCCTGACCGCGGTCGCCGTCGCGGCTGCCACCTTCGCCGTGATCGCGGTGTCGACGAGCGGACGCCACGGGCCCACGTCCCACCCAAGACCCTCGACCTCGGGAGCTGCGCTGAGCACTTCCCCGACCGCCGCCACCCCGGCGTCCGAGGCGCTGGGCCCCGCGGTGTCGCCGGGGGCGTGCGAACTCCCCGTGGAGGAGAGCAATGGCTCTGGTTCCGGCGGCCGCCTGGACCTCCTCGACACTGCCACCGGGTACCTCAGCGTTGATACCGCCTCCCCGGAGCCCAACCCGCCGTCGACCGCATCCGGAGAGACGAGCGTCTACCTCTCCGCCTTGGGCGGGTGGCTCACCGTGCCCATTGGGGCTGTCGCGCCACCGGACCTTCGCAGTCTCGCCTACGTGGGCCAGCCCACCATCCCTGTGAGCGATCCCTACCTGCCACCGGCCGGCCGGCTCTACGTTGTCGGCACCTCGGGCCCGGCCCGCCCCATCACTCCTGCTGGCGAGTACGACGTGCTGCTGGGGTGGGCCAACGAGGGGATTGTCGTCGAGCAACTGACCGTGCCGCCCCCGGCCACTCCCAACGGCGTCTCCAATCCTGGTGGCGGCCCCGCATACGCGTGGGCGGCCACCTATCCCGTCTACCTGGTTGATGCCGTCAGCGGTGCCGAGCGCCGGACCGGGCTCGACTTCAGCCTGTCGGCACTGAGCGGATCCGCACCCCTGGTGGGCGCCGACGCAGTCTGGTACGTCCAAGGGGATGCCCCATCCCAGACCGTGGTCAGGTACGACCTGCGGACGGGGACGGAGACCACGTGGTTCAGCGCAGATGGGTCCCCGTATGACGAGTTTGGCCTGATGGCGGTCGGCATCGCGGACGAGCCCGTCCTCTGGGCCTCGACTCAGGGGCAGGACACGGTCGATCGCCTCATCCTGCTCACCGCGCCGGGCGCAGTGACCGTGGTGTGGTCGCCACCTTCCGAGCGAGCCGCCTACTCCACCTGGCCGATCACGGTGACCGCCGACGAGGGCTGGATGTGGATCAGCGTCATCCGGGAGCAGCCGGCGGCGACGCCAGGTGACGCCGCGGCTGCACCGAGCGACGCCTCGACCGTTGCGCGCGGTCAAGCCGGCGTCCACCTCGACGGTGCCGGACCTCTCGCTCCGGGATCGTCGGTCACCCTCTACCGGTGGGTCCCGGGGTCGGCCCTGCAGGCGGTGGCGACCGTGCTGGTGGAGCTCAACGGTGGAGGCATCTTCGTGATGGGGTCGTGCCAGCCGAGCTGAGGCTGACGTTTCCCCCCATTCCCCGGCACTGGCCCAGGCCAGGGTGCTCTCACGGCGCCCGAGCATGTTGCCCGGGCTATCCCCCACCCTGGGGGTCGGCGCCGCGGCGTGGATGCCACAGCATCGCCAGTCAGGTGAACGGCTGCTCGGCCCCACCCGGAGTGTGATGCACCTCTCGCCGGCGCTCGACGACCTCGAACTCAGGGCCAAAGACGGCGGCCAGTCCTCCCGGGTCGTAGCCCAGGACGGGCAGGCCGGAGCACTGCCGAGGCCCGTCCCCCGTGAAGGTGCCGATCACCACGCGACCGTCTGCCGTCAGCGCCGTCCGGAGGGCGGCCAGGTAAGCGCTGCGCTGCTCCTCCTCCACGAGGAAATGGAACACCGCGCGGTCGTGCCAGATGCCGTAGCGGCGCTGCGGCCGCCAGGTGAGCACATCCTCGTGTATCCAGTGGACACCTTCGGCTCGCTCACCGAGACGTCTCCTGGCATGCGCCAGAGATGTGGAGGACACGTCGAGCACGCTCACGTCGCCGAAGCTGAGGTCGAGCAGACGGTCGACGAGCACCGAAGCGCCACCCCCGACGTCGACGACCGGCTGCTCCTTGGTCGCGCGGAGCGCCTCGAGTAGCGACAGCGACACGGTGGGCTCGTCCTGGTACCAGCTCATCTCGCTCGGGGGTCGCCGACCGCAGAGATCGTCCCAGTGAGCGGCCATCTCGCGAGCTCCAGCGTCCATCGCTCCCCGGTCACGATCCCCCAACGACGTGGCTCGCCGTGTATCCACCGCGCTCATCCTCAAGCGCGGCGGACTCGATCCCCACCCACAGGGACCGTCGTGTCGTGTCGAAGAGGGCCAGAACGAGGAGCAGACCGCGCCAGTCACCGTCACCTGGCAGCTGCCACGAGCTCCAGGCCACCGCGTCCTCCACCCGACCATCCACTCTCGTCCAGGCGGCTTCGGCAAGCTGGGCCGCGAAGTGAGCCTCGAGCACGCCGGCGGCGAGGTCCGTCTCGGCGACGGCTTCCTGGCGCCAGCGGCCGCCGCCTCCGCCCCCACCCTGTGGGCGCACGGTCACGCCGAGAGGGGGATAGAGAGACGGCATCCGTCCCGCCGCCTGAAAGTGAGGGTCACGCCATTCGGCGATGTGGCGAGGCATCTCCCAGTCGAGGGTGACGCGCAGGTCGACGCTCTGCCCGGAGCCCGCCACCGCCACCGCCCGGAGGACGGGGCCGTGGCCGCCGTGCCGGAGCATGATGCCCTCGCCACTCTGCCGCGCGACGAACCCGCCATGCCGGCGCCCGGGGCCGGCTTCGAGCATCTCCCATCCGAGTTCCCGGAGCTGTCGCTGGTAGTCGGCCAGCACCGACGCAGGGTCTCCGGCTGCGTCGAAGGCAGCCTCCAAGGTCGAGCCCCGCTCGTCCCAGGAGTTCAGAGCACTGCGGAGAAGCTGGGCCCCGGCCGGGAGCGGGAGGTCGTCGACGAGGTCCGTGGGCAGGCCGCCCACGACCAGGTCGACCGTCGGGCCGAAGGGTACGCGGGTGAGCAGGCGACGGGCGAGTTCCAGGCTCGCGTGGTCGAGGTCAGATTCGGAGGTCGCGCATGGCCACTATGGGCCATCGCCACCGGGCTTGCCCGGTTTGCCGTCGAGCCGCATTTCCCAGCACCGCCCAGAAGGAGCCCGGCTCGGGAGCGGCGCTGGTGGCCGGGGTGCGGTCAGAGGTTGCCGCCGTCCACCACCAGCACCGACCCGGTGATGAAGCTGGCCGCGTCGGACGCCAGGAGGACGGCGGTGCCGGCGATCTCCTCGGGCTCTCCCACCCGCCCGCAGCGCCGTCGCCGCGAGGATGAAGTCCGGATCTGCGGCGTCTCGACGAGCACCCGGGCGAACTCGGTGCGGATCAGGTCCGGAGCAATCGCGTTGACCCGGATCCCCCGCGGACCGAGCTCGCGCGCCAGCGACCTTGTGATGCTGATGAGGGCCGCCTTGCTCGCGCTGTACGCCCCGATCATGGGGTCGCCCCGGATTCCGCCCACCGAGGCGACGTTCACGATCGAGCCACCGTGCTCACCCATCCACGCCTCGACCGCGAGCCGGCAGAGCCGCCACGGTCCCTTGACGTTGACCTCCCAGATCCTGTCGAGGTCCGGCTCCTCGACGTCCAGCAGCAGACCGAATTGGGAGCTCGTCGCCGCGTTGTTGACGAGGACGTCGAGCCTGCCCCAGCTCGCGATGACCGCCTCGACGATCCTCCGGCAGTCATCGGCGCGACCCACATCCCCGGGCACGCCGAGCGCCTTCCCACCCTGCGCCTGGATCTCCTGCACCACCTCCTGACAGGCGTCGGCCGTGCGCGCGTTGACGGCGACCTGGGCTCCCTCGGCGGCGAGGGCGGTCGCGATCGCCCGCCCGATGCCGCGGCTACCGCCGGTGACCAGGACCCCCCGGCCGTCGAGTCGGAAGCTGACCGCCACGGCGCGCACCTCCTGGTCGGCTGAGGGCCGCGATCCCCGCGCTGCCATCGAGACTGCCAGCCGCAAGGCCCGCCGACGCCGACGGCACGCATGGTACTCGCCACCTCCGGGCGCGACCGACTGTCACCGGTGGCGGCGGCGGGATCGCGGGCGTCGACCCCCCTCCCGGCATCCGGCGGCGGAGGGAGTGTGCGACGGGACGGCGACCGCGGCATGGACGCCGGCGGCGCAGCACGCCTCCGGCGCGACGTGGCACGATCTCCGAGGTGACCAGCACACTCGCCGCGGCGCAGCGCCTCCGCGACCTGGCGCGCCTGCGCCGCGTCCGCGACCGGATCGACCGGGAATACGCGCAACCGCTCGACGTCGAGGCGCTCGCCCGCGGCGCGCACATGTCGGCCGGACACCTCAGCCGCGAGTTCAAGCTCGCCTACGGCGAGTCGCCATACGGCTACCTCATGACGCGGCGCATCGAGCGCGCGATGGCCCTGCTGCGTCGCGGCGACCTGAGCGTCACCGACGTCTGCTTCGCAGTCGGCTGCTCGTCGCTGGGCACCTTCAGCACTCGCTTCACCGAGCTGGTCGGTATCCCGCCCAGCACCTACCGGCGCCTCGAGGCGCGCGCGACGGCGGGCATGCCGCCGTGCCTGGCGAAGCAGGTGACCAGACCGATCAGGAATCGAGAAGCGCCGGTGGCCAGGCCCCAGCTAGGATGACCGCCATCGACATCATCACCACGCCGTCGGGAGCGCTGATGCCCGGCTCCTCCACCTTGGGAAGCAAGACCCTGCGCCATCTCGTCTCCTGAGCATGGCAACCGGGACCGATGCGCAGCCGCGCCTTGTGCAGGTTGCCGCCAGCCACGATCTGATCAGGGTGCACGGTGCCCGTGAGAACAACCTCAAAGGGGTTAGCGTCGACATCCCCAAGCGCCGGCTGACGGTGTTCACCGGCGTCTCCGGCTCCGGCAAGAGCTCGCTGGTTTTCGACACCATCGCCGCGGAGTCGCAGCGGCTGATCAACGAGACGTACAGCGCCTTTGTCCAGGGCTTCATGCCGACGCTGGCCCGGCCCGAGGTCGACGTGCTGGAAGGGCTGACCACCGCGATCATCGTCGACCAGCAGCGGATGGGCGGCGACGCCCGTTCCACGGTCGGCACCGCCACCGACGCCAACGCGATGCTGCGCATCCTCTTCAGCCGGCTCGGGCAGCCGCACATCGGCCCGCCCAGCGCGTTCTCCTTCAACGTCCCCTCGGTCCGCGCGACCGGTGCGATCACGATCGAGCGCGGTGCCGCCAGGACCGTGACCAAGAGCTTCAGCCGCGCCGGGGGGATGTGCTCGCGCTGCGAGGGCCGCGGCTCGGTCACCGACTTCGACCTGGCGCAGCTCTACGACGACAGCAAGTCGATCAACCAGGGTGCCCTCTCTGTCCCCGGCTTCAGCGTCGACGGCTGGTACGGCCGCATCTTCAGCGGCTGCGGCTACTTCGACCCGGACAAGCCGATCCGTCAGTTCACCCGCAAGGAACTGGACGCCCTGCTCCACAAGGAGGCGACCAGGATCAAGGTCGACAACGTCAACCTGACCTACGAGGGTCTGATCCCGAGGATCCAGAAGTCCTTCCTCTCCAAGGACGTCGACGCTCTGCAGCCACACGTCCGCGCCTTCGTGGAGCGGGCGGTGACGTTCACGGTTTGCCCGGAGTGCGGTGGCACCCGGCTCAGTGACGCGGCCCGGTCGTCGCGAATTGCAGGGATCAACATCGCCGACGCCTGCGCGATGCAGATCAGCGACCTCGCCGGCTGGGTGCGCGGCCTGGACCAGCCGTCCGTCGCGCCGCTGCGGGCGGCTCTGAATCGGACGCTGGACTCGTTCGTGGAGATCGGGCTGGGCTACCTCTCGCTCGACCGTCCGTCGGGCACACTCTCGGGTGGCGAGGCGCAGCGCGTCAAGATGGTCGGTCACCTCGGCTCCTCGCTCACCGACGTCACCTACGTCTTCGACGAGCCCACCATCGGCCTGCACCCCCATGACATCCAGCGGATGAACGACCTGCTGCTGCGGCTGCGGGACAAGGGCAACACGGTGCTCGTCGTGGAGCACAAGCCGGAGACGATCGCCATCGCCGACCACGTCGTCGACCTCGGTCCCGGCGCGGGCACGGCGGGCGGCACGGTCTGCTTCGAGGGCACGGTCGAGGGGCTGCGGGCCAGCGGCACCATCACCGGCCGCCATCTCGACGACCGGGCCGCCCTGAAGGCGACGGTGCGCACGCCCACCGGCAGGCTGGAGATCCGGGGGGCGACCACCCACAACCTCCGCGACGTCGACGTCGACATCCCGCTCGGAGTGCTCGCCGTCGTCACCGGCGTGGCCGGCTCCGGCAAGAGCTCGCTCGTGCACGGGTCGATCCCCGACGGCGACGGCATGGTGTCGATCGACCAGGGCGCGATCCGCGGCTCGCGACGGAGCAACCCGGCCACCTACACGGGGCTGCTCGATCCGATCCGCACCGCCTTCGCGAAGGCCAACGGCGTCAAGGCGGCGCTGTTCAGCGCCAACTCCGAGGGCGCCTGCCCCACCTGCAACGGCAGCGGCGTCATCTACACCGACCTGGCGATGATGGCCGGTATTGCCACCACCTGCGAGGAGTGCGAGGGGAAGCGATACCAGGCATCCGTGCTCGACCACCACCTCGGCGGGCGGGACATCAGCGAGGTGCTCGCGATGTCGGTGACCGAGGCCGAGGAGTTCTTCGGCGCCGGCGAGGCGCACACGCCGGCGGCGCACGCCGGCCTCGAGCGGCTCGCCGACGTCGGGCTCGGCTACCTCACCCTCGGCCAGCCGCTCACCACGCTGTCCGGCGGCGAGCGTCAGAGGCTCAAGCTGGCCACCCAGATGGCCGAGAAGGGCCGCGTCTATCTCCTCGACGAACCGACCACCGGCCTCCACCTCGCCGACGTCGAGCACCTGCTCGGCCTGCTCGACCGGCTCGTCGACTCCGGCAAGTCGGTCATCGTGATCTCGCACCACCAGGCGGTCATGGCCCACGCCGATTGGATCATCGACCTCGGCCCCGGCGCCGGCCACGAGGGCGGCCGGATCGTCTTCGAGGGCCGCCCCGCCGACCTGGTCGCTGCCCGCTCCACCCTCACGGGCGAGCACCTCGCGGCCTACGTCGGCAGCTGACCGAGAAGGCGGACACCGTGAGACATGCTATCTCATCCGTTTCGACCCGTGCGCTCGACACGAGCAATGTCAGGCAGGCGACCGGGCCAATCAGGAATCGAGAAGCGCCGGTCGACAGCCGCGGCTAGCATGACCGCCATGGACATCACCATTCACTCGTCCTTTCTCCCCCATGACGACCCGGAGGTATCCCTGGCCTTCTATCGCGACACGCTCGGCTTTGAGGTCCGCAACGACGTCGGGTACGGGGGGATGCGCTGGATCACGGTCGGCCCCCCCAACCAGCCCGGCACGTCGATCGTCCTGCATCCGCCGGGCGCCGGCCCCGGCCCGGTCACCGACGACGAGCGTCAGACCATCGTCGAGATGATGGCCAAGGGCAGCTACGCCTGCATCATCCTGGCCACCGGCGACCTCGACGGAGCCTTCGAGCGGCTGCAGGCCGGTGGCGCCGAGGTCGTGCAGGAGCCGACCGAGCAGCCCTACGGGGTGCGCGACTGCGCCTTCCGCGATCCCGCGGGCAACCTGATCCGCATCAACGAGCTGCACTGAGCCATCCGGCGATCGCAGCCATGACCTGGGCCCGGCGCCGACGGGCCGCGTGACACCCGCCGCCCGCCGGTCCGGCCGTGTCGTCATGGACGATCAGAGGCCCCACGAACTCGAACGGACCGGGGGGGCGCCGGGCGCGGATATGCTTGAGTGGCGATGCGGGCGCGGCTCGGGGTGGGGCTGCGGGGCACCGACCGGACGGGGATGGCCCTGAAGTGATTGACGGAGTCGTGGCGGTTCTCGGCATTGCGCTGGCGCTCGCCCTGCTGAGCTGGGGATACACGGGAGGCGCGGGCCGGCGGGCGGCGGTGCTGGCGGTGATCGCGGCGGGAGGATTGTTTGCCCTGGGGACCTTGCTGACCCATGCGCTCTGGGGCGGGGTGGCCTTTGACGTCGGGGGGGCGCTGCTGCTGACCTACACGGCCTGGAGGCGCCACCGGCGCGGTGTCGCGCCCGGGACCGCGCCGGCCCTGAGGGTGCTGTCGTCGACGTCTGCCGAGGACACGGACGAGGCGAAGCCCGGGCGCTGAGCCCTCCCGCCAGGGGTCAGTAGCGGGTGCCCTCGGGGGAGGGGAGGGCGTCGAGCTCGGCCAGGTCCGCCAAGCTGAGCTCCACCCCGGCCGCACCGGCGTTCTCCGCCAGGTACCGGGGCGTCTTGGTCCCGGGGATGGGGACCACTTGCCGTCCCCGGGCGAGCACCCACGCCAGCGCCACCTGGGCCGGGCTGGCCCCGACCCGCCCGGCGATCTCACGCACCCTGCCGACGATGGCCAGATTGGCGCGCAGCGGCTCCTGCTGAAAGCGCGGAAGATCGCGGCGAAAGTCGTCCTGGGGCAGGTCGTCGAAGGACGAGAACCGCCCGGTCAGGAAACCCCGTCCGAGCGGGGAGAACGGGATCACGGCGATCCCCTGCTCAGCGCAGTAGGGCAGCACCTCCGCGAGCAGGTCGCGGGTCCAGAGCGACAGCTCGGACTGCACCGCGGTCACGGGGTGCACCGCCTGCGCCCGCCGGATCTCGTCCACCGACACCTCGGAGAGGCCGATGCACCGTGCCTTTCCCGCCGTCACCGTGTCCGCCATCGCGCCCCAGGTCTCCTCGAGCGGCACCTCGGGATCGACCCGGTGCAGCTGGTAGAGGTCGACATGGTCGGTACCCAGCCGGCGCAGGCTCTCATCGATCGACCGGCGCACGTGCTCAGGCCGGCCGTTCCTGCCGGCGCCGGGGGAGGCCGTGCCTGATCCAGAGGGCCCGTAGCCGGAGAGGCCGGAGCCGCCCATGACCAGTCCGACCTTGGTGGCCAGCACCGCGTGCTCGCGATGGCCGCCCGCCAACGCCCGGCCGACGAGTTCCTCGTTGGTGTACGGACCATAGGCGTCGGCGGTGTCGATCAGGGTCATGCCGAGGTCGAGCGCCTGGTGGACCACGGCAATGGACGTGGCGTCGTCACGCGGGGTCGCCATGTCGTACGAGGCCGTCATGCCCATGCACCCGAGCCCGATCACGCCGACCTCGGGGCCATCGCTGCCGAGCGTCGTGGTGCGCATCGTCATAGCCTCCGTCTCACTCCGCCGCTCCTCCGGCGTGCAAGGCCGCGGCACGGTACTCCTCCTCGGTGACGTGGGCCCCCCAGGTCGCGCTCTGGCCCGCACCGTCGACTTCGACCATCGACAGATGGGTCATGAAGCGGTCGGGCGAGGCACCGTGCCAGTGGTCCTCCTCGGGCTCGAAGAAGACCCGGTCCCCGGGGCGGACCACCTCGACAGTGCCGCCACGGCGCTGGACGCGCCCGATCCCCTCCGTGACGTAGATCGTCTGCCCGTTGGGATGCGTATGCCAGGCCGTCCGGGCACCCGGGGTGAAGTGGACGCTGCTCGCGCTCAGGCGGGACCCCCGCGACGGGGTCGCCACGGTGTCCACGTACACGGCACCCGTGAACCATGCGCTCGGCCCCGCCGTCGTCTTCATGCCGTTCCTGGTGATCACCATGGATCGTCTCCTCCCGTCCGCGCCCCTGCCTACCCCGAGGGCATCACGATACGGGACGCGCAGCGGAGGCCTCCCGTACCGACGGTCGTCAGCCCCCACGGATTCCACGATACGTCCGAGGAACCGCCCTCCCGCGAGCTCATCGCCCGATCGAGGGATGCCTACCCGACGACGAACGCCTGCGCCCTCCAGGCCATTCCACCGTCGGTGGTCGTCCAGATCGTCTGGTCGTCCCCCACCCAGCGGCCGGTCGTCGAGTCCTCGAATCCGAGCCAGAGGTTGACGCCAAGCGGCGACGAGCTGAGATCGACCTGGTCGGTGGCGGCCGTGGACCACTCCTCCCCGCCATCGGTCGACACCAGCAACGTCGAGGTGGCCGATGTCGCCGGGCCACCGCCGGACTCCGGCGGGCTGCCGACCACCAAGGTGCCTGGGGTCGGACTGGCGATGAGACCCCAGGCCGATGCCGGCGCCGCCAGTTGGGGGCTCCACGACGAGCCGCCGTCGTCGGAGGTCACGACCGTCGGTGCCTCCGGCTCACTGTTGGCAAAGCAGAGTGCGGCCAGGTACCCGCCGGGTGCCGCGGCAAAGCTGATGGCGCTGTCCGCAGGGACCGTGGTGCTGACGCACGGGTCGGTGAGCTGCTGCCACGTCTGGCCACCGTCCAGGGAGCGGAAGAGGGTGGTGAACGGCTCGCCACCCACCGGGTTGCCGTAGATGGGGAGATAGATGGTCCGGCTTCCCTGGAGGATGAGGCTGGCGGTGTCGATGGCCCCCACGGAAATGTCGAGGGCGCCGGGAATCTGCAGCAGCGTCCGCCAGGTGTCAGAGCCGGCTGGGGCCTCCTCCACGGTGCGATTGCACGGTCCGGGGCAGCCCCCGTGGTCGTAGACGACGCGGAAGACGTTTCCATCCACTGCCTCGAGGGTCTCGACCGGCGGGCTGGACACCGGCTGCCAGGTTTGACCGCCGTCCACCGTCATGAAGAGGGACGGGCCGAAGAGGTAGCCGATGGAGGCGGTGGCGAAGCGAATCTGGCTCACGCAGGCGACCTGCTGGCAATCGGCGGTCTGAGGCGGGGTGGGACCGTAGAACGACACGGCGGGGCTGGGCAGCCGCTGCCAGGTGGCGCCCCCGTCGGTGGTCGCCGCCACCGCCGGGCAGAGCTGGCCCGCGCAGGGCACCGCCGCCAGGGCCCACCCCATGGAGTCGCTGACCCAGGTCAGGTCAACCACGTACGGTCCAGCCGAAGCGGGAAAGGGGGTCGGGGGGAGGTAATCCTTGCCCGGGGGGAGGGAGGAGCTCGATGTGGCGGAGGGAGACGTCACCGTCGCGGTGGAGGCTGCTCCCACCGGCGTTGCAGACCTCGACGGCTGGGTGACGGTCCCGCAGGCAGCCGACATCAGCGCGACCGCCGCCAGCCACTGGAGCTTCACCCTCTGGCCCTCCGGCCACCGGGGACGTGAGCGCCCCCACACCGCTACCTACGCCCAGCGGGCCGCGGGCGTGACGTCCACTGACCAGCCAGCCGGCCGGGCCTCACCCAGACGTGAGCCACCGAGATCGACACTTCGTCACGAACTATTCGTGACGAAATATCCCCACGCGAAGGGTAGCTGTCCGTCGCAGCGCGCCAGTCCGCGCGCCATTCCCAGCCAATCGGCCGACCGGTTGGCCGGCCCGGCTCAGATTGGGGGTTGGCGCGTCGAGCGTTTCCTGATGCATCGGGTCGGGTGGACGGGCCCGCGGCAACGCCGGCGGTGGTACCCACCCGCCAGTCTCAGCGCGGCCGATGCAGGCGGCCGCGGGCCGCGGACGCGACCGCTCGCCCGCCGCAGCTATCGGAGGGGCGTCGTGAGCGACCTGGAATGGCAACCGCGCCGCCGGTCGCGGCCGTGGTGGGTCGCAGCGCCCGGGTGTCTCGTGCTGCTGGTCGTTGCGGCGCTGTTCGTGGTGTTCGGCTTCTCGATCGACAACATCAGCTTCTTCCAGGACGGACTCCTGACCGCCAGCGTCGCTTCGATTGTGGTGTGGCTCTACGCGCTGCCGATCCTGAGCCTTGGCCGGCCGCTCCGGCTCGTGCCTCGCGCGGTTCGCGAGAACCCGCTGCCCGGCGCGGTGCGATGGTGGGGCTTCGGCTGCTCGATGTGGGACGCCTACAGCTGGCTGCTGGTGACGCCCAACGCCTCGGGGTTGGTTCGGCCCTGGCTCACTCCCGCCAGCTACGCCCTCGTGCTCGGAGCCGCCATTCATGGCTGCAATAGGGGATCGATCGCGCCCAGCCAGACGGGCCTCGTCGCCCGGCTGCAGCGCCGGTGGGCCGTGTCCCTCCACGCTACCCGGTCTTGGAGATCGTCGGCACCGGCTGCGGCGCCGGGCCTCCCGCTCGAGGACCCGCACTCGAGCCGCCGGTCGAGCGCCGGGGTGTCCCTCCCGCATGGCCCGGGGACGTGGCGATCCCCGCATCGGACGCCGCGGGACCGTCGGACCCAGCACCGCCCGCACCGTCGACACTGAAGCTCAGCCGGCTGCGGACCCGCGTCAGCCCAGCCAGCACCGGCACGCCGAGCACGATCACGGCGAGGGCGTCCCCGGCGGCACGGAACGTGTCCCACACCGCCGACGTGGCCAGGTAGAAGCGGCCGAACCGCTGCAGCAGCGCCGCGGTCCCCGCCCCCGGCAGGAATCCGAACGACGGGCTCCCCCGGTAGAAGGTGGTCCAATCCCAGACGTCGAGCAGGGCGCCGTAGGCGTAGCCGGCGATGACGGCCACCACGGCCAGCGCCGCGATGTCGCGCACCCCCGGAGTGGATCTCCGGTTGAGCCCGGCGATGCCCGCCACCGCCCCGGTCCAGCCGCAGCCGAACATCTCGTACGGCAGCCATGGTCCGATGCCCCCGGTGGCGACCGCCGATGCGAGCAGTGACGTGGCCCCGCAGATGAAGCCGAACGACGGCCCGTACACGTAGCCGGCGGTGAGGATGAGGAAGAAGATGGGGCTGAATCCGCCGACCCCGGTGACCAGCACCAGCCGGAGCGCTGCGTCGATGCCGGCGATGGCGGCGAGCAGGGCAAAGCGGCGGGCGTCCAGGCGGCGGGTCGCGAGCTCCACGGCGGCCAGGGCGGCGAGCGTCCCCAGCGCCAGCGAGAGCGCGACCACCGGCGTCGGCGCGCCGGAGAGGACGAACGGCCAGAGGAAGAGCGCCACCCCCAGGATCGAGACCGCCACCAGCATCATCGCGACGCCGCTACCATCGATCGCCGCTCGCGGGCGGCGCCGTCGCGCAGCTCGACCACCCGGGAGGCGACCGCGGCCACCAGCTGCTGGTCGTGGGTCGCCACCACCGCGCAGCCCCCACCCTGCGCGATGCGAGCCAGCGCGGCAATGAGCGACTCGCGCGCAGCGCCATCCATGCCCCGGGTCGGCTCGTCGAGGAGCACGAGCGATGGGGAGCCGGCCAGCACCGCGGCGAGCGCGGCACGCTGCCGCTGGCCGGTGCTGAGGTCGCGGGGGTCCCGGCCGGCGACGTCACCCAGGCCGAGCGCGTCCAGCAGCCCGCCGGCTCCGGCGGCCGAGCCGGTGCGGCGCAGCGTCCACTCGACCTCGGAGCGGACCGTGGCCCGGTGAAGCAGCGCCGACGGGTTCTGGGGCAGGTAGGCGATCCGGCCGGGGCGCCGCTCCACCCTGCCGGAGAGCGGTGGCAGCAGCCCGGCGATGGTGCGCAGGAGGGTGGTCTTGCCGCTGCCGTTGTCCCCCGTGAGCGCCACCACCTCGCCGGTGCCTCCCGTCAGCTCCAGGTCGTGGAGCACGGGCACCCGTCCGTGACCGGCGCTGACCCGCTGCAGCCGCCAGCTCAGCTCCGACGCCGGCGGCGCCGCGCGAGGGGGCGTCGAGGGGAGCGTCGCAGGCGCGCGCGGCGGGATGGACTCGACCGCGCGCCCATCGGCCATCAGCAGCCAGCGATCGGCGCTGGCGGCGACCAGGTGGTGGCGGTGCTCCGCGACCAGCGCCGTGGCGCCGGCCCTCACGGCGGCGCCGAGAGCCGCCAGCAGCGTCCGCGAACCCGTGGCGTCGAGCTGCGAGAAGGGTTCGTCGAGGACCAGCAGGCGGGGGCGCATCGCCAGGACCCCGGCCAGGGCCAGACGCTGCCGCTCACCGCCGGAGAGGGTGGCGACCGCCCGGCTCCGGAGGTGGGCGATGCCGCAGACCTCGAGCGCGTCCGCCACCCGGCGCAGCATCTCGGCACGCGCGATCCCGAGGTTCTCGATCCCGAAGGCCGCGTCGCGCTCCACGCTCGGGTACACCGCCTGCAGCTCGGGGTCCTGGAAGACGAACCCGACATCGCGGGCCAGCTCTCGGGTCGGGGTGCGCACGATGTCGTGACCGAGGACGCGTGCCCGGCCGCCGATCACCCCGCCGTGGAAGTGGGGGATGAGCCCGTTGCAGACCCGCAGCAGGGTCGACTTGCCGCTGCCCGAGGCGCCACTCAGGAGCACCAGACCGGAGCCGATCTCGAGATGCAACCCGTCGAGAGCGCGGGCCAAGGTGTCCGGATAGGTGTAGTGGAGCCCGGCGAACGCGAGGGTGTCCACCTACGACCGCACCCGCAGCGAGGGCAGGACCAACAGGGCGCAGCAGAGCACGGCCGGGACGCTCACCGCCGGCGCGGTGAGCACCGGGAAGGGGAACCAGCCGGGCGCGGCTCCGGAGAGGGTGAGCCCCAGGAAGGCGGCGGCGGCGAGCAGCGCCGTCACCGACACCAGGGCGTCGAAGCCGGTCCAGGCCTCGACCCCGAAGTGGGTGCGCGCTACTGCCCCGTAGGCGCGGGACTCCATCGCCTCGGCGAGGGTCAGCGAGCCCTCGATGGCGGTGAGCACCACCGGCACCGCCACCGCCGGCCAGTCGACGACCCGGCGGGCGCGCCAGCCCCGCATCCGCTGGGCGTCCCGGATCTCGGCGGCGCTGCGGACCGTCCCCGGGATCAGGTTGAGGGCGGCGCCGATCGCGGCCCCGGTGCGCGCCAGCGCCGGCGGCAGGGCGTCGACCAGCTCGTGCGGCTGGCTGACCAGGGTCAGGGGGGCCACCGCCAGCATCGCCGCCGCGATGCCGAGCCCGGTGGCGAGGCCGAAGACGAGCGCCTCCAGGGTCAGCGGCCCACCGATCGCGGGGATGGCGCCGGGCAGGCGGAGCAGCACGTGAGCGCCGGTGTGGCTGAGCAGGAGGGTCACCAGGGTGGCGACCAGGGCGGCGATCCCGATCCCGGCGAGCAGCAGCCGGGGGCCCGATCCGCGGCGTCCCCTGGCCAACAGGAGGTTGAGTGCGCAGAGCAGCACCATCCCCCGGTAGATGGGATTGCTGGTGGAGAGGGCGATGACCAGCCCCGAGGCCGACCATGCCGCCAGCGCGCGGGTGCTCATGTCCGCCTGCGCCGGAGCAGGAGCTGGACCACCACGAGTCCGGCCAGCACCCCGAACACCGCGGCCACCACCAGCAGCCCCGGCGAGAGCCCGGTGCCCGTGGCGGCGAGCGCGGCGGGCCCGACCCCGGCGCGCTGAGGATCGTCACCCGCCGCGATCACGCCGGCCGGCGGCCCGGCGGAGCCGGTCTGACCCGCGGTCGTGGTGGTCGCCGCCGGCGGCAAGGCGGGCGCCGTCGCGGGACCGGTGGCCGGCGCGAACGCCGCCCCCGCACCCGACCCGGACCCGCTGCCGGCCCCGGATGCGACGGCGGATGGGGTGGCGAGCGCGGCGGCGCAGATGCCGGCGGGCGAGGCCGGGGGCGGGTCGGGGCCGTCCAGGGGGTCGTAGCGGAATCCCTCGGCATCGCCGCTGGCGAACGTCAGGGTCGAGATCCCGCTGGCGGCGTCCTCCCAGGCGCCGCCCCCGCGGGAGACGAAGACGACCCAGTACGAGCCACTCGTGGGCAGGCAAGCGCTGTACGACCCCGGCTCGTCGTCGATCTGGCAGACAGCCTCCCCGAGGCTGCCGTAAGCGGCGGTCGCGTCCTCGAGGCCGCTGGCCTGGAGGACCTCCTCCCCGGTGATGCTCGATCCGTCGAAGCCGATGCAGAGGCCGATCACCCGGCCGTCGCCGTGCTCGACGACGAGGGTGACGTGGCTCGTGTAGCTCGCGGCCGTGCACGGTGCCGTCGCCGTCGCCAGGTGCACCGCGCCGCCGCCGAGGCCGAGCACCGAGCCCAGCAGGGGGATGGCGAGCAGGCGGCCCAGCCGGGCGGCGGTCATCGTCGCGCCGCCAGCGCCCACCGGCCGGCGCCGGCCACCAGCCCCACCCCGAGGACGACGGCCAGGTAGATCAGCAGAACCGGCGGGGAGGTGCCGCCGGTGCCCCCTCCGGAGGGCGCGCCCGGGTTGACCGAGGCGGGCGCCGTCGCGGGCGGAGCGGTGGGCGTCACCGGTGTCGGTGTCGCCGGCGCGGCGCTGGGCGAGGTCGACGCCGCCTGCACCTGCGCCGCGACCGGGGCCGGCCCGCCGGCGGAGGCCGGCGCCGACGCCGCGGTGATCACGCCCGCCGGAGGGCTGGAGGCGGGCGGCGAGCTGGGCGTGGGAGTGGCCGAGGGGGAGGGCGTGGAGCCCAGGGTCGCCCGGGGCGGATACCACTGACGGCTGCCGAAGGGGATCGGGAAGGCGAGCCGCTCCAGTGCGGCGGGGACCTCGGCGGTCGTGAAGGGGTCGGGGCCGGTGTTGCCCGGGTAGGTGTAGCCCCCGTCCTGGTCCTGGGTCGCCTCCAGGTAGCCGAGCGGCGTCTCCCCCGCCACCGT
>Ga0187880_1000960_pt1 | contig 23723 bp, 12 predicted proteins | sample June2016WEW_19_4_FD_132998 | JGI IMG/M metagenome (GOLD analysis project Ga0187880, IMG submission 132998) | Peatland microbial communities from SPRUCE experiment site at the Marcell Experimental Forest, Minnesota, USA - June2016WEW_19_40 | ecosystem: Environmental > Terrestrial > Soil >... | reverse complement strand
CGTTGTTGAAGATGGTAAGGTGACCCGCGCCGGACGAGCCGCCGGGAATCCATTCCGCGTCGTGCTGCTGGACCAACTGCTTGTCGCGCGACGTGCCGCGCTGATAAGCAGCGGGGTTGCCCCAGCGATAAATCAGGTCGCCGCCCTTGCCTTGCCTGCCGCCGGTGTGACTGGCAGCTTCCTTTGTCGTGGTGCTGTGGTCCAGGAACCAAATTTCGTTGCAGCCGCGCGCGCTAAGCACGATCTGATCGAGCGCGGGATTGTAATCGAGGGAATTCATGTGGTTCCAGAATGCGGGCGTGGCGCGGCCGTTGCAGGCGACATCCACCAGCTCAGGATGCGCGGCCACGTCGCCGTAGTTGGCCTTCGTGCGGTCGGTATTCTGGATGAGGTGGTCCCAGACGCGCCACTGCCAGACGATGCGGCCGCCTTTCGGCCAAATTGGTTCAATCTCCACCACGGCATCGGGCACCAGAAAATCATCGCGCAGGAGACGGGCATCAAAACCGGCTTCCACCGCCTCCTCGCGAGATTTGCGCTCCACCATCAGTGCGAGGATGTGGCCGTTCGGCATAGGCTTGATGTCATGATGCAACTGGTAGTTGCGGGTGGCGTGGTTGAACTCCCAGACCAGGTTGCCGTCCCAGTCATACTCCTCGATGCGACCGCCTTCGCCACCTCCCGTGCCACCTTGGACCTTCAACATGCCGGCGCGCACCAGGTGACCGTTTGGGAGCAGATAGGCGGATTGCCCAGGCTCGTAGGCGCTCTTCCACTGGTGTACAACCTGCCCCTGGTTGTCCATCAGGTAAGTGACCATGTTGTGCTTGGGTGCGAACAGTGTGTAGCCGTTGAACGCTTTGGGTGTATTCAGAAAGAGGCCGACGGTCTGGCCGGGGTTCGGCGAAGTCGGTGTCTTATTCTCTGCCATCTCACGCCGGCCGCCGCCACGGCCTTGGCCAGGCCCTGGGCCTCGGTCCTGCCCGTCGGGTCGGCGTGGGCGGTCATTGGGTTGCTCTTGAGCCAAGGCAAAGCCAGTGAACTGAACCACACTGCCCGTCAGCAGCAATGCGAACAGTGCATTGCGGACGGGACGACTCGTGGCTCGGCATTCCTTTTTCATATCGAGATTAACTGTTTCAGGGGGTCGTCGGTTCGCTAAAGCATTGATTCATGGGTCAGCGGGTGGTCATTGTTCTTCCTGTTGGCGGTTGGGATCACGCGGCGGGCCAGCACCAGGACTCCGGTCCTCGCTGCCGCCCGAACGCGTGTAAACCACACTCAATTCGGCACTGGCGAGGATCTTGTCCTTCATGGCGGCGAGCAGGACCTCCCGGTTGACTTCGGAAGGCGCGACGGTGATTTGGGGCGGTGCCGACAAGGCATAAACCGTGTAGATGTAGGTCTTGGGCCCCGGTCCCTTGGAATGTGGCGGTACATATTCCCTTCTCCGGTTGACGCTGTTGTTGCCCAACGTCCCGACACCTTTCACATTTTTGGGCAGGCTTAGGACGTCCGCCGGGATGTCGTAGAGGGTCCAATACCACTTAACCACTCCCTGAGGATCAATGTGGTGCATGATGAGCGCGTAGCTCTTGGTCCCGGCTGGCGCCCCGCTCCATTCGAGCGGCAGCGTGGCGCTAGCGCCGTCACCGGTGAATTCCACCGGCAATGTCCCGCCATCCGTGACCTCGGAACTGCGCAGCACGAATGAACCATTCTGACCTCGGCTGCTTCCGCCTGTTCCGCCCGAGTCATTGCGGCTTGTTGGTTGTGCATCGGGGCGCGGGGGGCGATCGGCATCCCGGGGAGGCCGGCCGCCGTTGCGCCTGCCGTCCGGTTGCACCGGCGTCAGCTTGATGGTTGGGCGACTTTCAGCATTCACAGGGCAGACCACCCGAAAGCCGAAAGCGTAGTAGGGATGATTTGGATCTTGCGGCCCACGATAATACGACGGGACGTGATTGGAAATGCGGGAACGCATGTAGTCGCCGTTGTACCAACAACCTCCGCGCATGGAGTGATACGGCTTGCCGTCCGGGAGCAGACTGCCTTGTGCGGGACCGACGGGGTTGTTGGTGGGGCTGTAGGAATAATAATTGTGAGTGTACCAGTCATTGCACCATTGCCAGACATTGCCGGCCATGTCGTAGAGGCCGAAGCCGTTGACGCTGTTGGCGGTTTGATATGTTTCTTGCGCTCCCGGCCAGCCGAAGTCGGCCTTGTGGTGGAGTTTTCCGTTGAAAAACCCGACCGGTGTCGTCCACGGCAACGGGCCGGTGCGAAATGGGTTGTTCGATTGCGGCACGTTGGCTTTGGCTGGATCGGAGTCGTTGCCCCACGGGTAATTGCAATACGGGTTCTGTTTTCCGCCGCGGGCCGCGTATTCCCACTCGGCTTCGGTGGGCAGCCGGAAGCCGCTCTTGTTGAAATCGCAATCCCACGTGGTCGTGTGGTAGCAGGGCGGCAATTGTTTCTGCCCGCTCAGCCAGTTGCAGTACGCTGCGGCGCCATGCCAGCGGACGCACACCATGGGATGGTCTTCTTTCTGGTCGAGCACGGTGAACTGCTTCCCGTTCCAACCAATCCGGGAGTACGGCGACATTTCCCCCGTGTCACAAAGTAAATCCTGTCCGCCAAGCAGATAAACTCCGCCGTTCCTGATCTCAATTGACTTCTGCGCCAGCGCCGAGTTGAGAAACTCGCAATACTGCTTCGTCGTGACGTCGTTGATGCCGATGTAGAACGCATCCACATAGACCAAGTGGATGGGCACTTCATGGCTCTCGTGTTTCTCATCACGGTACCCGTAGTGGTCGCCCATCTCGAACCTGCCGGCGGGAATCAGCGCCAAGCCCGGCATCTTCTCCTGCCCCGCGGCGCCGAAGAATGAAATCGCGCACAGCAACGAAATGATAAGGATGGTGGTTTGTCTCATGGCTTACCTGTTTGCTTTGATACGGTAGAATAGGTTGGTGAAGGCAGCAGCACCGGTTTGGATGATGGTGTTGGTGATGGCGGTCGGGGGAGCGTTGGTGAAGATCGGGGTCCATTGATTGGACGCGAGGGAGGGGGAGCATTCGAGGTATTGCCAGGCGTTGTTGCCGCCGATCCAGGTAAGCTTGATGTCGTTGCCGGCGGCGCTAAAACCCACAATGGCAAGTTGGGAGGCGGAGTTCGTAGGGTTGAGGCCTGCCTCGTAAGATTGAAGCGTGGTGTAGCCGTTGGAGTTGATGAGGCTCGCGGTGGAAGCCAAAGTGGGATCAAAGCCGTAGGTGATGGCCCAGCCGTCGGGGATGCCGTCGTTGGCCGAGGACCATACCAGCGGGTTGAGGCCATATTCGTATTCCTGGATATCCGTCAGACCGTTGCCAGAGTGAGAGCTGGTGGCGGTGACGGCGGAGAGGCTACCGAAGTGGGCGCGGACCCAGATGTCGGGCAAGCCGAGGCCGACGGTATCAGTGGCAGCGCCCGTGTAGGTTTCGATGGTGCCGCGCGGGGTCAGATCTTTCCCGGTGAAGCCGGCGAAGTTCGTGGCGTAGCGGTGCACTTTGAAGACCTCGTTCAACCATTGCCCAGCCATGTGCGGATCGGGCGGGATGGTGGAGCCTTGGGCCAGTGGGGTGGAGGTCTCGGGGTTGATGTAAGACCAGACCGTCGTGCCGTTGGTGGTGACCTCAAACAGCGTGCCGTGTGTCCCATGTGTAATAATCGTGTTGCCGTTCGGCTCGCGTTCGGCGCCCCCGATGTCGGAGCAGTAGAAGTTGGTCGCGGGATTATTGGTGTAGGTCCAGTAAAGGCTCGTTGGGCCAAAGGCGGCACCGGCCGTGCGCAAGTAATTGCCGTAGGCGTCCACCGGCGGGACGATCTCGTCCACGGAGGTGTAGCCGCGGCCACCATTACCATTGTTGAAGATGAGGATGTGGCCGGCGCCGGGGCAGTTGTTCGGAATCCAAGTGCAGCAATGCTGCTGCCAGAGAATCTCGTTAGCCAGAGTGCCGAGTTTGTATTGGACGGGATTACCCCAACGGTAGAGCAGGTCGCCACCTTTACCGTAGGTTCCACCGGTATGGCCGGCGGCTTGGGCGGTGGTGGTGCTGTGATCAATGACCCAGATTTCGCTGTTGCAACGGCAACTGATCAAGATCTGGTCAAACTGCGGGTTGTAGTCAATCCCGTTGAAATGGTTCCAAAACTGCTGGTTTTGTCCGCTCGGAGGATTGGCGTTGATGAGGCCGACGTTGTTGCTGACCACGCCGTAGTTGCTCTTGCTATTGTCGTAATCCTGGATGAGGTGGTCCCAGACGTGCCATGCCCAGACGATGTTGCCGCCATAGGGCCGGGTTGGCTGAACTTCATAGATGGCGTCGGGGAGCATGAACCCGCCGTTAGTGGTGATCGCGGACACGCACAGGTTAGGGTTGAACCCGGCGGCGATGACATCGGCCAGCGATTTACATTCGCAGACGATCATGATTAGGTTGCCGTTGGGAAGAACCTTGAAGTCGTGGTGGCTCATGTTGGTGCTGGTGTTCAGGTCGAAGGCCCAAACGAGGTTGCCTTCCCAGTCACGTTCCTCATGGCGGCCCCCCTCGCCGCCACCGGTGGAAAGGATGGTTTGCACGGAGCACTCGCGGAAGTAGTGACCGTTCGTCATCAGGTAGTCTCCGCGGCCAGGACAATACTGGCTCGTCCATTTGTGGACATACTGGCCGGCGTCGTTGAGGAGGTAGGCAGTGGTCCCCTGCATTGGGGACATCAGCGTGTAGCCTGGGCAAGCATTGGTGGCGTTGAGGAACAAGCCGACGGTTTGCGTGAGTTCCTCCGGCCGCATGACGCGGAAGCCGACTTGGAACCAGCCTGTGTCGGGGTTGCCGTCGGGCGGGGTACCCAGCGACCAGGATGGGTCGCGGTTGGATACCCGGCTGTACCCGTAGAACTGCTGGCCTCCTCCGTTCCACCAGGTGCCGCCGCGCAAACCGCGGTAGGCCACGTTGCCGTGGTCGGCGAAGATGTCGCCGCTTACGGGTCCGGGCGGGTTGGTAACGATGTTGTTGTTGGTGCAGTAAGCATAGTAGGCACTGGCATACCAATCGTTGACCCACTCCCAGACGTTTCCCGCCATATCGTAGAGGCCGAACGGGTTGGAGCCATCGCTGGTCTGGTATGTGGTCTGGCTCCCGGGCCAGTTGTAATTCGTCGCATATCGGAGTGCGCCATTATAGAAGCCAACCGGTGTCGTGTTGGGATAGTCAGTGGTGGACTCGAACGGATCACCGGAGCTCTCCCAGTTGGCGAATGTGCCGTCGGCATTGCTGTTGGTGCCCCAGGGGAACATGCAATACGGATTGGTCAGGCCGCCGTGCGCGCAGTATTCCCACTCGGCTTCGGTCGGCAGGCGGAAGCCGTTGTTGGTAAAATTGACGTCGCCCGTGGCCAGGTTATAGCACGAGTTGAAGCCGTTGGACTGGCTCAGCCAGTTGCAGTAGGCGATCGCGCCGAACCACAGCACGCTGGTGACCGGGCGCAGGTCGCGATTGTTCATCACGGAGAAGGCATTATTGGCATACTGGATGAAGCTGTAGGCGTTGGCGCCCTGGGTGTAGAAGTAGATGTTGGTGCCGCCGATCGCATAAACGATGTTCGAACGCACCTCGATCAAGCCTTGGGCGAGGGCCGAGTTGAGGTAGGCGCAATACTCGGTCATGGTGACGAGCGTCGTGGACATGTAGAGGGGAGATATGTAGACCGGGTGGAGGGGGATCTCGTCGCTGGGGTGGTCCGGGTCGTAGAAGTTGAAGTGGTCCCCCATGATGTAGCTGCCTCCAGGAATGCGAACGTAATTTGGCGTGAATGAGCTGGTGTAATTCGTGCTGTTGGTCGTGCCGGTCGAGATGCTGAGGGAGATGTCGTCGAGCTGGATTCGATTGGTCGGCGAGCCGCCGGAGAATTGGAATCTGAGGATCAGGTTGCTGACCAGGTCGCCCGGTTGCAGGCTGTAAGTGTATGGCTGAAAGGGGTGGTTCGAGCCGCTCAGCTCTCTCAACCGTGAGGTGAAGCCGGTTCCGGGGTTGAGTTGCATGGTCCAGCCGGCGTTACCGGTCAGGCTGTCGGCCTCCATGCAGAACGCCAGCGTTCCGCTGGTGCCCCGCGCATCGATCCCGAGCGTCGTGGTGATCATGCTGTCGGAGAGGTTGGTCGTGCCGTTCTTGAAGGTCAGGCCACAGGGATTGCCCGCGCCGCAGTTGGCGTTGGTTTCCTGCTCAAAGGGATTGCCGCCGCTGTAGGAGACCGTCCAGGGATTATTACAGCCCGAGCCCGTCCACGGCTTCGCGGCGTTGGTGGCCATCGTTTCGAGGAAAACCACACTGGCGGCGCTGGCACGCCAAGGGCTTGGCGCGCTGAAGGTGACGCACGCAGCAATCAGGACAATGGATATTCGTCTCATAAAAATAGGAAGTCTGTATTCGGAACCTCGGGCATCTCGATGGCTTGGGAGTAGAGATAGGCACCCTTGCAGGCATACTTCGCATCTAGGTTCCTCAGCTTCAGCAGCTTGGCCTTCTGATCTGCTGTCAAGGTGTTGGCGGCCTGTGCGAACGCCTTCGCGTAAGAGTAGGAGATTTCCCCATCGAGCTCGCCATAGCGCCTGGACAGGGCCATTACCTTGTCTTGATCCACGGACGACTCCTTCATGAACCGGCGCAACTCCGTTGCGATGGCTCGCCGCGTCTTCACGATCTCGGCGAGATCCGCCCGCTGCTGGTCCACCAGACCGATTATCGGCGCGCGTTGCGGTTCGTTCAGCGTCGCCAGAAATGCTTCACCGCTGTCCCCGGTGAGGGAGGTGCTGATGGAGTAGTTGGGGTTTCCCATGGCAGGGATGTCCTTCATGTAGAAGGACCCGAAGTAGGTTGCTTGGCGCTCGGGGCAGAAGTAGACGTCGGCATCCACCGATCCCGCATACCAGCTGAACATCTCGCTGGCATAGGTCATCACGGCGACGTGGGCCGTATGGGACATGCCGCGCCGGTCGAGTTGGTCCCCCAGCTCCGGCCACGTGGCCGAGTTGTTGAAGGCCAGCTTGGCCAGGGAGGCCTTCTGCTGTTCCGTGAATGAGCGGATGATGCCACCGAGCACCTGCGCCCGGCGGTAGCTGAGCAACCCGTCAACCTCGAATAGCCCGGCCGTATACTTCATGACCGCCTCCCGGCTGAGGCCGGTCCTGCCGGCTGGGATATCGCCGGAGAGCTGTCGGCAGAATGCCTTGACCAAAGGGAAGCGTTTCTGCGCGAACTCGGTCAGGATGGCCTCTTGCTTTTTGGCCAGAGCCACCAATTGCGCCTTCTGGTCGTCCGTCAGGACGTGGAGGATGTTGTTGGCTGCACGGGGCACGAAGGAGGTGTTGTGGCCCAGCTGGTTTTGGTCCACGTCCCGCATGTATTGGAAGCCGCAGAAATCGGCCACCTTGCCGGGTGGCAGGAAGGTGTTGCCGCCGAAGTTCCCGGTCAGAAAGGCCAGCCCGTCGAATGCGATCGTGCTGAGTTGCGCCCGGTCCGAGATTGCCTGTTCAATCGAGTATTGGCCCTGCCCACGGGAGGCTTGGTCCCCAGGGGGCGGGCGGCGGTTTCGGTCTTGGCCTCGGTTCCTGTCTGGCGCGCGCTCGTTCTGGCTGTTGCCTTGTCCTGGGGGTGGGGCTAGGTCGCGTAGCTTGTCTGGATCGAGCCCTGCGGCTTTGACCGCGTCGTTCAGTGCCGGGCCCCCGTGGAGCCCTGCTTGGCGGAACGCCTCATGGATGGCTTTAGCCTGCTCGGCTGTGAGTGTGCTGGCATCATACTTGGCGAGGATGCTCTGTACCTGGAGCTTCTGTGCATCCGTAAGGACCTCTGTTCCCCCGGACCCAGCCCCGTCGCGTTCAATGCCCTCCGGTGGCGGGGTGCGCTGTCCGTCGCGCGGCCGATTTTCGTCTTGCGCTGTGAGCAGGCAGCTCGATGTGCCGAGCGCGAGAGCGAGGAGGATCATTTTCGTGTTCATATCTTTCGCATTTGTTTTGGTGGTCGCATTTATTAAGGAAGGCTGATTCGGTAGAAATTGTATGGCGGCGTGACGGTAAACACTCCGTTGCTACCGGTCACCGTCACGCTCCCCAGATTCTGCCAGTTCGTGGCCGGAAGGCTGGTGGCGCCCCAGACCGTGGCCGAGGCCGCTCCCGGCGCGGTAAACCCGAACTGTTGCGGTTGTCCGTTGGGAAACAGAGCGACCGGAGTCCCCTTGATGAACGGTGGGTCGACGATGCTGAACGATGCGGCGCTGGCCCCAAACACGGCCGCGTTGGTCGAACTGCTGACCCGAATGGAGTAGTTGGCTCCGGGGACATTGGTTGTGCTTATCGACCAACCATAGGCGCCGACATTGGGGGCACTGCTGGCGAGCCGAACAACACGCGTGGCACCATTATACAGGTCAATCGCGACGTTCTCAGCGATGTTGTTGCTCCACTGGATGAAGTGCAACGCCCCCCTTTGCCACGCCTCTCCGCCCACGGGGCTCGTGAGCTGGATCGTTGGCGAAGCGGTCGCAAAGGAGCTTGTCGCCCAATCGCTGACGCCGCCGTAGTTCGAAACGTTGACGCGCCAGTAATACGTCGTTGCGGCCTGGAGGCTGGCCAGCGTGTAAGTGAGGTTGGTAAGGCCGCTCTGATCCACGACGAGATTGTTGAAGCCGGAATCCGTAGCCACCTGCAAATGATACGAATGGGCGAACCCCCTGTGGGTCCACTTGAAAAGGATGGGCTCATTTTGGTCAACGGAAGTCTGTGTGGCCTGGCCATACAGAATGGGGGCCAGAGGGATTTCCGGCAGGTCCGGATAGGTGAAAATGAATTCACCCAATTGGGTGGTGGATACCTTCAGTTTCTGCGCGACCGGATCGTAAACGGTGGCCAGCGGAGCAAACACACCCTCCCCAACGGTGGGGCGCTGGTAGATGGTTAAATTGGCCGGATTGGAATACAATGGCGTGTCGAAGCTGAAGCTGTTCGGGGGCAGGTTGAAGCTGAGGTCCACTGCCAACGCAGTTATGTTGGTACCGGCAAGGGTGACGCGCTGAACCAGAACCTGCGGGGCCTTCCCGGAAAAGTGCGGGAACCGGACGGCATCATCGTGTGAGCTGACGATCAATTCGTTGCTCGGGGAGCCGCTCACACCGTTCACCGTCACGGCCACACCAGAATTTGGCCCGGTATAAACCTGACCCGCCACGACTCCCTGATACGTATCCGAATGGACCAGGTCCGGAGAGTTCCAGACCAGCTTGTTCATGATGGTCTGGGAAGCAAACCCCGGGGCCGACAGTTCAAACATCACCTGGTTCAGAGCATTGACCTCCGTTAACACCTGGCCGGTGCCCTGCTGGGCGGCAGAAACCCATCCGACATACGTGTTGCCGTTGCTGAACCGTTTGACAATGCCCTCAGTGGGGGTCAGCACATAGGGGTCGTGCACATACTGCCAGACCAGCGTCGCGGTCATGTTCGTCTCATCCAACTGATATTGGACCGCGCGCGAGTAGGTCCGCCCCGCCAAGCTTCCCTGTCCTTGAAGACTGCCATTGTCGAAGAATAGGATGTTGCCGTTGGCCATGCCGTGGATGTTGTGCTGGCCGATGAAGTAATAGGGGGCGTTGGTCGGGTTCTCGCCAATGAATGTGAAATCGTTGGATGTGCCACCCAACCGCCAGATGACGTCGCCCGTGGTCCGGCTGATCTTTAGGATCTGGCAGAAACAGCGGAGCGAGACCAGGTAATTATTGTCCGACGGGTCAATGGTGATAGCGTTGGCGTGCGTCCAGTCCACACTCGCCACATTCATATAGGTGAGCGAGTCGGCTATGGCCAGGTGGTCAATGGCGCGCCACTGAAAGATGATCTGCTGGTTGGCGTCCAGTTCCTGGAAAACTAGGCTACTGAGCACGGCATCCGGTCTGCCTCCGGAGACGACCTGGCTCAGGTTCGTGGGCACACTCTCGCCCTGCAGTAGGATGGCATCCCCGTTGGGCAACAGCTTGAAATCGTGGCCGTCTCCCTTAGGAAACGACCCCACCACGGAGAACGTCTCGTTCCGGAGGAGCCAATTGGTGTTGTTCTCAGCAATCAACCCGGAGGGAGTCACGGTGCGCCACAGCGCGGTAAATGGGGTGGTATATAAAGGGGTGCCGGAGTTATCCAGGACCACGTTGAAATCGTTGGTGGCCGATCCCTTTGCCCCTAAGGTTCCGATGAAATCGCCCGGCGCCACGGGTCCATTGCTGGAAATCACCAGCGTCGGAAAACTCGGCGGCGCCTGACCGTGTGATCGGACCGGGAGGCTGCCCAATACCGCCAAAATGACAACCAGATCCAAACGGATTCTCTTAGCGCTAATGCTTCGTGTCTTCATGTTCAAGGGGATGAACGGAAACAGACGGCTGATTTCTACACGAAGGGCGGAAAAGATGGACCCTCTGATTGGTTAGCGCCTCGTTCGGGCCTGATCAGGGTCCCAACCAAACGCGGTAGAATCTCTGCTGGTAATTGGATGAGTTCCTGTCCGACCAGAGAGACGGCGTCACGGAGAGGTTGGTGGTGTACACATTCGTCCAACTCGCAAGGTTGGTCGATGCCTGGACAGTATAATTCAAGCCGGTCACGCCGTTGATGGCGAATTGGAATCCTCCCTTCGTCGAAGACATTTCCGTTAGCAGCGGTGGTGGGTTGCTCACGGTTGGCGCCGGGATGGTATAACTGTAAGACACCATGCGGTTGGTCGCGCCGACTCCTTCGTCGCTGGGGCGAAAAGAACGCACGTATTCCACGAGGGCGTTGGTGGGCGAGACCGTGACCCGCAAATGGCCGGAACTGCCATAGAAGACTCCGCTTTGATAGTTGTAGCCGATGTTGGTTCCCGTCGCATAATTGGTCGAGTTGTATGGGTAGTGACTTGGCTGGGGCACTTCCTGATAAATGAGATCGGGCGGGCCATTGGAACTGCCACTGGCATAGTAATCCTGCTTGCAAAAGAGGTGGTCGTGGCCGTGAAAGAACACCTGCGCCTTATTGGTAAGCAGGAGGTCGCGTATCGGCATCGGCCAGCCCGGACGGTGGCTGGCGAAACCGTAAGTGCCGTTGGTGTTGAGACCGCCCCACTCAAGATACGGCGAATACTCCAAACCGCCACGCGCTTCGGTGTCAAAGCTGCCGCCAACCAGGTGGTGGGCGAAAACGAACTTGTACTTTGCCGTGCTGGTTTCGAGGGTTGATTTCAGCCAGTAGTACTGATTGGTTCCAAGGGTCCAGGCCCACGGGTCTTTGGACTTGTTTACCGCCTGGTCGCTATACCAGAACGGATCGAGAGTGATGAACAGCGCGTCGCCCCACTCGAACGCGTAATAGGCATCGCGGGGCTGCTGCTGATAGAAGTCGATGTTCGTTGCGCCCGAATAGAAGCCACCCGGAATCGGGCATGGATAATACAGCTCCCGCGCACTGGCGCCCCAGACCGGCGGGTTGGCATGAGGCACGCTGTTGCTCAACCACCAGCCCAGTTCGGGATCGTGGTTGCCATCCACCAGGAACAGCGGCACGGAATGGCCCGGGATGTTGAAAAACTGGCTGCGCACCGCGGCGCACGCTGCGAGAATGCCCGGTTGAGTCATGGTGTAGGGATTGGTGGAGGCATATTTCTCGCCCATGAATGTGTCGCCCAAATCAATGAGGAAGTCAGGCAGGTCGGCGAGGATGTTGGTGAGCGTCTGCTGCCAGACCGCGGGCACCGTGCCTGGAACATCGTTGTAGTGCGGGTCCGCCTCGATGTCGAAGGTGAAGGTGCTGCCGCGGTTTCGCTGGGTGTGGAATTGGCGCTCGGTCCCCGCGCTGAAACCTTGGTCGCCGCTCGCCAGGTAACGGAGCCGGTAGTAATACCGCTGGTCCTTCTGGAGTCCGCTGATCGTGATCTCGCTAGGCGCGCCGTTGGTGAGGGAGTTCGTCGTGGTCTGGGACGTGTAAACGCCCAACTGGGTCCCATATTCGAAATAGACCTGGAGGTCGTTGCTCGCCAGCACGCTCGTGGTGACAGATGTGTCGGTTGGACGCCCCAGCAGCACGTCGTAGATGACCGTGGCGGCGGAGGCCATCAGCGGGTTGAGGAGAAGCAACCCAATCGCGAGCAATCTTGGCTTCATAAGCAACAAGCGTCTTCAGGGGCCGTACAGAAACCGGTAGAAACGGCGGGAGAACCGGGTTGAATCCGGGTCGGACCAAAGGATTGGCGTCACCGAAAGGTTGGTGTTCAAAATGGTGCTCCAAGTGGCAAGATTGGTTGAAGCCTCCAAGGAGTGCTTTTGGAACAGAGTGCCGTTCAGCATGAGTTGCGCCTGGCCGTTGGTGAGCGTGATGCCATTGACCTGCGGCGAGTCAATCACGTAGCTGTGGCCAATCATGCCGCTATACTGGCCGTTGGTCTCGGCCGCCGGCAGATACATGCGTACGTATTCCACTTTCACCTGCGCCGGAGACACGGTGACGCGCGTGTAACCGGAGCCGTTCGTCACGATGTAGCCGCCGAGATAATAGGCGTCCGCGTTGTACAACGTGTTGGAGGGATCGGCCGGGAGAGGCAGTTCCTGGTAGGTGACGCCGTCGAGTTGCTGGTGCGCTTCCAGGTGGTCGTGACCCTGGAAAAAGATCGTGCAATGATTGGAAGCCAGCAGTTGGTGAATCGGCGTGGCCCACAGCGGCCGCTCGGCGGGCAAGTCGTAGGTCGTGACATTGGTGCCGAAGTTCTCCGTTGATCCGCGGACACTGTAGCCGCCCCATTCATAATCCTGGGCTTCTTCGATGCCGCCCCGGCCCGTGCCCAGCACATGATGAGCGAAGACGAATTTGTATCTGGCGGTGCTTTGTTCGAGAGTCGTTTTCAGCCATTCATACTGGGAATCGCCGTGCGTGACATCCCAGACGTTCGTTCGCTTGGCGCCGGTGCCGTGATCGTCACCCAAAACATTGTCCACGCAGATGGGGGAGGACCAGTAGGGATCGAGGGTGACAAAGAGGGCGTCACCCCAAGTCCAGGCGTAGTAGTTCCGCAGCAAGCCGATGAACGGCACGGGATTGGTGTTGCCCGTATAGAAACCGTCGGGGGCCGGCTCCGAGTAGTAGCTGTTGCGGGCATTTTGGGCCCAGACCGCGACGTTATTAGAGGTGCCATCCAGCAGGTATGCTGCGGCCTGCTCGTGGTTTCCGTTCACCAGAAAAACCGGCGCGGAGCAGCCGACCAGGCCCAGATAAGGGCGCTGGAGGATATAACGATAGGTGACGTTGCTGGCGTTCAGACTGTTGGCCGGTATGAGATCGACACTGAAGTCGTCGCCGATGGTCATATAGAAATCAGGCTGGTCCGAGGCAGCGTGGACCAAGGTGTTGCTGTAGAGTTGAAAGTCGAACATCTTCCCGACCCGCTCCGGGTGCGAATCACCCTGAATACAGAAAGTGAAAGTGCTGCCCGGTGGCCGTTGCGTGTGGAAGGTGTGCTCGACGTCGGCCTCAAAACTGGTTTCGCCGGCATATTGCAAACGGAGGCGGTAATAGTAGCGGGTGTCCGGCTGCAGCCCGGTCAAAACGACCTCGAGCGGCTGGCTGGCAACGAGGTTCGTGACGACCGTTTGCCGGGTGTAAACCCCCGTCGCTGTGCCGTACTCAAAATAGGCTGCGGCGTTGGTGTCCGAAAGCGCATTGATGGCGATGGAATTGACGGTGGGCCGGCCAAGTACCAGCGAACCACTGAATGAGGCAAATACCGAAGTCGCGGCCAGGACGCAGGCCGCGCAGATCAATGCCCGAATGAAATGCATGGGGCTAAACATTTTCGTCATCGTACTCGTTCCAGTTTTATGCGTGAAGGGACAACCGGATTCCGACCCTCAGCCCGGATGAAGCATTGCTGGGCGTTCATCGATCTGCGTTCTCAGTTCGTTTCACGATCGTCGCCCATCTCACACTTGAACTTGCCCACCGGAATCACCGCGAGGCCACGCAGCTTCGCCCGTGCCAAAGAGCCGTCGGGGCCGGGCGCCATATCGCCAGCCATCACTCCCGACAGCACCATCAATAGTGCCCTGTTCATAATATCCAAGAGGTTAAACGGGAAGGCGGCCTTAATTTCTACAGGCGAAGCGACCGAAATAAAGCTGCCGATTTCTTCGAATTCTTGTAGAAAGTGACAGGTTCTATGCGTTTTAACCATCATGGCAAACGGGCATGACCGGCGATTCCAGCGTCGGGATTGAACAGCTTGACCGCCGCCTGCGGGGAGGTGACACGCAGGCGTTGGCCGAGCTGTTCTCCCGCGAACGGGAGCGCCTGTGGCGGATCATTCACTTCCGCCTGGCCGAGCCCCTGCGGGGGCGATTAGGGCCTGAGGACGTGCTGCAAGAAGCGTTCCTGGCCGCCAGCCAACGCCTGAACCATTATGCAAACAGTCCAGCAACGTCGCCGTTCATCTGGCTGCGCATGATTGTGAACCAGACTCTGGTTGACCTGCACCGGCAGCACCTGGGGGCACAGATGCGGGATGCTGCCCGTGAGGTCAGCCTCGACAGCGTCCCTTACGCCCAGGCGACCTCGGCATCGGTGGCGATTCAACTGGTCGGGGCTTTCACGTCGCCAACTGGCGCTGCTGCGCGTGCGGACGTGTTCAGCCTGGTGCAGGCCGCGATTGAGCAGATGGACCCCATCGACCGCGAAGTGCTTGCCTTGCGGCATTTTGAGGAACTGACCAACAGCGAGGTGGCTGAGGCGCTGGGCATTGAGCAGAAGGCGGCCAGCATTCGCTACGTCCGGGCCCTGCGCCGGCTCAAAGAAATTCTGGCCCAGGTGCCCGACCTGGCGACGCGAGCATAGCATGGCGGACCTGAACACAGAACGCGACCCATTGGAGATGCTGGCCGCTGAATACATGGAGCGGCTGCGGCAAGGTCAGCGTCCGGACATCGAGGATTACGCGGCGCGACACCCGGCCCTGGCGGAGGAGATCCGCGAGCTTTTCCCCACCATCGCCGTCACCGAACGTTTGAAGGCGCGCCAGGCGCAGTCCAGCGGCGGGCGGGCGACCTTGGGGCCGGCGCGACCGGAGCGTTTGGGCGACTTCCGTCTCATTCGCGAAATTGGGCGCGGCGGCATGGGCGTGGTCTTCGAGGCGGAGCAGCAATCGCTGGGGCGCCACGTGGCCGTTAAAGTTCTCCCTCGGCAGGTGCTGCTGGACGAGAAACACCTCAAACGATTTGAGCGTGAAGCCCGCATCGCGGCGAATTTGCATCACACGAACATCGTCGAGGTGTTCGGCGTGGGGGAGCAGGATGGTTTTCACTACTACGTGATGCAGTACATTCGGGGCGTCGGGCTGGACGCGGTCATTCCTCTGCTCGCGAAAATGGCCTGCAATCAGTGGAGCAGCGAGCCACAGCCGGCCCCGGCATCAGCGACGATTCCCGCTGCAGAAAACGCGCTGGCCGAAGCGGCCGCGCGGCAGTTGATTGGTGATGGAGCTGGGCTTCGCCCTGAAGATCGTCTGGGCCCACATTACTGGCAGAGCGTGGCCCGAATTGGTTTGCAGGCTGCCGCCGCGCTGGAATACGCGCACAGCCAAGGGGTGCTGCACCGCGACATCAAGCCAGCCAACTTGCTGCTCGGGGCCCAGTGTACTGTCTGGCTGGCCGATTTCGGTTTGGCGAAGGCGGCCCAATCCGAGGACGTATCGCTCTCGCGGGACATCGTCGGCACACTGCGTTACATGGCTCCGGAACAGTTTCGCGGCCAAGCCGAGTACCGGAGCGACATTTACAGCTTGGGGCTAACCCTCTACGAGCTGCTGGCTCTGCGGCCCGCTTACGAAGAGACCGACCAGAGCCGATTGATCCAGCGCATCACCCAGGGGCCTCCACCGCCACCAAGCGCCACAAGCCTGGGAATTCCGCCGGACCTTGAGACTATCATCCTCAAGGCGGTAAGTCACGACGTCGGCCAGCGTTACTCATCGGCGGCGGCAATGGCTGACGACCTGCGCTGCTTTCTCGAAGACCGGCCCATCCGCGCCCGGCGGGTGGGCCCCGTGGAAAGGTTGGGCCGCTGGTGCCGCCGGAATAGGACCCTGGCCAGCCTCACGGCGCTGACGTTCTTCCTGCTCATCATGGTTGCGGTGGTGGCATCCATCGGTTACGTCCGCACAAAACGCGCCCTGCGAGGAGAAGCGTTGGAGCGCGCCAAGGCCGAAGCTAACGCCAGCCTCGCGATCGAAGCCCTCGACCGGATGTTCGAGCGATTCTCCCCGACTCGAATGCGGATTCTTCCGCAAGGCTTCCTGGAAGGGGCCAGGGGCGAAACCATCGATGTTCCCAGTTCCCCGATTCTGTCCAGAGAAGCCGCCGCGCTGCTGGAGGAGATGCTGCCGTTCTATGACCGGCTGGCGCAGCAGACTGGAAATGATGGCAAACTGCGCGCCGAAACCGCTGAAGCCAACCGGCGTGTGGGTGCCATCCGCCAGCGCCTGGGCCAGTTCGATGAGGCGGTCAAGGCGTATCGGCGAGCTATCGCTCTCGACGAGGAATTGCAGGCAGGCTCGTCTGCAAACCCGCTGCTCAAGCGGGAAATGGCGCAAATCGAAAATGAACTGGGTCGGCTATACACCGCGCGGCAGCAGATGGCGCAGGCCCGTGAAGCTCACATGGCCGCTTTGGCTCTGCTGCAAGGCGATAGCGCATCGCCGTCCTCCCCAGCCACCGTGCGATTCGAACTGGCGCGCACGCACTATTTTCTTGGCAACCAACAGCGCCCACTCCCGGCGGCGGATCCGCGCCAAGGGGTTGGTCCGGCTCAGATTTCCGATGAGCAACGCGACCATCTGGCCAAGGCCGTTTCGTTACTTAAGGCCCTCCCGCCTTCACCGGCCGCCAACCCGGAATACCAGCATCTGCTGGCCCTGTGCTATCTGGAAGGAGCCGCCGTGGGGGATGATCCCCGCCCGGAAGCCAGAGGGGGTGCCGAGCGCGCCATTGAGATTCTCGAAGGCTTGGTTAAGAACTCTCCGGGCATTCCCGATTATGCCTATGACCTGAGCGAAGCTTACGCGAGGATTCACATTCCGCGACCTCCCATTCCTCCCGAGGCTCAAGGGGCGGTCGAGGATCGGTTAAGCAAATCCCTGGCCCTGCTCGAAAAGCTCGTCGCCCAGCATCCAGACATTCCTGACTTTCTTGCCGCCCAAGCACGCATCCACGACAAGCTGGGTTCGTTTTACCGTCAGACGGAACGCTGGGCCGAGGCGGAAGAGCAGTTCCGCAAAGCCATTGCGATCCAGGCGCCCCTGGTGAAGCGATTCCCCGACGCGCCCTATTATGGGCTTTGGATGGCAACCTTCCGAATCGCCCTGGCCGATGCCCTGATCCGGCGCGACCAACCGCGGGAGGCCCGCACGGCACTGGAAGAAACCATTTCAGCGCTGATGCGCCAACTGGAACAGAGGCCCGATTTGCCCCCTCCCCACGGCCTGCTCGCGCTGGGTTATTCCAAGCTTTCGATTGCTTTGCGCCAACTCGGAGAAAAAGACGGAGCCGACGAAGCGGCACGCAAAGCTGAGCAGGAACAAAGCGCAGTCTCGCATTCACCCTGAGCAATCGGTTTTGAAACCATTAGTCCGCAGACTGCACAATGACCTGACGAACCGAATGAAGAGAAGAGACATGAAACGAAAGGTTTGCTTCCTGACGCTCGTGTTCGGCTTATCCTTGTGCTTTACCCCGGCTTTGGCGACCGTTACCAATGTAATCCAGACCATCAGTCCGTCCTCCGCGCCGCAAGCCACAAACGGTCTGGTGGTCACGTTCACGTTGAGCACCTCGGCGCCCCCGCCGCCGCCCGCGAACATTCAGGTGACCAGCGTCCTTATAGGCACGAATGCCGCCACCGCCTTCTCGCGGCCTGAAACCAACAGCGTGACGAACATCGTCGTCGCCACGTTTGATATCCCCAACCAAGAACCCGTCGGCAACAAAGATGTTTTGATACGATATCAGGGCACCAACGTCGTCACCTTTAAGGCGAGTGGCTTCTACGTTTCACCTGCCACCACCATCGTGGCAGGCTTCACCGCCTCGCCCACCAACGGTGTGCCGCCCTTGACGGTGAACTTCACTGACGCCTCCACGCCCAATTTCACCAACCGACTTTGGGATTTCGGCGATGGCTCGACGGACACCGGCACCAATCCGGTCCACACCTACTACAGTTCGGGCAGCTACAATGTCAGCCTGACGATCTGGGGACCGCTCGGCTCGAACACGCTGACCCGTGCAGGGTTCATCCTGGCGTCACTGCCACCCACCAACGGCGCCTATGTCGTGGTGGATACCGCCCAGACCAATTGCTACAACAATTCGGGCGTCATTCCGGCGCCCGCCCCGGGGCAACCCTTCTATGGCCAGGACGCGCAGATCCAAGGCCACCAGCCGGCCTACACCAACAACGGCGACGGCACGATCACCGATCTCAACACCGGCCTGATGTGGGTGCAGGCGCGCGGCACGCAGCAGGTCACGTGGGCCTACGCGGTCTCAAACGTCGCCTCCTGCAGGGTGGGCGGCTACAGCGACTGGCGGATGCCGACCATCAAGGAGCTCTATTCGCTGGCTGAATTCACCGGCGCCAACGGCCAAAGTTTTACCAACACCGCCGGCTACATTCCGTTCATTGATACCAACTACTTTGGCTTTGCCTACGGCCCCGGCACCTCGGACAACGTCGGCTCGCGCGTCATTGATGCCCAGGACTGGTCCGCCACACCCTATGTGAGCACGGTGATGAATGGCCAGGCGGCGACGTTCGGATTCAACTTCACGGACGGGCGCATCAAAGGTTATCCGCCTGCGAACTCGAACTACGTGCGCTACGTTCGCGGCAACACCAGCTACGGCCTCAACAACTTCGTAAACAACGGCGACGGCACGATCACCGACAAGGCGACCCGGTTGATGTGGTCGCGCAGCGACAGCGGCGCCGGCATGAACTGGTCGAATGCGCTGGCGTGGGTGCAGGCGCAAAATGCGGCGAAGTATCTGGGCTATAACGATTGGCGGCTCCCGAACTCAAAGGAGCTGCAGACGATTGTCGATTACACGCGGTCGCCTGACGCGACACTTTCCGCTGCGATCAACCCGGTATTCAACTGCACGGCCATCTCGAATGAGAACCAGCAGTTGGATTGGCCCTGGTATTGGAGCAGCACCACGCTGGTGACCAGCACCAACAACGCGGAGGGGGTGTACATCTGCTTTGGCCGGGCGATGGGTTACCAGAACGGCTGGGTGGATGCCCACGGCGTCGGCGCGCAACGCAGCGATCCCAAAGGCGGCAGTCTGAGCAGCTACACTTATGTCCCCTATGGCTACTACAGCTCGCTGGCTCCGCAGGGCGACGCCATACGTATCTACAACTACGTTCGGCTGGTGCGCGATATTCCGGTCACCAATACCTGGCGGTTTGCCTTTGTCGGCGATACGCATGTTCCGCTGACTGCGATCCCGGCAGAAATTGCCTCGGCGGTCGTCAACGATGACGCCAAGTTCCTCATCATTGCCGGCGACGTCACCGAATCCGGGACCGATTGTTCCCTCAGCACGTTTACGAGCCAACTCACCACCTGGCGCAGCGAAATGGCGCCACTGGCCAACAGCGGCATCCCCTTGTATGTGGTTCGCGGCAACCATGAGGACGACGTTCCCAACGGTCTGGCCGAGTGGACCAACTTCTTCAGCGGCGCTTACTCCATGCCTACCAACGGCCCGGCTGGGGAGATTGACCTGACCTATTCGACTGCGCTCACTTACAGCAACGCCCTGTTCGTCGGCTTGGATGATTACGTCAACATCCACGAGGTTGACCAGCCGTGGTTAAATCAGCAACTGGCCAACAATCGCCTGCCGCACATCTTTGTCTATGGCCACGAGCCGGCGTTCAAGGCTTTCCATACCGACTGTCTCGGCTCCGAGCCCAGCGCGCGCAACACCTTTTGGAGCAGCCTGACCTCCGCTGGTGCGAAGGTTTATCTCTGCGGGCACGACCACTTCTTTAACGTCGCCCGCATTGACAATGGTGACGGGAACCCGACGAACGATCTTTACCAGTTCATCGTCGGCACCGGCGGCAGCACCAACTGGCCGCCCCAGCTCTATAATTGCAATGGCACCAACGCGCCTTATACACCCATCAACCTCTGGAACATCACCGAAACCTACGGCTACCTGCTGGTGGAAATCAGCGGCCCGGGCACCAACGATCTTGGGGTCACGATGACTTGGAAACAGCGCACCTACGACACCAGCACGGCTTCATACATCTACGTCGCCACGACCAACGTTTTCACCTACAGCGCCGTCAACCGCTCTGTTGACAGCGTGGGCGACGGCATCCCGGATTGGTGGCGGGCGCAATACTTCGGCGGCACCGGCACGACGACCAACAGCTCCTCCTGCGCCACTTGTGATCCAGACCACGATGGGGTGGACAATTACCACGAGTACATCGCCGGCACGAACCCCACCAATGCGCTGTCGTATTTCCAAGTCCAAAGCGTCTCCAACAGCGCGAGCGGTCTGACGGTGTTCTACCAATCCTCGTGGGGTCGGAACTACACCTTGTATTTCACGACCAACCTCGTTTCCGGCGCATGGTTGCCTGTCCCTTCGCAAGCCGCCATTCTTGGCGACGGCGGGGTGGATGCGCTGACGGATAGCGCCGCAGCGACGAACACGGTGCATTTCTATCGCGTTGGCGTGAGTGTGCCCTGACAAAACGTGGTTGCCTTGCCTCCTGCTCGACCCCGTCCAAAACCAGGTTCCTTCATGATCGCCGTAGTCACCCCCTCCGGCAAATAGCTGCGGGCGGGCTTGCCGCTATCGGGGCCTCCTGCAATTGAAGCAGAACGTCCACCCATGCCGGAGCAGAAGAAGACAACCGGGTTCCATGTCATGGGGGCATCGCCTCCTGCCGTTTGTGACTGCTGTGGTGACTTCTCAGGACTAGCCGGAGGCGGCAGTGAGAAAGCCCTGATTTCACTGGCGGCATCGGGGAGTCTGGCTGCGGCAGAATTGAACCGGCGTTTCAAATCACGGGAGGGCTCCGGTTGCTCTGCCGTTGCTGGCCGCTCGTCTGCCAGACCCTTGGCGTCCGGAGTTCAAATGGCGGAGTTGCCGTAATGCGAGAGGTTGCCTCGGTACCAGACAAGGTGCGTGCATTCCTGGCACCTGGGTTTGGGAGGCTGGTCCAGCATTCCGATTTCTTCGAGGCCCTTCTTGGCCATCTCTGAGGGTTGTCCGAGGTGAGACAACGCACTCCGCTGGTGATGGAACGGTTCCGTGCGGTTGCGGCACTCAAGTGGATACTTGTGGTTCGGAAGGTCGATCTCGGCGGTCGAATTCGTGCTGTTTCCGTCTTGCCACTAAGCCTGAAATAGGCTAAAAAGCTGCTCGAAATCGCTGTTTTTGCCGCCCTCTGCCGCCTCCTGCCGAACCCCTCAAAAAGCCCAGAAAAACCGCTATTTTCCTAGGAAACTCAAGTGTTTAGGTGACTTCGGATCAGAAGGCTGCGGGTTCGGTCGGCGTGATTAGCTACTCACGCCTCCCGCTCCGAAGTCAAAGGGGCATTTCGCCGGGGCATTTCGCCGGCGTCCACGCGCCGGGAATCCCTTCGAAGATCTAGCCGGCGACGATAGCTTCGGTTGACGGTTCGGGCGCGTCGCCCTTGGGAACGACCTCGGCTCCTCCATTCGACTTGAGGTCCGCTTCGGGTGGCGGGCTGAACCCGTTGTTTCCCACGTTGATGACCGCCGTGGTCGTATTCCGCCAGTTGAGATGGTGATCGATGAGGAGGCACTGCTCAATCCCGTAATGACTCAGGTTCTCCTTGAGCTTTTCGAAGAACGGGATCAGCAGTTCCATGTTCGCCTCGTCGATGTGCGTGCTCGGTTCGTCGAGGATGAGCACATGGACCCGGGGCAGTATCATGCGCTGGAGCGCGATGCGGAAGGCGATGCCCACCAGATTGGAATAGCCGCCGCCCAGCGCCAGGGCCGAGCTTTCCTGCGCGTTGCGATCCTCCACCATGAACTCCAGGTCCGCCCCCAGGTGCAGCTTGACCGGCAGCCCCATTTCGCTGAGGAGCAGATTGGTCTGGCTCAGGGCTTCCTGGAAGAAGCCGGTCAGGAATTTCTGCGGCCCGTTATCATAAGACAGGAACGCGCTGACGGCCTGCATATCCGCCACGTTGCGGGTTTGCTGGTCGAACCGCTCCTGTTCCTTCTGCAGTTCGTTCCTTTGCCCGCGCAATTTGCCGGCCTGTTCCTGGAGCAGGTTGATCTCGGTGTTGAGCCGCTGGATTTGAGCGAGGGTCTGTTGAAGTTGGGCGATACGTTCTTCTTGGGTCTGCCCCCAGACGAGGACCTCGACCTTTTGTTCGGCGGAGGCAATTTCGTTCTTCAACGCTTCGACGCTGCGGAGCCGCTCAAAACGGTCCGTCCAGTCGCGGCTGGCCTTTTGGAAAGCATCCTGTGCCTGATTCAATTCCCGCTCACGAGCCTGGCAAAGCTCCGGATAATCCGCTTCGGGCTGGTAGTCTTCCGGCCTGGCACCTAGGTCTTGCTCCAGCTCGGCGACCTGGCGCTGGAGCGTTTCGATCTGCTGCTTCAACCGGGCACCCTTGGTCGCACGGTGGCCGGCCTCGGTCTGTCGCTGCAGCAGCTCGCGGATCCGTTGGTTGCCCTTTTCCAGGTCCTGGGCGAGTCGGCCGTCTTCGGCGGCTTGCTCCTGGTCGGCTTCGGTCTCGGAGGCGATCTGATCGCGCAAGGTCCGGGCCTCCTGCACCGGCGGATTCATGGCCTCTCGCACCTTGTGGTAGCCCGCAATCACGACCCCGACCTGCGCGATTTCGCTTTCCGGCAACTGGAATGCGGCCATTTGAGCGGCCAACTCGCGTCGCTTCTCAGCACAGGCGCTTTCGGCGTTCTGCATTTGCTCCCGCATCTTTGGAATCTCGGCTTGGGCTTGGATCCACTTCTGATACTCGGCGGTAGCCTCCTGTGACTTGCTCACGTCATGCTGCAACTCCTTGGCTTGAGCGTCGAGTTCACTGCGGCGCTGGAGGAGTGCGGCCGTCTCCCAAGCCTGCTGGCAGAGCGGGCAGGTGTCGGCCGCGGCAGCGGCGTGCCGGTGAAGGCTGACGATTTCTTGCAGTTTGGCTTCGCTGGCCTGGCAAGCCTTTAGCATTTCGGCGGACGGACGGGGCACCTTTTCCAGCTGGGCGAGCCTTTCTTTCTGCCGATTGAGGGCCTGTTCCTGGCCCTGTAGTTGGTAGTTAGAAGTCTGGAGCTGCGAGATTTGCTCCGAGGAAAGCTGATACCAGTTGGTGCTGTGTTTCAGGTCGGTGATCGTCTTCTGGCTCAGGGCGATGCGTTCATCCAGTTTCTCGAGGTCCTTGCGGAGCTGCTCCAACGCCGCGTCCGCCCGGGCGATTTCGCTCCGGCGTTTGAGCATCGTCTGAAGCGCAAGGCTGTTCTCCTGTAGCTGCTGGCTGTAGTTGGCGGTGTCTTCCGGCAGCCCGGCAAGTTCTTTTTGGGCTAGCTCTAATGCGTGGCGGGCTTTCTCCGCCT
>Ga0187880_1000959_pt1 | contig 23725 bp, 16 predicted proteins | sample June2016WEW_19_4_FD_132998 | JGI IMG/M metagenome (GOLD analysis project Ga0187880, IMG submission 132998) | Peatland microbial communities from SPRUCE experiment site at the Marcell Experimental Forest, Minnesota, USA - June2016WEW_19_40 | ecosystem: Environmental > Terrestrial > Soil >... | reverse complement strand
CAATCAGCCGCCACGCACACTGCTGGTTTCAAGTCCACGCCCATCGGAAGGCAAAACGACGGTGTCCGTGAATCTGGCGATTTCGCTCGCGCAACTGAATCAGCGCGTGCTGATCATCGATGGCGACATGCGGCGGCCCAGCATTCGCAAGGCGCTGGACATCGCGAATGGCATGGGATTGGTGAGTTATCTCACGGGGCAAAAAGATTGGCGCGCGGTGGTGTTGCCGTCGGGCATCGAGAATCTGGATGCGCTGGTGTGCGGTCCGGTGCCGCCGAATCCTGCCGAACTGCTTTCCTCCGACCGCATGCGCGTAATGCTCGATGAAGCGCGCGCCGAATACCAATTCGTGATCGTGGATTCGCCGCCGCTGCTGAATGTTTCCGATGCGCGCATTCTCGCCACGCTGGTGGAAGGCGTGATCCTGGTGGTCAAGGGCGGCGTCACGCCGCGGGAATTGGCGCAGCGCGCGCAAAGCTACGCCGAAGACGTCGGCGCGAACCTGATCGGCGTGGTGCTGAACAACCTGGATGTCCGCGCCGGCGACGACTACTACCGATATTACCGGTACGACTACTACGGGGAAGAAGAACACGAACACGCGGCGCAAAGCGCGACGGCCTGAGGGTTTCGTTCAAAACGATCGATTTGATCCCGGCGCATTGATCAGCACGGCGCGCCGAAAAGATGCGAGGAGAGCGCGATGCAAATCTTTTTGGACTCCGCCGATGAAAAGGAACTGACGCACTGGCTGGCCGAAGGCGTGGTGGACGGTGTGACCACCAACCCCAGTATTTTGCTGAAGGATGGCGCGGGCGAGCTTGAGTCTACGACGCGGCGTCTGGCGGCGCTATTGGGACACCGCCCGCTTTCCATCGAAGTCACGGCGACCGAACCGGCACAGATGATCGCGCAGGGGCGGACGTTTTCGCGCTGGGCAGCGAACGTCGTCGTGAAAATTCCGATCGTCACGCAGGACGGCGATTCCTGCCTGAAGGTGATCTACGCGCTGAGCCGCGCGGGAATCCCGGTGATCGCCGACGGCGGCGAGCGCGTCGAGATACGCCACCAGTGCTTCGCGGTCCGCTGGCACCGCGCGGCGCAGCACTTCGTGCGTATCGACGCCCGCGCGCCACAGCTCGGCGAACACATCGGCGCGCATGCCGGGATCGGCCGCAATACCCAATCGCAGCGCGCCCAGCGCGTCGTCGATGCGCCCCTGCCGCAAGTAGTATTCGCCGAGCGCGCGATTCACGTCCGGCGAAAACGGGAACAACGCGCGCGCTCGCAGATAATCCGGCTCCGCGCTTTCGGGCTGGCCCGCTTCGTCCTCGCTCATGGCCTGCTCAAGCCAGTAGGTCGCGTCGCCGGGCTCAAGCTGCGTGGCCTGCCGCCGCAACTGCAAAGCGCGCGCGCGCGCGTCTATTCCCCCGGCAAGCTCATACAGACGCGCCAGCGCCGCATCGTTTTCGGCATTCGCAGGAGCCCACCGGATTGCGCGCGCAAGATCCCGCTTGCTTCCGCGCCGCGAGTACCACGCCGCAACGCCCACGCGCGCCGAGCCCCATGCGGCGCAAGCCAGCGCCACAGTAAGCGCAGCACGCCACACCCAATCGATCCTGTCGGTGAGTGGACGATGAGCATTCATTTGCGAAGCGCTATCGGCATTTTGAGATTCCCAGTCCGACTCGAAATCCCAATCTGGAATCGACTTTGACGGCGCGAGGCCAACACACGGCCTGCACGTAGCCCGCAGTTAAGAATGAGCAAGAACCATGCCAGAGGAGGAGAAAACCAGGTTACTTCCAGATCGCCACAATCAATTGCGCCGCGCCCAGCACAAACAGCAGCGCCGCAAACGCGCGGCGCATACGGTCGGGCGTCAGCTTCTGCGCCAGCCAACTGCCGAGAAAGCCGCCCAAGAAAACACCCGGCATCAGCAGCAATCCGAAAATCCAATCCACTTCGTGCGCGTGCGCGTAATTCAGTAGCCCCAGCAGACCTGTCGGCGGCACCAGCGCCACTAGCGTGGTTCCCTGCGCGCGATGCTGGTCAAACGAAAATAGCAGCACCAGCAGCGGCACCAGAATCACGCCGCCGCCCAGTCCGAACATTCCGCCCAGCACGCCCACGCCGCACGCCACCAGCAGCAGCGCTCCCCAGTGCACCAATTGTTTATGCTGCATCGGCCGCCTCCGGCGGGGGCGCGGCGTGCTTGTGTTTGCGTCTCCACAGCAGCACGGCGGCGACCATCTGGAACAGCGCGAAATACGCGCGCAATTGGCGCGATGCGATTCCAATGGCCAGCACGCTGCCGAAATATCCGCCCAGCAGAAATCCCAACGCGCACAGAATGCCCGCGATCAAATCCACTTCGCGCCGCCGCCAGTAGACCAGCAGCGCGCCGATGCCCAGCGGAGGAATTTGCATCAGGAGCGAAGTGCCTTGCGCCACGTGCTGATCGAAGTGCAGCAAATAGACCATCACGGGAATCAACACCACGCCGCCGCCCACGCCCATGAATCCCACCAGGACGCCGACGACCGCTCCCAACGCGATGGCTATCAAATGCAATGGCATGTCCTTTGCGAAGAAGTCATCTTGCGGCAAGTCGCGCGCGTCCGGCAATAGGAATTCGCGTGCCGCCGCGCGCGCATTGTTATAATGATGGCCTTTGCGCCGCCGCTCGCGGCACGTATGGCCACTTTTTTCATCGAACAGTTCGGTTGCCGCGCCACGCAAGCCGATGCCGCCGCCATCGAGCGCCAGTTGCTTTCGCGCGGTTTCAATGTCGCGACCGTCGCGGCCGCGGCGGACGTCGTCGTCGTGAACACTTGCACCGTCACAGCGGCGGCCGATGCGCAGGCGCGCCGCGCGATCCGGGCCATCCATCGCGCAAATCCAGCCGCGCGCATCATCGCCACGGGTTGCTATGCGCAGCGCGCGCCGGAAGATCTCGCCGCCCTTCCCGGCATGGCGTACGTCGTCGGCAATTCGCATAAGCCGGAGATTCCGCGGCTCGCGGAATTCGGCGGAGCTTTCGCCGCCACCGAATCGTCGCCCGCTCGCGCGGACTTCGTTCCCGTGGCGACGCTCGGCGCGCTCGGCTCCGCTCCGCACTTCGCTCCCACGCCGCGCCGCGCGCCGATTTTCGTCGGCGATGCCTTCGCGCTGACCGACGTGCTCGTTGCGCCCATCGAAGGCGGCGAAGCGCGGCACACGCGGCCCACGCTCAAGATCCAGGACGGCTGCAATCATCGCTGCACGTTTTGTGTCATACCGTCGGTGCGCGGCAATAGCCGCAGCCTCGCGCCGGCGCGCGTCCTTGACGAATTGAATGTTCTTGTCGCGCGCGGCTATCGCGAAATCGTGCTGAGCGGAATTCATTTGGGCAGTTACGGCCGCGATCTGGTTCCGCGCGTGAATTTGCTTGCGCTGCTGCGCCTGATCCTCGAGCGCACGCCTCTGGAGCGCGTGCGCCTCAGCTCGATCGAGCCCATGGACGTCACCGAAGACCTGATCGCGCTCGTCGCTTCCACTGCGCGCATTGCGCAGCACTTTCACATTCCGCTGCAATCGGCGTCCGACCGGGTTCTCGCCGCGATGCACCGCTGGTATCGCGCCGAGCATTACGCGCGGCGTCTGGAGTGGATTTCCGCGCGATTGCCAGACGCCGCCATCGGCGCCGACGTGATCGCGGGTTTCCCCGGCGAAACTGAGTATGATCACCGCGCAACGCTCGAATTCCTGCGCGCCAGGCCCTTTACGTATCTGCACGTGTTTTCGTATTCGCCGCGTCCCGGCACTCCTGCCGCCGATCTCGCCGGCCAAGTCGCACCGCTGGAGATTCTGCGCCGCGCCCGCGAATTGCGCGCGTTAGCGGCTGAAAAGAAATCGGCATTCCTTGCGCGGCAAATCGGCAAGACGCTATCTGTCCTCACACTGCGCCGATCGCCGCGCGAAGTTGCGGGCGGCGCCACGCCCGCGGTCTCGAGCAACAACATCGAGGTGCAGTTGCCCGGCGCATGGCCCGCCAATCATATGGTTGAAGCGCGCGCCGTCAGCGTCACGCCCACGGGCCTGGCCGCCGTGCCGTTGGCTGCGCCAGAAGCAGAGCGTCGGCTGGCATGATTTCGTGCGTTGTATGCAGGAGAGAAGCGAGTCTGGGTTCAGCCCTCGAAGATTACTTGAGCGAAGGCCAAATCGCCGCTGTGCGTGATGCTCACCGTGATGTTTTTCACACCCAAATGCTCGGCGATGGCCAGCGTTGCGCCGTGCAGCGCAAGCGTTGGCTTGCCGCTCGCGTGGCGCGCCACTTCGATATCCACCCAGCGCACGCCGTGTGTCCATCCGGTGCCCAGCGCCTTCATCGTCGCTTCCTTGGCGGCGAAACGGCCGGCGTAACGCTCAAATTTATTGTGGAAGCGTTCGCAGTACGCGATTTCGCGCTCGGTGTAAACGCGGCGCAGAAACGCCTGCCCGCGCCGCTCGATTGCGGCACGCAGCCGGCTCACCTCGGCCAAATCCACTCCCAGTCCGACGATCATCGCGGCGTTTGCCCTGCTCTCGCGGCGCTTCCAGCGAATCCTGCGCCGGCCGGCAATTATACATTGCGCGGCGGTACGTTCTCAGCGGCTATGGTGCGATACTTCGTCCGCGCTGCGATGGAATCATCTCGACGGACCGCGATACAGTGACGTCCGTGACGAAAACGACGCGCACGAAGAAGCCGGCCCACAAGTTGCGAACCCCGCGCAAGAAGCACGTGCGGCAAATCCTCGCCGCGCCACCGACAGCCAGCGACGCCAAGAATTGGAGTTCGCGGCGCGCGAACGGTACGTGCACGCTAGCCGCGCAGCCGCTCGCGCGATTGCCGTGGCTCGTTCACGGCTTCAGCACGCGCCTCGATACCATCGGCGGGAAAAAAGCTGCGCCGTTCAATCTTGGCTTCACCGAAAACGATGCGCGCGCCATTGTTGCCGAGCGCCGCCGGCGTTTCGCCGCCGCGATGGGCGCCGCCGATTGGCCGTTATTCACCGCGCGGCAATTTCATTCCGACGTGATTCACATAATCGCCGACGCGCGCGTTCCATCGGAGCCCCCGCGCGCCGACGCGCTGCTCACGCAAGTCCCCGGCATACTGTTGGCCGTGCAGACCGCCGATTGCGCGCCGATCCTGCTCGTCGATACTCGCCACCGATTCACCGCCGCGGTCCACGCGGGATGGCGCGGCACGCTCGCGCGCATCGCGCAGAAAGTTCTGGGCAGAATGCACGTGACGTTCGGCACGCGTCCCGCCGACGTCCTCGCTGCGATCGGCCCGAGCATCGGCCCGTGCTGCTACGAAGTCGGCCCCGAAGTCGCGCAAGCTTTTGCCGGCCAATTTGACGCCGCGAAGGAATGGTTTGCGGGCCCGTTCGATCGCTTGGCGTACGGCGAGGAGCCGAACCCTTTGCCCTGGCTCAACTTGATGCCGCCGGGCCACCAGCCTCCGCCGCCGCGCGTGCATCTCGATTTGCGCGCCGCCAATCGCTGGCAATTGCTCGACGCCGGCGTGTCGCACACGCGCATCGTCGTCAGCCCACTCTGCACCGCGTGCCGCACCGAACTATTGTTCAGCTACCGCCGCGAAGGCGCCGCCACCGGCCGCCTGATGGCCGCAATCGGCCTCCGCCCCTAATGCCCGCGCGGTTCTCTCGACGTTTTCTTTAGGAGGTGGGAGCTTTAGCTCCCACGTAAGCGGCTGGAAGGGAATGGGGCTTTAGCCCCTGGAGTCACTGGGGCTCTGTTTCCACGGTCCGACGCGATACTAAGAAATCGGCAGCACCGGCAGAGCCGTCGCCGAAAATTCCAGCAGCGCCAATTGCCCGCACGCAGCGAACACGTCCTGCCCGCGCGAAAGCCGCACAAAAGCGGACACGCCTTTATCCGTCAGCACGCGCCGAAACTCTTCGACACGCGCCGCCTCGGGCGCGCGATACGGGAGCGCACCCGGATTCCACGGTATCAAATTCACCTTCGCGCGAAGATTCGCAATCAATCGCGCCACGCGCCGCGCGTCCTCCGGCGCATCGTTCACTCCGCCCAGCAACACGTATTCAAATGTCAGCCGCTCCCAGGTTCGCAGCGGGTATCGCCGGCAGGCATCGAGCAGCATCGCGATCGGATACTTGCGATTGATCGGCATCACGGCGTCGCGCTGCTCGTCCGTGGAGGCGTTCAAGGAGATCGCCAGCTTCGGTCGCACCGGCTCGCGTGCCAGCCGTTCGATCCCCGGCACGATGCCGCTGGTCGAAAGCGTCACGTGGCGCGGCGTGATTCCCATGCCTTCGGCGTCCAACATAATTCGCACTGTGGCCATCACCGGCTCGTAATTCAGCAGCGGCTCGCCCTGACCCATCAATACGATGTTCGTGCGTGGAGCCAGCGCCGCGGCGTTCTCGCTGAGCGCGATCAGAACTTGGCCCACGATTTCGCCCGCCGTCAAATTGCGGATCAATCCCAATTGCGCCGTCAAGCAGAAATGGCAATCCACGGCACAGCCGGCTTGCGTTGAGATGCAAATCGTCTGGCGTCCTTCTGACGGCATGAACACAGCTTCGATTTGCGACGCGCGCGCGGAATCTGTCCCGAGCGCCATTAGATAGCGGACCGATCCGTCGGCGGAAGGGAATCGCCGCACTACGCCCGGCGCGGAGATGCGTGCCTCCGCGTACAGTCGCGCGCGCAGCGCCACGGGAAGATTGGTCATCAATGCGAAACCGAAGCGCCGCTCGGCGTAAATCGCGCGGTAGATTTGCTTCGCGCGATACGGCGCCTCGCCCAGCGACGCAACGTACTCGCGCAGCTCTTCAATCGATTTTCCCAGCAGTTCGACCGGCATTGAAGGTTCCGTGGAACGTCGAGCCATGATAACTCGCAGCGCTTCAAAACGCGCGACCAGTGGAATCGAGGCTGGTTGGTGTGCGGAAGAGCCGCTCAAAACCCTCAATCGATAGGAAGGAAGGTTCTAACAACGCGACGGCACTGAGCGTGCGCGGCCAATTTATGGACGACCCAGATCAGGAATATTAATCCCGCCGCAGCCACATTCGTTTCGGCGTCGCTGCCGCTACTAGTGACGGCGTCGGCCAACAGCCCAATCACAGCGACCAGAAGCACAATTTCGACCAATGCTTGCAAGATGCCCCATCCAGCCAGGCGAACGTAAAAGAACTCGCCGCCAGGAATCAGTAGGGTTCGCCAGAACAATTTCTTCTCGTCCCGAAACACCTGTCCACACTGCGGGCAACGGTATACGCCAGCAGCCAGTGGTGCTAGGCACTTTGGGCACAGCGATATCGGACCGGCCGCAGGTGTCGATTCCGCTAGATTCGCATTCAGCAACAACGGCGCCAACGTCACAACCTTCTTGCAAAACGTTGCTTGCATGCGCCAAAGTTTCTCCTTTCCGCCGCTGCGATACCGTAGCGTCAAGTACCGGTTGCCTATGCCCCGCTTCCGAACTTCGGCTAAATCGCCCCACCCGATGCCCTGCACGCCGTTGTCCCACGTCCAGCCGGCCCATCCGGTGCTGCGGATGCGAAAACGCAAGAGGCCGCGGTTGGTGACTACAAGGCACGCTCTTCCGATGAAGAACACGCTCCAGCCAAGAAAATATTGCTCGAATATCGAGGGTTGCGTCTGCGCGAAACCGATCGCCAGCACCACTTCATTCGGGCCCATCAGCCGCGGCAGAACAGATTGCAGCGCGGCCAGCGCTTTCTCCGCGGCTTTCTGCTGCCGGTTGTTGTCGCGCCCCTTCGCGTCGGTGAACACCAAATCCGCGCGCACGTTCACGCCGGACACCGACACAATCTGCGGAACCCGGTCGGGATAAACCTGCTGATTGGAATCGAACATCGCGTGCCTCCAAAGCCTGTCGTAAATCCAAAAATATCTCGCCACGCCGAAAACGCCGCGCCGCAACAGCGGCCCGCACTCTATTCCAGCCGCGCCGCAGCGTCAACAGAACTGCCGCTACAGGCGTCGCCAATGTATAATCTCGCCCCACATGGCGCTCGCATCCGGCACGCGTCTCGGCACTTACGAAGTCGTCGGCCCGCTCGGCGTGGGCGGGATGGGAGAAGTGTATCGCGCGCGCGATTCGAAGCTTCGCCGCGAAGTCGCACTGAAAGTTTTGCCTGACGCTTTTGCCGCGGACGCCGAGCGTCTGGGCCGCTTCCATCGCGAAGCACAACTTCTCGCGTCGCTCAATCATCCGAACATCGCCGCAATCTATGGCTTCGAAGATTCCGGCAACGTGCACGCGTTTGTGATGGAACTCGTCGAAGGCCCGACGCTAGCGGATCGCGTCAAGATGGGTGCGATGCCGATTGGCGAAGCCCTCCCCATCGCCAAGCAAATCTGCGAGGCGCTCGAATTCGCGCACGAGCGCGGCATCGTGCATCGCGACCTGAAGCCCGCGAACGTGAAGGTCACGCCCGACGGTGCGGTGAAAGTCCTCGATTTCGGTTTGGCGAAAGCGCTCGAAACGCAAGACGCTGCCGCCAACATCTCAAATTCGCCCACGCTGACGATCGGGTCCACGCGCGCCGGAATGATTCTGGGCACTGCGGCGTACATGGCGCCCGAACAAGCCAAGGGTCGGTCGGCCGATCGCCGCTCGGATATTTGGGCGTTCGGCTGCGTGCTTTACGAAATGCTCAGCGGCAAGCAGCCCTTCAGCGGCGAAACGGTTTCCGACACGCTGGCCGAAGTCCTGAAAGTCGATCCCGATTGGAGCGCGCTGCCGGCGGACACGCCCGCAAGCATTCAGAAGCTCTTGCGCCGCTGCCTGCTGAAGGATCCGAAGCAGCGCCTGCAAGCCATCGGCGAAGCTCGCATCGCGATCGAGCAAACGCTGAACCCGTCCGCGCAGGCAAGTGCAAGCGGTTTCGATGTGGCGGCGCCGGTCAGCGTGGCCGCCGCTGCTCCTGCGGCGACCCAACCGCCGTGGCGCCGTGCGTTGCCGTGGGCGGCGGCCGCCCTTCTTTTCACCACGACAGCATTATTCGCAATCTTGTATTGGCGCGAAGCTTCCGTTCCTGCGCGCTCCGTTCGTTCCAACATTCTTGCTCCCGACCAAGCCACTTTTGATTTCGCTGCATCGTCCGGAACGCCCGCCGTCTCCCCTGACGGCAAGCGTCTGGTATTCGTGGCGCACGACACCGGCGGAAAAGCGATGCTCTGGGTGCGCGAACTCGATTCCCTGAGCGCCCGTCCGCTCGAAGGCACTCAAGGCGCATCGTTTCCGTTCTGGTCGCCTGATAGTCTTTTCGTCGGCTTCTTCGCATCCGGCAAACTGATGAAGATCGATGTCTCCGGCGGGCCAGCCCAGACGGTTTGCGACGCGCCGAACGGGCGCGGAGGCGCGTGGAGCGCGGGCGGCGTAATTGTATTCACCCCTAAGGTATCCGGATCACTCGAGCAGGTCTCCGCTGCTGGCGGTAGTTCCACACCGCTCGCCTCCCTAAGCACAACAAACGGATTGCTCACTGTCCGCTGGCCGGTTTTTCTTCCCGACGGCAATCATTTCCTGTACTGGGCGGGAAATCCATTCGCTGTCGCTGGCTCGGGTCCCAATGGAATTTATGTTGCGTCGCTTGATGGCAAGGCCGGCCAGTTTCTGTTCCCGGCCGACAGCGATGCTCTCTATGCGTCCGGGTATCTGCTTTTCCTGCGTGGAGAGACGCTCATGGTGCAGACTTTCGACGCCGCGGACCTGAAGCTATCCGGTGACGCCGTTCCGATCGCCGAGCATGTCGCCAACCCGGAGAAATTTCGGCTCGGTCATTTTTCCGTCTCCCAACACGGCGAACTCGTTTACTCGGAGGCTGAGGCCGATCGAAGTCAAGTTGCCTGGTTGGATTCAGCCGGGAAGCAGTTGAGCACTGTCGGGGATCCAGGCCTCATCCAAGGCTTGCGGCTCTCGCCCGACGGCAAGACGCTGGCCGAGGCCTATGAAGATCCGCAATCGTCCAATATTGATCTTTGGCTTGTGGATCTGGCTCGCGGAGTCCCTACGCGGCTCACGTTTGATCCTTCCGCTCACGGTTGGCCCACCTGGTCGCCGGATGGTTCGGAGATCGCCTTCTCTTCAACAACCAGCGGGAATTTGAGTATTTATGAGAAGGCCGCGAACGGCACCGGAAACAGTCAACCTTTGATCGACGACACTTCGGAGAAGATGCTTGGCGATTGGTCACGCGACGGCCGCTACATCGCGTATTCGCGCCTGGATACACAAGGCGGCGGCGGACTCAACATATGGATTCTGCCGCTCTTCGGAGATAAAAAGCCATTTCCGCTCGTGCAAAGCCAGTTTAACCTTCTGACCCCGGCATTCTCTCCCGACGGGAAATGGCTTGCCTACTCTTCCGACGAATCCGGCAAGCGGGAGGTTTTTGTTGTTTCGTTCCCGCAGGGCGGCGGCAAATGGCAGGTCTCATCGGGTGGAGGTTCGCAACCGCGCTGGCGCGCGGATGGGAAGGGCCTATTTTATATTTCCGAGGACAACAAGCTGATGTCGGTGGAGATTCAGGAGCAAGGTGCCTCGCTCGCAATCGGCAAGACGCAAACATTGTTTCAGTCAAACGCTTTCACGGGCACCGGGGCATCGTATGACGTCACGAGCGACGGAAGAAAGTTTATCGTCGCCAGCCCACTCGCGCCGACCAGCACAACGCCGCTCACGCTCGTCACCAACTGGTCCGCGGCACTAAAGAAACCCTAAGCCTCGCTTGATCGAGACACTTTCACAGAGTCTGCTCAGGTGCCCCAGTCGCAGCACTGCGCGTCATCCCCGTCCCCAGCGTGCTGATTAGCGACGCGGCGAACTCCAGCACATCGCCTTGCGATGAGAAGGGCAGATGTCCGCTGACGGCCAGCTTTGACACTCCGTGGACCACGGACCAAGCCATCAGCGCCAACATTTGGGGATCACCCGCGGGCAGCGCGCCCACTTCCTGGCAATCGCGGACATAACCAAGCAGCGCCATAAAGGCTTGCCCGCTCGCTTCTCCGCAATGCGCGCTGGCCTGGGCGAGCCCCGGGTGGTCGAACATCACCGCGAAATGCTCGGGGTACTGCAGCGCGAAGCGAACATATCCGCGGCCGCTTAGTTGGAAGCGTTCGAGCGGGCTCGCGCCTTGCGCGGCGGATTGCTCCATGAATTTCGTCAGCCGCTCGAATCCCTCCGCGGCAACCTCCGCCAACAACTCATCGCGACTCTTGAAATGGCGATACGGAGCATTGTGGGAGACGCCTGCGCGGCGCGCGGCCTCGCGTAGCGTGAAGCCCTGCGGCCCGGCTTTGCGAACTAGCCCAAGCGCGGCCTTCAGCAGGGCCTCGCGAAGATTTCCGTGGTGATAAGTGCGCGCGGTGGGCACGGTGGAAATGCTAGCAGAAATGTGTTGACAGTGTCAACATGAAGCGCAACAATGTGGTCGCTGTCCACATAGGAGATCCCCCAATGGCGTCCCACGCACTTGCCGCACCGCAAGAATCCTCGGCCCCCGATCCGCAGCACTGGGACGCGATCGTCATCGGCTCCGGCATGGGCGGACTGGCGTTCGCCAGCATCATGGCCAAGCTGCGCAAATGGCGCGTGCTTGTGCTGGAGCGCCATTTCAAGATCGGCGGCTTCACCCACACGTTCACGCGACCCGGCGGATGGTCCTGGGACGTCGGGCTTCACTACGTCGGCGAAATGGGCGAAGGCATGATGGGCCGCCAACTGTTCGATTTCGTCACCGAAGGCGGAGTGAAGTGGAGCCCGCTGCCCGATGTTTACGACAACTTTGATTATCCCAACCTCGAAATAAAAGCCTGCAAAGGCCGGGCAAATTACCGAAGCGCGCTGATCAACGCGTTTCCGAACGAACGCTCGAACATCGAGCAGTACTTCCTCGATCTAAAGTCCGTCATGGGCTGGACGAATCGCTGTTTCATGGCGAAGGCCAGCCCTGGGCTGCTGGGCGGGCTTGTCCGCGCCGTGAATCGCCTAACGCACGACCCTTCGCAAGAGACCACCGGACATTATCTCGAACGGCGATTCCGCGATCCGTACCTGCGCGCCGTGATCGCGTCGCAGTGGGGCGATTATGGATTGCCTCCCTCGCGCAGCTCATTCGCGACGCACGCCATCGTCGCGTCGAGCTACCTGGAGGGCGCATGGTATCCGGCGGGCGGCGCGGGCGAAATCGCCAAAGCCACAGGCGCCGTGATTCGCGCGGCGGGCGGCGAACTGCTGGCCAACCACGAAGTCACCAACATTATTTTGGAAGGCGACCGCGCCGTCGGCGTCGACGTCAGAATCGGCAAAGGCAAAAAGGGAAGTCGCGCCCAATTTCGCGCGCCGGTGATCGTATCCGACGCAGGAGCATGGAACACGTTCACGCGCATGCTGCCCGCATCGGCGGTGGCTTTCCGCGACCAGCTCAATTCGTTGCCGGAAGGCTTCGAGGTTGTCGAACTTTTTCTTGGTTTGCGCAGTGATCCACGCAAGTTGGGTTTCACGGGCGGAAATTATTGGATCTTTGATTCTTTCGGCCACGACGCCATTTTTGCCCGGCGCAACGAACTGCTCAACGGCCGCGCCCCGATGGCCTATCTTTCGTTCCCGTCGCTGAAGGATCCCCGCGCGCAACGCCATACTGCGGAGATTATTGCGCCCTTATCGTATGCCTCCCTGGAAGCATTTCGCGATGAACCCTGGCGCCGGCGTGGCGACGACTACGAATCCGCGAAAAACCGGATTACGAAAGCGCTGATGGATCTAATCGAGCGCCATCACCCCGGATTTGGTGACCTCGTGGAATACTCCGAGCTTGGCACTCCGCTGACATTTGAAAACTTCACGGCCGCGCCATCGGGAACGATCATTGGCTTTCCCGGCACGCCGGAAAAATACGAGACGCCGTGGCTCGGCCCGCGTACCCCGATCAAAAATTTGTATCTCACGGGTTGCGACGCCGGCATGCTCGGCATCATGGGCGCGCTGATGGGCGCCATCGTCACGGCGAGCGGTCTTCTCGGCCGACTCGGCTTCATTCAAATAATGCGCGCCGCTCGCGCCCGCTCCTAACAGCCCGCAGCCCGAGATCGGATTGCAAGAGTCGCCGGAACGTACAGGCGGGTTGGCGGCCAGCGGAGGCGGACTCTTTGTGTTTGCCTCGACTTTGCCTACGGCAGGCGAATCACTACCCCTCCGGGGGATTGTGCCAAAGTGGAACCGGGATTAGCTGAATTCTGCCTCTAGGACCCCGCTATCACCCTGCCAGTGCCTAGCGCAGCACAGTACCATTGCCGGATGAGCACTGAAACGCGACGATAGATTCGTCCGGCGAATTGCCCCTTGCCGACTGAGGGCCCCAACACCTCGAAGAGCGTTTGCGCGACCCGTACGGCACGGCCGGCGGTCATGTAATTGGCGTCCGACGTCTAGATTTTGATTCCTGCCCAGTCACCGGATGTCCCGCAAGCAGCAAGTGATCGCCGTAGTGCTTCCTTCGAGGCTCGAAGCACGGGTGCGAGCAGTAGGCGAAGCGGCTAAGGCGACACTTGGGAATGGTCACGTTGAGAAACTCACATACGCGTCGAACATTGGCATTGCTTGCCGTTGTGTCCGCGGGCTTGCTCGCAAGCCTCGGCGCGGTCGCAGTTCGCCAGTGGCGCACGTCCCGCCTGCTCAAGACCACCTTCCGAATCGGTTTCTATAATTCGGGCAGAGAGCATTTCCCAGGTCCCGATGGAAAGCCTGCCGGCAATGCAGTCGATCTTCTGAATGAGGCCGCGCGCCGAAGCGGCATCAAGCTTGAATGGATTTATTCGCCTGAAGGGACGGACGTGGCACTGGAGTCCGGCCAGGTGGACCTATGGCCGTTGCTGGCCGACTTACCGGAGCGAAAAGGGCGTCTGTACGTTTCGGATCCGTGGACCATGACGGAGTACGGGATTGTCTCCCGGAACAGCGATCCGATTGTGCAGGGCACGCAATCAGCCGATGTGACGATCGCTAGCTCCACAGGGACGGTCGAGGAAAAGCTTACGAGGAGAACCTTCCCGAACGCGAGGTTCCTGCCCGTCCCGGACACACCTGACCAGTTCAGCGCTGTCTGCACCGGCAAAGCCCAGGTCGCCATCGTGACACAGAATTTCATCCAATTCACGATGCCTGAGGAATGCCGAAACATTCCGCTGCATATAGTGAATCCTCCGAGCCTTTTGACAAGATTAGGCATCGGTGCCAGCTATCGCCGGCCGGGAGCGGTGCAGGCGGCGAACGTTCTTCGGGATGCACTGGGCACGATGGCCACGGACGGCACGCTGATCGGCACCGAGTTTCGGTGGCACGAACCCTCCTTGCCCCCGATCGCCGCAGTGTTCTACGTGCTGGCCGCAGAACGCAGGCAGCGCTTGCTGGTCGCCGCGGTCGTTCTCCTGGGAGCCATCGTTGTCCTGTTGGGATGGTTCGTCGTCGAGCGCAAACGCGCGGCGACAGCTCTTTCTGAGGAGCGCAGGCTGCTGCGCACCTTGATCGATAACATGCCCGACTATATTTATGTCAAGGACGCGGCGAGCCGTTTCGTTGTGGCCAATCGCGCCGTTGCCGGGCTGATGGGTGCGAACAATCCCGATAAATTGCTCGGCAAGACGGACTTCGATTTCTTTTCCAAAGAACTGGCAACGGCCTTCTTTTCCGATGAGCAAGCCATCCTCCAATCCGGCCGGTCGGTATTGAATCAAGAGGAGAGGACGGTGGACGCCCACGGAATCTCGCAGTGGACCTCGACATCGAAAGTTCCCTGGCGCGACGAACTCGGGCAGGTGGTCGGCATCATGGGGATTGGCCGTGACATCACCGAGCGCAAACAGGCCGAAGACGCGCTGCGTAAGAGCGAAGAACGCTTCCGGCTATTCATGGACAACAGTCCCACGGTCACTTGGATCAAAGATGTGGAGGGCCGTTACGTTTACATTAGCGAGACCTTTCAAAAATCCCTCGGTGTCCGGCCGGAAGAACGAATAGGCAAGACCGATCTCGAAGTCTACCCGCTTGCGATGGCCGAGCAGTTGAGGAACAACGACCAGGCCGCGCTGGCCGCGGGCCATGCGATAGAAGTCACGGAGGAAGCATCGAGTGCGGACGGAAAGAAATGCATCTGGTTGAGCTATAAGTTCCCGATCCAAGACGCATCAGGCCAGTTTTTTGTGGCGGGAATCGGCCTGGACATCACCGACCGCAAGTCCATGGAAGAGCAGCTGCAGCAAGCGTCGAAGATGGAATCGGTCGGGAGGCTCGCGGGAGGCGTGGCCCACGACTTCAACAATCTGCTCAGCGTGATCATCGGTTACAGCGATGTCCTTCTCGAAAACCCTGGCTTGGACGCTCGGGCGCACAAACAAATCGAAGAAGTCAAGAAAGCCGGCGATCGCGCTGCCGGACTCACCCGCCGGCTGCTGGCATTCAGCCGGCAGCAAGTGTTGGAACCCAAGATTCTGAATCTCAACTCCATCATCGTCGAGACAGAGAAGATGCTTCGCCGCTTGATCGGAGAGGATATCGAATTCCAGACCAAGTTGGCGCCCGATATCGGCTCCGTCAAAGTTGATCCGGGGCAAATCGAGCAAATCCTGATGAACCTGGCCGTGAATGCGCGCGACGCTATGCCGCTGGGCGGGAAATTGACTGTCGAGACCGCTGAGGTCGAAATGGACGCGCAATCTGCTCGTCAGCATGCTCCCTGCGTTCCCGGCCGCTACGTTGTAATGACCGTTTCGGATACGGGCGTGGGAATGGACCAGGACACCAAAGCGCATATATTCGAACCGTTTTTCACCACAAAGGATGTTGGCAAGGGCACGGGGTTGGGGCTTGCGACCGTGTACGGGATCGTCAAGCAAAGTGGCGGATACGTTTTGGTTCAGAGCGAACTCGGGCAAGGCGCTACATTCAAGGTCTATCTGCCACGTGTCGATCAACCGGCGCGGCAGGCTTCGGCAGGCGATCTCGTGCCCGAGACCTTCAACGGATCAGAAACCGTCCTGGTGGTGGAGGATGAAGAATCTGTGAGGGCGCTGATTTGCAGCATCCTTTCGCAAAACGGCTACACCGTCTTGCAAGCTGCCAATCCTGCCAGCGCCCTGAAGATTGCGCAGCAACATCAACCGATTGATCTGTTGCTGACGGATGTGGTGATGCCGGGAATGAGTGGCCCGGCCATGGCCAAAAAGCTTCAGGAGATAAGACCTGGTCTGAAAGTGCTCTTCATGTCTGGGTACGCCGGCGGCTTCGGCGTCGCTCGCGGACTTCTGGAAGATGGCGTGGCCTTGCTGCAGAAGCCATTCACGAAGAACGCGCTATTGCGAAAACTGCACGAGACGCTGGAACCGCAACCAGTGTTGGAACACGCGTAACCGCACACGTAGCTTCTTACGTCGCACCCCTGCAGATTCGGACCATAAATCTCGCCAGCGCATTCGGCCAATTTCCACTTGGTCGCCGGCATTTCCACTGACAGAATCTCCGTAACTCAAAGTGGCCACGTGCACAAGCGTCCCGCCCTGTAGAAATCGTTGCGAATACTCACTGAGTACTTGACACAAGTGTATATCAATGCTATGCTCCTATATGTTCGCTCCTGCCAATTCGAATGGGGCTGCGCTTCGCTCTCACCCGCTCGAGTTCCGACCTGTCGGAATGGCGCACAAGTCGCACTCTTGTACACAAAAATGCGTTTCCAAATTATTTGTTTTCATTCGATTGCAAAAGAGTGCGCAACTCATTGAAACGAGGCGATATCAACACGCTTGTTTTCACACTCATGCGCACTCTTTTCCTGTAAGTCCTGTAGTTGCCACTCATACGCAAAACATACCGGGGGTGCGGGTACCCCCACGCGGTTTGTTGTCAATCTGGGGGGAACTCCCAACCGCGGCTTTGGAACGAAAATCGATCGGCCGTCGCCCCACCGCGGTGGCGCCCGCCGTCAGCGTGTGCCAGAATCGACTGCGTCATCGACGCCAAATGCCTGATCCCTCACGCATGATCGAGCGCGACGTTTTGCCCAACGGCCTCGTGGTGATCACCGAGCCGATGCCGCACGTTCGTTCGGCTTCCGTCGGCGTGTGGTTGCGCGCGGGTTCGCGCCGCGAGCCCGCCGGCCGCGCCGGACTTGCCCACTTCATCGAGCACATGGTTTTCAAGGGCACCGAGCGCCGCACTGCGGAGCAAATCGCCCGCGAAATGGACTCCGTCGGCGGATTGCTCGACGCTTTCACTGAAAAAGAAATCGTCTGCTTCAACGCCAAGGTTCTCGATGAGCATGTGCCTATCGCGTTCGATCTTCTCTCGGACCTGGTTCTGCGCCCGCGCTTTGACGAAGAGGAATTGGAGCGGGAAAAACAGGTTGTGCTCGAAGAAATCCGCATGGAGGAAGACAATCCCGAGTACGTCGTGCACGAAATGTTCTCACAGGGATTTTGGCCGCGTCATGCTTTGGGGCGGCCGATTCTCGGCACGCCCGAAAGCGTTTCCGGGTTCACGCGGCAATCGCTTTTCGAGACGTTTCGCACGAGCTACGCGCCCAACAACGCGATCATCACCGCCGCTGGCCGCATCGACCACGCGCGTCTTGTCGATCTCGCTGCCCGTGAATTCGGCTCCACCTGCGCCGAGCCCCAGGCGCCTGCCGATCCGCCACCGCAGCCTCGGCCCGCACGCGTCTCGCGCAGCAAAAGCGAATTGGGCCAGGCGCATATTTGCTTGGGCGTGCCGTCGTATCCCATCGCCGATAAGCGCCGCTTTGCCGTTTCGCTGCTCAACAATGTGCTCGGCGGAGGCATGTCCTCGCGCCTGTTCCAGAATATTCGCGAGCGCCAAGGCTTAGCCTACGCGGTCTTCAGTGACGTCAATCCGTATTCCGACGCCGGCCTGCTTTCGGTATACGCCGGCACCGCGCCGAAAACTGCCGAGCAGCTCATCCGCAGCGTGCTGCAAGAATTTCGCAGCCTTCGAGACGAGCCGCTCAGCGCCGAAGAGCTGCGCCGCGGCAAAGATCAACTAAAAGGCTCGCTGGTGCTTTCGCTTGAATCGACCGGCTCGCGCATGTCGCTTCTCGCGCGCCATGAACTCTATTTCGGCCGGTTCTTCACCGTCGAAGAACTCCTCGCCGGCATCGAAGACGTCACCGCCGATGAAATTCAGCAAATTGCCCAGGAAAGTTTCCAGGTCGAGCGAATCGCCGCCGCTGTCCTGGGCCCCGACGATTCGTTCCGCCTAACGCCGGAGCTGCTCGCCTCCTGATGCGGAACACGCGTCGCCCCGCATCCACCGTTGACGCCCGATGCGCAGTTTGCGATCATCCTCATCGGACGCCGCGCGCGCGTCCGCACCATCGGGGGCAGGCATCTCGTTTCGGATTTCAATTCTCGCTTCGGGCAGCTCAGGCAACTGCACGTTGCTTGAGACCGAGCGGACCCGCCTCTTGGTTGACGCGGGCCTCAGCAAAAGGGAACTCCTTCGGCGCCTCGATAGCCTGGGCCGGCGGCCGGACACTCTCGAGGGCATCGTTCTTTCCCACGAACATTCCGATCACATCGGCGGACTGGTGCAAGCATCGGTGTTTTGGCGCGCTCCCGTGTACCTCACCGAAGCGACGCATTACGAAATCGAGCGGATTTTGCCGGATGGTGCGGCGAAGCGTATCGCTCACATCGAACACATCCGCGCCGGCCAGAAGTTCATCGTCGGGGATATTGAAGTCTCGCCGTTTTCGATTCCGCACGATGCCGCGGATCCTTTGGGCTTCACGTTCTGTTCAAATGGAGCGAAGGTGGCCGTGGTCACCGATCTTGGATATTTGCCCGAGCTTGTCAAGCATCATCTGCGCGATTCCGATTGTCTGATTCTGGAATCGAATCACGATCTCGAGATGCTGAAAGTGGGACCGTATCCGTGGCACGTGAAGCAGCGCGTGATGAGCCGCACCGGCCATCTTTCCAACGATACTGTCAGTGAATTCTTGGCCGATTCCGAGGGCTTCGACGCGCGCGCGCAGTATTTAGTTCTCGCGCATCTTTCGGAGAACAATAACAATCCCGACGTAGCGCGAATATCCGCGGCAGAAGCGCTCGGTCGCCGCGCCGATTTCGCGGGCAAGCTGTGGATCGCTTCGCAACAAACCCCGCTCGACCTCATCGAAGTTTAGTTTGTTTGGTTTCTGAATCCGAATTCAGCCGCCTGTGCGCGCCGTCAGGGTTTCGTTTCAACTCCGCCCGGCGGCGAAGGCAGATAGCCAAGGCTCTTGCGCGAAACCGTGAGCATCACTTCCGGCAGGCTCATTGTGTAGCGAATGCGAGCATCCACGATGTGGTGCGTTGCGTCGTACACCGGCTCGATTTCCGGCGGGAGGAACGCGCCGCGCGTGGGAAGTTGAATCGCTTTGGCGCGTGCCACCACCTGATCGCGCCACGCGGAATCGAACTTCACTCCGTACGTGTTCACCAGCGATTGAATCGCAAGATAATCGCCTTCCGCTTTGATGCGCATCAGCTCGGCCAGCAGCACGCCGATTCCTTGGCGCATTTTGCCGTAATCGGTGACGTGTAAATAAATTTTGTTCTCGCGCGTCACGCCCTCGATGCATCCGCAATTCTTCATCAGGTACTGCACGATCATCTGCGTGCCGCGATCGTGATCCTCCACCACTTGATCGCCTTGCGGATAGTGAGTCAGCAGTGTTAGCGCCGAGCGCGCCTCCGTGTCGTACGCAGTCTTCATCAGGTCCTGTTGATTTTGAATGCCGAGCTCGGCAAGTTTGGGATCGGCGAAATCCCACAGGGCCACGAGATCCGCGCGTGCTTCTTCGAGCGTCGAATAGTATTCCTTCAAATAACTGCTCGGGTCGGCCGTGAGTTTGCCACTTACCTTTCCAGAGCCGTGCCCCAGGACCTCGTGCATTGCGATATGAAGGTTGCGCGCCTCGAGCCAGTATTTGCGTCCACGTTCTTTTTCCTCGTCGCTCGACGAGAATTCCTCGAGTGCGCGTTGCCCGGTCGCTGCGGCCCACGCGGTGGTGACGTTGAACAGCAACATGCTCTTAGTTCCGTATTGCTGGCGAAGTTCCTGTTCGTTCGGCAAATTGATGCCGCCAGCGGAAATCGGCCCGCCGTCGCCCGTTTCGGAAACCACGGTAATGGCATTGGCGACCGGCGGGTGAACATTTTGCTTCTTGTAGACATCCAGCCACGGCGTACGCTGCTCGAAATACTGCGCGTTGGCAGCGAGCTGTTGCATCAATTGCGTTTCGTTCGCGTCCACGAAGCTCACCACGGATTCGTACGCGCCTTTTTGTCCGCGGGGATCGAGATACACCTCGATGAAGCCATTGATTGCGTCAACGTTGGATGGCATTTGGAGCCAAGCGGTGTTGTAGGCGTACCAATCGGCTTTGTCGCCGGTTTGGTAGTAGCGAATCAATTTCAATAGAGCCGCGGATTGCAGCGGCGGAGCTATCGACGCAGCTTCACCCAAATGTTCAATGATGCGTTGAATTTGTGCCGCATAAAGTCCGGGGGGAACGCTGCGATCGGAAGTTCCCGCTCGCCAGACGTTTTCAAAAACGTGGCCGCCGCGTTTTTCGAGCCGCGAATTGAGCGCGTAACGCTCCTTGAATCCTGCGAGGTCGTCCATCGCGATGTGATCGTAGAAGTTGTTGGCGCTGGCGGTGAGGATGTCCTGGCCCGGCGGCGGATTTTTCACTGTGATGCGCGGGCGATAGTTCGCATCAAAAATCGGTTGATCGAGGCGAGCCAGCAGAAAATCCAAGCTTTTGTCGCCCTTCACGCCGAAATCCGCGCCGTTTTGCATTGCTTGGCGCGCGGCATCGCGCAATTCAATCGGCGTAAAGTCCGGAAGGAATTTCTCGGAAGTGTCGGCGTCGTAATTGCCGTGCGAAATCCAGAAGAGTTCGGTGTAATTCTTGATCTTCTCGAGTGTCGCCGGTGGAATGCCTTGGGGATGCGTCCAAATTCCTTCGAGCAGGCGCTTCAAATCCAGTCCGTACGGCGCGATCTGATCGTAGTAGATCGGATCGCCCGCGATCCCGGCCTCGGCTAAGTAGTAGGCAAGCACGCGCTCGCTCGGCGTCAACTGCTCGAAGCCGTCGGCGTAGAGCTGAACCACGGCGTACTGGCCGACTTGGCCCAGCAAATAGATGCGGCCGGGCGGGGCTTGTTGAGTTTGCGGCGCGGCGGTGGGAGTGGTGGCAGCGAACGTCATGGCAAGCAGTACCGCGGCGACCGCGGCGGGTGTGAACCGGCGCATGCGCGCCTCCTGCAAGTTCCTCGTTTGGGGATGTGTCCGTGAGCCGGCGCGACGGTTCAAGGCGTCGCGCGAAGGGCCCAAGCGAATCGAGCATAGCATCCTTGTTTGCAACCGGAGTCCGGTTTTTGCCTCGAAAATCGCGTGGCATCGGGTATCATAGGACAGGGAATTTCCCCGCCGTTTTCGTGCTTCACCCAAAGGAGTTCATTTGATTCCGCGATACACACGCGAAGAGATGGGCCGTGTCTGGAGCGAGGAGAGCAAGTTCCGGCGCTGGCTGGAAGTTGAGCTGGCTGCGACGGAGACGCTTGCGGAGCGCGGCGTAGTGCCCACCGCGGCTGCTGAAACGATTCGCAAAAATGCGCGCGTGGATGCGGGAGTAGTCGCGCGAATCGGGGAAATTGAAGCGCGCGTGCGCCACGACGTGATCGCTTTCACGATGGCGATCGGCGAAACCGTTGGCGATCCCGCCGCGGCGCGCTGGCTGCATTACGGCCTCACGTCAAACGACGTGGTGGACACCGCGCAGTCACTTTCAATTCGCGACGCTTCGCGCCTGATCGAGCACGATCTTGTGCGCCTGGGCGAAGTGCTGCAGCGGCGCGCGCGCGAATTTCAGCACACGCCGCAAATCGGCCGCACGCACGGAGTGCACGCCGAGCCGATCACGTTCGGGCTGAAGCTCGCAACGTGGTTCGATGCCAATCGCCGCAACCTGGAGCGCTTCGGACATGCCGCGCGCGATCTGGCGGTTGGAAAAATGTCCGGCGCGGTGGGGAATTCTTCGCATCTCGGTCCGGAAATTGAAGCGGCGATCTGCGCTCGACTTGCGCTTGATCCAGCGCCGGTCAGCTCGCAGGTGATTGCCCGCGATCGGCACGCTCATTACGTTTGCGTGCTCGCCGAAATCGCGGCCACGCTCGAGCAATTCGCTCTCGAGATTCGACATCTTCAGCGCACTGAAGTGCGCGAAGCCGAAGAGCCATTCGCAGGCGAGCAGCGCGGTAGTTCGGCAATGCCGCACAAGCGCAATCCCGTTGGGTGCGAGCAGATTTGCGGCTTGGCGCGCGTTGTGCGCGCGAATGCGCTGCCGGCGCTGGAAGATGTGGCGCTGTGGCACGAGCGCGACATTTCGCACAGCTCGGTGGAGCGCATCATTCTGCCGGATTCCACGATCCTGGTGGATTACATGCTGGCGCGGATGACGGATATCATCGCCGGGATGCGTGTTTTTCCGGAGCACATGCTGCGCAACATTGAGGCCACGCACGGACTGGTTTTTTCAGGCCAACTTTTGCAAGATTTGGTGGAAGCCGGAGCGCCGCGCGAAGACGCTTACAAATGGGTGCAGGCGCACGCGATGGCGGCATGGGAAGCGGAATCGAGTTTTCGTGATCTGATCGCCGCGGATGCGCGCGTGACACGATTCCTCGATACCGCGGCGCTCGCGCGAGCTTTTGATCTTGAGCGGCAACTTCGGTCGATTGACGCGATCTTTGAGCGCGTTTTCGGTCCCGCAGCGGCGCATAAGAGCTAAGGCGCTTAAACACAGAGAACACAGAGAGCCAGAGAAGGCAGAAAGCTTACGGCGCGCGGTACTCGAATCGCTCGAAATCTCCCGGCACAATTTCCGCGAGACCTTTAGGCGCGCGCAGCACGCGTTGCGAGCGCATTTCGTCATACCGCGCCTGGCTTTCGGCAGTATTGGCGACGCGCTGCGCGTGGGTGACGTGATATTGGATCACGAGATTTTTCAGGTCGCGGATTTTCACGCCGGCCAATTGCAGGCGCATATCCACGTCGGAATCTTCCCATCCGGCACCTTGAACTTCTTCGTTGAAACCATTGATGTGCTCCAGATCGGCCTTCACGATTGAGAAATTGCTGCCGAGGATTGCGCGGCGCGAAGACTCGAACATTTCCGGCAACATAATCCCGTGCTCGATGCATGAGGCTTTTCCCGTCATCCCAAGCCACACCAACTTCAGTGGGTTGAGGCCGATGCCGTGCGCCGAGATTTGCGCGGCGTCGGGAGCCGCGGAGCGCTCGATGTGCACGCGGCGGCCGGTGATCGCCGTGCCGGGTTTGACGAAGCGCAGATGATTGCGTACGAAGTCCGCGTGCGGAAGGCAATCCATATCGAGGAAGATCAGGCGATCGAATCGGCTGGCGTGGACAGCGCGATTCAGGATGCGCGCTTTGCGAAATCCCGAATCTTCGTGACGCACGTGCTGGATGGGATGCGAAAATCTCGACGCCCAGCGCTCGAGCAGTGGCGCGTAGGGTTCGCGCGAGCCGTCATCGGCGATGACGATCTCAAAATGTAGGCAGGATTGTCGCGCAAGCGCGGCCAGTGTT
>Ga0187880_1000952_pt1 | contig 23772 bp, 21 predicted proteins | sample June2016WEW_19_4_FD_132998 | JGI IMG/M metagenome (GOLD analysis project Ga0187880, IMG submission 132998) | Peatland microbial communities from SPRUCE experiment site at the Marcell Experimental Forest, Minnesota, USA - June2016WEW_19_40 | ecosystem: Environmental > Terrestrial > Soil >... | reverse complement strand
TGGAAAGTCAAAATTGATCCCTCCCAGGTGGACCAGATTCTGGCCAATCTTGTGGTCAATGCCCGCGATGCCATTTCCGGAGTAGGCGCCATCACCATGAGGACCGAGAACGTCGTGATCGATGATTCCGATGTGGCGGAGACCCCCGAATTCATTCCGGGAGAATACGTCCTGCTGACAGTGAGCGATAACGGCATAGGTATGAGTAAGGAGGTCCGCGAGAATATCTTCGAGCCTTTTTTTACCACCAAAGAAGTGGGCAAGGGAACCGGACTGGGATTGTCCACCGTCTACGGCATCGTTAAACAAAACGAAGGTTTTATTTATGTCGTCAGCGAACCGGGGAAAGGAACTACGTTTAAAATCTACCTGCCACGGTTCGAGGCTAAAACTGCGCAGTTCCCCTCTGAGGAAGCAACCGACAAGCCCCCAACAGGCACGGAAACCATCCTGCTAGTCGAGGACGATGAAGCGATCCTGAACCTCAGCAAGATGATTCTCGAAAACCTGGGCTACACGGTGCTTGCGGCGCAGACTCCAGCAGACGCCATACGTCTTGCCGAGGAGCATCCAGGAGATCTTCACCTGCTTATCACGGACGTGGTGATGCCGGGGATGCACGGCCGGGAACTGGCAGAACAGCTTGGCGCCATCCGCCCTAATCTCAAGTGCCTTTATATGTCAGGCTATACCGCTGACGTGATAGCACATCGAGGTATTCTGGACGAAGGACTAAATTTCATTCAGAAGCCTTTCCTTAGCTATGATTTTGCGGCAAGAGTCAGGCAAGTGCTGGGCCACTTGGAATAGATGGCTAAGAGATAGTGCCGGCATTTCTCCCTGACGCTTGTATTCCTGAGGACTCAAAATTTCAGCACATCCGGATCATACTTTTTGTGCAAGGTTCGTCCGGTCAGATTCAAACGGCTCCCCAGTTGATGGTTTTACCCCAATGAGGACTGTAAGAAGCATGAGATGAGCACTGAAAGCTCGTGCACTCTTGATAGGCCGTCATGAGACCCAGAGTAATGTAAGAGTTATTTTTTGATTAGAAGATAGTTGTTTTTTAGTTAGAAAACCCTCAAGTCCCCCCACCTTTTGCCGATAATAAAATATGTCACTTGATGAGTCGCGTGTCGAAATCGAGATACGATCAGAGTCTTATCCAGCTTCAAAGGAGAGAAGAGTTGAATATCCGTGATGACATCGCCGGATTGATCTGGAAGATCAGGGAGCGTACCGGGCTTAGTCAGGAGAAATTCGCCGCCAAGCTCGGTGTCACATTTCCGACTGTCAGTAGATGGGAAAATGGGCGAGCAAAGCCGTCGCCGCTTGCGTTGAAACAGATCGAGAACCTGCTCCGCAAATTGGGTGATAAGGGCCATGACCTCGCCCATGAGTATTTTGAACATTAGAAGGCTGATGAAAAGGGTCTGTTGATGGGAGAAGAGCTTTAAAACCAGGATCTAATCCTTTCTCATTAAGATGATCTGAAGGGACTGCTCGCGGAATGAGTTGGCGGCCAGTCCTCTTTTTTCATATCATCATTCCGGGCAGAGCAGCATGAAGATTTTCCTTGTTGGTGTCAGTTGCGTTGGCAAGACGACTATCGGGAAGCACTTGGCTGATTGGATTGAATATCAATTTATCGATTTTGATGAGGAGATCGAGGAATATTTCCTCATGCCTATCAGCAAGATCAAAGCTCAATTTTTCAGTGAACGTTCATTTAGGACAGAGGCATGCAAAATCTTGAAACAGATTACCGAGCAAAACGGGGATAGTGTGGTTGCTCTGCCTCCAAGCGGTCTGATGGATAGCTATTGGAGGATTCTGAAAAAGTCGGATTCCATAATCATTGTGTTGAAAGACCGGCCAGAGAACATTCTGGATCGCATCACTTTCTTCGATGAGGATTCAATGCCGATTCATAAGGAACTGACACCGAAAGAGAGGGTCCACTGCCTGAAGGACATTAAAAGGGATATGACCTATTTTGGAAAATCATACTCGAGGGCACACCACACAGTGGACATTGCTGGATTGGGGATCGAAGGGAGCGTGGGGAAAATAATCAATTGCTTACAGGAGAAACCTGATATTCTTACGATCTGAGGTTACACATGACATGATCTGAATGGACTGCTCGGCGGAATGAATTGGCGGCCAGTCCTTTTTATTTTTTCATGTACTGTTTTTGGTAAGCAGGTCCCATAATTGACGACTCAAAAGTTCAGTACATCCGGATCATTTCCGTTGTGCTCTCCAGCCTGCTCAGTATTCAAGGATCTGGCAAGCTGTACGTAATTCTCCTGGCATTATCCGCTATGATTTCGCCTTTATGTCAGTATAATGCATTCGGACTATGGTGATCGGCAATGAAAATGTTCATTGAGGCGTGCCAACCCGCAACGTGTATGCCATTGTGAAATTAACTAGGAATTCAACTATTTGGTGCTATTATGCCTTGGTGCCCATACACTGATCTCGACTTGCCGGACGAGGCGACCAATTCCGAACACATCATACCCCTCTCATTGGGCGGAGCTAACGCTTTTTGCATCCCTGTCCAAAAGGACTTCAATACGAGAATTGGCTCCAAGATTGATGGAGTTTTGGCCAATGACTTTTTTATCTCAATAAGGCGTCGAGAATTTGACGCAAGGGGGCACAGTAAAAACCAACCAAAGGCAATTCTGCGTGATTCAAGACTGTCAGACGGGAGGCCTGTACAAGTAACATTGCTCGGAAATCACGCCCCACTCGTTTGGGATGCTATGGCAAATAATTGTCTTCAAGAACCAGATGTGGTAGGCGAAGAAATTTCATCACGCTTCAAGATCGGAATGCACGACCGAAAGCGATTTTTGGCGAAGGTCTCGTTGGCCGCCGGGTATTTCATCTACGGCGATTTATTTCGAAATCTTGTCCGCCATAGTGAATTAAGGGTATTGATGAATTTTGATTCATCTACGGCGCCAGACAGTTTCAGCGGGTTCAGTCTAAGGGGATATGACGAATTCTCGCCAGTTAAAGAAGCTGACGTCAATTCCGTTGAACTTGATAAATTCTTCTGTGGGTTGATAAACGGCTCATGCGTGATAACCATCCCTGGCCCACAGAAGGTGGGGTTCATAGTTGGGATTCTTGGGAAATGGATTGGGACATTGAATGTGCCTGCCTCAACCGATTCCTTTCCGGCCGACGGGGAACATGACCTTGGGCACGTAATCGCACTGCACGAAGGCCAGATGTCCAAAATGTCCTATCGTCAACTGGCTGAACATGCTCACTCCACCATAAATCGAGAGAATCCCAGCTAACTTCTACGAGTTAAAGCTGTGCTTGCAAGAGAGACTTCCGGGGGGATCGCCACTTCAAAATCCCCCGACTTGTAGGTGAATACTTTTCCCCACCTCGACAGTAATCTAAGTTGTGTGTTGTGAGCTTCTAACGTCCTGATCTTGAACATGATTTTCACTTTCATCCCCAATTTCTTTTTTGAAAGTTGTGGAATTTTTGCACAATCCAGCGATGCCGCTATCCCACATCATATTGACGCAACCAAGATATGATTGTATCCTGATGGCATCCCCCAAAACCCAATGGCCAATGGCTATTCGGGCGTGCTCTTAGTCTAATTTATTAAAATGAGCGAATACATGGGAATTTAAATACCTCAGGAGATATATGGACCACAGTTCAGAATGTAGCTAATTGGTGGCTGCTTGCGTGTCTGTTATCACTGGCTACAAATGAGGAATATTTATGGAATGCTATTTCCAGGGCTGTGTCAAAGAGGGGAGAACGAAGGAACACATTCCACCAAAAGCCTTCTTCCCTAAAGATCAAAGGGAACAGTTGATTACTGTAAGATCCTGCAAGGATCACAACACCGAAAAATCACGTGATGATCTCTATGCCCTTGCACACATTTGCTTAAATAGCTCGCCTCGGAACCGGGCTCGGGAAGTCTTTACGCAATGCATCGTGCCACAACTAGGATTTAATGAGCACGCATTTCAAAAGCTGATGATTCGGGATTCAATCCATTTAGGAAAGGGAGCGGTAAAATATAGAGTTGATGTGCAGAGGCTGGATAGATTTTTCAATGCTCTATCCTGTAGCCTGATCTATCACATTGCCAGAAAACAGCTACCACAGGAGTTCTCTCTAGAAAATATTTATCACAATCTGATTGACGAGTCATTGACTTCCCTAGGAATCGACTTTCACGCTTATATAGAACAGTTTTACCAAAATGAGCCTTCAGATATTCTTCATTTTGGTGATGCAAAATTATATAATCAAGGCGCCTACACAGTCAAGGTATTTGGAATTACAGATTTTAGATCTTCAATAACAATCGTACATCTATTCTTTGGGCATTTTAAGGTCACCTCGATGCTTACCCGTATATGGCCTGAAAATAGCGTCCACATGGACACTCCTCCTTCGCTCCGGTGATTTGCGATGTTATTGGAAACTCCAAACAGCTCTCCTGAATGGAGTTATGAGAAACATCTTTCGAAAGGGCACGATCCTTAAATAATATGTTTGTCTTGGCAGCCTGCTTATCTACCCGCAGCATCGACTCATCCCCTCTTCCCTTATTTGTGGTATAGCGTGGTATAAGCCTGCATGAAAATTGTCGAATGTTTGTCCTTGAGATCCTCAATTGATTCGATCTGAACGTCCGGATCGGCCTGAACCACTTCCAGTGCCTGTTGGTACCTCCATGTGAACTCATCCGCCTTGCCGCCTCCCCGCAAGAGCTGCCCCCATGGACATGTCAATATGTCCAACGAGTGGGGAAAAATCCTTGCAAAGTCAGAGAGAAAGCTACCAGTCAGGTGGGGTCCGAGATAGGGATTCCGCAAAAGCAAAAGGGCCGGGTGGCTAATCACCTCGGCGGCAATCAAGGCTTTTCGCGTTACTGGATTTGCAATTAAACCTGCGAGATTGGTGAGGTCATGAGGTTTGCACGCGTCCGGAATCACTTTTCTCAGGATATGTACCACCTCATCAGAGTCTCCGAATCCAATTGCGCCAGCAATTTCTGCTTCAGTGCGAAAGTAAAGGTCTTTATAATCAAGCCGGGGCCGTTTTTCCCCGTCCTTGGATCCAACCCTTAAACGACCGGCAAGGCATACAGCAAGAGCCGGATTGGGGTCGATAAGCCATTTAAATCCCTGCCATTCATGAAGTGCTTCGATAAGTCGCCAGTGGAAATGGGAAAATTCCCGCAGTTTGTTGAGCACTTTGGGATCAATCTCGCCCAGAAGGTTTGAGAGGATTTCTTTCCAGTCCGTATCTTTCTGCCAGTCCCCATAGGAAATAGCGTCATCCCAATCCGGCTCGTACTCAAATTTACCATTTGAGGAATGAAGCCGGTAAACCTTGACGGCCGAGCGATCAAATTCAGCAAGTGGATCAAGCTCCAAAATTCCGAAGCCCAGCATGTCAAGTCGCAGAAGTTGAAGCTGACCGTGCGTCCGTTGCCACGATGTTGATGGAGTCTTACGCCAGGCTATAGGACGCGGTAGCAATTGAACTACAAATGCCTGGCCGTCCATGGCGTAGTAGTAGCGGTTGCCGGATCGCGTGAGTCCATATATTTTCTGTGTCATTGTGAATTTCCTTTTTTTTATTGTTGGGCCTATCAAATTCCTCAAGTCAACTGCCCTCATTCCGCGAACCTCAATATCGCGTGGAATAAAGGTATACGAACAGATTCAATCCTTCTTCAGTTCTTGCAAAAGTTTCCACGCCGCTTCTTTCGTTTCTGGCATCTCACCGGCATATTTCAGGTCTCGCAAATACTTGAGTTGTGCGGCTGTTGGAGGAGGCGAATATTCTCCGGCTTCTTTCTTCGCATTAAGCTCCTGGAGAAGCCGACGAGCCTCATCCTTTGACGCCGGAATTTCTTCAACTCCAAGGCCTTTCAAAAACAGAACTTGCTTTTCTGTCGGCGGTTCAATGGATTCGGTTTCGACTAGTACTGCCGGTTGGGCTTGCACTGTGGGTTCGATAGGTTGCTCCCTCCACTTCCCCAACTCGGACCGCACAGTTCTCAATCCGATCTGAAGCTGCCGCATTTGCTCAAGTATCGACTCGATGGCATCATCAGGTATTTCCATTCTCAAGTCCTCGTTGCCATAAGCGTTCAATTCCACAATGTTTTTGCTCTTCACTTTTCTATATTATTTGTGGTGGGACCCGATTCAACCTCTAAACCAGCTCTTGAGCTACAAACCTTCACAAATATCGGAGGGCATAAAAAATTATTATGAGACAACATAGAATGAACCAGTATTGAGGAGCAATGCAGTGGGACAGACGACAAACATCGAGAAGAAAAGTTTGAAGGAAGCACGTCGATCATTCGGGCTGACGCAAACGGAGCTGGGAAAAATGTTCGACCTCGCGCAAGTCCACATCTCCCTTGTCGAGCAAGGAAAATTGACGCTCATGCCCCACCAAAGAGCGGCGGTTGAATCGCTACTCGGGCCAATTGATTGGGATGAACGATATGCGTTGATTAGGCGGTCTAATTGCGCATAAAAACAGAAAAGGACCAATTGCCGGCTGGTCCATTCTATTGACAAAGGTGTGGGCTTCCCGATGTAGGCTTCCTCCACCTCGACACGAAAGGTTGTAAAATGTTTGTCAGTAATAATTTAGATTCTTTGCTCCAGAAACGGATTCAAGGACTTGCGCCTACTAACAATGAACAAGGCGAGCCGATCCGCTAAATCTGCTCGCCTCGGATAACGAATAAGGTAAATGTTATGAAGGATAATAATATAGATGTTTTGTCAACTCCCATCAGACTTATAATCTCACGAATAGAAGTTGAGTCAAAAGTCACGAACGTAGGCAAAGTCAAGAATAGCTTCTTCAGTCGATACGCAATTACATCAGTTCCTGACCTTGAGACAGTAGCTTATTATTTAATGACTGGACATTCAATCACTCCAGCTTACGTTTTACCAAATCCGAACGATATTGATTCAAAAACAGGAAAGCCGCATGAAGCGCCTACTAATGAGTCAACCTTTATTAGTCAGCAAATCTTCGGAGGTGACCTCGATAATCATGAGACTGAAATACTCGAGGATGGTACAGTAAAGTATCCAGAAGGGGTTGATCTCAGCCTGACGCTTGGTAATATTCTGGACTTTTGCGACATTCACCACCTAAGACCCTTCTTGATATATGAAACCATGAGTTCAGCCGATGATTGCTTGAGATTTAGGGTGATGTTCTGCACTCCTGAGCCGGTGACTGATCCTGTTAAGCGTTCTAATTACGTAGAGGCGATACGCGATTTATTCGCTACCAAGTTTAGATACACAGACTCCAGGGTGACTGACTTGTCACGATTCTTTTATGGGACTACGCGGAATGAAGATGGTCAGTATTACTTCAACTCTGTTACTTGCGACTTGGAGCATATCCTAAAAGAAAGGTTGAATGAAGATACGGTAGGTACTGACCTCGATAATAATCATGTACTGCGATATAAAACTCGAGGTCAGTACCTACCGTATCTTGACTCAATGTCTGCTCCTGTTGAATGCTATGGAGATATTTACCAGCAGGCCGCACAAGTTCCATTCGAGCTATTCTCCTCACACTCCATGGCCGAAGGTCATTTTCTATGTGAAGTCGAAGGCCATAAAGAACGTAATCCGTCAGCCCATATCTATTTGGGCAAAAAAGGAGAGTATCGGTATCACTGCTTCGGCTGTGGTGCTGACATGTCCGGCGTTGATTACATAATGACGACCAAGAATGTGACCGTTTTTGAAGCCCTGGGAATAATACTGAAATCACGTCCTGAAGTAAAGCCGTTGAAGAAACTACGCCAGGGAATTAAACGCCTTTGGAAAGACAACAAGGCCGCATATAGTAAGTTGTATTTTCATGCAAATGCCGGGGCTTACGTATTGCAGGCGTGTATCGAAATTGCTGAGTCAGGCTACGTCGATGGTGACGAAGTTATCTTTATTGCACCGGCTCCTTTGATTAAGCGTAAGTTGGAAAGCATCTGGGTTGATCGGCAGGAAGATTCGATTAGACGAACTATGAAGAAGCTATGTTCCTACAATGGTTTCCTCCGCCATGTTAGCGACAGTGAGTTACGTGAACGATATCCGCGAATGCTTGATTACCTCAAACAGCTTCAAGGCCAGTGCAGTACTCATTGTAGCGTTTACGCCATGCCTCTAAACCGAAGTTTTGATGAGTGTCTTCAAACCTGTCTCCAAAGTGAAGATAATAGGCGAAGAACGGGATCCACTGGACCTGTAACTCAGGATAGCGCGAAATTGCAGGGGCTTGATGTCCAGGCATCCCTGTATCAAACGGCGAGAGGTGCAAGTGAACCAATGCTTCGTTTGCTGAAGAAATTCCGTCCAGCCCTCAAACAGTGCCTTAATGATCTAAATTACGCAACGAGGGAGCTGGTTTTGACTTACTGTGGAGAATCTACCAACTATGCAGAGCGAAAATTACGCGAAGCTTGGCCCCGATTATTACAGGACGAAGGGTTAATCGAAATACGTGTCAATCGTTCAAATCGCTTGGAGTATGAACTACCTCGTGATCTTGACTCAAATAGCAAGGTAGCAGTGCCAAAAGAAGGAGGATGCGATGGGAGATGTGCTGATGTTTCCATTACAGAAGATTGTCGAAACAGTACCGCCGACATCGGTCAAGATTGTGAACCCAGATACGAGAATGCGGTTGCGTGCTCGAATTCAATTGGCGGTAGCAGAAAGGAATGAAGCCGATTATTGGGAGCGCAAGTACAGGGACATGCCAGAACCTGTAGTGGCGGTGATTGAGCCGATTTACCCCGGCAGCAAGTCCGTGGTTGTTACGAAGCGAAGGGCTGCGACCGGCTGAAATTTTGCCACCATGAAGAAGTCACCATTGGCATTCAGCAAACTTTTTCTGTTTGGGCGTCTGCCGGGATAAAACTCTTCACCTCGGCACCGTCCTGCATTATCCATTTTGTCTTAGTACGCACTCCATTCCTTATTATCGTGACAGCTACCAGCTAGAGGACATCGTCATCGGATAATCGTGAGTTGGTGACCACACAGGATGAAGAAATTGCAAAATTCGGGTTTTCAATCCCTCGCCTGTAAACGTACTTCTCCAGATGCCGGCACCCATCCTCTCTCACACTAACTTTTCAGACTCCTCGGCGCCAGTGATCCGTCAAATACTAGAAATTTACCCACGAAAACCACGAGACCGGGTTTCTCGCCTCATGAATTCGTGCAGAGGTAAGCAATATGTACCGGTCTGTCCGGGCGAATCAGCCCTTGCCAGTGACACCGTTCCCGGCTGCCGGGATGCGTTCTAAAACGCAGCAGTTGAGAATTCTCAATGGTTGGGAAGTTCATGCCTATTACCACAGCCTTGTAACCAGGAGTTGAGAGAATCAAAGGGTGCGAAGCCGATTCAGGTCGAATAAATAATCATCCAAAATCTTTTAAGGATTACACAGCTCACAGGGTCTGTAACCGGCCCGGATCGCCTGGTCCCTGGTTTTAAAAGGCACTATGCAGTTTCGGCAGTTGTACTTTTCGCAGCCGGGTGCGTTCAATCACCTAAATTGTACCCTTGCCCCCCTTCAGTACCTCTCCGAATACGGTAATGGACCTACGATCAGACCGGTCAGAACACGGTGCAATCACGAAACGGGAACCTTCAGGGCATGAAATCTCGCCGTTTTGAACTTTGCACTTAAGGAACTCCAGAGCTTCTTCGATGTTCGCCGCATTCATCTGATCTATGACGTGCCACCTTTCCCACGTGTCGCCCTTCTCATCTACTGTTCTGTCGCGTGCAACTATGTAATCATTATGCTCAGCCATTTTGTTCCTCTCTTTTCAATCTGCAAGCCATCCTCCAGAACTTCGTCGATTGCGTCAATAAAAGGTAGCCGGAGGAGTTTACGGTCCATCAGGCTGGCCCTACCACGTTCACCGCCTGCCACTTGTCTTTTCCAAGTATTCAACAATCTCTGGGACCCAGGTAAACCAAAATGTGATGCCCACTGTTCGAGTTTCCGGAATTTTCCAACATTCTCCTGGATTCATTTTTCGATAAGCTGCTCTATGGGGCAAAGAGCACCTCTGCGCCACATCAAGGCTGGTCATATTATAAGTTCGACCATACGGTTCAAATCCGTTTCGGTTTTGAGTTCGCCACCTCGCCCATGTAGCAGCGAACGAGTTTGAACTCGCAAGTTTTATTCAATCGTCTGGTCGACATAAAGGGCGTTGAGCGCTTCCTCCTCGGTCCGTGCCAGGAAATCGCGTATGTCGACCGTGTTCACAGGCGTTACGAACCGACGGTCCCTTGGCAACGACTTCAAGAACATGTTAAAGTAGTGAACGTTCAAGTACTGGCGGATCTCCCTTGAATTTATGACGCCGGGTTCGACGACGGTTTCTACCCAGGCCTCGCCATCCTTAAGTTCTTGCGAAAACTGTCCCTTCGCAAAAGTGTTGCTGAAATCATGGTGTTCGCACGTTATTCCCACCCTGTCCCCGACTCCATCATTCATCCAGCGCTCGTTCTCTTGGAGTTGATAAGTTTCTCTAATCCTCTTGGCGTAAGTCGACTCGCCCTTCTTCAACCCGAGGCTCTCGAAGTACGGGTAGAGCACCGTTTTCAGGAATAGCTTTCCCTGGTGGTCCACATGCTCCAATTTATCAAGAATTTGGGAGCAGGAGAACACCATGGGGGTATCGGAGGCGAAATCCCACGTATTTTTCTTTTTCCTTGGGATCATAATCCTCCCCAATCCAGCAGCTATGCCCCACGTGGCGCTGTCGACACTCGCCCACGGGAAGAGTTTTACGATCTTGAGACTAGTAACCGCAAAACCGTGGAACTTGACGATGGGACGACCCTCTGCATCCGTCACATACTTCATGCACTCGATGAGCCAGGAGATCTTTTCCTCTCTTGTCCGGTCGTTACCGGGAGAGAGACCTATGTAGTCCATTTCTCCGACCATACTCTTGAGCCACTTGAAGTCCTCGCCTTGATGAAAGACGTGGATGATCTTCTCTTTAGGTATGCCGTCTTGGACCATCATGTCGTAGTTGTGGCGGCCTTCAGCAGCCGAACGTTCCACTTCCTCGCCCATGAGTCGAAGGTTCTTTTCGCCGGGCGTGCCAGGGATGACATCGAGATTCACGACGTGTTCGATGTAGCCAATGTGCCCCTTGCAGAAAGCCACGTATTTATCGAAGTCAACTTTCTCCCCTTTGTTCCAAACTGAGAACGCCCCGCTATCGACCATGCGGCTATCGCAGTTTTCGCGATAATCGACAAAATAGCCGGGGATCAGGTTGCCCTTCATATACGGGAAGGAGAGAAGGCGATTCTTTATCTCTCTTTTAAGAAGATCGTGATTGAACTCGGCACCGAGCGTGCCTGCGCAGTACAATATCGTTGTTACAGGCAGCGCCTGGCGTGCGCTTTGAACGTTTTCGGGGGTTGTTGACTCTTCCGTGTCCCCGTTCCCCTCTTCAGGCTTAGTGGCTTCAACGGCGACACCCACGATATGCGTAAAACCTTCGCCGTCGAACCTCAAGAAGCGAATACCGTCGCCCTCACGCTTTACGGAAAGATTGACGTTGTCGTACCCCATTCCGAGGATCTTCAGGAGGAACTTGGGGTTCACAACGAATCCAAGGTCTTCCCGACAATTGACAAAGTCGCTTTTTATCGGTTCATTTTCGCTCATGTCGATTGCGCTCATGACGCCGCCCTCGAACCTTATCTTTACAAACGGCTGGCGCACAGGGTCAGTCGATGCTAGCGTCTGAGCCAATTGCAAGATTTCCTTTGAGGAAGAGGGAAATCTAAAAGCAGGCTCAAATTGAAGAGATATGACTCCGTTCAGATCGGGAAACCTTCCCGCGTAAATGCGGCAGGAAATTTGTGTTCCGTCCAAGGCTTTGAAATAAAGCCAATCACCTGTTATGGCGAAGGAAGTCAGTTTATGTTTCACCAAAGTAACCGCCAGGCGACCCGGAATGAGAAAATCGACGTCCTCATGAGGTATGGAAGCCGTTTTGCACCGAGTCATGCGCATGTTATCGCAGGACTCGATCATGTCGCCCAGCCAGTGTACGCATTGGAGTTCGGGATCGTTGGAGTTTCTCCCGAGTGAAATCAAGCAGAGCTTCAGTTTCTCCCCGAAATCGCCGGGAAGATTTTTCCAAGCGTCGACTGCAGGCTGTTGCAGTACTTCAGCAGGCAATGTACTCTGGCCAAGGTTGATGCCCGCCTTCATGGTCCCTGCAGCGATATAAAACTTTTCCTGGCGGGTTCCTATCTCGATTTGCCCCGGTTCGCTCTTCGCGATCGCTTCAAAGAGTTTTTTAGCAAGTACCGCCCCCTGGATATCATCGCCGTCCGTAAGTTGGACGGAGATCGAAAGTTCGCGGGAGTACGTAACTACCCGGCCATCAACGAAATGAAACGACGTCTCGACGTCGCCCTTCCTTCCGAGCCCAGCCCGTAGGTTATCCAGAAGCTTAAAAAACTTAGACCTGTCGATCTTCATGCAAGTCCTTTCTTCAAAAACGCAAAATTTGCGTTTTCGCAAGTTGCGTTTACGCGAGCCCCTCAGTCTCTTCGAGCGACTTCTTTTTGTTCTGAACTTGTTGAATCAGGTCGGAAACCATCTGAATCACTTCCTTGTAGACTGCTCGTCCCTGGGTGCTTTCCTCGGGCGTCAGCAAGGGTTCCGCGACACTCTTGTTCTGCAGTTCCTCAAGCGCCGATTTGCGAGTCTCCAATGCTTTTTCAATTCCCGCCAATTCTTTTATCGCATGCTTTGCGACGCTGTATTTGGAGCTCTTCAAGAGCGCCTCGTGCATTTCGGTGCTCCCGAACTCCATTCGACCGCTTTGGAGTTTGTTTACTACGTCTATTATCTCCGCCCTTTTCCCTTTGAATTCGGTGTTAACATTTTCCAGGAGATACTCCCTGACCTTTTTGGGAAATCGCGGTGCCGATATCAAGTACAAGGTCGATGGGCTGAAGTATTGGACGGCTTCCTCCTGGCCCAGACACGCCTTATACACGCGGACGAGGTTGAGGGCACTCGATCGAGACAGTGGGAAGTTGTCGCTGAGCCACTTTGAAAAGTACCCCTTGGCGCGAACCCGGCCGTTCTCGGTATTTGAAGTGTGTCCCCATTCGGAAACGAAGTTCTTTGCTTCGTAGATGAGTTTACCGATCTCGAATGCCTGATTCGTCGAGGCGATGACGCGATAGCTGATTTCGCTCCGGATGCTTTTTAGATATCCCTCAAAGTTGTTCCAGTTGGCTCTGTCGTGCTTATTCTCACGTTCAGCCCGGATCTTTACAGCCTTCGACAGTGCCTCCACTCCGACTTCCGTCCCATTCTTGCTAGCCGCTTTGTGAGCTTCACTAGCTTCGGCGCACTGGATTGGCGATGATGACTTTCGCAATTCCCCGTACGCATCCAATTCAGCAGGACACTCAAATGGTTCGAAGTATTCGCGGTCCTCATCGGTCAGAACTTCCGGCATGGGTGCATCATCATCCAATATTTCTGGGGTCAGCGCGTTCGAGTGCTCGATTTCTGCCATATTTTTTCTCCTCTTGATCCAGCAAAGATTGACTTTTACTGTTCTGGCTGCTCTGGCTTACAGGAATCTTTTTTACATTGTAATCCTCTGAAATTGTTCCTTCGGTGTTTCGCCGCCGCCTGTGTATGGAAACAGCTTCAACTCGCATCAGAAGCCTCACATTACCTACGAGTTCGCTCAAGAGCTGTGGATTATACTTCTCACCCTGTCCCACCGTCGCTCTCCTTGGTCCCCTCTGACTGTCCCGACATATGGACAGTTAAATACGTGTCAAGTTCGCTAAACATTTTGCGGACCGTTACCAGTTCCTGCAAGGTCTGCCTCACATTTCTTGACAGTTCCGTCCATTTCTCGGGTGAGGGTTCAAAAAGGTTTAATCCTATATCCAATCCGAATGACATGTATGTTCCCAGCAAATCCCGCAATCCCTGGAGCTGGCAGTTATCAAGGATGTGCACCTCAGGTTCTGGCTCCTTCCCTCTTAATTCCTTTACACGGCCGGCTGTCTGACGACCGGAAAGTCCATCCCTCTTGATTTCAGCAACAATGGATTTCTTTGCGGGGAGGCTCGGCAACTTGGATATCTCGCAAAGTTGGTAATAATTCAGGCCTTCTATGTCTTCTTTCATTCCGTTGATCCGGAAGATACGGTCTTGTATAGCAATTCGCACCATTTGACTGAGAGTGGATTTTGATAGCGGCAGGTATGGATTGTCGCAAAGCTTCCGAAAGCTGATTTGTTTCTCAGGATTCCTAGACCGCGCTTCGCCTACGCTATCGTGGAAGAATTCCTTCAGAATATAGTATCCAATTTCCAATGAACTGGCCAGCACCGATGTAGTGACTTCTTTTCGAATGAATTCTACGGCCTTATGAATAACAGGATCGTCATCGAAGATTTGGTCCTCCTCGCTCTGAGCGAGCAGTTTAGCTGTCCCATCTTCAGCTTTTCCGGCCACATCAACAACTGTGGATGGAAGATCAGTGCTTGGCGCCAATTCTTGTCCTCCTTGTTATGCTTAGCCGACTGGACAAAATAATGCCGGCAGCTCATATTCCCTGCGAATATCAATGATACGGTCCATCTCGCCCAAACCTTGAACAGTTTCCCCTTTTTCTTCGGCTTGCACATCCAACGAGAACAGGCTTCTCACCGTTGTTCTGGCTTTCGAGGTATTTAGCATAGTATCAGGACGATTTCCGGGTTTTTAGTGAATTGGCCGGCGAGAAGACGTTATCTGAACATGTCAAGAAAGTGCCTCAGCATCAAAATTTGAGGAGTCGTTTTTCGCGCAGGCGCCCTTAACTGCCTTGCCCCACCCAAGATGAATTTGTAGGCAGCAAGCGTTTGTACTTTAGCTTTAGAAAATCATCCGTCTACCAGAAGCAGACATTGAGTAATCAGCCTTCAAATTACAAAATCTACATTGATAACATCAAATACATTGATGAAATCAACCAATTTAAAGGAAAGGAAGCAAGCCGGTGAAGTACATTCAAATCACAGTTTCCGACGAACTGCATCAAAGACCAAAGAAAACCTGCATCGATGAAAAGGTTACTCTTAACACGAAACTTCAACAAATTATCACAAGTGAATTACAACATGAGGAGGACGATAGATGAGCTCTAGAGATACCTACAATTACGCTATTTACGATGCAATAGATGCGCTTGCCAAAAACTCAACCAGCGATCCTGTTGATACTTTACGTAGTTTATTAAGAAAGGACAACGGAGAAACACTCAGACAAATAAGGGCATTTAAACGCGGGTGTGAGGCTTATAAAAGTACAGGAATGTCTACATTGGCTGACTCATATGATCTTTGTCCTTTCGATTCCCTTTCGATGGAATCTGACTATTGGCGTACCGGTGTCGAGTTCGCCTTCAGGAGTGCACGCGGCGATTATGACGGAGAGGAAACATAGGGGACAACAAAAAGTCCCGGACAGAACGGATTCCCCGGTACTGACAGCCGATTCGCCAGCGCCGGGGCATTTCTTCTGACAAATAGGAATCTTCTTAATTCGGCAGTTTGCACGGGCGTGCAAAGTAGTTCGCCGGTTTCTACCTATTGGGCTGGCATGGGCTCAGCTACTGAGGCCGTGGTGGGGATTTTGCCTCAACCCCTCCTGCCGTTCTACTTTGTAAAGTTGCGGTGAAAAACTAGGAATGAGTCCGCTAATATGATGAGAAACCGCAAAAATTGCCGAAATGCAAATTTTGCGGTTTTCAATATGACAGCGCTATCGATAGTTCCTCCTAATCCGTCATACACAAGGATATACCAACGAGACTGGGCTTCACACCGTGGTTTCGACTTCCGAGGTGCTATCCAACGTGCCGCTCCCACCCGGCGACAAACCGGGTTATTTGATCGATCTCTACAACTTTCTTTCTACCACTATTCACTTGACTCACTCTTACAAGATCATCTATCAAATGATGTTGGTATTTCCTTTATTAAAGCCACGATCCCTTTATTATTTGCTTGTGACCTCAGCCGAAAGCACATATAAATAACACGAGTTGTGTCTACCTTTATGCACATATATACAAGGAGACCCTGTGAATATCCAAATACGTCAAACCTTTCATCTCGACGCTAAGCCACTGCCAGGTATTGTTGTGGAATTCAGCCCAAAATCCTTTCGAGCGTACTTTCCGGGTTTCGACGGGGAAGATCCCGAAGTGCTCGAATTCGAACACCGGTCTGCCATTGAACCGGACGAACTGAATGTAATCGTAAGTCGGACTTACCACACGGAACTCTCCGGCAGCACTATCCCGGAAGGTGGAGAATTCGATCTCGATTCCAATCGCGCAGTTTTCGCGATGGTTCGGGTTTTCAGGGTGGTCCCGTTTAGCGCTTAGAGGATTGGGATAGGGGGAGAAAACGGAAATGGGAGATAGGACACATGTATCAATTCAGATTCGAAAAATCGATTACGAGTGGCTTCTCCGGGCCGAGTTCAACGATGACCCTGAGCAGATGAGAGAGACCTTGTATTATGAGTATCTGGAGTTTCAAGACGACATAGTCGATTTCGAAGCAAATGAAATCAATTACGGCGAATGGGATGAACTCGAGGGCCTCTTGTACGCACACTCCATCGAATACGACAAGACCTGGGGAGCCGGAGGTGATTATGCTGGAGGAGCCAGCTACAACCGCCTTGTCGCCGGCAAGATGCAAGAGGTACAAATCTACGAGGGGAGTGAAGACTTCGTTCTCTTTCTCAAAGAGGTAAAAGACCTGGAGCCAGCGGAGATAAAACGCAGGGTGCAGGAAATGTACAGAAAGGTCGTCCCTTTCGACATTATCTCACTAAGCGAGGACCTTCCCATATGCCTATGAACGATGCGGTCCAAGGTAAGATGTCTGTGCGGAGGTCCTCATGAATACTACCCCAAAACCGAACCTGTATTTAAGCAAATCACTATACCTGACAGGGCTTCAGTGCCACAAGGCTTTATGGCTCCACAAGTACAAGCCTGAATTGAAAGATGAGGTTTCGCCTGAACAGAAGTCGATGTTCGATTTCGGCGCTGAGGTGGGGCGGTATGCCCAGGAGCTTTTTCCCGGGGGTATTCTGGTCCCGTACGGGGATCTTTCTCATTCACAACAATTGGCCATGACTCAGAGTGCCATTTCCAACGGCGCATCAACCATCTATGAAGGGGCCTTCAGTTACAACGATGTCTTCATAAAAGCCGACATCCTGCGCCTTGGGCCTGACGGCTGGGAACTCTACGAAGTCAAAAGTTCTGCAAACCTCAAGGAACAATACCCAGACGATATCGCCATACAATACCATGTAATTTCCGGAGCCGGACTCCCTTTGCCAAAAGCCTGCTTGGTGCACTTGAATACGAATTATGTCCGCCAGGGCCCGATCGATGTGGAACAACTTTTCACCATTGTTGAGCTGACAGACAAAATCCGGGGAATGCAGTCCGACGTTGCAGCCAAGCTGACTGCAATGAAAGCGATGTTGCAAGGTAGTTTGCCAGAGATGGACATCAGCCCGAATTGCGATGATCCTCACACTTGCGCGTTCCACGGACACTGCTGGGCGCATATCCCCGAGAACTCAGTATTTGATTTCCGGGGAACAGGCCGTCCGAACGCATTCGAGCTTTATCGCAAGGGAATCGTCAGAATGGAAGATGTGCCGGCCGATTCGCTGGGTTGGCGGCAGAAGTTGCAACTCGACGGACTTCGATACCAGAAGAACCACATTGACAAAAAGGCTGTCAAAGCTTTCCTCGATTCCTTTTGGTTTCCTCTCTGCTTCATGGATTTTGAAACCACCTACATGGTTCCAATCCCGTTGTTCGACGGCATGAGGCCCTATGAGCAGTTGCCTTTCCAGTTTTCGCTGCACGTTGTCGAGAAAGAGGGGGAAGATCCAGTCCACTACGCATTTCTTGCAAAAGACCTCAAAAACCCCTGTGAAAAGTTTCTGTCCAACCTCCTTGCGGTGATACCTCCCGGCGCCTGCATCCTTACATGGAACAAGACATTCGAGGTCCAGCGATTACAGGGGCTGGCTGCCAGATTTCCTGAAAAGGGCGCCGAAATCATTGCGATTGTCGAAAATATCATCGACCTGATGGCGCCATTCCGGGATAAATCCATCTACCACTGGAAGCTCAAAGGTTCATATTCCATCAAGGCTGTACTGCCCGCCCTGGTGAACGGATATTCCTACGAGAACCTGCCGATCAACAGCGGTGATATGGCCTCGGCAGCATGGGTGCGGATGATTCAAGAACCGGATTTGAATGAACAGAGGCGGCTTTATTCGGAACTGCTAGAGTATTGCCACTTGGATACATTGGCCATGGTGTTGATTTTGAAAGAAATGCACGCAATGTCAGCATTCTAAAGGAGGGCAAATGAGTGTTCTTCAAGAAGTTATCCCATCGTCGATTTCCCTTGGGAACTTGAAGCGAGTGAAGGGATTGGGTGTCATTCCGATTCTCACCGAAGAGGTTATAGAAATCCCAGCATTCGAGACGCTTGAAACAGCATTGAAAAAAGGTTTCGCCAGGATTACTGAAACTGGGCCAGGTGGAGAAGTACCTTTTCTCCTGTTCGAAAACACTAGCGACAACCCAGTAATAATTCTGGACGGGGAGGAAGTGGTCGGCGGCAAACAAAACCGCATCGTTAACGCTACTCTGGTGATTCTTGGAAACGCGACAGTGAAAATCCCTGTTTCATGCATTCAAGCTGGGCGCTGGCGGCGCGAAAGAGCGGATTTTGAGTCAGCAGGATCGGTCTTCAGGGCTCGGTCTCGTGCTGTACACAAAGCGACAGTAACCGCCAATGTGCATGAGAGCGGCAGTTTCCGGAGCGATCAGAACGCGGTATGGAACGAGGTCAGCGAATCCTTACATGAGTTAGGAGTTGAATCCTCGACTTCTGACTTTCTCGAAGGCCGTGAGAGGGTCGCACATCGGCTGGAGGAATTCGTGGAAGCAATCAGGCCGGCAAAGAACCAGATTGGTGCGATTTATCTGGATACTCACGGTATTCTCGGGCTGGAGATGCTTGGATCCCCTGTTTTGTTTGCAAAGGATTGTGACAAAGTAACCCGGAGTTTCGCCTTCGAAATTCTCAATGCGCCGGATCTTAACAGGGCATCGGCAGAGGCAGCGAAAAAATGGTGGCATAGAGTTCTTGAAGCTGGATTCACCTTGTACGCTTCACCCGGCGCCGGAGAGGATATTCGAGTCGCGGCTGAAGACCTGATCGGGTCCGGGCTGATCTGGGATGGGGTAGTAGTTCATTTCTCCTGTTTTCCGAATATGCGACGTCAGAGCCAGAGAAGGGCATCGGCAGGTCAGAGGCGGCGGAATTTGCTGTAAGCGACGGGTCATTAGGAACCGTCCACGCGCGTGGGCAATCTGTCAAATACCGGCATGAAGCAACGAGACCAGGCTTATCGCCCAATGAATTTATAGGCAAGTATTTTGTATCGTGCCGAAGACTGACAGGTGAATCAGCGGTGTCCGTACTTAAGCAGCTCTTACCCCTCCTGCGGGCCTCCCTTCTGGAAATACTGCTTACATGGATGAATCTTCACAATATGATCTGGAAGTTGAGCGGTTCTGGGTTGCTCACCGCATAACGCCATACAGGAGAGAGACATCGAATTTGTCTACTGCCCTGAGCGTGAGATTTACATGATGTACAGAAATGCGAATATGCCTGAATGCGTTTGTAGACTCTCGCCCTGAGCCTCGTATTCCCGATCTCGCCTCCCTTCTCATTATAGATCTGGGCCATGGAATCAGCCGCAAGGAGCGGGTGATCTTCGGGTGTACCGAGCTTTGTGATGTCCATAGTAGTCGTGCAGGATCACAGCCGATAACATCTGGGTCGATATTGCCCCGATGTCGTAGGCTTCCGCAACCGGAGGAACTAGGCCGGCATACCCGCTTTGAGTGCAGGATCGTGTCCCCCGGTAATTCCTTCCTTAACCGGGCAGTTTTATACTCTGTGTTTGGTGAAATGGATCGTCATGTTTATAATAATAGACTTTGTAATGACGCCAACGACCCCGACGAGGTATCCGACATGAAAAAAGGCAAGAAAAGCCTTAACCAACCAGAACACGACGCCGGGGAATCATCCCAAAGCCCTTCGATAAAGAAGACACCTGGCAAGAGCACTGGGACGGATTCCATAAAACCCTTCTACATCGCCGGAATAGGCGCTTCGGCCGGCGGCTTGGAGGCGTTGGGGCAGTTCTTTGCCCAAATGCCGCCGAATGGCGGGTTGGCGTTCGTCGTCGTTACTCATCTCGACCCTACCCAAAAGGGGATGATGCCCGAGCTTTTGCAACGCTTTACCAAGATGAAGGTCTACCAGGTGAAGGACGGGTTGAAGGCCGCGCCCAATTGTGTCTATGTGATTCCGCCAAACAAGGATCTATCCATACTGCATGGAACACTGCAGTTGCTGGAGCCGACCGCCTCTCGCGGCTTGCGGCTGCCGATCGATTTCTTCTTTAAGCACCTGGCTGATGACCAGAAAGAAAAGAGTATCGCCATCATCCTTTCCGGTATGGGTTCTGACGGGACGTTGGGTGTGAGCGCCATCAAGGAAAAGATGGGCATGGTAATGGTGCAGGACATCAGGTCGGCCAAATCCGACGGTATGCCCCGGAGCGCCATCGGCACCGGGCTCGTGGATTATGTGGCTCCCGTGGAAGAGCTGCCGGCAAAACTGATGGGCTACGTGAAACACGCCGGAATGGCGGTAACCGCCCCCCGCAAAGCCGACGTCATGGTGGAAAAGACCACCGGGATGCTGCACAAGATATTCGTTCTTCTTCGGGCTCAGACCGGTCACGACTTCTCCTTTTACAAGAAGAGCACCATTTACCGCCGTGTTGAAAGGCGCATGGCAGTCCATCAAATTGCCGACATATCTCTCTACGTCCGCTATCTCCAGGAGAATCCAAACGAAATCGATTTGCTCTTCAGGGAATTGTTGATAGGAGTCACCAGCTTCTTCAGAGATCCCGAATCGTATGAAGCTCTCAAAAAAGAGGTGGAGGCATACATCCTCGAAGGCAAAAAGCAAGGGAGCATGTTACGAATCTGGGTCCCGGGCTGCTCCACCGGCGAAGAAGCCTACTCCATCGCTATCCTGCTCATGGAGTGCCTTGAAGGGCTGGGACAAAAGCGCCGATTCAAGATCCAGATTTTTGCGACGGACATACACAAAGAGGGTATCGAAAAGGCCCGCGAGGGCGTGTACCTTCCTAACATTGCCGCTCAGGTATCTCCGGAGCGTCTAGATCGCTTTTTCACCAGGGAGGAGTCGGGCGGCTATCGGATCAGCAAGGAAATCAGGGAACTGGTGGTCTTCGCCCCTCAGAATCTCATCATGGACCCGCCATTCACCAAGCTGGATATCCTCAGTTGCCGAAACCTCCTCATCTATTTGACCCCGGAGCTCCAGAAGAAGCTGCTGCCTCTATTCCATTACTGTCTGAATCCCGGCGGCATTCTTTTCCTGGGGACAGCCGAAACCATCGGCAGCTTCACTGATCTCTTCTCTGTTTCAGACAACAAGTGGAAAACATTCAGGCGTACGGAGTCTGGCTCCGCCCTCACGTACCTGACGGATTTCCCATCGGATTTGTCCTTTACCGATGGCGATAGGGTCACAACTCCACCCCAATTTCAGAAAAGCGAGGGAAGGACCGTTTCGGACCTGGTTCAAAGCATTATCCTCGATGATTTTGCACCTTCTGCGGTGCTCATCAATGATAAGGGCGACATTGTCTACGTTCATGGGCGAACGGGAAAATACCTGGAGCTGTCCGCTGGAAAAACGAACGTCAACATCTATGCTTTGGCGCGCGAGGGGCTGAGACAGCATTTGGGGAGCGCCATTCGAAGAGCGCTTACTCAAGATACGGACGTAACCTTGAAGGATTTGCGCGTTCGTACAAATGGCGACTATCAAGTCGTCCAGCTCACCGTAAAGCCTTTGCGTGAACCGGATGCGATGCGTGGATTGCTGCTGGTTGTGTTTGACAATGCGCCGACTTCCCTTCCAGCCAAAAGCTCCCGCAGGAAAAAGAGAGGCCCGGCCGGTGAGGAGAACCCCAACGTTCAGGCATTGGAGACGGAGCTTCTGGAGACCAGGGAACTTCTTCAATCCACCATCGAAGAGATGACGACCTCGCAGGAAGAGCTCAAGTCGGCCAACGAGGAGCTGCAATCGACCAATGAGGAACTCCAGAGCTCCAATGAGGAGATGACCACGTCCAAGGAGGAGATGCAATCGCTCAACGAAGAGCTTATGACCGTCAACGCAGAATTGCAGCACAAGATCGACGAGTTGTCCCGATCGAGCGACGACATGAAAAATCTCCTCAACAGCACCAACATCGCCACGCTTTTCCTGGACAATCATCTGAAGGTCACACGTTTCACGACGCCTGCCGCCGATATCATCAAACTTATCCCCACTGACGTGGGACGTCCCGTCAGTGACATTGCCTCCAGTCTGAAAGGTGTGGACCTCACCAAAGAGGTCACGTATGTCCTCAATTCACTGGTATTCAAGGAAGCAGAGGTTCAGACCGCAGATGACCGCTCGTACTTCATGCGCATTTCGCCTTATCGAACGATTGCCAACGTCATCGACGGAGCGGTGGTCACGTTCACCGATATCAGCGGTTTAAAGGAGATTGAAAGGGCTTTGCGGGAGAGCCGGGACTTGCTTCAGCGGACCCAGAAGTACGCCGAAGGCATCGTGGCAACCGTGCGTGAGCCGTTGCTGGTACTAGATGCTCAGTTGAAGGTCCTCTCCGCCAGTCAGTCCTTTTACCGTAAGTTTCTGACTACGCCTGAAACAACCGAAAACGAGCATGTCTACAATCTCGGAAACCGGCAGTGGGACATCCCAGCTCTGAGGCAACTGCTGGAGGATGTTCTTTCGGAAAACAAGTTCTTCGAAGACTATCCGGTAGAACATGGATTCCCTAAAATCGGACACAGGAAAATGCTCCTCAATGCCCGTCAGATAGAGCAGGAGGATCAGGATCAGCGGGGTCCATTGATTCTCCTCGCAATTGAAGACATTACAGATCGACTTGGACGATGAAGACTCGGAGGTAAGGACTTTGCCCAAGGACAAATCGCGACAAGAACACCCCGGCGAGCTGCGCCGCCGGGCTGAAGAGGCATTGAACAGGAAAAAGACTGGAGAGCCTTCCATAATGCCGGAGGAAGATGTCCGTGCGCTGGTTCACGAGCTCCAGGTGCACCAGATCGAGCTGGAAATGCAGAATGAAGAGCTTAAGCGCGCCAATGCCATGGTTGAGGAGACACGGAACAGATATGTTGACCTCTATGAGCTCGCTCCTATCGGCTACCTTACCCTTGCTGAGAATGGGATAGTATTGGAAGCTAATCTTACCGTGGCAGTGCAACTGGGCATTGAAAGGAGCGGCCTCATCAAACGCCCATTTCAAAACTACATCGTGCCGGCGGATAGGGACAAGTTTCGTTCTCACTTGAGCAAGGTCGTTACAAGCGAGAAACGACAGAGCTGTGAAATAGGATTGATGACACAATC
>Ga0187880_1000940_pt1 | contig 23936 bp, 21 predicted proteins | sample June2016WEW_19_4_FD_132998 | JGI IMG/M metagenome (GOLD analysis project Ga0187880, IMG submission 132998) | Peatland microbial communities from SPRUCE experiment site at the Marcell Experimental Forest, Minnesota, USA - June2016WEW_19_40 | ecosystem: Environmental > Terrestrial > Soil >... | reverse complement strand
CGTGCCGCCCGGATCGTTGCGTTTCATTCTGAGCTTACGCGCCACGGCCGAGGGGCACGTTTCCTCGATCGCTTTTCGCAGCGGAACATTGGACGCCAACAGCAACATCACCATGGACTTGCCCTCCCGCTACAGCCTCGAGCCGACACAAGTGCCCAACTCGACGTTTGAAAAACCCCTGTTCCAACGGAAGCTTCAGGAACTCCGTCTCATGGGCAACTTCAACCAGGAGGTCCTCAACGGCTTACCGGACGCATTCACCCTGGAAGAACTGCGCGCCAGCATCAGTCGCACCGTAAAACAGCTCCCGGAGCATGAACAGGAAACGACCAAGAATGTAGCCAGGGAAACCCTGATGCTCGCCAGCTCCAATTACGAAGTGCAGTTCGCGCCGGAGTCGGGTTTGTCCGAGCGGGTTTTGTTCCCCGTCACTCCATCGCAGAGCAACGGGATCGAGGACGCTCGCTTTGAGCTCTTCCACAACGTAGACGGCACACGGACTTATTATGCGACTTACACCGCGTACGACGGAAAAATGATCCTGCCCCAATTTCTGGAGACGTCCGATTTTCTCCGTTTCAAATTCATCACATTGAACGGCCCGGCCGTCGAGAACAAGGGCGTGGCGCTCTTCCCCCGCAAAATCAAGGGCCTCTATGCGATGCTTGGCCGGCAGGACGCGGAGAATATCTACGTGATGTTCTCCGATCATCTCCATTTTTGGCATACCATGCAACTCATTCTGGAGCCGAAGTTCCCCTGGGAATTCATCCAGTTAGGCAACTGCGGATCGCCCATCGAAACCGAAGCCGGCTGGCTCGTAATCAGTCACGCAGTGGGGCCCATGCGAAAATACTGCATCGGCGCCTTCCTGCTTGACCGCGACGACCCGACAAAGGTCATCGGCCGCCTGCCTGAACCGCTGATCAAGCCGAATACAAACGAGCGCGACGGCTACGTGCCCAATGTGGTTTACTCGTGCGGCAGCCTCGTGCATGGCCGCCAACTCGTGATTCCCTACGGGATATCCGACTACGCCACGACGTTTGCCACGATTCCGCTGGACCAGGTATTGGCTGCGATGGAATAGCGCAGAACCTGCACTTTCCATAGCAAAACCTGCATTTGCTGTAGCCGCCCTTGCTCTTCTGTCGGCGCCGATAGCCTGCCGCAGTCGCCAAATTCCCCGCAACTCCCTTTGCATGCATGGCTGCGGCCTTGCCCTTCATCGAGCGACTGAGGATGGTGCCAACCGTGCATTGACAAAGAAGTCGCAGCGCACGTGCGACAGAAAAGGAATAACCAGACGAAGGGACGATTTTATGAGAATGAATGTAAATCGCTGTATCTGGGTTCTGGCAATTGCCGGTTCCACCGCCGCTTTCGCGGCGGAGAGAGAAATCAATGTTAACGACAGGCTGGACGCTTCGGCCGACACGCTGACCGATATGATGAAGGCTGCCGATAGAGGCATTCCCCAAGATCTGATCGACAAGGCGCACTGCGTCGTGGTCGTGCCGGGCATGAAGAAGGCCGGATTCATCTTCGGTGCGGAGTATGGCCGCGGGTTCGCGGTGTGCCGCCAGCAAGGTGGCTCGGGTTGGAGTTCTCCAGCCGCGATGCGGGTTGAAGGTGGAAGCGTCGGGTTTCAGATTGGCGCTTCGGACACCGATGTTGTGTTGCTCGTGATGAATGACGGCGGAATGAGGCACCTCTTATCCGACAAGTTTACGCTCGGCGGAGACGCATCAGCGGCGGCGGGCCCGGTCGGCCGCGACGTGAGCGCTCAAACAGATGCCCAGATGAACGCCGAAATGCTTGCGTATTCCCGTTCGCAAGGCCTGTTCGCAGGCATCTCAATAACGGGCGCGACGCTTCGTCCGGACGGGGAAACCAACAGGGAACTCTACGGCCGCGACACAACCAATCGTGAAATTCTGACCAGCCAATTCGGAACTCCAGCGGCCGCTGGAAGGTTTGAAAGGGCGCTGAATCGGGAGTCGCCCCAGGCCAAACGGTAAGTGGTACGGCTTTCGGATTCGGACGGGCGCTGGCGGCCGCATGCGATCTCGCCGGAGCCCGGCTGCAATCCGGAAGTCGGCGTGGCATTCTTCGTTCTGCATGGAATCTTCGGCGAAGACGGACACGATCCAAATCGGCCGACCCTGATCGCTCTCCTGAACAAGTACTCGGCGCGAGAGTGCTAGCCGAGTTGGGGAAAGAAAAGGACAAAATGAAGATCATTAGTACGTTTCTAACGGTATGTGCGTTCGCGGCGGCCCAGTCGTCGCAAGCGCCGAACCCGGTTCAGCAGTCAACCGAGAATGCGGCCCGGATGGCCGCCGATGCGATGCCCATCTATCGCATCGCCGTGGTCGAGCGGACCACAAAAGCGGTCAACTACAATCACCGCACCGGATCCACCAAGATCGATTTCCGCGGAACGTCACTCTTACCCGAGGTCCGCGGCGAGGCCACGGTGGAGAGCAAGCAGGGCGCGATCAAGATCGACGCGCACATGGAGGGAGTGTGGCCCGCCGCCAAGTTCGGTCCCGAGTTCCTGACCTACGTGATGTGGGCCATCACCCCCGAGGGACGTGCCATCAACCTTGGCGAGTTGCTCTTGAACGGAAACAAGACCAGGCTGGATGCCACCACGGAGTTGCAGCCGTTCGGCTTGATTGTAACTGCCGAACCCTATTTCGCGGTAACTCAACCCAGTGACCTCGTGGTTATGGAGAGTTTCATCGGGCACGATACGGCTCAAACGATTGAACAAGTCGACGCGAAATATGAGCTCTTGCAGCGGGGCCAGTACACCCTCAACGTGAACCCGGCCGAGATCAAACCCGTGCAACTGAACTCGAAGGTGCCATTGGAGCTCGACGAGGCGCGAAATGCCGTCCAGATTGCACGCTGGACCGGCGCTGAGAGGTACGCCCCCGAGACCTTTCAGAAGGCCGTCCAGGACCTGGAGAATGCCGAGGGCTATCTGACGGGAAAGGCGGGAAGGAATCCTATTGGCACGGTGGCGCGTGAGGCCGTCCAAATGGCCGAAGATGCCCGCATCATCACGGTAAAGAAGATCGATGAGGAGCGGCTGGCCAGCGAGCGCCTGGCTGCGGCGGATCGTCGGGCGCGCGGCGAAAGCGAACGTAACGAGGCACAAGCCAATGCCGCGCTCCTTACAGCGGACGCGGACACGGCGCAGCTTGTTGCGCGGTCTGAAGTGGATCGCGCGAAGGGTGACAACGAAGCAGGGATAACCGCCGCTCAGAACGAAGCGGACCGGCTGAAGAGCGAGAGCGCCACGATAGCGGCTGCTCAAGCCGAAGTGGTCCGGCTGAATAGGGACTATGCGCAGACGGCTGGGGCCGACGTCGTACCGGTTCTGGGAGCGGCGCAGAAGCAATCCGATCGTCTGGAACGCGAGGCCGACGCGCAGCGGGCCGGCGCCGAAAGGGAACTGGATCGCAAGATTGAGGAGAAGGCGCAAGCGGAGCCGGAGAAGGCGGAACTGCGAGCTCAACTCCTGACGCAATTCAACGCCATTCTACAGACCCGCGACACGGAGCGTGGCTTGATCGCGAATATGTCGGATGTCCTTTTCGAGACAAGCAAGTCTTCGTTGCGGCCTTTGGCGCGCGAGAAACTGGCCAAGGTGGCGGGCATTGTCTCGGGGCATCCGGGTCTGAGGCTGGATGTGGAAGGTTACACGGACAGCGTCGGCGGTGAGGGTTACAATCAGCGGCTTTCCGAGCAACGCGGCACTTCCGTACGCGATTACCTGATACAACAGGGAATGCCGGAGAGTTCTGTGACCACCAAGGGTTTCGGCAAAGCCGAGCCAGTGGCATCTAATGACACGGCGCAGGGCCGGCAACAGAATCGTCGGGTGGAACTGGTGATCTCCGGCGAAATCATTGGCACGGAGATCGGCACGCCGATCGCAGCCAGGTAATCGGAGGGTGATGCGAACCGGGGGCCGGCACGCTGGCCCCCGCGGGCTGCGGGAGACTTGCCGAACGAAGGAGGTTACGAACATGATGAGCAATAGACCTGTTGCCACTGAATTCCGCGAAGGCGACGAAGTCGTGCTGGCCGAGGGCACATATCAGGGCACACCGGGTGTTTTTGTCCGGTTGACAAAAGACGCCAACTGGGCCGACATCAAGGAGCGTGATGGCAGCGTCCGCAGCCACCCGGTGGCATGGTTGGACCATTCCACGGGCGCGACGAGCGGTCCCGCGAACTGATGTCGGCCGAGCCTGGAAGCCGCCCGAATCCTGTGGTAACGGCAATCCCATGAAAAGACTCATGACCCGGCACAATATTCCGTTAGGCAGGATTCTGGGAATCCCCATTGGTTTGGATTATTCCTGGTTCCTGATCTTTGCGCTGCTCACCTGGACGCTGGCAGGCAGTTACTATCCCGCCGAGTTTAAGCACTGGCCGCCCCTGTTGTATTGGTTCATGGGCGCCGCCACTGCCATCATGCTCTTTGCGAGTGTGCTGCTCCACGAACTGGGACATTCCGTGATAGCTTTGCGGTTCAAAGTGCCGGTGCGCAGCATCACGTTGTTCATTTTTGGTGGCGTGGCTCAGATTGGCGCGGAACCGCCCAGCGCCAAGGCGGAATTCCTCATCGCTAGCGCCGGACCAATCGTGAGCCTGGCGCTGGCGGTGTTCTTCTCGGTGGCACAGCCGGTAGTTGCCGGCATTCAGCCTCTCTGGGGTCTGACGAAATACCTGGCCTACATCAACTTTGCGTTGGTGCTTTTCAACCTGATTCCCGGCTTCCCGCTGGATGGCGGCCGCGTGTTCCGCGCCCTGGTTTGGGCCTCCACGAAAGATATGCGCCGCGCCACGCTAGTCGCGGCCAACGCTGGCCGTTTCTTTGGTTTCCTGTTCATCTTCGTTGGTGTCTGGCAAATGTTCAATGGCAGCTTCGGCGGCGGACTCTGGATTGCTTTCATCGGCTGGTTCCTTGACAATGCCGCCTCACAGCAGGTGCATCAAGTGATGTTCCAGGGCCTGTTGGCCGGCCACACAGTTTCGCAAGCTATGAGCAGTCACTGCGTCACCGTCCCTGACGACCTGACGCTCGAACAGTTGGTGGACGAACACATCCTCGGCGGCGGGCAGCGCTGCTTTTTGGTTACTCGCGAAGCAGACACCGTTGGCATGATCACTCTGCACCGGATCAAGGAAGTGCCGCGGCATCACTGGGCGACGACAACCGCGGCGCAGGTCATGCTTCCCCTGGAGCAGTTGAAACGCACCGACCCAGACACCCAGTTATGGACCGCCCTCCAACAGATGGACCGCGATGGCGTCAACCAGTTGCCCGTCACACACGATAGCCACGTCCTCGGCATGCTGAGCCGGGAAGGTGTCATTACTTTCCTGCGCACGCTGCAGGAACTGGGGGCCTGATTGGTCGTGATAACTAGCGGCGGCTCGTGCAGACTTTGCCCTTTGAGATGCACATTTAGCTGAGCGAAGAGGCCGGATGGGGCGACTCGCTCTTCATGATCCGCGCAGAACCCGGCAAAGATCATCGGCGTAGGGGCTCATGGATCTTGCAGCCGGAAGATCCCTGGGAAATCGCGGAATACGTCCACAACAGTCGTGTTCATCTGTGGCGCCGTCGCGGAGTCCGATGCCTGGACCACGGCAGACCGGCTAGTGGTCGGGGCGAGTGGATTCGAACCACCGACCTCCTGGTCCCGAACCAGGCGCTCTAGCCAGGCTGAGCCACGCCCCGACGTTTCCAGTGTACCATCGAATTCGTGGGTGAAATCGACAAGCTGCGCGATTTGCCGGCGGTGCACGAAGTGCTCGAACGCCTCTTTCCTTTCCGGCCCTGGCGCGGTTCCCGCGCGCGCTGGTGGCGGCGGAAATCCGGCGACAAGCTGCTGGGCGGTCCCCAGGCGGGGATTCTGGCGGGAAATCGGGGATCGTCGCCCGCTTGCGGCGCAACCCGCTCTACCGCGCCTTGCGGCTCGACAAAATCATCTACCAGGCCCTACCCAGTTGGGATCTTGGTCTATGACCCCTGCGCCGGGCCTATTTTCCCAACATAAAGTTGCCGATCACCAACACATCCAGCCCGCTTCGGTAAAAGCTGGAGATAGCGTTTCCTGGAGTGTTTACGATCGGTTCGTCTTCCAGGTTGAAACTCGTGTTCAAGACAGCCGGGCAACCGCTCAGCTTCTCAAACCGTCGTATTGTCGCGGCGAAGATTGGATTCGTACTGGCCACCACAGCCTGCGGGCGCGCGGAACCATCCACGTGCACCACCGCCGGAATGCGGCGGCGCCAAGCCTCGCGAACCCGACTTGCCAATAACATGAATTCTGACGGAACACGGCTCACGAACAGTTCGGCATAGCGTTCTTTGAGGACTGCCGGCGCCAGAGGCCGCCAGGACTCTCTACCCTTGATATCATTCACGCGCTGTACATTGGCGGCGTGTTGCGGGTTGGCCAGAATGCTACGGTTACCCAGCGCGCGCGGTCCTACTTCGGCGCGACCCTCGAACACGCCGACGATCTGGTTCTCGCACAGCGCCGTGCAGATGGCGGCCGCAGGGTCGACTTTTCGAAACGGCACTTTTGCAGTTATCAGGGCAGTCCGAATCTGATCGTCGGAGAACGAAGGCCCCCAATACGCGTGTTCAAAACCCGCGCGCGGCCACGAGCCTGTCAACTGGCGATGCGCAAGGATGGCCGCTCCCAATGCCGTACCGGCGTCGTGACTGGCAGGCTGGACGAAGAGGTCCTCCACCCATTCCTGAGCGGCGAGGCGACCGTTGGCGGAACAATTCAGTGCGACGCCGCCCGCCAGCAAAAATCGCGAACTACGGCTGCGATGCCGCAGCATGGCAGCGATTTTGAGCAAAGAGCGCTCCAGGTAGAACTGGAGGGTTGCGGCAAGGTCGCGGTGTCTTTCCAGAAGGGGTTCAGCCCTGTCCCGGCCCACCACGTTCTTGGCGAAATGGGCAGAGTAGCGTTGCGTATCGGGCAGACCAAGATCCGGGTCGCACCAGTCCGGAAGCACTTCCGGCTTGACCTTGCCGAAAGCGCTTAGGCCCATGGTCTTACCTTCGCCGGAGTGTGGCCGGAATCCCAGATAAGCGGTCACTAGCTCAAACAGCAGGCCCCAACTGTTAGCAACGGGAATCTCAACATACACGTCCATTTCGGAGCCGTTCCAGAAACCGATCAGGCCCGCTTTCGGTCCGCCCCAGCCATCTAGCGAAATGAAGTTCGCGGCCGGAAAACCGGAAGGGATTGCGGCGCTTGCGACGTGGCAGAGATGATGGTCGAAGTACAACCGTCTGCCGAATGAGTTGATCTGGAGGTCCCGGTCCAACAAGGAGAGGTACAGGACTAAACGAAAGTTCCGTTCCGGGGAGAGGGACCCCTCAAAATAACCCTCTATGTCGTCCCGGCGGAGACCATCCTTAGTGGGCGCGGAAAATCCAACAGCGGTGACATCGACCTGCGCCTTGGTGACCCCTGCCGCGCCCAAGCAATACTCGATAGCCTTCTCGGCAAACAGGTGCGGGGCGTGCTTCAAGCGCAAGAAACGCTCCTCCTCCGCGAACGCAACCAGGCGCCCGTCCACAAGGACGCAGGCCGCGTTGTTCATGGAGATAGGATGGGAAACGCCGAGGATGACCATTGAGAAAAGCAATCTACCTTGCTATTCTTCTTGTGCCCTGAACCGCTCTATCAGTCAAGCGCTGAGTGTAACACACAAGGACCGGATCTGGTGTGGCGTAGAGCCAATTTGGAAAGGACATTTGGTCGGGGAGAGTGAATTCGAAACACCGGCCTCCTGGTCCCGAACCAGGCGCTCTAGCCAGGCTGAGCCACGCCCCGACGTTTCCAGTGTACCATCGAATTCGTGGGTGAAATCGACAAGCTGCGCGATTTGCCGGCGGTGCATGAAGTGCTGGAACGCCTCTTTTCGGCCTTGGCGCGGTTCCCGCGCGCGCTGGTGGCGGCGGAAATCCGGCGCGCGTTGGATGAACTCCGGGCGGAAATCTTGAGCGGCAAGGGCGGCGGACCGCCGGTGGAAGCGCGCGTCGAGAGGGCGCTGGCAGCGCTTGAGGGGCCGTCGCTGCGGCGCGTCATCAATGCCACCGGGGTGGTGCTGCATACCAACCTGGGACGCTCGCCTCTGGGCCCCATCCACGTGCTGCCCGGCTATTCCAACCTGGAGTACGACCTGGCGGCCGGACGGCGCGGTCAGCGCGATGTCCATGCCGCGGGCCTGCTGGAACGGCTGCTGGGCGCGCCGGCGATCGCGGTGAATAACAATGCCGCGGCTATCTTTCTGGCGCTGAACGAAATGGCCGCGGGGGGCGAAGTCGTGGTCTCGCGCGGCGAGCTGATCGAAATCGGCGACGGTTTCCGCATTCCGGATATCATGGCGCGTTCGGGCGCGGTGGTTCGCGAAGTCGGGACTACCAACCGGACCGGGATTGCCGACTACCGCGCGGCCATCAACGAGCGCACCCGGCTGCTGCTGCGCGTCCATCCCAGCAACTTCCGCATCTCGGGCTTCACCGCGCGGCCGGAGTTGCGCGAGCTGGTGGCCTTGGGGCGCGAGCGCGGCGTGCCGGTGTATGAGGACCTCGGCAGCGGCTGCGTGGTGGACCTGCTGGCGTTCGGAATCGAAGAACCGCTGGTCTCCGACAGCCTGAAGGCCGGCGCCGATCTGATTTCCTTCAGCGGCGACAAGCTGCTGGGCGGTCCCCAGGCGGGGATCCTGGCGGGGAAAGCGGAGGTCGTCGCCCGCTTGCGGCGCAGCCCGCTCTACCGCGCGCTGCGGCTTGACAAGATCGTCTACCAGGCCCTCGGGAACACGCTGCGCAGCCTGCTGCTGGAACGGTGGGACGACGTGCCGGCGCTGGCGTTGATCCGCCGGACGGCCAGCGGGATTCGAGCGCGCGCCGAGGCGCTGGTGGCGTGCGTTCCGGGGCTACGCGCGGAAATCGTGCCCGGAAGCTCCGTGACCGGAGGCGGGGCCACGCCGGAGCAATCCATTCCCACCTGGCTGATTGCCATAGAGTGCGCGGACCTGGTGGACGCCGAGCGCCGGCTGCGGGCGGGCGATCCGCCGGTGGTGGCGCGCATCGAAAACGACAGGCTCATCCTGGACTTGAGGACCGTGTTTCCGGAAGAGGAGGAAGAACTGGCGGTGGCACTGCGGAGGCTGTGAGGCGAGTGGCTACGCGCGTTCCTGATAAGTGCCTTCGGCGGTGTTGACGCGGATCTTCTCGCCTTCGGTAATGAACGATGGCACCTGCACCACCAGGCCGGTTTCGAGCTTGGCCGGCTTGGTGACGTTGGAGACGGTCGCGCCCTTCATGCCCGGCTCGGTTTCCACCACCGTCAGATCGACGGTGGCCGGCAGCTCCACGCTCATGGCTTTGCCTTCGTAGAATTCCACTTTGACCATCAACTGCGGGATGAGGTATTGGGTGGCATCGCCCAACAGGTCCTTCATCAGGTGCATCTGCTCGAAGTTCTCCGTGTTCATGAAATAGTAGTACTCGCCATCGTCGTACAGGTACTCCATTTCGTGCTCTTCCAACAGCGCCTTTTCGACGCGGTCCTCGGAAGAGAAACGGTGCTCGGTCATGGAGCCGGTGCGCAGGCTGCGCATTCTGACCTGCACGAACCCTCGCAAGTTGCCGGGCGTACGGTGATTCACGCTGAAAACCGAGTACAGCTCGTTGTTGAACTTAATGACCATCCCAGGGCGCAGTTGGGTTGCGGAGATCATGAAACTCCTCAGTAGTTGTGGGTTAGAAACTTCAGTATAGCAAGCCGTCAAAACGGCAGAATCTCTTCGCGGACCGGGTCGAAATCGATGCGCCGCTTCTGTATATACGAGATATTGCCGAGGTGCGAAGCTTGCGCCGAGCGGTGGCCGATGAGCACGTCGCCGTTGGGCAGCTTGCGCGAGCGGATGCACTCGAGGAAGTTCTGCACGTGATCGAGGTCCAGGTCGCTCGCCGCCTCGACCACGGTGGCTTGCGCATTGCGGCCGGGCGGGTGGAATTCGTAGCGCGAGCGATCGATCCACAGGCGGCCCTGGGTGCCGCACATCTCGATGGCATCCCCGGTGACGCCGGGAGCCAGCGTGGCTTCGAAGGTGGCGGTGAATTGCGACGGGTATTCCAGCAGCACGTTGATGGTATCGGGCGCGGTGCGGCCGTCCTTGTAGTGATAGACGCCGCCCGCGGCGGATGCCGAAATCGGATTGTCCTGGCCCATGAACATGTGAACCACGTCGATCCAGTGAGTGAAGAGGTCGGTGACCTGCCCGCCGCCGAAATCCAGGTAGGCGCGCCAATTCCAGTACTGCTGCGGGTCCCAGTCGCGCCACTTGAGGGGGCCGAGGAAGTGCGCCCAATCGAGGTTGGCGGGCTGCGTCTGGAGCGACGCCGGCGCCTTGCGCAAGTGATATGAATTGCCGTGCCACCAGGTGCGCGCCAGCGTGATTTTGCCCAGCTTGCCGGTGTCCATGTAGAGCTGTTTGGCTTCCAGGTAGTGCTTGCCGGAACGCTGCTGCATGCCCACCTGGCAGATGCGGTTGTTGAGGCGCGCGGCCTTGACGATGACGGGGCCTTCGTCGATTTTCAGCGTCAGCGGTTTCTCGACGTACACGTCTTTACCGGCATTCAGAGCGTCGATGGCGATGGCCGCGTGCCAGTGGTCGGGAACGGCGATCAGCACCGCATCCACGTCCTTGAGAGCGAGCAGGGCGCGGTGGTCGGTGAAGCTCCTGGCGTTGGGCGCGTCTTGTTTGGCGCGGTCGATCTGCGCGCCGTAAATGTCGCACAGGGCCACGACATCGGTGTCGCCCGCCTTAATGAACCTCCCCATGTCGCTGCGGCCGCGCTCGCCGCAGCCGATCATGCCGAGTTGCACCCGGTCGTTGGCGCCGAGAACTCGGGAATAGGAAAGCGCCGTGGCGGCGGTGACGCCACGAAGGAAGGCCCTGCGGGGAACGTCGGTTTGAGACATAGCTAGATTATATCCGCTCTATTTCACCGGCGCCCAGGCGAGGCCGTCCGCGCCGCTTCCGGCATCGATCAGCTTCACCTTCCAGTCGGTAAGCCCGATCTCGGCCACCTGGTGGCTGGCGTCGCAGGACACGTACGCCGCCCGATTGTCCGGCGAAATGAGAACTTCCTGCGGCGCGCGCGGAACCTCGATGGACCGCGCGACCTCCATGGATCGCAGGTCCACCACCGCCACCCGGTTGGCGCCCGGGACCGCCACCAGCAGGTAACGTCCGTCGCCGGTTGCGGCGGTGCCATAACCCAACCCCGGCAGCGCCACCCACTGCTTGACTTTATTCGTGGCAGTGTCGATTACGGCAAGCTGAGGCTTGGTTTGATCGGCTGTAAACGCCATGCGGTCGTCCGCCGACAGCGAAATGCGCTGGGTCTTCCCCGATATCGGAATCACCGCGAGCGTTTTCCTGGCTTCCAGATCGAGCACCGAAACGGAGCCCGGCCCGACGTTGGCCGTATAGCCGCGCCGCCCGTCGCGCGTGATCGCCAGCATGTGCGATTCCGTCTGGCCGGTGGGGACCGTACCGGCCACTTTCAGCGTGCGCGGATCGATCGCGGTGATCGAATTATCGAGTTCGGTGGTCACGTACAGCAGCCCGTCCTTCGGCCCGAACACGGGACAGTGCGGCCGCACGCCTCGCCCGAAATCGAGATTGCCCGTCACCTTGCCCGACGCTATATCGACTACCACCAGGTTGCGCCCATCCGTGCCGGCCATGCCCACGCCCGAGTTTCCATAGATCGGGACATACGCGAACTTGCCGTCCGGAGATGCCGTCACCTCATGCCCCGTGACGCCGCCCTCGGCGACCGCCGCCAGCGTCCGCCCGGTTTCCGGATCGATAATCCCAAGCGTGCGGTCGCCTTTGTTGGCGACCAGAAGAAGCCCTGTGGCACCACTCCGGGCTGACTGCCCTTCCAAGAATTGCCCCGCCAGCGCGAAGAACACTACCGTCCCTAAGACCTCCGTGAGCCATGCCATCCCCAAACCCTCTCTTTCCGACAGCGCCCTCGGGATCGACGACCGATGCCCGTGGCAAAATTATAACAAAGTTTCGTCTCGACCCAACTCTGAGCAGCAGGCTTGTGTCGGCACGCTTGCCTAGCCACGGCGGGCGGTTTCTTCTTTGGGGGTTGGGTAGCCTGACACCAGATTCATCTCGGGCTCAGCCAGCCTGCCTGAGCGCCGGCGCGTTCTCCACAATGATGCGGGGCCGTGGGTTGGGGAGTGGAACGGGCAGGCCCTGTTCCTCCAGCAGGAGTACACTCATAATATGATGTTTCGCGCGGACTCACGGGGTCGCGCCAGCCGAATTCGTCGAATAGCTCTCCTGGCCCTTGTTGGGTCGTTCACTTTCTCAGGCAGCCCGGGGGCACAGGCGCCTCCGCAGGCGGAGCCACCGAAAGCCGAGGCAGCCAAGACCGATGCGCAGAAGGCTCAAAACGAACCTGCCCTTGAGCAGATCAAGAAATGTGTGGTGTTCTTGATCGGCGACTATGAATTGACCAGGACTGAGGCCCAGAATGGCGCTCCGACGCAACGCGGGATTCAGATGGGGACTGGTTTCTTCGTCGGGGTGCCAGAGCCGCGGCTGGGTTCGGATCTGAGTTTGACGTATCTCGTAACCAACAGGCATGTAATTCGAGAGCCTGATGCTGCAGGCAAACCTGGGCTGGGGCCGTACTTCAAGGCCCTTTCTGCCAGGGTAAACACGAGAGAGGTCAAGCCGGACGGCACGCAGTACACCACGGTTCCCGTGACTGTCGTGACTGATAGAGGCGACCTTGTGTGGTTGGTCGATACGGACGATGACTCGGTCGATCTCGCGATAGTGCCGATTGGTTTGATGGCAGACGTTCTGGATGTCAAATTCATCGGAGCCGACGCGCTCGCCACGAAGAAGACTCTCGCTGACCTTCGGATTACGGAGAACGACGAAGTCCTGTTCACCGGTTTATTCGCATGGCATCTGGGGGCCATGAAAAATTACCCCGATAGTAAGACACGGCAAATTGGCACGCATCTCCCAGGAGCGGATTCCCCTAGACAGGAACGATCCGACCAAGACGGTAGATGTGCACTTGGTCGACGTGATGTCTTTCGGAGGTAACAGCGGTTCCCCCGTTTTCCTCCGTATAGGTGGCATACGTGACGACGGAACACTCGCGGGTTATTCCTATCGCCTTCTTGGCGTAATGCAGGGCTTCTTTCCTGAGGGCCTGGACGTCACAATCCAGATTGCCGAGCTACACGGTGTTGCTGCGCAGAACAGCGGGATTGCGGCCGTTATTCCCGCGGAGAAAATCACCAACATCCTCGACAGTCCCCGGGGGAGGGCGTTTGTGGAGCGCAGCGTTGGGGCCGCGCTGCTCGCACGGGGCGACCTTGAAGGAGCCGAAAAGTGCCTCAACACCGCAATCCGGCTCCTCGAAACGTCCTCGCCACACCACAGTGATTTGGCAGATTGCCTTGGCCTGTACGCGATGGTTTTGCGAAAAACGAATCGCTTCGGACTGGCAGCGTTGGCTGACAGGCGGGCTACGCTAATCCGGAATGCTCCTGCCGCGGACCGCCTTCATCCACGAATGTGAGTCTGGATGTCCTGAGCGGACGGGGCCAATTCGGCTACTCGACCCCAATGAAGAAGCGGCCTACCGCGCATCGCCGGCTCAGCCAGCCTGCCTGAGCGCCGGGGCGTTCTCCACAACGATGCGGGGCCGTGGGTTGGGGAGTGGAACGGGCAGGCCCTCCTCCTCCAGCAGGCGCACGTGATCGGTCATGCCCCATTTGGCCTGATAGAGACAGTCTTCAATGGAATGTCCAACCCCAGTGAAGCCCTCCAGGTCGGGAGAGTAGAAAGAGAAAAAGTCGGGCTCCGAAGTAGCCTCAATCACGAGCGAGTAGCGTAGGTCAATCATCGTTTCACACCCGGTCTGATTCCGGCGGCCTTCAAGATTGCATGGCATGTGCCGTCCGGCACTTCTTTTTGGCCATGGTAGTCGACGCGGATCAGTCTGTCGTGTCCCGGCTTCCGATAGTACCTGACAGAGCCCTTCTCCTTGAGCAGCCGGAATCCGTGGCTTTCGAGCATATGCACCAACTCGCTGAACCGCAAAGCGTCGTCGACCCTTCTCCAGTTTACCGCGGGGCCGTGGAAAGCAATGAAGTGCTTTCCGTTCAGGGTCGGCACTCGCTCCACGATCCACCAGCCTTCGAACCCACAACAAGCATGTTACTGTGAACGCATGTCGCAACCGGCCGTTCAACCGCCTGAACTTGCCGCGGTTTTCACGCGCGGAGCCCTGATCCTGCTGATTGCCCTGCTGCTCGGCGAGACCACCATCAACTTCGTCGATCGCCAGGTGCTCTCGGTTCTGGCGCCTACGCTGCGGGGTGAGTTCCACTTGAGCAACAGCCAGTATGCGGCCATCATCAACGCGTTCATGGCGACATACGCGGTGGCTTTGACCCTCGCTGGATATGCGCTGGACCGTCTGGGTGTGGGGCGCGGACTCACGCTGTCGGTGAGCTGGTGGTCGGTGGCCGGTATGCTGACGGCGCTGTCCCGAGGGCCGCTGAGTCTGGGTCTGTTCCGCAGCATGTTGGCCATGGGTGAAGCCGGAGCCTGGCCTGCCTTCGCCAAGGCGACGGCGGCATGGGTGCCTTCCGAGGCCCGCACGCTGGCCATCGGAGTCTGCAACAGCGGATCGAGCCTGGGGGCCATGATCGCCCCTCCCCTGGTTGTGGGCGTGACGGCCATCGCCGGCTGGCGCGGCGCCTTTATCGCGACCGGCGGCCTGGGCTTCCTATGGGTGCTGGCATTCCAACTGTTTCGGAGGACCCATCCACAGATGGCACGCGCGGAGCGCGCACCCGTGGCCGCCGGCGATCGCGTTCGCTGGGTTGAATTGCTTCGTTACCGGCAGACCTGGGCGGTCTTCTTCTGCCGCTTTTTCGCCGACCCCCTGTGGTTCTTTTATGTTTTCTGGATTCCGGAGTTCCTCGCGCGCGAGCGCGGCCTGAACCTGGCAGGCATCGCGGCCGTGGCATGGATTCCCTTCCTGGTTGCCGACCTCTCGAACTTCTCCGGCGGATACCTGGCGCTGCGCCTGCAACGCGCCGGGTGGAGCGTGAATCGCACACGCAAGACGATGATGGCGATGGGGACGGTGTTGTCTCTGGCCGGCATCATGGCGGTATTCTCACATTCTCTGTTCTGGACCATCGCCCTGATTTCGGTGGCCATTTATTTCTGGATGTTCTGGTCCATCACGGTTCACAGCCTGCCGGGCGACTACTTTCCGCCGCGAGCGGTGGCCTCGGTTTACGGCATTGGGGGCACGGGTTCCACCCTTGGCTCGGTAATCGGCACCTGGGCAGTGGGCCGCACTTTGGACAGCACCCACAGCTATGCGCCCGTTTTCATCGGACTCGGGCTGTTGATGCCCATCGCGCTGCTGGCCGGCACGGCATTGATGGGGCGGGTGGAACCGGTGAAAGACTTTTCGTGACCGGCGGCCCGGCTCGCTGACGATTCACGGGCGCGCGTCGAAAGTTGTGGGTCTTCCGGAAGGCGCAGCCGTTGCACGCTAGAAATCCCTTAAGCGCTTTTTCGGCTGCCTGTTGGCAGTGGAAGACGGCTTCATCAAACAACGGCGGGGTAGTGGCCGTCAGAGCTTCAGCGGCGCGGAGGTCATTGAACGCCTTCGCGAACCATTCTCGCGTCTCCGCAACCAGTTCGGGATCAAAGGCCATAGAGCAGCATCCCCTCCCGCGATACCGTGGCGGGCAGCGACGCGGCAACTCGGGCGCGGCGCTCGAAACCCGACCGGGGCCACACCACCACGTCGGCTGCTGTCCCAGTTCCCCGCAAGGCCCGATACGCCAGCCGGCTTCGCAACCGTTCCGGCGGCGCGTCGTCGGGCACGATGACCATAATGTCGTAATCGCTGTCCGGACCGGCTTCTCCTCTGGCGACGGAACCGAAGAGGTAAATGCGCTCCGGACTGTATGCCTCTACCAGGCGGCGCACCACCTCAATTAAGATCGGATCGCTAGCGGCTGACATGACTCGTCCCCATCCAGTTTGCCACAACTACCGAAGGGCGGACCTTAGAGTGGTGGCATTCTGCGGTCGCCGGCGGGAGGTGACCAGCCCCGCCGAGCCGTGGTTCTTCTCCCGCACAATTCCCGCCGAATGCCGAAGTTCCCGCGGCATTCCTGCAGCGGACTAAGGCATAAGTCATGACAATTTGGCCGAGCCCGGGGTTCATTTCCCCTCGGCTCGGCCACACCTACACATCCTGAATTGTGGTCAAGACTTAGGCCGTCTCTCCTTCAATCGCGAATTCATGGGATCTCCGGCCTCTAGCTCAAATGATGCGCGCCAGAACGAACCGGTCGCACGAACGTATCCCATCCTGAAGAGCGCAACGAGGATTACTACAGCAAGGATCGCCACAGAGATGACCACAGCAAGTGATGTGCTCATTGCTGGCCCCCGTCTTTGAGTGCAAACACGAGCTGCTCCAGGTCGTTCGTTTTCTGCGCGACGTTCCTGGTCTCGCCCACCGCCTGCTTCGCTAACTCATCGAGCAGATTTGGAAGGTAATCGATTGCTTTGAGGCGCAGACGGCGAGGGCCGTCGCTAAACGCCCAAACCTCCCAATCATCCTCACGGCCGTCGAAGTTTTCTTCGACGCTGCTGAGCGCGACGCACCACTTGCCGTTCACCTTGTGATATCCAACTTGGTCGTAACCGGAGTGATTCTCAGAACTCCAACCGGGTCCCATCTTCACCCATGAGGTAATCCCAATATTGAGCGGTTTTAGTGTTGCGTCGATCTCTGCGACGAGCTTAGAAAAGCGATCCGACGCAGAATTCAATTCGGTCGCCGCAGTAAGTAGCTTTTGATACGAGGAACGGACTCTCTCGGGTAGGGGCTCAGAGCCTTGTCTTGTAGCCATTAATTCTCCTTAAACTCTTCCGAGTTCGGTTCAATCGCCCGTTAGGGCGGGCCTCAATCTCGCATGGCCGTTAAGCAACGCGTGCCCGACTTTCGCCAGGCTGAAACGTCAGCTTCCGCCGGCTGCTTGAGTATACCACGGGAGTCCGCCAGCGGCCCCACGGAAGCCAAGGCCGCTTCGAGAGCCAACTCGGTGACAAGTTACTCAGCCCCAATGAAAAACGCACCCGCCGCACATCGTCGGCTTAGCCAGCCCGAGGCATGTCCATACGGTTCGCGGAGTGGGCTATCGGTTCCCGACGTGAATGCCAAAAAAAAAGCGCCGGGATGGACGCGGTATCCCGGCGCTGAGTCAGACGCTGGCGTAGCTTCTGTTGGCCCGTGGCCCAGAAGTTCCATGGTGCGTCAGTCCGAAGCGGAAGTACAGTTCCACTCGTACCAGCAAGGGACTGGTACGTCACTTGATTACGCCTTGTGGCTGTTCTTCCGCTCGAGATCGTCCGCCAGGATCACGGCCTCGGCCAGGTCGCGCATGGACCGCCGGAGGCGGCGGCTCTCATTGCGCAGCCTGAGGTAGGCCTCTTCTTCGGTGAGGTTGTGCTTGTGCTGGAGGATGCCCTTGGCCCGTTCCATGAGCTTGCGCTCTTCGAGCGTGCGCTTCATTTCGAGGGCCTCCGACATCAGGCGGGCGTTCTCGATGGCGATGGCGGCCTGGCCCGCTACCACCTTGACGAAGCCGATCTCGTCTTCGGTGAACTGGCGGACCTCGCGGGTGTACAGGTTGATGGTGCCGATCACCCTTTCGCGCGTTATCAACGGCACCGACAGCAGCGAAGCCAGGCCCGTCCTGCGCGCTAATTCGGGGTAGCGGTACTGCTTCTCCTCCAACACGTCGCTCACCACGATGACGCGGCCTTCGCGCACCACGCGGCCTATGAGCGAGTCCTCGATCTTGAGCGGCATCTTGTGCAGATATTCCGGCGACGAGCAGCGCGCCGCCGAAATCACCAGTTCGCGGCGGTCCTCATCCACCAGCATGATGGAGCACACCGGCGAATCCAGCGTCTCGGCCACCATCTCCGAGATGGCCTGCAAGATGCGATCGAGATAATTCTCTTCCGAAATCGTGCGCGCCAGTCCCGCCAGCGCCTCCATGCGCCGGGCCGCGCTCTCGGTTCGCTCCTCCAGCTTGGACTTGGCGATGGCGCCGCCCAGTTGCTCGCCGATGAAGCCGATCAATGCGGTCTCTTCGGGCGTATGCGCGTGCTCGGCCTTGTGATGCACATTGATGACCCCGATCAGCTCTCCGTTGCTGATCAGCGGCACGGACAGAAAAGCCTGGTAGGTGTCTTCCGGTAACGCCTGGAAGGTCTTGAAGCGCGCGTCGGCCGCGGCGTTGGCCGGCAGCGCCACCACGGACTTATGCTGGGCCACCCACCCCGTGATGCCTTCGCCCATTTTCATTCGGATATTGCCGATCTCCCGCGTGTGCGGCAGTTGCGAAGCGCGCAGCACGATCTCGTGGCTGGCGTGGTCCACCAGGTAAACCAGGCAGGCGTCGCAGCCGGTCACGTTCACCGCCATCCCGATGAGCTCCTGCAAGATGCGCTCGAGGCCCAGATTGGAGCTGACTATATTGCTGATCTGGTGCAGCAGCTCGACTTGGCTTCTGGATTCCGATGACGCCACGGTTTTTCCTCTTTTGGGATCGCCTTTTTTCAGTGTATGGACCGCGTTTCGAGCGAGTCCAATCTAAAATTTCTATCGGCGGCATGGCTGGCTGAAGGCGGCGCCAGGAGATACTCTCTAGCCAGGTCGTCGAACTCGTTCGGCCGGATGAGGTGGAAGCGGAGCTCCAATTCGGAAAGGCGGTTCAATTCCCGAATCATGGCTTCCGAGGGCACGTCCGCGGTGACCAGGTGAAGCTGGCCCGCATCCACCCGGTAGGGCATCACCTTCCACCGCAGCGCGGCTGCGGTCGGCAGCGCGTGGGTCGCCAGGCGGTTCACCTCCGCACTGCTGGGAAGCCCCAAGGGGATTCCCGTTTGGAAGCTCAAGGCCTGGTAGAGATGTTCTTCGGAAATCCGCTGTAATTGCAGAAGATATTCTCCCAGCCGGAGGCCGTCCGGAGCCCTGCCCAGAGCCGCTTCCAGTTGACCGGTCGAGACATGGTTCATGCCCATCAGAACCTCACCCAGCCGGGGCCTTCCTTGCTCCGGGGTGCGGTGCGGGGGGTAAGCATGATCGGTCTTGGTCCAGGCCAGGGTTGTGTGTTTCATGCACGCGGCCACGAACTGCCTCAGCGCGGTGACCGTGGCGGCGCAGTTTAGCAGGTTGCCCCAGAAAATCCTCAGCGGGGAGGCCGCGGCGAATCGGAATCCGTAGATACGCGCGCTGCAATGCGCCCGCACCAGAGCTTGCAGCAGCGAGATTCCCAATGTAATCGCATAAACGCGGGCCACCCAAAACGGAATGCAGCCGGCCAAGTGCCATGCCTGGCCGGACCGGGCGGTCAACAGGTAACTCGACACGCCATACAGGAGAAACAGGTTGGCGGCCGGCGAGAGCAGGTTGCCCACCAGCCCTTTGCGGTCTCGCCAGGACCAGTAGACCTGCCGCCATGGACGCCATCCGTGGCGCTGCCAGCCCTGGAGTGCGATGCCCGCCACCCATCGGCTGCGCTGGCGAACGGCGGAGCGGAAGTTCCTCGGAAAGTACTCGCGTGTGGCCGCCGGGGCGGCGGCATCCAGCCGGATGGGAACAAACACCTGGCGAAACCCAAGGACATGCAGCCGGTAGCCGTTTTCGTAGTCTTCGGTCAGGGATTCGGGGTCGAAGATGCGGCCCTGATGGACTTCGCCCATGCGTTCCAGCGCGGCCCGCGAAAAACCGGTTCCGACGCCGTTGGAGGGCAGAAACCCACGGAGACGCTGCCGCGCTGGGATGTCTTTCAACTGGTATTCCGCGAACTCGTCGCAGTAGAGCCCGTGAGTGAATTCGTCCAGCCCGGTGGGCAGGGGCAGCACCGGAATCTGCACCATGTCGTAGCTGCGCGAGAACCAGTTGATCAGACGCAGCGATTCCCGGTGGATCAGGTCCTCGGCATCGTGCGTGATCGCCACATCGAAACGGACTCCCTGCCGGGCTTCGTAATTCGTCATCCGGCGGTAGATCCAGTTCAGGCAGTCGCCCTTGGAAGTGGGGCCGTCGTGGGGGCACAAGGCCAGGTGGACGCGCGGGTGGCGGCGCGCTGTCTCGGCTACCGCCCGTGCCGTGAGATCGTCATTGGGGTAGACACCGACGAATATGTCGTAATTCTCGTACCGAATGACCGAGAGATTCTGCTCCAGCATCCGCCCGATGACGCGGTATTCGCGCCACAGAGGCACAAGAATAGCCATCCGGCGTTGAGGAGCTTGATCCAACTCCGATTCCGCCGGCCACCGAAACTGTTTTCGCCCCGTTAGGAAGAAAACCAGGTCGATAAATAGATCATCCAGTCCACTCAGCAGGACCCATGCCGCGAGGGGAACCAGACACGCCGCCACCCAGTGGTCGAGCCACACGATTTGGGGTTTCCTGACTCTGAGTGAAGGTAGTGCCGGAGGGTCGAGGAATCTCTCAGAAATAGCTTTCAGCGATCAGCTCTCAGCTTTCAGCTAAAGACAGCGCCGCCGGGGGGTTAGCTGAAAGCTGAGGGCTGATCGCTGAAAGCTTCCAGGGTCACCTTGGTGTAGACCACCTCGAAGCCGGCGCGCTCGTAATTGCGCTGCGATACGCTGCCGGGCAGCGTGGAAGCCGTGGCCATATCGCAGCCCTGCGCGATGGCTTCGTTGAGCCGCGCGGCAATGAGCTCGCGATGCAGGCCCTGGCAGCGGAACTGGGCGATGGTGCTGTCGGCAAACAGGGTTGCCAGGCCATGGCGTATGGCCAAAGCGGCCCCTCCGGCGCTGGCCCCGGTCCCGGCGACCGCCAGATAGCACATCGCTCCGGGCATGGCGAATATGGCGCGGCCCACGTCCATCTCTTCGGTGGTGAGCTCGAGCTGATCGAAGAAGCCCCGGCCCACGGTGTAGGACCACGGATCGTCCTCGCCGGCCACCGCCCGCCGCACCCGCGGCGTGAGCACGATTTCCGACCCGGCCAGCCGCCGAACCAGAACGTTGTTGAACCCCGTGGGGCGGTAGCCCCGCTCGGCCAGCGCCTCGAGCAGGCCGGGGTCGGCCAAAGGGCAGAGGTCGATGGTGGCCTTCGCGCCACGGCTGCGAAAGAACGTTTCGAAGGCGCCGATCTGGGCCTCGCTCACCGCGTCGTTGAGACCGATTCCGACGGCCTGGGTCAGGGGCGAATCCGCGCCCGCGAAAATGGCGCAACCGCCGGCCACTTCGAGCACACTGGCGCCGCGAGGGCTGCACCCCCGGGCGTTGGCGGCCTCGGCGGCTTCAATCCGCTGGGCCAGCAGCGCATCGGCGAAAACCATGAAATCATCATATATGTATGGCGATACAAACTCTGAATCTTCCGGTACGGGGAATGACTTGCGCCAATTGCGCGCGCAGCGTGGAGCGCCGGCTGGCCGCCACGCTGGGCGTAAGCAAGGCCGCCGTCGATCTCCACGCGGGCAGCGCCACCGTGGAATACGACACCGACATGGTGCAACCCGAGACGCTCGCCAGCGCCGTGCGCGCGCTGGGCTACGAAGTGCCGGCATGAGCGTGGCAGCGCCGGAACGAGTGGATCTTCCGGTTTCCGGAATGACCTGCGCGGCGTGCGCGCGCACCATCGAGCGGACTCTCGCCAACACCGCCGGGGTGGAACGCGCCCGCGTTAATCTCGCCACCAACACGGCCACCGTCGAGTACCACCCCGACCGAGTCCACGTTGCGGATTTCATCGCGGCCATCGAGGACCTGGGTTACGGCGTGCCGAAAACCGCGACGCGGCCCGACAGCGCGGAGCCGGCCTACCGGCGGCGATTGGTGGTGGCCGTCGTTTTTGCTGCGCCCGTGCTGGTCCTGGGCATGTCGCATCGCTGGCCGTGGCTGCAGCTCGCACTTACGTCGCCGGTGGTCTTCTATTGCGGCGCGCCCTTCTACGTGGCGGCCTGGCGCGCGCTGCGCCACTTCTCGGCGAACATGAACTCGTTGATTGCCCTGGGCACCGGCGCGGCGTTCCTGTACTCGCTGTGGGAAACGCTCCGCGGCGGACACGAGGTCTACTACGAAGCCGCGGCGGTCATCATCGCGCTGATCCTGCTGGGCCGCACCCTGGAAGCCCGCGCACGCAGCCACGCTGGCGCAGCTATCCGCCGTCTCATGGATCTTCAGCCGCCCGCGGCGCGCGTGATTCGCGAGGGCGCCGAAGTGGAGGTGCCGGTGGAAGACGTGCGCGCCGGCGACGTGGTAGTGGTGCGGCCCGGCGAGCGCATCCCCGTGGATGGCACGGTGTCGAGCGGCGAATCGGCGGTGGACGAATCCCTGCTGACCGGCGAGAGCATGCCCGTGGACAAGCAGGCCGGCGCACCCGTGTTTGCCGGGACCATCAACCGCTCCGGCAGTTTCCGGTTCCAGGTGAAGAAGGCCGGGCGGGGCACCGTGTTGCAGCAGATGATCGAGATGGTGAAGCAGGCGCAAGGTTCGCGCGCCCCCGTGGCGCGGCTGGCCGACGTGGTGAGCGGCTATTTCACGGTGGGCGTTCTGCTGGCGGCGTCGCTGACGTTCGCCGCGTGGCTGTTCTTCGCGCCGGTGGCGGTCGCCATGGTCAACGCGGTGGCGGTGCTGATCGTCGCCTGCCCGTGCGCATTGGGCCTCGCCACGCCCACGGCCATCATGGTGGGAACGGGGCGGGGCGCCGAGCGGGGAATCCTGATCAAGGGCGGCGAAGCGCTGGAAATGGCGCGCCGCATCGATACCATAGTGCTGGATAAGACGGGGACCATCACGCGCGGCAAACTTCGGGTCACGGGCGTGTTCCCCGCGCCCGGCCGCACGGAGCGCGACTTATTGCGGCTGGCGGCTTCGGCCGAGCGTTATTCCGAGCATCCGCTGGGCAAGGCCATCGTGGAAGCGGCCGCGGAGCGCGGCATCGCGCTGGAGGAGGCCACCGAGTTTTCGGCGCTGCCCGGCCATGGAGTGCGTGCGCGCGTGGCGGGGCATGACGTGTCGATCGGCAGACCCGGAGCGAGCGTGGCGATCGACGGCGCGGCGGCCGGTGTCATCGAAATCGCCGACACCATCAAGCCCGAAGCCGCACAGGCCGTGCGCCGCTTGCGCGACGCGGGCCTGGAAGTCTGGATGATGACCGGCGATAAGCGCGCGATCGCCGAAGCCATGGCGCGCGAGGCCGGCATAGATCGCGTGCTGGCCGAAGTTCTGCCGGACCAGAAGGCCGCGGAAGTGAAAAAGCTGCAATCCGCCGGCAAACGCGTGGCCATGGTGGGCGACGGCATCAATGACGCGCCCGCGCTGGCGCAGGCCGATTTGGGGCTGGCCATGGGATCGGGCGCCGATATTGCCATGGAGGCCGGTGACATCACCCTCATGCGGGACGACCTGAACGGCGTGGCGGAAGCGATTGAACTGGGGCGGCGCACCATGCGGATCATCCGCCAGAACCTCTTCTGGGCCTTCGCCTACAATACGCTGGGTATCCCCATCGCGGCGGTGGGCCTGCTCTCGCCCATGGTGGCTGCGGCCGCCATGGCGCTTTCGAGCGTGACGGTGGTGAGCAACAGCCTGCGGTTGCGGTAGGGGCGGGAATCCGCAAGGAATTTCACCGCAGAGACGCTGAGACGCTGAGTAAAACGAAGGTAAAAAGGAGCACTTGGTCAGTGGGGGATGGCGCGTCTTCCCCGGGGTTGCAGAGCGCG
>Ga0187880_1000924_pt1 | contig 24102 bp, 22 predicted proteins | sample June2016WEW_19_4_FD_132998 | JGI IMG/M metagenome (GOLD analysis project Ga0187880, IMG submission 132998) | Peatland microbial communities from SPRUCE experiment site at the Marcell Experimental Forest, Minnesota, USA - June2016WEW_19_40 | ecosystem: Environmental > Terrestrial > Soil >... | reverse complement strand
GATCTCGAGATCGCCGATCACCTGGGGGCCGAGCACGGGCGGAGGCGTCGTGCTCCGACGGCTGACCGCACGTATCCGGGCCACGAGCTCGCGGAAGCCGAACGGCTTGACGACGTAGTCATCGGCTCCGAGCTCGAGACCCACCACCCTGTCCGTCTCGTCGTCGCGCGCGGTGACGATGATGATCGGGACCGCAGAACGCGCGCGTAGCTGTCGGCAAACCTCGAAACCGTGGGCGTCGGGCAGCCCCAGGTCCAACAGCACGAGATCTGCCGGCGGGGCCGACAAGGCGGCCGCGGCCGTCTGCACGAGGGTCACGTCGAAGCCCTCACGGCGGAGCTTGGTGGCCAATGGCTCGCCGATGGCATTGTCATCTTCGACCACGAGAACTTGCACTGCTCGGGTAGCTTTCCACAGGCGGTCGGGATCGTGTAGGCGGGTCGTGACAGCAGCCCCGCCACGAGGAGCCTCCGGCTTACCGCGGTCGTCCGTGCAGCCGGTCCTCCTTGTCAAATCTTTACCTGTTGCTGGGTCCATCTTGGACGGCCGGTTTCGTAGGGTCACAGTGACATGTCCTCGCTCACCTTTGACCCGACCTACGCCCCGCACAGTGGCAGACATCGTCGGCCGTCGGTTATCTCCCGGCCGGGAGCAGTTCCGCGGCCCGTACTCGCCGATGTCGCGGTAGTCCTCGCAGGGCTCGGCTTTGGGGCCTGCATCGCCCTCGCCGTCACCGCGGAGAGCTGGAAACAGTTCTCGGCGCCGGGAGGTGTGGCCATGTTCCTCGGCAATCTGACGGGCCTGGCGGGCACATATCTGGCGCTCGTGATGGTGCTCCTCGTCAGCCGGATCCCGGTCGTCGAACGGGTGCTCGGTCAGGACAAACTGCTCGCCTCGCACCGCCGCCTCGCCCCGTGGCCCATTTCGCTCATCGTCGCCCACGCGGTGCTGCTCACCTTCGCTTACGCCGAGGCGGCCCGGACGGGTGTCTTCGGCCAGATCGGCGCGTTCATCAGGTCCTACCCCGACATGTTGACGGCGACGATCGCACTGGTGGTGATGGTCGCGGTCGCGATCACGTCGGTCTACTCGATCCGTCGCCGGTTCCCCAGGGAGATGTGGTGGGCCGTTCACCTCTTCATGTACCTCGCGCTCGCCCTCGCGTTCGCTCATGAGATCGCGCTCGGACCGTCGTTCGTGGGGCACCCTCTCACGAGGTTCGTCTGGTCCCTGCTCTGGGCTTCGAGCGCCGGCCTCGTGCTCGTCTACCGATTCGGGCTGCCGCTGTTCAGGACCTTCCGCCACCGCCTCGAGGTTGTGGAGGTCCACCCGGAAGGGCCGGGCACGGTTTCGGTCATCTGCCGGGGCAGGAACCTCGACCGCCTGGCGGTAGCGGGTGGTCAGTTCTTCGAGTGGCGATTCCTGACCAAGGGGATGTGGTGGCAGGCGCACCCATTCTCGCTCTCGGCGCGACCCAGACCGCCTTTCCTGCGCATCACGGTGAAGGGCATCGGTGACTACTCGTCGGCCGTGGCCCGGCTGCGGCCCGGCACCCGTGTCGCCATCGAGGGGCCCTACGGAGCCTTCACGGCTCATGCCCGTCGCCGGTCGAAGGTTGCGCTCATCGCCGGGGGCATAGGTGTCACGGCCATCCGTTCCTTGCTCGAGGACCTGCCACGGGACTGCGACCCGGTCGTCATCCTCCGCGCCTCGAGCGCCGAGGAGCTGGCCCTGGCATCGGAAGTGGCCGAGCTGGTCCGGCACCGCAAGGGGCGGGTTCACGAGCTCGTCGGCTCTCGCTCAGAGGTGCGGGTCGACCGCCTTTCCGAGCTCGTGCCGGACCTGGCGAACCGGGACGTCTATGTGTCGGGACCCGAGGGATTCGTCGATCGGGTGGTCTCAACCGCCTTGCGGCTCGGGGTCCCGAAGGACTCTCTCCACTTCGAGGTCTACTCACTGTGAACGCACACGACCGACCCTCACGAGGCCGCGCAACCACGACCAAGGAGCTGCACAGGATGAGGCGCGCCCCGGCCGTCGTCATCGCCGGCGCCGCCGGATTCGCCGGGATCGTCGCGATGCACGGCGCCGGCTCGCCTTCGATGCTGAGCGGAAGCGGTTCTTCGGCTCCGGTCAGTTCCCCTCCGACCACGACAGGCCCTTCCACAACCCCGACTGTTGTACCGACGGGAACGCCCAGGACTGCTGTCGGGACCAGCGAGAACTACGGCTACGGGGTGCTTGGCGTGAAGGTCACCGTCCGGGGGAGTCGGATCACCGACGTTTCGGTGGCGACGATCCGGACCGCCGAGCAGTACTCGCAGCAGCTCGCCCAACAGGTCATCCCGCTGCTGCGCAACGAGGTCCTTTCCGCCCAGAGCGCGCGCATCAACGGGATCTCGGGTGCCACCTACACGAGCGAGGCTTACGCCTACTCCGTCCAGGCGGCGCTCGACACCCTTGGCGTGAAGTGAGTGTCACCGGCGTGATCTCCCATGCCGAGGAGGTGATGGGGACGGTGGTATCGTTCCATGTCGAACCGGGCGAATGCCCCGTCGGAGACGCCCGTGCGGCCGTCGCCGCGGCCTGTGCGAGGCTCCACGAGCTGGACGACATCTTCAGCACCTGGAAGCCCGCCAGCCCGATGAGCCTTTTCCGGGTTGGGCGCGTCCGCCTCGAGGATGCTCCAGCCGAGATAGCTCTCGTCCTGCGACTGTGCGAGGAGGCGAAGGCGCTCTCGCAGGGTTGGTTCGATCCTTGGGCGATGCCCGGCGGTTTCGATCCGACAGGTTTGGTCAAGGGTTGGGCTACTGAGCAGGCACTCGCCATCCTGCGACTTGCGGGTGTCGAGGCCGCGATCGTCAATGGCGGGGGCGACGTCGCTGTTCTCGGGCTGCCCAAAGACGCGCACGGGTGGCGGATAGGGATCCGTCACCCGTGGAGGCCGGAGGCGCTCGCATGCGTGCTGGAGACCGACCGCGCCGTTGCCACGTCCGGCTGCTACGAGCGTGGCCCTCACCTCATCGATCCGAGGAACGGGAGGATGCTGTTCCGTACCGCCTCCGCGACCGTTGTCGGCTCGGGCCTGCCCTTGTGCGACGCCCTGGCCACCGCTCTCGTGGTCGCGGACGACGATGGGCCCGAGCTCGCTCGTTCCCTGCCGGGTTACGAGGCCTACATCATCAGGGCCGACGGCACCGAGAGCGCCACAGAGGGCATCGTGTTCGCGACCGAAGTTGTGTCGTGAGCTCGCGCCGGCTGTCCGTGGTGGGTCTCTTGTCCAAGTCCCCGACGGCGGCTCGCCTGGACGCGTGCATCTGCGCCGGTCGAGACGAAGTCGTAGCCCCTCACGAAGAATCTTCACCGACTCTTGTCAGAGGGCTTGTCCGGAGGATTCCTGAGGTCGGCCCGCAGTGAGCATGCCGAGGAGAGCGATGGAGGCGAACCGAGTGATGTTCTGTCGCGCACAGCGAGGGGTCGTGGACGACGGGACCGCAGCCGGGTCAGGCCTGCGGTCGCGGGCCGGGCGGTCGCTGTGACCCGGGCGGAAGTGCAACCGCCTGAAACATGGGTCTTCGAGGACGAGGAACCACCGGCGTGGAAAGCCGGGACTGGGCGGAGCCGGCCGATGGCGTTGCTGAGTGCCACCCGGCCCCGCCAGTGGACGAAGAACCTTCTCGTCTTCGCAGCGCCGACGGCCGCAGGCTCCATCGTCCACCCTGGCGTCGTCGCCCGCAGCATCGTGGCGGCACTCGTGTTCGTGGCTGCTTCGGCCGCAACCTACCTTGTGAACGACGTCGTCGACCGGGCAAACGACCGGCTCCATCCGGTCAAGCGGAGCAGGCCCATTGCTTCGGGGCAGCTCTCGGTAGGCCTGGCCCTGGCGACCGCGGCCGGTCTCGCGACGCTTGCGCTCGTGACTGCGGCCTTGACGTTCGGGGGCGCCGTTACTGGGATCATTACCGCCTACCTGGTCGTCAGTATCGGTTACTCACTTGTGCTGAAGCGGTTGCCCTTGGTTGAACTGGCCTGTGTGGCGGCCGGGTTCGCCCTCCGGGCGGTGGCGGGAGGCGCGGTCGCCCATGTCACGATCTCCCCGTGGTTTCTCATGGTGGCTTCGTTCGGCTCTCTGCTCATCGTCTCCGGGAAACGAAGCGTCGAACTCTCCGTCATGAAGGAGCAGGGGGAACTGCACCGGTCGACACTTGCCGCTTACCCGGCGGCGTTCCTGAGAAGTGTCCGCATGCTCGCCATGTCAGTGACCGTGACGACGTACTGCCTCTGGGCCTTCGAGCGTGCCGGGCGTCTCGGGCCGGTGGAGCGTGCCGAGGACATCGTCTGGTTCGAGCTCTCGATCATCCCCTTCGTGCTCGCCGTCCTCGTCGTCGAGCTTGCGATCGAGCAGGGTCGCGGAGGTGAGCCCGAAGAGCTCGCGCTCAGCGATCGTGGCCTCCAGGTGCTTGGCCTTGCGTGGCTCGCCCTGTTGATGTGCGGGATCTACGCATGAATGTTGCCTCCCGGCGCGAGTTGCTGGCCGGTTGGGGCCGGTCGGCGCCGTCCAGCGCGACATTGGTGCGACCGGAGTCGGTGTCGGAACTGGAAGATCTCGTGGTTCGCGAGCGCGGCACGCTTCCCATGGTCGCGCGAGGTCTCGGTCGCTCCTACGGTGACGCAGCCCAATGCGGCGGCGGCCTGGTTGTCGACTGCACCGGCCTGAATCGTGTTCTCGATCTCGACATCGGCGCGGCAAAGGTCCGTGCCGAAGCCGGGGTGTCCGTCGACGAGCTCTTGAGACTGCTTGTTCCGAGAGGGCTGTTCCCTCCCGTGACGCCTGGCACGCGCTTTGTCACGCTCGGCGGTGCCATCGCGAGCGACGTCCACGGCAAGAACCACCACGTCGACGGCACGGTCAGCCGGCACCTCGATTATCTGCGAATCGCAACTCCGACAGGGCTTGTCGAGTGCAGCCCCCGGGAGCGTGATGACGTGTTCTGGGCAACCTGCGGCGGCATGGGCCTTACCGGCGTGGTCCTCGAGGCAGTCCTTCGGCTGTTGCCGATAGAGACGTCGACCATGCTCGTCGACACCGAACGGGCAGATGATCTCGACGCCTGCATGACTCGTTTGTCAGAGGACCAGGACGCCTACCGTTACTCGGTGGCCTGGGTGGACGGCCTGGCCGCAGGGCGCCACTTGGGTCGTTCCGTGTTGACCCGGGCGAACCACGCCGTCCTGGCTGATCTTCCTGTCAGCGCGCGGCACGATCCGCTGCACCTCGACCTCGCGAGGACCCGGCGGGTCCCTGTGAGCCCGCCGGTCTCGTTCCTGACGCCGCGGACCGTCGCGGCTTTCAACGAGTTGTGGTACCGACGCGCACCAAGACGCCGGACCGGCGAGCTGGTCCCCCTCGCAAGCTTCTTCTATCCGCTTGACGGCCTCGCGGGGTGGAACCTTCTCTATGGGCCGCGAGGCTTCACCCAGTACCAGTTCGTCGTGCCCCTCGGGGCCGAGGCGACAGTACGCGCCGTTCTCGAGCGGCTCAGCAGGGCGCGGGCTGCATCGTTCCTGGCGGTACTCAAACGCTTCGGTGTCGAGGGTCGAGGTCACCTCTCGTTCCCGACGGAGGGCTGGACGCTTGCCCTGGACGTGCCCCTGGGGTCCCTCGGGCTCGGCGTCCTGCTCGACTGTCTCGACGAGCTGGTCGTGTCGGCAGGAGGGCGTGTCTACCTGGCCAAGGACGGACGCTTGCGCCCCGAGATGTTGGCGTCGATGTACCCGCGACTCGCAAGCTGGTTGGAGATCAGGGAGGGCCTCGACCCCGAAGGAGTGCTCAGTTCGGACCTGGCGCGTCGCGTCGGGCTCGACACTGGGCGACGCCCGTCGACGCCCAGGGTGGGAGTGTGATCGACGCGACAGGCATGCCCCAGACGGCCGTTGTCATCGGAGGCGGTTCGCAGATCGCCCGCGACACGCTGCTGCTGCTTGCCGACCGGCGCCTTTCTGCCGTTGTGCTCGCCGGCAGGGACGAGGCAGGCCTTCAGGCGACCGCCACCGAGCTGCGCGCCCGCGGCGTGGAGCACGTACTCACGTGGTCTCTCGACGTCGCCGAGACAGACCGTCTTGGCGCCTTCGCCGAGAGGGCCGCCTCAGAGCTCGGCTCGGTGGACATGCTGTTGATCGCCGTCGGCGCTCTCGGCACGTCCGACCTCGACGTGCTCGACGCGAACGCTGTTTACCGCGCAGCCGTCACCAACTTCGCGGGGCCCGCCGCCGCGCTAGGAGCCTTCGTCGCCATCTTGCGCGCCCAGGGGACCGGTCGGATAGTGGTCCTTTCCTCCGTCGCAGGCGTTCGCGTCAGGAAGGCAAACTTCGTCTACGGCGCCGCCAAAGCGGGCATCGACGGCTTCGCCCTCGGACTCGGTGACGCGCTCGAGGGCACCGGAGTGGGAGTGACTGTCGTCCGACCGGGGTTCGTACGGACCAAGATGACCGCGGGACTGAAGGCCGCCCCCTTCGCTGTCGAGAGCCAGGTTGTGGCCGAGGCAATCGTCAGGAGTCTCGAGACCGGGGCTTCGGTTGTTTGGGTTCCACCGGTGCTCCAGCTAGTGCTAGCTCTGATGCGCCTCTTGCCGCGGGGGCTTTGGCGGAGGATTCCCGGCTGACGGATTGGCTATGGACATCAGCGGCCCGTGACCGGAGGGGCGGCCTTCTCGAGGCTCAAGGTTGTCATGGAGCGCCACCAGGACCGAGCGGTTCAGAGTCAGCGGGCTGACACTGTGATGAAGTCTCGAGCCCACCACGTTTCGAAGTACCGGGTCGGCGGTCCTGCCATGTCGGCGAGCGGCAGCAGGTCGGTACCGTTCGTCGGCGACGCGAGACCGGTTGCCGTCGACGGGGCGAAGGTGGCGAAGTTCACCCAGTCGGTGTTGATGTCCAGCTCCATGGCCCGCACCGCCCCGGCCCGCACGAGGAGGTTGGCGAGGTCGGTGATGTTGAGGTTCGGGCCCCCGACGTAGACAAGAGCCCCGTTACTGGTGATCCCGATTCCGGAGCGCGACACGTAGACCTGGTTGCCGAGAGTGTTCCCCCACGTAGTCGTGTCATTGGCATTGAGGCCGGAAACAGGCCTCCCGTTGTCGACAAGGAGGCTGAGATTCTGCCTCACAGCGACCACGTCCGAGCTCATTCTCACGTCTGTTCCCCATGCGCCCAACGTGGCGCTGCCGTTCCGGTAGATGACGAACGACGCGGCACCGGCGCGCAGAGGGATGATTGTCTGTCCCTGGGTGTAATAGCCACCATCGGCATCCTGCATCCGGAACCCGGCGTTGAACGCGGCCACGAGCGAGCTGGCCGCGCTGGGCTGGATCGGGGCCGTGTAGGTATACGGGCCCCCGCCGGGAATGTAGCTGCCGGAGTACAAGGTCGCCGACAACAGCCTTGTGTCCATCCAGGCGATCCCGTCCACGACGCTCGTGTGGACGGCATCGGGCCGGAGGAACGTCTCGTAAACAGCCGGGATGCCCCGCACGAGACGGCCGACGGGCCTCCAGCTGCCCTCTCCTGGCAGGGCGGGACTGGCGAATGGCGTGAGCGCGGCCGGAGCCGGGAGGTGAGCGGGAGAATCGTGTCTCACACCGGTCGTTGCAACGCGGGTGTGTTGCGGCGAGGGCAGAGCGGCTGCCAAGGGCCGCCCACCGACGGGAGGCTGGTGGTGGGAGTACCACCAGTTCTCGGCAGTGTTCACGAGCGAGCCGCCGCCGTTGTCACGGAGCCATTCTGCAAAGCGCGCCGGAACCGAGAGCCCCAGCGCCGGGTTCGTGAGCGCACCGCCCAGGGAGACCCATAGCGGCATCGAGAGGACCAAGGCTGCCAGTACACCGATGGCGAGCGGATGGCGACCGATCCAGGTGCGTCGAGCGCGCCGCACAAGCCTGCGATGCTCCTTCCGGGCGCGGACGTACGCGCGGTGGCTTGTCCACGACGGCCAATGGAGAGTCGCCTCGGGCGCTTTCGCGGCGCGCCTCGGACGGCGCGGACTGCCCGGGCGAGATCCGGGGCCACCTGTTGTCGTCATCGTGACGCGGGCTTTGCGCTTTTGGGCTTGTGCAAGCTGACGATGTGGGTTGGCAGTCGCCGCCTCGGCCGTCATCTCATCGAGCATGCCGGACGGTGCGCACCCTCGCGGGCAACTGTGGACCTTCTTTCCTGGTTCTTTGCCAAATCTTTCCGATAGTTGGCGAGCCGAGCGGACGAGAGGAATGAGGAGGCGCACCGCGACGCGCGCTACGACTCCGGAAACACGTAGGCAACTGACAGGCAGTTCTCGGTGTCCTCGAAGCCTCCAAGCGCAGGCTGTTCGACAGTGAGTCTGAAGAGCGGCTCTCGGACAAGGGAGCAGACATGAACAGCAGGGACACCGGTCGCCACACATCGGGCGAGTCGGAGCAGACGACATTCCCAAGGACGCGGCCTTCCCTCGGCCACTGCGCGTTGGTCACGGCAGATCACGCTCACGAATTCGGCAACGCAGCGGCCGCTGACCGAATCTCGGCGCTCGCCAGTCGCCGAGTATCCCGCTCGGCGACGGTTCTGTCGGACCGGTTCAGCCGAGGTCGGCAATGCCGGCGTGTGCGATCGCCCCCGCTGAGTCCCGCGCCGCCCGGGCGCAGGCCTGCCTGCCTCAAGGTCTCCGAAGACCCACTACGCTGCACGTCGCCGGAAGTTCATCCGGCGGTCAAGCAACTGGGGGGAACAAAATGGATCACGCGGCGACCCTTCGGCGCATGTACGACTCGATCAATGTGGGCGATGTCGATGCTTTCGGCGACCACTTGGCCGAGGATTACTTGGAGCACGAGGCGACTCCGACGCAGGACTCCACGAAGGCAGGGGCCAAAGCACTTATCAAGATGATGATCGCAGGCTTCCCGGACCTCCGTTTCGACGCCGAAGACGTCATGTCGATCGGCGACAAGGTCGTAGCCCGGAACCGGGCCACCGGTACCAACACCGGAAGTTTCATGGGCATGCCACCAACCGGCAAAGGCGTCAACGTGCAAGTAATCGACATCGTGCGTTTCGGTGATGACGGCCTGGTCCACGAGCACTGGGGTGTCATGGACACGATGTCCCTGATGCAGCAACTCGGGGTTGTGCAGGGTCCTCCCGCGTAGGCATCGAGGGGCCTCGGTGCAAGCGAGCCGCGCGCGCGTCGTTGCGACCAGCCCGCCACAGCTGCTACCGCAAGGGCCCAATTCCTGGCGTGAGCTCTAAGACGAGGCTCTTCGCTCGCGGCGTGACCACGAGCGGCGGGGCCCGCGAACTTCGACCGAGCCTCGGTTGATCTTGCCTTTCAGGACGAAGTGGGGCCGTCCCGTAGCGGGAGCACCCCGCCTGTGGTCCTCGACGCTGCCAAGACGCGCCTCCACTCCGTCCAACGAAGCACTCGCCCCTTCCGGCAGGCGCATTTCCACCGAACCGCCATTGACGTCAAGCTCGATCTCGACCACCGGGTGGATGATCCGGGTCTGCGTGAAGTCGAGTTTGATGGAGCCCATCCGCCACCGGATCACAAGCTTGCGCGGCACCTGCCAGTCGCCCTTGCGCTCCAGCGAGCTCATGCTGCCCTTGAGCTCGACGACGTCATCGGTTCCAGGTCCGGGGTCAGCGACGACGGGGAGGTCTGACGTCACAGCCTCCAGCTCACCGCGCGTGCGGGCAACGAGAGCCTGCGAGGTCCGTTCACCGAACTCGTCGATATCGATCAGGCCTTCGGAAACGGCGTCTTTCAGCCGTCCGATAGCGTGGTCACGCTCGCGATCCGAGACGCGGAACGACCGGGGATCCCCGCCATCTGCTGCCATGGGTTCCTCCACCGGGCTGAACGCTACCCCGCGAGATTCCATCCGTCGTTCACTCGAGCAGTCCCCTGTCGAGGCGACTGACGATCAGCGCGGCCGAGCACCGAGCCGACTCAGTGGACGCCGGACGGGAGTCGACAGGCTGGCTACGGAGCCGTATCGAACATCTTCTCGGCACGGGCTGGTTTCCTGTCCGGAGCGCCTGATTCGTACTCCCGGTGGGCGTCGGACCGCTTCGCTCTGATGGGTCAGGCGCGCAGGGACGGGGCAGGCCGGGACAAAGGCAGAGCGCCCCAGGGGCACGACAAAGTGCACCGGGGTCTCAAGCAGCCAGCACGGTCTGTTCCACCCCTGGTGACGCATGCTCCACCAACTGGTCGGGACTGGAGGTCTGGAACGATACGTTTGACGGCGTCAACTCCGACTGGACAGTCCCGGCAGTCTCGCCCACCAACACGGCCCTGGAAGACTCCAGCACTTGGATAGGGCTCGACGGGGATCCTACTTTCGACGACAGCTTCGATCCTTCGTTGATTCAGATCGGCACAGATGTCGACGCCGGAAGATGGCGCGACGCAATACGAAGCTTGGCACGAGCTCCTCCCCAGCTCGGAGATCCCGCTTTTTGCGGTGTCGCCCGGCGATGAGATGCAGGCGGTCATAAACGAGACTTCCCGCGGGGAATGGCAGATGGCGATCGGTGACCTCACGTCCGGCATTGCCTGGTCGGCCTCCGACACAGCTCAGGCAGCCAATCAAAGCTCTTCTTGGATAGCCCAAACCAGGCGCTTCTCCAGTCGTCCAGCTGCGCTCTGATCTTTGCTCCTGAACGGACAAGCGGGCAGGGTGCCCGCCGTCGCCCCGTCCCTGGGCGACGATGCCGACAGTGAGTGGAGCACGGGGCGGCTGCTCGGCCGCCGGGCATGGGCTCATGCCAAACTGGGAGATGTGCACGGGTTTGCGGACGTGGTCGGCGGAACAGGTGACGTGCCGCGCGGCGTGACAGGTGCGGCCTTGATGGTTGCGACCGTCCCTGCGAATGTGCGAGCGCTCGGCCTCCGGCAGCCGGACAGCCCGGCGTTGACCGGGTATCAGGAGACAGGACAGCTGCTCACCAGAAGCACTTACGCAACCGGCGCCGACCGGCTGCCTGGCTCGCCAAGACAGGGGCGCTGCTCGCCATGGGCGAGCTAGGCCCCTACGGACTGAAGCCCGAGCAAACGGACGAGACGGTCACCATGGCCGTGCGCGCGGGCAGCACCAAGGGCAACCCAGTTGGACGGCATCTCATCCTCGAGGCCGCGACATGACCGTCGGCCTTCCAGCGGTCGACGTCTCCGTCGACGCGGCGCTGTTCGTGCGCGACCACGGCGGCAGGCTGTTTGTCTGGACACAGCGGCAGGTGTGCTGCAAGGGCCGGATCTCGTCGCGGACCCAGGTGTCGTTCGAAGAGCCAGGGCATCGCACCTTCGTCCGTGTCTTCTCGTCGGAACAGATCGAGCTCTACCTGGCAGAGGGGCTCACACCGGCGGAGGTCACTATCGCGCTGACGACTTTTCCCAGGCGCAGAGTGGTCGCGTTCTGGCCTGGTTGCATGCACCAGTAAACCATCGAGCCTCCGGAGAACCGGGAGGCCTCCCGTCGCGGGCGGCGCAGCTCGAGAGGTCCTTACGGGATGGCGATCAACCCGTTGTGGCCCGGTCCACGCGGGAACACGGGCCACACATCGATGACCTCGCCATCGGCCACCACGTAGTAGTTGTCATACATGTTGACTGTTCCCGGGGCATATCCCGGGATCAGGCGAAGCCACGAGCCCACCGGCAGGTCCACATCTGGGCCGGCGACGAAGATGCCGTGCTCCTCATCAAAGCGCAGAACCTCCAGGTCTGCGCCGACAAGTGACGGTCCGCCGCCGACTCCGACCGACTTGTTGCCCGCGTCGACGATCAGGCGGTTCGGAGCCCGGCTGATCACGGTTGTGGCGACTGTCAGGGCATGCTCGAAGCCACCCGGCACCCTGCGGCCGTGGAAGTTGTCCATCAGCACGTAGGTTCCCGCCTGGATCTCGGTAATCCCGGGCCGCGCGGCGGTGAGCTTCCAGCTCACGGTGCCCCCTGCCGAGCGGATCGGGCAGGGCATTCCTAGGGACTCGATGCCCTCGGCCACCCGAAGGAACATGTCCATCGCCGCACGTTGCTTGACGACGAGGAGCTGCTCGTCGAACTCGAGCGAGCAGTGACCTTCGTAGCCTGTGATCCCCTCCAACCGGAGGTGCTCGAGAGCCGATATCTCCTTGGCGAGGGCGACGGCGTCCTCGCCGGAATCGACGCCGGCGCGATCCATGCCCGTGTCGACCTCGAGCATGACCCCGAGCTCGGAGCCCGCCGCGCTGGCCGCCGCCGACAGCTCAGCGGCATTGGCGGCTTCGTCGACGGCCACTAGCACGTGATGGTCACGGGCGAGCTCGGCCAGGACGCGGATCTTCTCGCGATGGGCAACGGTGTTCACGACAAAGAGGTTGTCGAGACCGGCCCAGGCGAGAGCGACGGCCTCCCATACCGTGGCCACCGACACCCCTATGGCTCCCGCGGCTACCTGCCGGGAGGCGAGTTCGGCGCACTTGTGAACCTTGATGTGGGGCCTTATCTCGGCCGGCATCGCCGTGAGAGCCGTCGCCATGCGGGCGATGTTGCGTTCGGCTGCCTCCAGGTCCACCAAGAGGGCAGGTGTCGGCACCTCCTCTACACGCCGGCCGATCATGGCGCCGTACAGGTCGTAGATCAGGGCCTTCCGGCGCTCCAGCGGGTTCCGTTCCTTGTTCGAAGGCAGGTTCATCTGCCCTCCTTCCAGGGTTGGGTTTGGAACGGGCCCGTCTAGAGCTCCGCGTTGACGATGAAACCGGCGTCGGCCAGCAGCGTGGCGCTGGTCACGTAGCTGGCGTCCTCGCTCAGGAGGAAGGCGATGACCCCCGCCATCTCGGACGGGTCGCCAATGCGGTGAAGGGCGATCCGGTCGACGTAGTACTTCAAGATATCGGGCTCGTCCATCATCGGGGCGCTCATATTTGTCAGCACCGCGCCGGGCTCGACGCAGTTGACCCGTATGCCGTGTGACCCGACGACGCTGCCGAGCGCTTTGGCGAGCATCGATATGCCCGCTTTAGTCACGCAGTAGGCGGTCTGAAAGGGCGCGCCGACGTGTGCCGAGATCGAGCTGACGCAGACGATGGCCCCGCCATGACCTTCGGCGATCATCTGCTTGGCCGTTTCGGTGGTCACGATCCAGGTCCCGCGCAGGTTCGTGTTGCAGATCAGGTCCCACTGCTCGAGCGTCGTCTCGTTCCAAGGCATGAACGGGTTGATCGCGGCATTCGAGACGAGGTAGTCGATGTGGCCCCCCCGCTGGGCAACCTCCTGGACCATGTCGATGACCTGTTGCGGCTGGCTCATGTCTGCCACGACCGGGAAGCCCTCGCCGCCGGCCTCTTTGATCTCGCGAAGTGTCGTGGACGGATCACCGGTCGGCCGCTGGTTCACCGCGACCAGCGCACCCTCGGCCGCGAGCCGGACCGCGGCGGCGCGCCCGATCCCATTGGTGGCCCCCGTGACCAGTGCCACTTTGCCTTCGAATCGCTTCATGCCCGGCTCCTTCCTTGTGACGACACTCTCATGACAGAATCTTTGGGGACACCCCGCGCACGGCCTCGAGCATGAAGCGGGCGTTGTCCAGGGGGGCGACGCCGTCGAAGATGGCGCTTCCGCTGACCACCAGGTCCGCGCCCAGGGTGGCGATGTGGTCGATGTTCGCCTTCGTGATGCCGCCGTCGACCTCGAGGAGGATCTCGCGGTCGCCGATCATCTCGCGTACAGTGGCGAGGCGCTTCACCGTGCTCGGCAGGAACTTCTGGCCTCCCCAGCCGGGGTTGACCGCCAGCAGGAAGACGAGCTCGAGCTCGTCCAGGAGCGGCTCGAGGACCTCGAGCGGCGTACCCGGGTTCAACGCGATGCCGCGGATGACCCCGCTTCCTGCGAGCGACTGCAGCACCCGGTGCGGGTGCCTTGTCGACTCGACATGGCAGGTGATGATGCCAGCTCCGGCGTCGACGAAGGACTGCACCTTTTGCAGCGGTTCGTCGATCATCAGGTGGCAGTCCTTGATGAAGCTGTCCGGTATCGCCTTCACGATCGGGGGGCCAACTGTGAACTGTGGGCAGAAGACGCCGTCCATCACGTCGACGTGCACGACTGTGGCACCGGCCTGCTCGAGGACCGACAGTTCATCGCCGAGCCGCAGCAGGTCCGCCGTCAGCATGCCGACGCTGATCGTGGGTCCACCGTCCAGCAGCTGCCGGACGGTGGTCTTCATTTCTCGGCCTGCCCGAGCCCGAGCGCGATCTCCCGGTAGACCTCGAAGGCGTCCGCGGGCTTCATGGCCTCGTGGACGACCTTGCCGACCGCCTGGATCATGGCGACGGGGGACTGCGACTGGAAGATGTTGCGCCCCATGTCGACGCCCGCGGCCCCTTCCTGGATGGCGCGGTAGGCCATGGTCAGGGCGTCCAGCTCCGGGAGCTTCTTGCCGCCCGCCATGACGACCGGCACCGGGCAGCCGGCGGTGACGTGCTCGAAGCCCGTCTCGCAGTAGTAGGTCTTGACGATCTGGGCCCCGAGCTCGGCACATATCCGTGTCGCGAGACCCAGGTAGCGTTCGTCGCGCACGAGCTCCTTGCCGACCGCAGTCACGCCGAGGACCGGGATGCCGACGCGGTAGCCGGCGTCGACGAGCTTGGTCAGGTTCGCGATCGACTGCGTCTCGAACTCGCCTCCGATGAAGGCCTGGACGGCGACTGCGTGCACGTTCATGCGCGCCGCGTCATCGAGGTCCACGGCGGTGTTCTCGTTCGAGAGCTCCTTCAAGATGCTCGGGCCGCCGCTCGCGCGGATCACGACCCCACCACGATGTGTCGCGGGGATGGTCGAGCGCAGTATGCCGCGGGTGCACATCAAGGCATCCGCGTATGGCGCCAGGGGCAGGATCGTGACGTCCACGCGCTCGAGGCCCGTAGTCGGGCCCTGGAAGTAGCCGTGGTCGATGGCCAGCATCACGGTGTGCCCGGTGTCGGGGCGGAAGATCCGCGCGAGCCTGTTCTTCATCCCCCAGTCGTAGGCGGCTGAGCCTTTGAGGAAGAAGCCCTGGTCGGGCGCGGGTATGTGCTCGAAAAAGTTCTTGTCTGTGCTTGTGTCGGTCTCGGGCATGGTGCCTCCTGTTCGCTTTCGGTCACGTTCCCGCCGCGCGCCACAGAGGGCGCACGAGTCCGGACTCCGCGAGCTCCATCGAGCCGCGGTAGATCTTGAGCCAGTCGTCGGCGAGCTCGCGGTAGGCGGCACTCGCCTCCGGTTCGGGCTCCACGATCCTTTCGAAGGCGGCCACGGCCTCGGCCGCCTCGTCGGTGCTCTTCCACAACCCTGTACCCACCCCGGCACAGATCGCGGCACCGAGCGCGGTGGACTCTTTCTCGACCGGGATGTGCACGGGCATCCCGAGGGTGTCGGCGACGATCTGCGGCCAGAGGTGGCCTTTGGCAGCACCGCCGGTGAAGACCGCGGTTTCTGCCCTTGAGCCGGCCACCTCCTCGATGATGCGCAGGTGTGCTAGCGCGACGTAGGCGGCGGCCTCTTCGATGGAGCGGAAGCATTCGACCCGCCCGGAGCGGTCCGGATTGGCGACGTCGAAGCCTATGAAGCCTGGCGTCGTGTGCACCCAGCGGCTGGCCTGCATCACGTTGGAGAACAGTCCGATGACGCCGTGCGCGCCCGGGGGTAGCGCGGAGGCCTTGTCCTCCAGTATCGAATAGACGTCCACACCCCGCGCGGCGGCCTCGGCGAGCTCCAGCTCGCAGAACGCGTCGCGGAACCAGCGCATCACAAGGCCGCAGTAAAAGCCGATCCCTTCCATCATCCAAAGTCCCGGGGACGTGTGGCACAAGGTGCGCAGGCGGGTCCCCGGGTCGATGAGAGCGTGGTCGAAGAGCATCGTGGTCTGCCAGAAGCTGCCACCGAGGACCGTGAGCCGTCCGGGGGTGTTGACGCCTATGCCGAGCAGGCCGAGCTGGGTGTCGGCACCGCCGACGACGACCGGGGTGCCCGCTTTGAGCCCGGTCTCCTCCGCCGCCTTCGCCGTCACCGTACCGATCACGGTTCCCGACTCGACGATGGGGGGGAAGATCTCGCACGAAAGCCCGCAGATCGCGAGCACCCGGTCCGACCAGTCGCGCTTTGCGAGGTCGAACAAGCCCGAGCTCGAGCCAAGGCTGGCGTCGGTGACGAACTCACCCGTGAGCTTCGTCAGCACCCAGTCACCCAGCATGTTGACATGGGCGATCTGGGAGAACAGCTCCGGCTCGTGGCGGGCGATCCATAAGAACCGGGCCGGCGAGGTGATCGACACCCAGTCCCCGGCGAGGTCGTAGATCTCCTGTGCCCGCCCGGAATTGACGAGCTCGGTGGCCTCCTCGACCCCGCGCGAGTCGGCGTTCGGACAAGCCAAGATCTCTTGTCCCCTCGCGTCGTAGAGCACCATGCCCTCGCGCATCGAGGACGCGCTCACCGCTCGCACATCGGTTGGGACCACACGCGCCTTGGCTAGGGCCTCGTGCACGCATTGGGTGACCAACGACCAGTTCGCCGTCGTGTCGAACACCTGCGAGCCTGGCACCCCCGGAGCCTCGCGGTGGCTGTACTCGCGCTGGCCGATCCCGGCCTGACGGCCGTCCGGCCCGAACAGCACAGCCCGGGCGCTGCCCGTCCCCACATCTATGGCCAGCAGGTAGCCGGCACTCACAGCCCGAGCGCCTCGCGGTTGACGAGGTACCAGAGCGGCTCGCCCGCCACGAAGCGGCGTAGCTCTGCCGCTAGCATCTCCCCACCTTGAAGCAAGGTCTCGTAAGTGGCGCCACCGATGTGCGGTGTCATCACGACATTGGGGTGACGCAGGAATCGGTGCGGTGTGCCTTCTGGGCATGGCCTCACCACGTCGAGGGCGGCCCCTGACAGCCGGCCCGACTCGAGGGCCGCGTCGAGCGCGTCCTCGTCCACCAGGGTCTCACGCGCCGTGTTCACGAAGTAGGACCCCGGCCGCATCCTGGCGAAGGTGGCCGCGCCGAACATGTTCAGGTTCTCCTTGGTCACCCTCGCGTGCAGGGAGACGAAGTCGGCTTCCGCCGCCAGCTCGTCCAGGCTCGCCGCCTGCTCGACCCCGTCGGCGGGGTCGATCTCGGTGTAAGGGTCATAGGCGATGACGCGCATGCCGAAGGCGAGCGCGCGTCGGGCCACCTTGTGCCCGATCAGCCCGAATCCGACGAGCCCGAGCGTGTGGCGCCGAAGGTCGCTGCCTGTGAACTTGGCGCCCTCCCAGTTGTCCTTCAGCTGGTGTCCCTCGTCCAAGAAACGCTGTGCGCGGGGAAAGCCTCTTGCGAGCATGATCAAAAAGGCCAGTGTCTGGTCGGCGACCGCCTCGGCGTTCTTGCCCGGCGTGTTCACGAGCGGCAGCCCCCGTTCGCTCACAGCCGCCACGTCGACGTTGACCGGCCCGCCGCGCGCACAACCGACGATCCGCAGCTCGTCTGAGGCGTCCAGCACCTCGGCTGTGACCGGGGCGCCTTGGACCAGGAGGGCTTCGACCCTTGCCATGTGTTCGCACAGCTCGGACGGTGCCCCTAGGTACTCCTTGATTCGCAGCTCGGACGGCGTACGGGTGGTATACGAGCGGTCCTCGACCTGGAAGTACTCCACCTTGTGGTCGGCTTCCAGGTCGGCGAGCGCCTCCTGGAAGTAGTGGAGCGGCATGTACGAATCAGCTACAGCCAGAATCCTCATCCAGGTTCTCCTTCGAGCCGATGAAAGGCCGCACGCGGAGTTCTGCGTGGGTGGAATTCCACCCTCCCGGCGGTCACTATATCAGCATCCTGTACGTACAGCAATGGGCTTAACGCCGGTTTGATCGCGCACCGGGTGGCCCGTGCCCAGCGCTCCGGGCGCCGGCCGGGGGCATTGTCGTTCGTAGCGTGGCCGTGTCCGGTGCGGGCAGGAAACCAGAGGGACGTGGCAGCTGTTCGCCAGTACTCTGCGGTCCCGGGATGTTGGCGCCCAGGGCGACTGGGCGCTGCCGGCACACGGTACGCCAGCGTTGGCTGGTGCGCGCTCAGCTTTCAGGCGGGTAGACGCGAACCGGCGTCATGTCGACCGCGTGGCCACTCCCGGACTCCAGGATGACCTTGAGCGTCGGCTGGGCATCGACGTAGAAGAACCTGATCGAATCGCCGATCCGGCCTTCCATGATGACCGGGGCACCGAGCTCCGCGAGATAATCCTCGGTCTCCTTGGCATCCTCCATGGTTGCGCGCATGACCGCTATGTGGTGCACGCCTTCACCGTGTTCGTCGAGCCACTCCTTGTAGATGCTGGGGCCGTCGACGGGTTGGATCAGCTCCACGTCGATCGGGCCGACATGGGCTTCTGCACCGATCATCGTGTAGGGGGTCGGCTCGCCATAAAGGTAGGTGTCGTGAAGTGCCGGTGGCTTGTGCTCGTAGATATTCCATGGGCCCCAGCCGAGCGTACGATGGAAGTTCTCGAGCGCCTTGTCGATGTCCCGCACCACGAACGCGATCTGCGTGATCGGGAGCGGCCCGCTGGGCTTGCCGCCCTCGAAGCTAACGCGTTCCCCTGTGTGTTCCATGTAGCAACTCCCTCCACGGTCACTGAGAGTCAGACACCGTCCGCGCAACTCCCATGCCAATTCCGGCCTCAAACCTGGCAAAGGAAAGTGCCCTGTCGCCGACGCTGCCGTGCTGACGACCTGACAGTAATTGTGGCCGGAACTATCGTCAAGAGATGAGGCGATCCCTGGATTGTCCTGTTTGGACAGGAGCACGTCATGATTGATCCTACTGGCGAAATCGACCGGTCTTCCTCGGTGCCGTTCCACTATCAGCTGCGCAAGCTCCTGGAGCAGCAGATTGAGACGGGACGGTGGCCCCAAGGAGACCGGCTGCCATCCGAGCCGTTCTTGAGCGAGTACTTCGGCGTATCGCGGGCGACGGTACGCCAGGCGCTCCACGCGCTCGAGGAACAGGGACTGATCCACAAGGAGAAAGGCCGTGGGGCGTTCGTCAACCGGACCGCGTCGGGGTCGTGGCTTTTGCAGTGGGCTGGTGGGCTCTTCGACGACGAGCTGACCAGACGTGGGATCACAGTCGAGTCGACCGTCATCCGGGCTGGAGTCGAGCCCCTGCCCGAGTGGGCCAGCGACGCTCTACAGCTCGGCCCCGAAGCGCCAGGAGTGTTCTTGGAGCGCCTCCGCCGAGTCGACGGTGAAGTTGCCTTGTATGTGGTGAACCACCTCCCCCAGGAGTACGCGGTCATCTTGCCCGAGATCTGGAAGACTTCCACGGCTTCTCTGTACTGGACGCTTCGTGAGCAGTGCGGGGTGGAGGTCGCCGGCAGCAGCCGCACGCTCGAGGCAGTGTGTGCCTCGCCCCCATTGGCACGGCGCCTTGGAGTGCCGACTCGTTCTCCCCTTGTCTACATCCAGTCCGTGACCAGGGACGCGACGGGCAAGCCCATCGATTGTTACCGGGCGTGGCTCCGCACCGACCGGTTACGCATCGCAGTGGAGACCGACACCTGGCCCGCCTTGGCAGGACGCGTCGTGAGCCACTCGTTCGTCGGCGTGCCCAACGACGGTGCCGTCCTCGGAGGCGTCGGTTTCTGAGCGCACTTCACCGGAGGCTGCGTCACGGGATCAGAACTTGACCCTTGCACCTGTCCAGACAACTTGGTACCTTGCCACGACAGGCAGGGCGACCGTGAGGGCCCTCATACTTGGCCGAATGGAGTCGACGATGTCACAGGTCGTTGGCGAAAGCTCCCGAAAGTGGTCGCTGGCCGAGTTCGACCAGCTGTTCGACTCCGTGAAGAACTGGGGACGCTGGGGGGCCGATGACGCCAAAGGGACCCTGAATTACATCACGCCCGAGCACGTGCGCCACGCAGCCTCATTGGTGCAGTCCGGCCGGTCGATCTCGATGTCCCTACCTGTCAACAAGATCGCCGGGCCCGACAACCCGAACCCCGCCATCCACTATATGGCCACCGGCCACGACAACGACATCGGCTCGGGCAGCCTGCGCTTTGCCTCGGACTTCCTCGGCATGCAGTTCCACGGTGACTGCCACACGCACATCGACGCCCTGTGCCACATCGCCTACCGAGGCCAGCTCTACAACGGGCGCCCAGCGGGCCTGGTGACGACCTCCGGGGCGGACGCGTTCGATATCACCGAGTACGCGCAGGGCGTGGTGGGCCGTGGTGTTCTGCTCGACATCCCCCGGCTGCGCGGAGTGCCCTGGCTGGAGCCGGGTACGGCCGTGGGCCGTGCCGAGCTCGAAGAGGCCGAGCGAGCACAGGGCGTGCGCCTCGGGGAGGGAGACCTGTTCGTGTTCCGGACCGGCCACCACCGACGCCGCGTCGAGCTCGGCCCGTGGGACAACGGTTACACAGGAAAGGGGAGGGCCGGCCTTCACGTCGATGCCATCTCGTTGCTGCACGAGCGGCACGTGGCCGGGTTCCTTCCCGACGGGGACGGGGAGACGGTGCCGAGCACGGTCGAAGGGATGCTCTACCCGGTCCACCCGCTCCAGATTGCCGCCATGGGGATGTTGGCATCGGACAGCCTCAATCTCGAGGACCTGGCCGACGCCTGCGCCGCCGAGCAACGCTGGGAGTTCCTGGTCGTCGTGGCGCCTCTGCGGATCCCAAGAGCCACAGGATCGCCTTTCAACCCGATTGCTGTGATGTAGCGGGAGGCGCCACGATGCCAAAGCTGCACGGTTCTGAACTGGATCGGGCGAGCTTGACGCGTCGCGTCGGGCGACTCGAACAGGCCTTTGGGGTCCGGCTGGTGACGCTCGGCGACGGCATAGGCCGTGGGGTCCGTGTGCTCGAGTTCGACAGTGGCAGCGGGTTCCGCTTCGACGTCGTCGTCGATCGGTGCTTCGACGTGGGACCCTGTACGTTCAAGGGCAGCTCGCTCAGCTGGCTCTCCAGCACCGAAGTCGTCGGGCCGTGGTACTCCGAGCCGCTCGGTGTCGGCTGGTTCCGCACCTGGGGCGGGGGGATGGTCGTCACCTGTGGCTTGGACCACACCTTGCTGGGCGGGCTCGACTCGGCCGAGCAGTTCCACCAGGACGTGGCGCCAGACATCGAGTACGGCCTCATGGGCCGCATCGGCACGCTCCCGGCGCGCCTGGTCGGTTACGGCGAGGAATGGCACGGGGACGAATGCGTGCTGTGGGCAGAGGGAGTTGTCCGGCAGGCCGCAGTTTTCGCCGAGGCGATGGAGCTGCACCGCCGCATCGAGGTCACCGTAGGCGGCTCGGCGCTGCGGATCTCCGATCGGGTGGTGAACGTGGGCTTCGACCCGACCACGCACATGCTCCTGTACCACGTCAACGTCGGATATCCCGTCCTCGATCAAGGAGCGCGACTGCTGGTCCCGGCGCCTCCGGGCGTCCCGACGGGCGACTACCCGCCGCAGGACTACCGGGTGATGAGCGCTCCCCAGCCCCGCTGCAGGGAGCAGTGCTACGAGCACACCGTGTTCGCGGAGCCGGACAGGACCGCGCCGGTGGCACTTGTCAACGACGCCCGCGGTCTCGGTGTCTACCAGCTCTATGACCGCCGAGCCATGCCGTTCCACACGGTGTGGCGAATGATGGGCGAAGGAACCTACGCCGTGGCTCTCGAACCGACCACCAACCGCGACGCCGGTCGGTTCGATGCCAAGGAGCGGGGGGAGCTGCAATGGCTGCAGCCCGGTGAGGAACGCAGTTACAGATTGGAAGTGGGGGTGTTGGAAGGCGAAGAGAAGATCTCAGCCTTTGAGGACCGAGTCAATGCCATCGCGGTGAGTTCATCCCGCTCGCCGGGCTAAGGACCGCCACAAGGCGCCGAAAACGTTTGTGCAGGCTATTGTCACAAATCGGAGTTTCTGAGAGTTTTACGAAACCTTGACAGGGTCGGGTGCCCTTGCTACAGTGCCTGTACTTACAGGTGGACAGGGTTCGGTGCCGTGTTCCGTGCAAGGCGGTTCTAGAAGGGAGCACTGCTATGTCTGATGACGGCATTCCTTCCGCTGACGGCCATGAGGATGGCAACCTCGGGCACCTAACCAGTCGACGTGACGTTCTAAAGGGAGCTGCAGCCCTCGGCGCAGCCGCGGTCGGACTGCCGGCGCTGAGGCGTCTTGGGGCTAGTGCGACCCGGCCGGCGACGAGCACACGGGCTGACCAGCCCCCGACGCTGTGGAACGGGCAGCAGGTCACCGAGCCGATAGGACTGTCCTCGCAAGGCACGCCGCGTCGCGGCGGTGATCTCACCTGGGCATGGATATTCACCCCTATCGCCCAGATGGACCCGCAGATGCCAACTACGGGTGATAACGGCGACCTCGGCACGCTGCTTTGGATCTACGACCAGCTGACGAATATCAAGCCGGGGACCTTGACCAATGAGGCGGGCCTCGCCGAGTCGTGGGAGGTCGCCAAAGGCGGCCTGGAGTACACGTTCTACATCCGCGACGCCGAGTTCTCCAACGGGGACAAGGTGCTCGCGAGCGATGTCAAGTACACCTTGGAGAGGTTCGCGAACCCGAAGATCAACTCCCAATACGCCTTCTTGAACGCGATCGACAAGGTCGAAGCTCTCAACTCCAACACCGTCCGGGTCACGCTCCAGTATGTGCAGGCAATGTTCCCCCAGGTTGTCGGACACGGCACGAGCGGGATCGTGCCGCAACGGGTGGTCGAGAAGCTGGGCAAGGACTTCGCTCAGCACCCGATCGGCTCGGGTCCATTCATCTTCGAGTCGAAGACCCCGGGCCAGCAGATCACCCTCAAGCGCAACCCGAACTACTGGAAGACCGGCACGCCCTACATCGACAGCGCCACCTTCACCTACATACCTGACGACAACGCGCGCATGCTCCAGGTGACGCGTGGGCTTGCGGACATCGGATTCAACGTTCCTTACGCCCTCCTGGACGCGTACCGCGACGTGCCGGGCACGCGCTTGCAGCTCGAGCCGTACACGAACGTGATCCTGGCCGTGCCGAACATGAAGAGACCCCCGCTGGACGAGAAGAACGTCCGTTTGGCGTTGAACTGGGCGACCCCGCGGCCGGCGATCAACAAGGCCGTATTCAAGAACGCCCCGCGCATCGCCAACAGCCCTATCGGTCAGCTCCGCTACTGGGACCCGACGGTCCCCGACATCGGCTACGACCTTTCTATGGCGAAGTCCTACCTTGCCAAGTCCTCGGTGCCTAAGGGCTTCACGACGAGCTTGCTCATCGTCGGCAGTGACGCCGACTCGGTCTCGGTGGCCACCATCCTGCAAGCTGCATGGTCTGAGATCGGGATCTCGCTCAAGATCGAGGACGTCGACCTCAACACGATGTTCTCACGGTTCTACTCGACGACTAACCCGGACTACGACATCAACTTCTTCCCACCCACTTACAGCTCAACCGACGTGGGCGACGACGACGAGATGGCGTTGTTCTTCTACGAGCCGCTGTCGGTCAACTTCGGTGGCTACTTCTACAGCGACCCGCACGCGACCGCCCTCGTCAACCAGGCGACTCATAGCCTTGACATCGCTTTGAGGAAGCGGAACTTTGCCGAGCTGCAGCGGTACTGCTTGTTCGACAATCCGCCGATCATCCCGTTCGGGTTCGGACCCAACGCGATGCTGGTCAACTCGAAGGTACAAGGGCTCAGGACATTGCTGAACCAGTCATGGCGCCTTGAGGATGTCTGGCTGAACGCCTGATCCTGGCGGCTGCGCCTCCTAGCACGCTGACTGGGCCGGTGATGGTCATCTGTACGCGTCGGTACGGGGGCGCATACTTCTACATGGTGAAATGAGCGTACCGGATGGGCTTTTACCTGATCCGGCGCGTGCTGCAGTCGTTGATAGCTCTCATCGGCATAACACTCGTGGCTTTTCTCCTGATCCAACTGGTGCCTGGAGACCCGGCGCGGGCGATTCTCGGCCCTAGCCTCCCTGTTTCACGCCGAGCCCGGACACGTCCGCTCGGGCGTGCCAGCGTGGCTGGAGTTCCGGGAGGCCGTGTAGTACGAGCCCTTCTCGGTGCGAGGGCGCGTTAGGTCACGGAT